>Ga0308157_10008098_pt1 | contig 12046 bp, 6 predicted proteins | sample PhyBR1_FD_201035 | JGI IMG/M metagenome (GOLD analysis project Ga0308157, IMG submission 201035) | Phyllosphere microbial communities from UC Gill Tract Community Farm, Albany, California, United States - DLSLB.R1 | ecosystem: Host-associated > Plants > Phyllosphere > Unclassified | place: USA...
GCGGCGCGCCAGGCCAGGAGCGCCATCACCATCAAGCTCGAAGCCGTCGGCGGCGCGCGCTTTGCCGAGATGCCGCTGGATCGGCTCGAGTTCTTTCTCTCGGGCGCCGAGCTGCATGCGCTGCGCGTGCTCGAACTGGTGGCTCACCACAGCGTGGCCACCGTGTGCCGCGCCGGCCCCGGCAGCACGGCGCGCATCGTGCCGCTGGGCGACGAGGCGATCCGCCACGAGGGCTTCGACCCCGAGCAGTCGCTGCTGCCCTACGACGCGCGTTCGTTTCAGGGCTACCGCCTGCTGCACGAGTACTTCGCCTTTCCCGAGCGCTACCTGTTCTTCAGCGTGAAGCACCTGCGCGCGGCGGCCTCGGCCATCGGCGGCAGCACGATGGAAATCGTGATCCTGCTCGACCGCGCCGACGCCGACCTGGAGCGGCTGGTCGATGCCAGGCACTTCTCGCTGTTCTGCACGCCCATCATCAACCTCGTGCCGCGTCGCAGCGACCGCATCCCGGTGGGGCCCGGCCAGCACGAGCATCACGCGGTGATCGACCGCACGCGCCCGCGCGACTTCGAGATATTCACCGTCGAGCGCGTCACGGGCCACATGGCCAACGGCTCGGAGGAGCGCGAGTTCCGGCCCTTCCTTGGCTCGTTCGCGTCCGACGACGGCGACTTCGGCGCCTACTTCTCGCTGCGCCGCGAGCCGCGCCTGGTGTCCGACCGCGCGCGTGCGCAGGGCACGCGCACCAGCTACACGGGCAGCGAGGTGTACGTGTCGCTGGTCGACCAGCACGACGCGCCGTTCCCGCACAGCCTGCGCCACATCACCCTCGACGCGCTGTGCACCAACCGCGACCTGCCGCTGCTGCTGCCGACCGGGCTCGAATCGGACTTCACGCTGCGCGTGTCGGCGCCGGTGCGCGGCGTGCGCATCCTGCGCGGCCCGTCGCGGCCGTACCCGGCACTGGCCGAAGGCGCGCTCACCTGGCGCCTCATCAGCCACCTGGGCCTCAACTACCTGAGCCTGACCGACGTCGATGCCACGCAGGGCGCCGCCGCGCTGCGCGAGATGCTCGACCTGTACGGCAACCTGGCCGACCCGGCCGTGCGCCGGCAGATCCAGGGCGTGCGCTCGATGGCGCTGGCGCCGGTGTTCCGCCGCCTGCCCGAGCCGGGTCCGATCGTGTTCGGGCGCGGTGTCGAGATCGCGCTGCAGATCGACGAGGTCGCCTTCTCGGGCACGAGCCCGTACCTGTTCGGCGCTGTGCTGGAGCAGTTCTTCAGCCGGCACGTGTCGCTCAATGCCTTCACCGAGTTCGCGCTGTCCAGCCTGCAGCGCGGGGAAATTGCGCGCTGGACCCCGCGCGTGGGACGCCGCCCCGCCGTATGAGCACGACCGACCTCACCGACGACACAATGCCGCAGGTGCTGCCGGCAGAGGTCGAGTTGCGCGACGAGGCGCCTGCCGAAGTGCGCAGCCCCACCAAGGCGAAGGCGAAAGCCGCACCGCGCCGCAGCGTGCCCGAGGCCGACCCTGTGTTGTGGGCCCAACTCGTCGAGCAGCCCTTCGAGCACGACCTGTTCATGCTGCTGCGCCGGCTCGACGCGCAGGGCGGCCATCCGCTGCTGGGCCGCGCCCCGCGCCCGCTCGACGAGCCGCTGCGGCTGGGGCAGGAGCCCTCGATGGCGTTTGCGCCGTCGAACGTGTCGGGGGTCGAGGTCGATCACGACGGCGCGCCGCGCATCTCGATCTACGGCTTCGGCCTGTTCGGTCCCAACGGCCCGCTGCCGCTGCACCTGACCGAGTACGCACGCGAGCGCAAGCGCCACCATGCCGACAACACGCTCAGCGCGTTCGCCGACCTGTTCCATCATCGGCTGATCCTGCTGTTCTACCGCGCCTGGGCCGACGCGCAATCGGTCAACAGCCTGGACCGCCCCGACGGCCACCGCTTCGTCGACTACGTGGCCAGCCTCATGAACATGGGGCAGCCCGGCCTGAAGGCACGCGACCGCATCGCCGACCATGCGCGCACCCACATGGCGGGGCACCTCGTGCGCCAGACGCGCAACCCCGAAGGCCTCATCCAGATCCTGCGCCTGTACTTCGATGTGCCGGTGCAGGTCGTGGAGTTCGTGAGTGACTGGGTGCGCATCGACGAGCGCCAGGTCAGCCGCATCGGCCTGCTCGGGCGCAACCACCGGCTCGGCAGCGGCGCCACCATCGGCCTGGCGGTGCGCGACGCGCAGAGCAAGTTCCGCCTCGAGCTCGGCCCGCTGTCGCAACAGCAGTTCCGCGAGTTCCTGCCGGGCAGCCCGCGGCTGCAGCAGGTGGTCGACTGGGTGCGCCAGTACGTCGGCATCGAATTCGCCTGGGAGCTGCGGCTGGTGCTCAAGAAGCCCGAGGCGCGCGGCATGCGGCTGAGCAGCGACCAGCGCCTGGGCTGGGGCAGCTGGCTCGGCACGCGCCTGTCCGACACCGACGCGGGCGACATGGTGTTCCAGCCCGAGGCGCTCTTTTCCCGCAACGCACCGGCTCCTTCATGACCGACATCCGCCGCGTCTCCCTCTTTTCGAAACTGAATCCGATGCTCTACAAGGCATTGGAGACCGCCACGGCCTTCGCCAAGCTGCGCGGCAATGCCTACGTGGAGCTCGTGCACTGGCTGCACCAGATCCTGCAGCTGCAGGACAGCGACCTGCTGCGCATCATCAAGCGCGCCGGGCTCAACCTCGACGCGGTCGAGCAGGACCTCGTGCGCGCGCTCGACCGCCTGCCGCACGGCGCCACGTCGATCAGCGACATCTCCGAGCACGTCGACCACGCGGTCGAGCGTGCATGGGTGTACGCGAGCCTTCGCTTCGAAGCCACGTCGATCCGCGGCGCCTACCTGCTCGCGGGCATCGTGAAGACGCCGGGCCTGCGCCAGGTGCTCTCGGGCATCTCGCGCGAGTTCGACAAGCTCGTGCCCGACGTGCTGGTCGCGCAGCTCGCGGCGTGGACCGAAGGCTCGCCGGAAGACGACCACGACGCCACGTCGGATGCGGGCGCGGGCGCACCTGTGGCGCAGCACCCCGGCGATGCGCCTGCAGCCGGCGGCTCGGCGCTCGCCAAGTACGCGAGCGACCTCACGGCCAAGGCGCGCGCCGGCGAGCTCGACCCGGTGTACGGCCGTGACGACGAGATCCGCCAGATCGTCGACATCCTCATGCGCCGCCGCCAGAACAACCCGCTGCTCACCGGCGAGGCCGGCGTCGGCAAGACGGCCGTGGTCGAGGGCCTGGCCTCGCGCCTGGCTGCGGGCGACGTGCCGCCTTCGCTGCGCGACGTGTCGCTGTGGGTGCTCGACCCCACGCTGCTGCAGGCCGGCGCGGGCGTGAAGGGCGAGTTCGAGCAGCGGCTGCGCCAGGTGATCGACGAGGTCGAGAAAAGCCCCAAGCCCATCGTGCTGTTCGTCGACGAAGTGCACACGCTGGTGGGCGCGGGCGGCACGGCCGGCACCGGCGACGCGGCCAACCTGCTCAAGCCCGCGCTCGCGCGCGGGCGGCTGCGCACCATCGGTGCCACGACGTGGTCGGAGTACAAGAAGTACATCGAGAAAGACCCGGCGCTCACGCGGCGCTTCCAGACCATCCAGGTGCACGAGCCCACCGAGCCCAAGGCCGTGGTGATGCTGCGCGGCATTGCCGCCGAGCTGGAGAAGCACCACGGCGTGCTCATCCTCGACGCCGCGCTCGAAGCGGCCGTGAGCCTGTCGCACCGCTACATTCCCGCGCGCCAACTGCCCGACAAGGCCGTGAGCCTGCTCGACACCGCGTGTGCGCGCGTGGCGCTGAGCCAGCATGCGCTGCCTGCGGCGCTCGAAGATTTGAAGCGGCGCATCGAGGTGCTGGGCATCGAGTCCGGCATCGCGGGGCGCGAGGCGGCGATCGGTGTCGGCGAGCAGCAGCGCGTGGAAGACATCGCGGCGCAGGTGGCTGCCGCGCAGGCCGAACTCGCGCAGCTGGAGCAGCGGCGCGTGGAAGAGGCCGCGCTGGTCGAGCGCATCGTCGCGCTGCGCAAGCTGCTGTCGCCTGCGGCGGTGCCGGTGCAGGCCGAAGTCGAGGAAGACAACAACAACGAAGAAGCCGCGCCCGCCGAGCCTGAAAGAACACCCGAAGAAATTCGCGCCGAACTCAACGAAGCGCAAGACCAGCTCGTGCAGCTGCAGGGCGAGACACCGCTCATCCTCGCGGCCGTCGATGCGCAGGCCGTCGCCACCGTGGTGGCCGACTGGACCGGCATTCCCATCGGCCGCATGGTGCGCGACGACGCACAGTCGGTGCTGCGCCTGGGCGAGATCCTGTCGGCCCGCGTGGTCGCGCAGCCCGATGCGCTGGAGACCATTTCGCGGCGCATCCGCACCGCGCGTGCGCGGCTGGACAACCCCAACAAGCCCGTCGGCGTGTTCCTGCTGTGCGGCCCGTCGGGCGTGGGCAAGACCGAGACCGCGCTCGCGCTGTCGGAGGCGCTGTATGGCGGCGAGCAGAACCTCGTCACCATCAACATGAGCGAGTTCCAGGAGTCGCACACCGTCTCCACGCTCAAGGGCGCGCCGCCCGGCTACGTGGGCTATGGCGAAGGCGGCGTGCTCACCGAGGCCGTGCGCCGCCGGCCCTACAGCGTCGTGCTGCTCGACGAGATCGAGAAGGCGCACCCCGACGTGCACGAGATCTTCTTCCAGGTCTTCGACAAGGGCTGGATGGAAGACGGCGAAGGACGGCACATCGACTTTCGCAACACCGTGATCATCATGACGTCGAACGTCGGCACCGACCTCGTCATGCAGCTGTGCGAAGACCCGACGTTGCGCCCCGACCCCGAGCCGCTGGCTGCCGCGCTGCGCGAGCCGCTGCTGAAGGTGTTCGCACCCGCGCTGCTCGGTCGGCTGGTGGTCGTGCCTTACTACCCGCTGCAGGCCGACGCACTGCACCGGATCATTCGCCTGCAGCTGGACCGCATCGCGGCGCGGCTGCAGGCCAACCACGGCATTGCATTGGCTTACAACGACAGCGCCGTCGCGCTTGTCGCACGCCGCTGCACGGCCATAGAGTCGGGTGGCCGGATGATCGACGCGATCCTCACGCACACCATCCTGCCCCGACTGAGCGAGGAAGTCATCGGCGCCACCGTCAGTGCGCGCAAGCTCGCTGGCGTGCAGCTGGGCGCGGCGGGCGACGACTTCCAGTACGAATTTTCAGAACGCCCCGCGTAGACACAAGGGAGAGCCGCATGGACAGAGTCGTCAAAGCCCACACCCCGCTTGGAGAGGAACAGCTGCTGTTCCGCTCGATGCACGGCAGCGAAGGGCTGTCGCAGCTGTTCGAGTTCGAGGTCGACCTGCTGAGCCCGAACACCTCGGTCGACATGAAGGGCCTGCTCGGCAAGCCGCTCGCGCTGGAGATACAGACGCTGAGCGGCACGCCGCGCTACCTCAACGGCCAGATCACGCGCTTCACCATGATCGGGCGCGAAGGCGGCTCCTCGCGCTACACCGTCTACCGCGCCTCGGTGCGGCCCTGGCTCTGGTACCTCACGCGCACCAGCGACTGCAAGATCTTCCAGAACAAGTCGGTGGTCGAGATTCTTGAAGACGTGCTGGGCGAGTACGGCTTCGCTTTCGAGAAGAAGCTCAGCGCCTCGTACCGCCAGTGGGAGTACTGCGTGCAGTACCAGGAGACCGACTTCGCCTTCGTGAGCCGCCTCATGGAGCACGAGGGCATCTACTACTACTTCAAGCACGACAAGAACCAGCACACGCTGGTGCTGGCCGACGACATGAGCGCCCACGAAACGCTGCCCGGCTACCCGAAGATCGGCTACCTCGCGAGCGACCGCGCCGCCGACCCCGGCCGCGAAGTGATCGACCAGTGGGAAGTGACCGAGGAGATCCGCCCCGGCACCTACGTGGTCGACGACTTCGACTTCAAGAAGCCCCGGGCCGACCTGCTCAACACGCGCAGCCAGCCACGCGGCAACGACCACGGCCGCTACGAGATGTACGAGTGGATGGGCGGCTACAGCGACGCGGGGCAGGGCGAGCACTACGCGCGCATCCGCCTGGAGGAAGCGCAGGCCCAGGCCGAGGTCGACACCGGCCACGCCAACGTGCGCGGCATGGCGCCCGGCTACCGCTTCACCATGCAGAACGCACCGCGCAACGAGGACAACCGCGAGTACCTCGTCGTCTCGGTGATGTACAGCCTGCGCGAAGGCGGCTACGCCAGCGGCGGCATGCAGGGCGAGTACAGCTTTCATTTCGGCGTGCAGCCCACCTCGTTCCCGTTCCGCGCGCGCCGCATCACGCGCGTGCCGAGCACGCAAGGCCCGCAGACCGCCACCGTGGTCGGGCCGCCCGGCGAAGACATCTGGATCGACAAGTACGGCCGCGTGAAGGTGCAGTTCCGCTGGGACCGCTACGGCCAGCGCAACGAGGACAGCTCGTGCTGGGTGCGCGTGTCCAGCGCGTGGGCGGGCTCCAACTTCGGCGCGGTGAACCATCCGCGCGTGGGGCAGGAGGTGATCGTCGATTTCATCGCGGGCTGCCCCGACCGGCCGATCATCATCGGGCGCGTCTACAACGCCGACCAGATGCCGCCGCTGGAGCTTCCCGCCAAGGCGACGGTCAGTGGGTTCATCAGCCGCACGATCAAGGGCGACGGGGAGCTGGCCAACCACTTCATGATCGACGACGACCCCAGCAACGAGTCGATCAAGATGCACGCGCAGAAGGATTACAGCCTCAACGTCGAGAACAATGAAACACACACCGTGGACGGCACGCGCGTGACGGTGATCGAAGGCTCGGACACCTACACGACCAACACCTCGCTCAATGTGACGGTCAACGGCCCGCACACCCTGACGGTCAACAAGGGCGGGCCGCAGAAGATCACCGTCAACGGAGGCGACCAGTTCATCAAGGTGGATGGCGGCAACCAGCAGATCGATGTCATCGGGAATCAGACCATCCATGTCACCGGCAAGCGCAAGGACACGGTAGACGGCGGTGAAGAGCGAATCATCGGCACGTCGCTCAAGGAAGACATCGATGGCCCGCAGAACACCACGGTGCTCGGTCTGTATACCGAAGAAACCAAGGGCAAGAAGGTGACGGTCAAGGGCGACGAGGACTATCTCGTCAAGGGAGTGCAAAAGGTGCATGCGGACACGTCGTTGACAACGACAACGGATGGCCCGATGCACCTGGAAAGCACCGCGGACGACATCACGATCAAGTCGCCGACCAAGATCATCCTGGATGCACCTCATGTGGAGGACAAGTCGGCCAAGAAGGTGACCTTCACGGACTGGGGCATTGCCTTCAAGGGCTTCAACATGGGGATCACCGGGATCAACGTGAGCATCAACGGGCTCGCTGTCTTCGCCAACGGGAGGGTGATCAGCGTCGCCGCCCAGAACCTGGGCTTCAACGCCTACTCGATCACGGGCGCCATCAACAAGTTCGACATGTATTCCGCCAGTGGTGCGATCGGCCTCTACACCACCACCCAGACGCTTTTCACGACGGACAACAAGGCGACAAAAATCGACTTGTCCCAAATCAAGGTGAACCCCAGAGGCATCACCGTCTATCTCTGAGCCTGGGGTGCGTGTTGGATCTTTTTGCTATGTGGTTCACTGAGTACTGGTATCTGATTGTCCCCATCGCTGTCGTCGCGCTGCTGTCGTTCGTGCTGACCACGCTGGCCAAGCGCTATGTCTTGCGCGTGATGCATCTGCAGAGTGTGGTCAACCGCCACGTGATGGGTGCGGATCGCGCCGAGCGAGTGCTTCGTACGGGCCAGCCGGCCGTAGCGATGGTGCTCGAGAGCTACGACACGGGCATGCGGGTCGAGCGCATCTATATCCTCGTGCGGCTCAAGCTCCAGGTACGGCCTGAGGGCGGATTGCCCGCCTACGAGACTGAACTGGACGCCCCGATCAGTCCGGTGAAGCTCGCCGACTTCGCACCGGGGCGCTCCGTGAAGCTGCGCTTCGACCCGGTCTCGCGCGAGATCGCCATCGACCAGCCGATGCGCTGAAGCAGGCGCGTTGCCCCCATGAAGACCATCAAGCCTTTTCGCCTGAGCATCCTCACGCGGCCCTTCCGGCGGCAGCGGCAAGACCTGTTGGGCGTCTCGGTCTTCGCGATGGCCAGCCTGGCGCCCGAGCCCTTGCTGATGCCCGACCAGGATCTCTGGAAGCTGGCGGCCGACGAAATCGGGCCCGGCAACGTGCTGGACCTGGGCGTGCCCAAGATCGAGCCGGAATGGCTGGTCAGCGGCTATGCGTACACGGCACATCAGGACGACAAGACACTGTGCGCGGCCCAGGCCGTCTTCCAGGGTCAGGCCAAGTCAGTGCTGGTGAGTGGTGATCGCTACTGGCTTGACGGCCGCGCGACGCCTCCCCAGCCTTTCGAGCGGCTGAGGCTGGATTGGGCACATGCCTATGGCGGCCCGGGCGAGCCCGACAACCCGGAAGGCATCGGCAGCTTCGATGAAACGATCAACGGCGTACATACGCGCCGGCTTCCCCATCTCGAGTTGCCCGGCACGCGTCAGGACACACCCGGGCGGCGCATCGTCCCTGCGGGTTTCGGCGCCGTGCCACCCGATCGGCCGCAGCGGCTCGCGCTGATGGGGCGCGCCTACGACCAGCAGTGGCTGCAGCACGACTACCCGGGTTTCGCCGAGGACATGGACTGGCGCTACTTCAATGCAGCACCTGCCGACCAGCGCCTGCCCGGCCAGCGCGAACTGCCGCCGGGCGCCGCCTACGAACTGTGGAACATGCACCCTCGGCAGCCGGTGATGCGCGGCCAGCTGCCCGATTGGCAAGCGCGCTGCTTCGCCAGTTTTCAGAAAGACGGTACCGCGCTGTCGGAAATTTCGCTGCGCCTGAGCACGGCCTGGTTTTTTCCGCACGCCGAGCGCGTCATCCTGGTCTGGCACGGTGCATCGCCCATCGCCGAGGATGACGCGGCCGACGTCAAGCACATCATGCCCGCGCTCGAGTTGCGCGATCAGCCGCGGCCGCTCGCCCACTACCAGCAGGTGCTGCAGCAGCGCATCGATCCCGCCAAGGCGGTGCTGGTCCTGCGTGACCGCGACCTGGTCCCCAAGGCTGTCATGGGGCCATGGGCAGGTGACCAGATGCCCGATATCGCTTCGCTTCCGCAGGTGCGCAACCTGCGCGCAGGCCGGCAGCGCGAGCACGAACGCTTGCGCGCCCGACTGCTGGCGCAGGGCCTGGATCCCGAGCAGCATCTGCCGCCCCTGTCCGAACCGGATTTGCAGCCGCCTGCCTCCATGGACGATCTGCCCGACTTCGCCGAGAAGGCCGATCAAGCCCTCGAGCAGATGCGCAAGGCGGCCCTTGCCCGCGTCGCCGAGGACCGCGCAAAGGCCGTCGCACAGGGGATGCCCGCTGCCATCCAACCCGATATCGATATCCCGCCGCTGTCGCAGATGGACCCGCGCACGCTGTCCGGCGAGATCCAGGCGAGCATCGACAAGGCCATGACCGAGGTCACGGCGCGGACCGGCAAGCCTGTGCAGCGCCGATTCGACCCGGACCACCTGCTGCGTGACCTCGCGCGCCTCGAGGAAGACGCGGCGCGCGAGCGCCGAACACCCCTCACCCCCGACGAGGCCGCCGAAAGCGCGCGGCTGCGCGAGCAGGCCGGGCACAGCGCGCGCATGGGGCACCTGCACGGCGCACACCTGCTCGAGCCGGCGCCGCCGGCCAGCAGCCTGCGCTCCAGGCGGCTGCGTCGGCGTCTGGAGGCCGCAGCCAGCGGTGAGCGTCGTTTCGCAGGCATGAGCTTCGTCGGCGCCAACCTCTCGGGCCTGGATCTGCGCGGTGCCGACTTCACGGAAGCGAACCTCGAAGACGTCGACTTCAGCGACGCGCGGCTCGATGGCTGCAACTTCACGCGCGCGGTGCTTGCGCGGGCGCGGCTTGTCCGGGCTTCGCTCACCGATGCGCGGCTGGACGAGGCCAATCTGGGTGGCGCGCAATGCGAAGGCGCGAACTTCGCGGGTGCGAGCTTCGTGCAGACGCGTTGCAACAAGACCATTTTTCGTTCCTGCGTGCTGGCGAAGGCCGCGTTCAACCAAGCCGATTTGTTCCAAAGTGAATGGGTGCGCTGCGATGCGCGCGGCTCGCACTGGGAGCAGATGGCGATGGTCAAGCTGGCACTGGAAGACATGGCTTTCGACAACGCCGCGTTCAAGCAGGTGAGCTGGATCGAGTGCAGCTTCAAGGGGGCATCCTTCGTACGCGCCGCGCTGAACGCCTGTGCTTTCGTCACCCTCGACGCGCAGGAGGGGGTCGACTTCACCGAGGCCAGCCTCGTCACCTGTTCCTTCGTCCATGGCTGCAGCCTGGTGCAGGCCGTGTTCTGCGCCGCTTCGCTCAAGCAGTGCGGCCTGCGCGGCGCCCTACTGGTTGGCGCCGACCTCGCGAAGGCACGCCTTGACGGCTGCGACTTCTCCGAGTGCGACCTGCGGCGCGCGCGGCTGGAGGGATTGCATGCCGGCGAGAGCCTGTTCATTCGCGCGGACTTGCGCGAAGCCTCGTTGCGCGGGGCCAACCTCATCGACGCCAATCTTTCCAAGGCCGATCTGCGCTTTGCCAGCCTGCAGGACGCCAATTTGTTTCGCGCCGACGTGTCGCAGGCCGCCATCGACGGCTCGACCACCTTCATCGGCGCCTACACCCAAGGCGCCAAGACCTTGCCCGCACGCAGGACTGAACCCGTTCGATGACAGTCGAAGAACTTCTGGACAAGATTCGGCATGGCGAACCGGTGGTCAGGGTGAGTCTCGCGGGTCAGGACCTCAGCGGCGTCGACTTGTCGGGGGCACAGATGGAGCACGTCGACCTGAGCCGGACGAATCTGCGTGGCGCCAGCCTCGACGACAGTTCGCTGGCGCAATGCAACTTCGATCAAGCCGACCTGTCGGCGGCCAGCTTGAAGGACGTGCGCGTGTTTCGGTGCCGGTTGGAGGCCGCGCAACTCGGCCGCGCGTTCATGCTGGACACCAACTTCTTCGAATCGTCGCTGGCTCACGCGGATTTCGAGAAGGCGCAAATGGAGCGCGTGGCTTTTGTCAGATGCGAGCTCGGGCATGCGGTGTTGAAGCCTGGCATTTGCGATCAGATCGTCGTCACCGAATCACGGGTCGACCAGCTCGATTGCCGTGGGGCGAAGCTGCTGCACCTGATGTTCTATCGCATGGATCTGCGCACGGTCGAGTTCGCCCAGGCCCAATGCGACGGTTCGATCCTGATGGAGTGCAATCTCGAAGGCCAGCGCTTGGCGCACACCGCCTTCCTGCGCTGCCAGTTCACCGACAGCGCGATGGCAGGTGTCGATTTCAGCGGCGCCGTGCTGACGCAGAGCAACTTCAAGGGCGCCACGCTGACCCAGGCGAACTTCAGCGCAGTGGATGCCGCCCAGACGATGTTCCCGGAAGCCGATCTGCGTGAAGCGAATTGCAGCGATGCCATCTTCGATCAGTCGATCTGGGCCGACGCCCAACTCGAAGGTGCCGATTTCAGCCGCTCGCGCCTGCCGCTGAGCGTGTTCCATCGCGCGCACGCGAGCGGTGCCAGCTTTCGCGACGCGGACCTGCACGATGCTGATTTTTCCTATGCCGACCTTCATCACGCGGATCTGCGCAATGCGCGTTTTCTGCGCACTCGCTTTCATCGGGCCGCGCGCGCAGAGGCGCGTTTCTCGGGAGGCGGCGGCATCATCGAAAACGATGCGGAGCTGTTCAAGGCTCAAGAGATCCATCCGCCGCGCTGATGCCCCCAGGCCTGTCCCTTCCACTGTTGACCCATCGAAACAAGGAGACCTCCATGTCAGTCGTTTCACTGCATAAAGCCTCGAAGCTGACGGCTCCGGTTCACTTCCAGGGAGTGGTCGCCGCACTGCTGCCGGATGGACGTGTCACCGTCGACGACGAGCAGGGTGCTGTCTGGGTGTGCCGGC
>Ga0308157_10008099_pt1 | contig 12046 bp, 14 predicted proteins | sample PhyBR1_FD_201035 | JGI IMG/M metagenome (GOLD analysis project Ga0308157, IMG submission 201035) | Phyllosphere microbial communities from UC Gill Tract Community Farm, Albany, California, United States - DLSLB.R1 | ecosystem: Host-associated > Plants > Phyllosphere > Unclassified | place: USA...
CAGTTCCGGGAGAGCATCAAAGCCTCGGACGGTGTGTTGTTCGTCACGCCGGAGAACAATCGCACCATCCCCGCCTGTCTGAAAAACGCGATCGACATCGGGTCCAAACCCAACAGAGATGTCGCCTGGAAGGGTCTTCCCGCGGGGATCATCAGTCACTCGGTCGGGCGCATGGGCGGGTACAGCTCGCAGAAGAACCTTCGGCTCGCGCTCTCATACTTCGACATGCCCACCCCCGGACAGCCAGAGGTCTTCCTTTCCCAGTCGCCCACGCTTCTCGATGAGGACGGCCGGGTGGCACAAGAGTCGACAGTGAAGTTTCTGCAGGACTACGTCTCTCGCCTCGTTCAACTCATTGAGCAACACACGATCTCACGCTGACCGCCTGCCGGGATAGCGAGAGACCTTAAGAAGATCCATGCCTCGCGCGATGCTTGACGTGTCGCGCGAGGCGAGCCTTCATGGTGCGAGGTTTCCAGTCCATGTGCGACAGGAACAACACACGACCGCTACGAGTCGGATCCGACATGACGTGATGAAGCTCATGTTCGTCAGCGGGGCGAACACCGCGCTGAGGCATGAATTCGGAACCGTCGTAGTTCCCGAGGGTGGGGTGGTGTTGCTTCCCGCGGGGCGCTGGTATTCAGGGCACCCGTGCGGGACCGTTGTGACCGCGACGGCCTACATCGATGACGGTTTCTTCCGAGAGCATTCGAGATGGCTCGATTTCGATGCCGCTCTGCATGCAGCGGTCACGGAGCCCGGAGCCGGTCCGGTTCCGATCGATCTGGCCTCATCATTGCGCGTTCGTGGTCGCGCAATCCTGCAGTTGATGCTCGAGAGCCAACGTGCTTCGACGTCGGTCTCTCAACGGTTGCCGTATGCAGTAGATCTACTCACTATCCTCGCCACCCTTCGGTATGGGCAAGGAGAGGAACACGCGGCGCTTCAGCGGGTGATGATGATGATCCAGGATCATCTCGATACCCCGTGGTCGGTCGAGTCGCTGGCGTCGACGTGCTCTATCTCCGCATCCCAGCTTTCTCGTCTCTTCCAACGTCACCTCGGAACGAGTCCTGCCCGGTATCTGCGGGAACAGCGCGCGTACCGTATGGCGGAGCTCCTCATGATTACCGATGATCACGTCGAAGTGATTGCGCGCAGAGTGGGATGGCAAGATCCCGCTCACGCATCACGCGTGTTCCGTAACCTGCACGGAGTTTCCCCTCTGCGATATCGGCATTGGCGACGAGGCCAAACCGATAGCGATTAGCTCGGGAAGGGCTCCGCAGATTGCACTCCTACCTGGGAGGTAGGTCTTCGTTCATCCCGGACGGAGCCACTTCCGATGAGGAGCGCATCATGTCTGACCGGCCAGCAGAAACCTCCCATGTGCCGCGTACGTTGTGGTTGGGCGTGATCGTGTGGTCAGACGACCCGGAAGTGGAGCCGACGGTGATCGCGGACCGGAGCCCCGTGGCTCTGGCGCGGACGATGGCGGTGACGATCCACGAGATGCTTGAGGACTCCGACGCGTATGCGGGTGCGACGGAGTTCTTGCAGTCGAAGCCGCCGCCCCGGGACTGGGTGGAGCCCCGCGATGTCGACGACTGGCTCGAGGCGCTGCGTGAGGCGACGCCGCACCCGTCGTTCTCGTTCCACCGGCTCCCCATAACTGGCGGGGCGGACGGATCGAACCACGGCTTCGTGAACCGTTACCTCGAGCAGGCCCTCCGTGAACGAGAGCAAGCCCTCGCGAAGGAACTCTCCTTACGAACCAGCGAGGGACCAGCCACGAGGCCGCTCGAGCGGTGAGCGCGGTTTCGGGTTGTCGTTTTCGCGCGTGTTCTTGACCTCACCGCGCATGCCTGCCGTAACCGGGGGCTCTTCACCGGTTCGTATGTCTACCCAATAGAACACAGCACGGCCGCCGCTGTTCATATTCATTTCGCTACTTGTCTACTCATGCGTGAAGGAGTCTGCTGTCATGTCCGAAGATCATTCATTACCGCCATCCGAACCCGAGCGACCGGGCGAGCTCCCAATACACGTTCCGGGTGCAGGGTGGGAGGCGTTCGAGGGATCCGGGGTTCCCGAGGTCGTCGCGCGCATGTTCCCACCCGAACCTCGCCAAGACGCGTTCACCCTGCCAGATGGCGGACCGGACGTTGACGGGTTTGAGGATGCGCACGAGCAGTGGCGCGAGACCTGCCTGCACCTGGCGTACGCGGCAGTTCGCCTGCCCGAGATGCTGGAGCGGCTAGAAGAACTCGAACTGACTCATCAGCAGCAAGCGCAGGTCGTGGATGCGGAGCGGGTGCGGGATGCGGTGATCGATCTGCTGGAGCGGGATCCGCTGCCGGTGGAGCCGGTCAAGGACGATTATCTTGTTACGGTCGCCCCGGCGTATGAGGGCGAGTACCACGATATGCAGTACCGGTGGGATCACTCGCAGTGGCGCAGCGACTTCATCGCGACGGCCCTGCGCCGCGACCACGCGCTTCGAGAGGCGCTCAGTGAGGGCGGGCCGCGTACCTCGTATCTGCCGGAGCAGTTCTCTCGCACGTGGGCACCGGCCGATCTCGCCGTCGTCCACACGCTCCGTGGGCTGGTCGATAGCGGCGATTCCGGGTTGCGTGTGGTGCCACTGGACCGGCAGGAACGCGAACAGTTGGAGGCGATGCTCGACGCGGCTGACCCGGATGTTCGAGTGCTGGATCCTGACGATCCTTTAGGCGGTGAGCTGTTCGCTGGTCGCGCGTCGGAGGCACACGACTGGATGCCCGCGGGCGTGTATAAGGCGACCGGCATCGACGGAGAGGGCGAGTTCCGGCTCGTCGTCGGCCCCGTGAACGGCGAGGATGGGATGACGGCGTCTGCAGCGTTCCCTGCAGCAGAGCATGATAGTGCGGCGATGAATCAGATCGCTTGGATCTTCGAACACCACACCGAGCACGAACCTCCCGCCGGGGTGATGCACCGAGTGAATGCGCACGTCATCGCTACCGGTCGCACGGGCGCACTGCCATCCGATGTGGGAGTGGTGGAGCCTGCGTCGCGGCTTGAACGTGGGCTGCTGCTCAGTGATCTCCTTGCTGAGCGTGAACAGCAGCTGGACAGCGGCCGCGAGGGGCTGCAGCGGTCGGATCCCGGACGGGGTGTCGGGCGCGATTTCTAGCACCATCTGCTGTTTGTGTGGCGGAGGCTGGGGTGGGCGTGTTTGACGATTTGGCGCGTCTTCTTGACGATTCGGCGCATCCTGTCGGAAAACACTCGACCGGTCCGGTCTTGGCCGGGTAGTGGTTGATGGGACGAGGGAATGCTCGAGAGCGGACTCTGCACCCCACGGTGATGACGGCACTGTTGCCGCCGCACCTTCCGCATGACACCGCACGCTGAGCATCAATAACTGCTCGCGCTGTGTCACCAAAGGAGGTGCCCGACCGATGACCAACCCCACACCCAGGCTCCTTCCCGCGCGACTTCCACTGCACTTGCCAGACGCGGCAGTCGCGTATGCCGCAGCCGGAGTGGCGGTATTCCCGTGCGTGCCGGGCGGGAAACGGCCCCTCACCGAGCACGGGTTCCATGACGCCGCCACGGATCTTGACCGGGTCGGCGCGTGGTGGAGGAAACATCCGGAGGCGAACATCGGCATCCCCACCGGCCACGGTGTCGACGTGATCGATGTCGACGTGCACGCCACCGGCACTGGCTTCCCTGTCCTTCGAACACTGCAGCAGGAAAACCTCATCGCTGGATGGGGCCGGGCGGTGCGTTCCCCATCCGGCGGCCTGCACCTCTACTACCCGAGCAGCCCCGAGGGCGAGGCGAGGTCGTGGTCGCGTGGCCGGGCACATGTCGACTTCCGTGGCACCGGCGGATACATCATCGCCCCACCTTCCATCGTCAACACTGAGTTTGGGCAGCGGCGTTACGAGGTTATTGCCCGCGGCAGGAATCCGCGCCCCGTCGACTCGGCAGCGATCCGGGATCTCCTCACCCAGACCCCAGCCCCACGAACCACGCCGAGCGCTGACGGGCCGGGCCGTGGTGGTTCGGTGGAGGGGCTCGTGGAGTGGGTGGGGACGCTGACGGAGGGGAACCGGAATGCGGGCCTGTTCTGGGCTGCGTGCCGTCTCGCCGAGGCAGGGCTAAGCGATGGCGACTCGTATGCGCTGTTCGAGCCTGCCGCTTCTCGCACCGGGCTTGAGGCACGGGAGATCGCATCAGCCATCCAGTCAGCCCATCGCACCACCGCCCTGAACTCGGATGCTGCCGCATCTGAGCCGATAGTGGGGCGTGCGTTTGCCGGGATGAGGCGGTAACTGTGAGTGCCCCGGATCTGCACGTACGCGCCGCAGAGGTGGGACGGTCTGGGGTGTCACGCGGCGTGATCGTCCTCGCGATCACGGGCACGATCCTTCTCGCGCTCGGTGCGTTCTGGCTGTCATTCACGACGCTGCAGGACCTTGCGGCGCTGTCGGGGATTCCTGCGGGGCAGGCGTGGGTGTGGCCGCTGATCGTCGACGGCGTGATTCTTGAAGCGACGATCTCCGTCGTCGCACTGCGCAACTCCGCTCCCGCCGCGCGCCGGTTCGCCTGGCTCCTGCTGGCGTCCGGTGCCGGGGTGAGTGTCGCGGCGAACATCACCCACGCCGTCGTCGCCTCAGACACCCGAGTCCCCGCGATCATCGCAGCCCTCGTCGCCTCCGTCCCACCCTTGGTGCTGCTCGCGATGACTCACCTGACCGTCGAACTCACCCGCAACGAAGCCCCACACCAGACTCCCGAGACTCCAGCGCTCATCGAGCAAAGAGCACCGGCGAATCTGATTGAGCCCGCTGCGGTCTCGATCCCTGAGGTCCCAGCGGTGGAAAGGGCAGGTAGTACCGGTGCGGAAGACTCTGCCCCCGCATCTGCTCGAGCCAAGAGGCAGAGCACCGCTGGACGTGAGCGGGCGGTCGCGTTGGCGTCTGAAGGTGTCTCGAAGCGGCAGATCGCGGCAGAACTCGGCGTGCATCCGACCACGGTGGGCCGGTGGCTGAGCGCACCTGACCGTCGAGAGAACGGAGCACTCCATGACTGACCCCACACCCGTGAACCCACATGACACTGCTGGGACTGCCGCTGGGCTTCGAGCCCGACTGCCAGCCCCTCATCTCACAGCAGCTGACCTCCCCGAGCCACCTAGGACTCCGCCCGGCATGGAGACGCGAGATGCGGAGCGGGCGTCGGAGTTCGCCACGCACGGCGACCCCACCCTCACCAGGCGGACCTCAATACGAGGACGTGCCGGGGTGGAGTGGGTGCGTCCCACTGATGTTGCTGCGCGTGCGGGTGGCGCGATCGTCGGCAAAGGCGCCGAGGTGAACACGCGGCTGCGTGACGCCACGATCGAGGGCATCCGTGAGGGGCGAGCACAGCTCGCTGAACGCTTGGCGCGTAGGCAGCAACAGATCGACCCAGACACCACTGTCCCGCCCCAGACACAACAGCTGCGGCTCGGGAGGACGGGGGTGAGCCGATGAGCAATTCCGGCTCCGGCGCTACCCGAGCACCGGACACCACCCACCACCACGAACTCTCGAACTCATTGCCGACTTCTAACTGACGCCGGACGAACACCTGACAGGCTGCCCGTTTCGGGTAGGCCTGACGGTACTTCTATGCCTGCTGGAGGCGTTGTTATCCGTGGCAATGGCGGGATGAGGGGTGCGTGTCGGGTGGGTGTCACACCTATCTACCCACGGATCTTCTCTCATGTCAGGAGTCACCATGACCCCCCAATCTTCCCCACACTCGAACCCCGCACCGACACCGGACTTCACCACCGGTGAAGGGCTGCGGGCGCTCATCACGGAGCTCAATGAGCACAATGCGTGGGCGTCGAGCCCGGTCGCAGCCGAGCTCATGGTCTACGTCACCCACAAGTACACGCCGATCGCGAAAGCGTGGCGGCGCGCGCCAGAAGACGCCGCATACGAGGCGTTCCTTGCGATGCGGCAACCCACCACGCTCCGCGCCGACGACCCCTGGGCAGTCGTCACCCGTGCCGTCGCGCTCGGCATCGCCGCCGAGGTGCACGCGGACCGGAACATGACCAGCCAAGACAAGGCACGCCGCCCCTCAAAACGCCCCGCTGAGGAGCCGATGCGGGCGGGACATTACGAGGAGTTCTTCTACGACGTGCACCCCCACGCGCATTCCCTCTACGCGAGAGGCCATGAGGGGGAGGATCATTCGGTGGATCGGGTGATCCGCGCCACGAGCGTGTTCCTCGTCCTCACCGACTGGCCTGCTCGCCCTGTCGAGCAGGCCGTGGACTACATTGCCCACCGCATCACCGGGTTGTCGTCATCCAGCTCGGCGCTGGAGATTGTGTCGAAAGAGCTGCACATCGCGATCCGGCTCGGCTACACCCCGGAAGCTTGGGCGGGCCTGGTGCGTCTTGTCGTCGGCACTAAAACCGGGAGGCGAAAAAGCGGCGACTATGGCCTCTTCGCTCGTGTGCTCCTCGGTGACGATGTCGCCGACCTTCTCCGCGATGAGACTCTCGTGGAATCATCCCGCCGGATGGCGTCCGTACCTGATCTGCAGGACGGGCAAGGGGGTGCGGCATGAGTCGCGGGCATCTGGTGCTGGAACACGCCATCGATCAGTTGAAGAAAGGGTCGCAGTATCGCCGCGACCCCGATGAAGACCTCGACGAGCTGTGTGACTCGATCCGCCGGGTGGGAGTGCTGAACCCGCCCGCGGTCACCGAGGACTACGTCATCATCACCGGGAACCGCCGGGTCGCTGCGATGGAGCGGATCGGGATGCGCGTCACCCCGATCTGGGTCGTTCCCGGCGTCTCGGACAAGCTCTCCTACGTCCTCGCGATCCGTGACGAGCAGACCCTGCACAAAGCACTGAAACCGCTCGAGCAGGCAGAACTCTACGAAGAACTCAAAGGCTTGTATGCGGAGGATACGGCGCGGGCGAAGGCAGGTTCGCTGTTTGGTGAGGGCGGGCGAAAGCAGGAACAGAGCGGTGGTGCCGATTCGGCACCACCGCTCGAACCCGTCAACGTCAACGACCGGAAAGCGCGAGTGCAGGCGGCTCGTGCGGTGACGGGTCGGGATTCGCGGACGATGCTGGAACAGATCAATCAGCTCAAACAGATCGCCGCCGACGACACCGAAGACCCCTATGTGCGCCAGCACGCCGCAGAAGCACTCCTCGAGATCAACGAGGACCGCAAGGTCAACGGCCGCTACCAGGCAGTGAAGACCCGTCAACACCTCGCGCACCTGACCCGTGCCGCTGAACACCCCGATACCTCAGAGGCAGCCCGCCGTGCGGCTGTTGCTGAGCTGCGAGGGCTTTTTGGAATCGACTCCCCGGCGGAGGCGATGAAAGAGTCCGGGCTTGCGCTTGCCCGCGTGCGCGAGATCCAGAAAGTGGCCACCGACGAGACCTCGCTGGGGTGGAAGGATGTGGATCCGTTGCTGCGAGAGAAGCATGCGATCCGCAAGCTCGTCGATCTGCTGCGCCGCGAGCACGGCTGGTGGGACCGCTACGACCCGGCCGAGTTCGGCAAGTACGCCGACGACGAGCAATGGGACCTCGTCGCCACCTACATCACGTCAGCCAACAGCTTTCTCGATCAGGCACAAGCAGCCCGCGACACCGCGCCGAGCCAGGGCTCCGAGGCGCCCGAAGAGAGCGTTGACGCAGCGGCCGGGTAGCCGAGCGGTCTGGGGGGTTCTGGGCGGGCAGCGCACCTGATGGGTGACTCTTCCCGCCCTTCTCCTTGTTTGGAGGCTTCTCATGTCTGCACCCGTTCTGGATGACCAGCAGCGCCGCAAGCGCCGCCTGATCATCGCTCTCACCGCCACTGGTCTGATCATCGTGATCCTCGCCGGGGTCGGTATCTACGGCCTCATCGCCGGCCCCACACCACCCACCCCCTCCGAGACCACACCGCCAGGCTCGTCGGCGACATCACCGCCCCTAAGCGAGGAGCCCGCAGAAGCGAAACTGCCGAGACTGCCCCGGACGAATGACCCTGAGGTCTACGTTCGGTCGGTCGCTGAAGCGCTGTTCACGTGGGACACGTTCACGCTGCTGACCCCGTCTGATCACCGGGCGGTGTTGGTCGAGGACGCGGACCCCTCGGGCACCGAAACTCCGGGGCTGATCGCTGACCTCGACGGCTACTTCCCTTCTGCGTCGACGTGGCGTGATCTGGCCGAGTACCGCACCCGGCAGTCGATCGACATCGAACGCATCTTCATCCCCGCGCAGTGGGACGAAGCCGTCACCGCCTCTGGCGGGCAGATCGCGGAGGGTACGTACGCCTACACCGTCGAAGGCACGCGCATTCGGGAGGGTGTCTGGTACGACGACCCTGTCGACAGTGCGCATGCGGTGGCGTTCACCGTGTTCGTCTCCTGCGAGCCGGTGTTCGACCGCTGCCATCTGCTCAGGCTGTCTGAACTCGACAACCCCCTCCGATAGAACGAGAGGGGCCAGTCGTGAAGAAAGTAGCCATCGCCGCGCTCGTGTTTGTTCTGCTCGCGCCGATGCTTGGACTCCTGGGTATCGGGGTGGTCATGAACCCTGCGGTCACGAATCAAGCGAACTGTATCGCCTCCGATGTGATGCTCGGGCCGATCCCGGATTCGCTGGAAGTGACGATGAAAGACGAGTACACGTTCACCCTGAACAAGCAGCAGCTCACCCACGCCGGAACCATCATCACCACCGGCGCGAACACCCCTGGGGTGGGGCGGGATGGGATCCTCATCGCGCTCATGGCGGCGCTGACGGAGTCCACGCTCCGCCAGCTCGCGAACACCGGCACCTACCCCGAGTCCGGCAACTACCCGAATGACGGCAACGGGTCCGATCACGACAGCCTGGGCCTGTTCCAGATGCGCCCCCAGTCCGGATGGGGCACCATCGCAGAGCTCATGGACACCACCTACCAAGCGAAGGCGTTCTACGGCGGCCCAGACGGGCCGAACTATCCCTCACCGCGGGGGCTGCTTGACATTCCGGGGTGGCAGCAGATGGACAAGGGTGAAGCCGCCCAAGCGGTCGAAGTGTCCGCCTACCCAGACCGGTACCAGAACTATGAGCCCGTGGCGCGCACCATCCTCGATGCCCTCACCGTTCGCGGCAGCGGGAATGGCAGCGGCACGCCTGGGGATGCGGATATCCCTGAGACAAGCCGGTTGGTGTTTCCGCTGCCGACTGGCACGTACGTGCGCACATCGACATTCGGGCCGCGCACCGACCCGATCAGTGGTGAGTCGAGCTACCACCACGGCACCGACTGGGCCGCGCCCGATGGGACGGCGATCTTCGCTCTCGCGGACGGGGTCGTGACCTATGCGGGCATGGTCGATGGGTATTCGGGGCAGATCACGATCGAGCACACCATCGGCGGGGAGAAAGTCGCCACGAAGTACATCCACATGTGGGCGCACGGCATCCACGTCACCGCAGGCGACCGCGTCATCGCGGGACAGCACATTGGCGACGTTGGCAGCAGCGGGTACTCGACCGGCCCGCATCTGCACTTCCAAGTCCACCCCGGCGGGGCCGGATCACCCGCGGTCGATGCCGAGCCGTGGCTCGCCGAGCGCGGCGTGGAAGGCATCGAAGCCCCCGCAGACGGCGGCCCCGGCTGCTCCTCCTGAACGCGAGCGAGTGGGGTGGGTGGCGCACCTGACCGGTGCCACCCGCCCCACTCACGTTTGGAGAACCATATGACCACCGCACTCTTACTGGCTTTGCTTCCGGCCGAGAACGTCTATCCGGATCTCTCCGGGGTGGGAGGCCGGAGCACCTTGATATCCATCGTTGGCGCGCTGCTCACGGTCGTGCTCATCGTCTCCGTCCTCATGCTCGTGGTCTCTGCGATCATCTGGGCGATCTCCTCCTCAAACGGCAACCCCGGTGTCGCTGGGAAAGGCAAAGTGGGGGTCTTCGTTGCTCTCGGTGCCGCTGTCCTCGCGGGGGCCGGTGTCGCCTGGATGAACTTCCTCCTGAACCTCGGCGACACCCTCTAACACCGGGTGTCCCACGGCTTCGGGGCGGGTGTTTCGGGGTCGCACCTGACGGGTGACCCCGCAGCTATCTCGTTGCGGGCCGAAGCCTGTGAAGGAGCCCACCATGCTTGCCGTCCTCGACACCCTCACCACCGTCGCCGCAGTCCTGCCCGCGAACATCGACATCTCCCCGAACGACTCCGGCCTCCCCGGTATCAGCGCGTTGCGCACCGTCGTCGGCGCGGTGATGACGATCGGGCTGATCCTGTCCGTCCTCGCGCTCATCGTCTCCGCGGTGGTGTGGGGGTTCGGGTCGAACTCCTCCAACCCGCATCTGGCTTCGAGGGGGAAGGTCGGGGTGCTGATCTCTTGCGGTGCGGCGATCATCACCGGCGCATCGGTCACGCTCATCAACTTCTTCTGGAACGTCGGCCAGACCGTCTCCTAACCCACCGCCTCTACCCACAGAAGGGAGGGGAACCCAGTGGCTGGAATCTGCGACGTCCCCATCATCAGCAACGTCTGCGACGCCGTCGGCGAAGGGGCCGCCACCCTCGTGGCAGCCCCCTTCGACTGGCTCGCACAAGCCATCGGGCAGGCCGCGTCCTGGATCTTCCAGGGCGTGTGGGCACTGTTCGACTCCACCACCCTGGTCGATGTCACCGGGGCGGGCTACATCGGCGTGTACAACGTGATCTTCGGGATCGCGATCTTCATCATGCTGATCTTCTTCTGCCTTGGGCTCATCACCGGCCTCATCCGCCGCGACCCCACCGCCCTGTCCCGTGCAGCCCTGGGGCTCGCAAAGAGCGTGCTGGGGTCGTTCCTGGTGATCACCCTCACCGCGACCCTGCTCGAGGTCGTCGATCAGCTATGCATCGGCATCATCCAAGCCACCGGCAGCACGCTGGAAGAGATGGGCGGGAAGATCGGGGTGCTCGTTGCCGGGCTCACCGCGATCAACCTCACCGCCCCCGGAGCCGGAGCGATCATCACGATCTTCCTCAGCTTCTTGGCAATCTGTGCCGCAGCGATCGTTTGGTTCTCACTCCTCATCCGCAAAGCACTGATCCTCGTCGCAGTGGTGATGGCCCCCATCGCCCTGTCAGGAGCGTCATGGGATGCGACAAAGGGCTGGTTTGGGAAGTGGGCGTCATTCGTGCTCGCGTTGATCTTCTCCAAACTCGTGATCGTGGTGGTGTTCCTCGTCGCCATCAACCAGGTCAACGCACCCATCGACCTGGACCTGTCCTCGATCGCGGATCCGATCGCGGGGATCGTGCTGATGTTCATCGCCGCGTTCGCCCCGTACATGGTGTACAAGTTCATCAGCTTCGTCGGCTTCGACATGTACCACGTCATGTCCGCCGAACAAGAATCAAAACAAGCCATGAACCGGCCCATGCCGCTCCCAGGAAAGCCCGACGGTGCAGGCCCGCAAAAGGTCCTCGACGGCGGCAACAACAACGGCAGCGATGGAGGCGGTGGTGGGAACCCTCCGCCACCATCAGGCAAACCCACCCCGCCCGCAGGAGGCGGCGGATCCGCTGCTGCTGGTGGGAGTGGCGCTGCCGCGGGATCTGGTGGCGCGGCCGCAGGTTCCGGTGGCGGAGCGGCAGCGGCGGGTGGTGCCGGAGCGGGAGCTGCGGCAGGACCGATCGGGATCGCCGCGGTCGCTGGCGCGAAGATCGCCAAGGGCACGGCCGATGCTGGTCCGAAGCTCGGCGGCGCGATCGGCCGCACCGCCGACAACCACGCCGGAGCCGCAGGCGACGCACAAACCCCACCACCGCCCCCGGACCGCTCCACACCACCACCGAGCACGCCGCCTGCAAGTACGCCGCCGAAGGCACCGGCAGCGAAACCCGCAGGCGGGGACGCTCCACCGCCGCCACCGAAGCCTGCGCCGAAGTCCTGATGCAGCCCCGCACCTGAAAGGAGAGAAGAAAGCACGTCCGTCACGCGGGCGGCAACCCAGTATCGGGTTGCCGCCCGCCTCGTTG
>Ga0308157_10008100_pt1 | contig 12045 bp, 11 predicted proteins | sample PhyBR1_FD_201035 | JGI IMG/M metagenome (GOLD analysis project Ga0308157, IMG submission 201035) | Phyllosphere microbial communities from UC Gill Tract Community Farm, Albany, California, United States - DLSLB.R1 | ecosystem: Host-associated > Plants > Phyllosphere > Unclassified | place: USA...
CACGCAGCGCGATCTGAAAGCGGTTCCAGCCATTGATGGCGACCACGGCCAGCGTCAGCTCGACGATCTCCGCTTCGGAGAATTGCGCTTGAACGGCCGCGTACAGATCGTCCGGCACCCCCTTCGTGGCGGAGAGGCGCGTCAGCGCCTCTGCCCAAGCCAGTGCCGCGCGCTCGCGCGCATCGAACAGTCCTGCCTCGCGCCAGGCGGCCAGCAGGTGCACGCTGCGGTCCGTCACGCCGTGGTTGCGGCCGACGGCCGCATGCATGTCGATGCAGAACGCGCACGCGTTGATCTGCGAGACGCGCATCTTCACCAACTCCTTGAGCTGGATGGGGAGCGTGCCGGCCTTCAACTGGTTCTCCAGTGCCATCATGGCCTGCACAGTGGCAGGGTGTTGCTTGAAAAGGTCGATGCGGGAATGGGACATGGCGGTCTTTCGATGAGCGAGGGGGTGATGAAAAGAAAACGCGGAGCGGATTGCCGCAATCCGCCCCTGGACTGCACCCGTTTGGCGTGGCTGACAGGAGGAGCCCGCAGGCGCGCGGCCTACAAGCCGCGCAGCTTGTCGGGGTTCAACACGGTGTAGATGCCGTGAATGTGGGTCTCGTCGGTCTGCAGCGCGAGCGCGAGTCGGGGCACGCTGCCTTCACGCAGCAGCAAACCTGGCGCGCCGTTGATCTGGACTTCGCACGCGGTGAGGTGCTGCAGATGCAGCCGCCACACGGCGAGCGCCAGGCGGCTGAGGGCGCGCGGGCCGCGCAGCACCTTGGTGGCGGCCGGCACCTTGCCCCCGCCGTCGGGCGTCCAGGTGGCGTCCGGGGCGAACAGCGACAGCATCGCCACGTGGTCCTGCGCCCGCATGGCGTTCACGAACCGGTGCAGCAGCGCGCTGGCCGCATCCGGCGTGGGCGTGAAGCGCACCTGGTTCTTGCGCACCTGGGTGCGGGCGCGGTGCACCAGTTGGCGGCAGGCCGCCTGACTCCGGTCCAGCACCGCGGCCACTTCGCTGTAGTCGCTGTCGAACACGTCATGCAGCAAGAAGGCCGCTCGCTCATCCGGCGACAGCCGCTCCAGCACCACCAGCAGGGCCATGGACAGGTCACTCGCCAGCTCGGCCCGTGCGTCGGCTGGCGGGGCCGTCGCTTCGACGATCCAGGGCTCCGGCAGCCAGGGGCCGCTGTAGTGCTCGCGCTCGTGCCGGACGGCCCGCAGCCGGTCAACACACAGCCGGGTGACGGTGGTGACGAGCCAGGCCTCGGCGGTGTGCACCCTGTCCGGATCTGCCTGCTGCCAACGCAGCCAGGCGTCCTGCAGCACGTCTTCGGCATCGGCGCGGCTGCCGAGCATGCGGTAGGCCACGCCCATCAGGCGCGGCCGGTGCTGCTGGAAGGTGGCGGTGATCGAATCCATGGTGGCGGGTGTGCTGGCGTTCATGCCTTGAAGACGGTGGCAAACCCGGTTTGTGACACCGATCGGCAGAAATGGCCGCACCACAAAAAAACCGCCCGGCCTTGCGGCGGGGCGGTTGCTTCTATTTTCATAGCTGCCAGCGCTTATGCATCAAGCGCCGGCGGCGTATTTTTCACTTTTTTTCGCTGCTGTCACCCAGCTGCGCCAGCGCTGCATCGCCCCCGAGGGAGAGCAGGCCCGACTGGGCGTAGATGCCGAGCTTGGCGCGCGTGTCCACGATGTCCAGGTTGCGCATGGTCAGCTGGCCGATGCGGTCGGCCGGGCTGAACGGCGCGTCTTCCACCTTTTCCATCGACAGCCGCTCGGGGGCGTAGGTCAGGTTGGGCGACTCGGTGTTGAGGATGGAGTAGTCGTTGCCGCGGCGCAGCTCCAGCGTCACCGTACCCGTGACGGCATGGGCCACCCAGCGCTGGGCGGTTTCGCGCAGCATGATGGCTTGGGGGTCAAACCAGCGGCCCTGGTACAGCAGGCGGCCCAGCTTCAGGCCGTTCATGCGGTATTGCTCGATGGTGTCCTCGTTGTGGATGCCGGTCACCAGGCGCTCGTAGGCGATGTGCAGCAGCGCCAGGCCCGGGGCTTCATAGATGCCGCGGCTCTTGGCTTCGATGATGCGGTTCTCGATCTGGTCGCTCATGCCCAGGCCATGCCGGCCGCCGATGCGGTTGGCCTCCAGGAACAGGGCCACCGGGTCGCTGTACTCGACGCCGTTCAGGGCCACCGGCTGGCCTTCCTCGAAGCGCACCGAGACTTCCTCGGACTTCACCTGTACGTCGTCCTTCCAGAACGCGACGCCCATGATGGGGTTCACGATGCGGATGCCCTGGCTCAGGAATTCCAGGTCCTTGGCCTCGTGCGTGGCGCCCAGCATGTTGCTGTCGGTGCTGTAGGCCTTCTCGGCGCTCATCTTGTAGCCGAAGCCTTCCTTGGTCATGAAGGCCGACATTTCGGCGCGGCCGCCCAACTCGTCGATGAAGCGCTGGTCCAGCCAGGGCTTGTAGATCTTCAGTGCCGGGTTGGTGAGCAGGCCGTAGCGGTAGAAGCGCTCGATGTCGTTGCCCTTGTAGGTCGAGCCGTCGCCCCAGATGTGGACGTCGTCTTCCTTCATGGCCGCCACCAGCATCGTGCCGGTCACGGCACGGCCCAGCGGCGTGGTGTTGAAGTAGGTGATGCCGGCGGTGCTGATGTGGAAGGCGCCTGCCTGCAGGGCGGCGATGCCTTCCTGCGCCAGCTGCTTGCGGCAGTCGATCAGGCGAGCCTTCTCGGCGCCGTATTCCATCGCCTTGGCGGGGATGGCGTCGTAGTCGGGCTCGTCGGGCTGGCCCAGGTTGGCGGTGTAGGCATAGGGCAGGGCGCCCTTGTTCTTCATCCAGCGCAGGGCCGCGCTGGTGTCGAGGCCGCCGGAGAAGGCGATGCCGACCTTCTGGTTCAGGGGGAGGCTTTGGAGAATGGTGGCCATGGGCGGAACCTTGTCTTTCAGCCGAAGTGGCAGATGTAGTGGTAGGCGGTCGTCACGCGGATCTCGAACTTCGAGTTGCCGGGCACGCTGAACTGCTCACCCGCACCGGAGCGGACCCACGCATCCGCGCCGTCGAGCTTGTATTCGCACTCGCCGCCCACGCCTTCCATGATCTCGGGCGCGCCGGTGTTGAAAGTGAGCGTGGCCGGCAGGATCACACCCACCGACTTCTTCGTGCCGTCCGGAAACGTGATGTTGTGGCTCACGCACTTGCCGTCGAAATACACGTTGGCCTGGGTGGTGACGGACACGCCGTCGATTTTTTCGGTGGTCATGGATGCGGGCAGAGGAGGGGACAAACCGTCGATTTTAGGCACGCGCTGCGGCCGCCGCGCCCCCCGGCTGCTGCGGGCATGAAAAAAGGAGCTTTGCAAAGCTCCTTGAAGGTGGGTTGGCTGGCGCGCTCAGCGAGGCAGGCTGGCTGCGCAGCGCTCAGCGCCAGTAGGGATCGCGGTGGCGCGGGCCGTAGTAGGGCTGGCCCCAGGCGTCGCGGTACTCGATCACCACCGGGGCGGGAGGCGGCGCCTGCACATAGGCCACCGGACCGGGCTGGGTCGTCACGACCACGCCGGGTTGCACATAGCCCGCGCTGGGCGGATAGCTGGTCATGCCCTGAACGGCCGGCTGGACGTTCAGCGGAATCCAAGCGCCCGGGTCGGTCTGCGTGCGGGTGGTGTATTGCCGGCCCGCGTACTCATAGACCACGTTGTAGCCCACGGCACGGTTTTCGTAATAGGTCTGGGTCGAGCAGCGCTGCACGTTCTGGTAGCCGCCCCGCGTGCCTTCCACGTTGTTGCCCAGAACCGCACCGCCGATCAGGCCCAGCGCCGTTGCCGCAGCACGGCCCCCGCCGTGGCCGATGGAATTGCCCACCGCACCCCCGGCCACCGCGCCCAGCAGCGCGCCGGCACCGCTCGGGCCCTGTTCGGAATAGATCGTTTCATTGCCGCACACCTGTTGCGGCACCGCCACCTGCTGGGTGATGGGCGTCGCCGACAGCACACGGCCCTGTTCCTGGGCGCTGGCGCCGACTGCCACGGCGGCAAGCGCTGCGAAAGCAAGTATCTTTTTCATGGTGGAGATGCTCCTTTGGATGGGTGTACAACGCACCGCACGGGCAATAGGTTGAAGCAATAGGCTGTAGCTGATGGGTGCGTGGCGTAAAGCTGCGTAAAGACAGTGATGTAACCTGACAGATCTCGCACAGGCGCCGGTCGCCGCACTAGCTTTTGGAGCGCTCCGCCAGCCTTTCGTTCCATGTTGCAGCGTCAAATCCCACGGTCACCAGGCCATCCGCCGTGCCGGCCCACTCCACCACGGGGCGCTTGATGACGGAGGCATTCGCCTCCATCAATGCGGCGGCAGTGGCGGCGTCCTGCACGCCAGCCTGGGTCGCGGCATCGAGCTTGCGCCAGGTGGTGCCCTGGCGGTTGACCAGCCTCTCCCAGCCCACCGCCGCCATCCAGCCGCCCAGCCGCTCGACAGGCACGCCCTGCTTCTTGAAGTCGTGGAAGCCGTAATCGAGCCCTTGCTCGGCGAGCCAGGCCCGGGCTTTCTTGACCGTGTCGCAGTTGGGAATGCCGTAGAGGATGATTGCGGGGGTACTCATGGGGTCGATCATCGCCCATGCGCGCGTCGGCGACAATTCGCGGCAGCATGAACACCCCACTCACCACCCTGGCCGACTGGCTGGCTCACTGCGAGCGACTGCATCCGAAGAACATCGACATGGGGCTGGACCGCGTCCGCGAAGTCGCGCGGCGCATGGACCTGCGTTTCGAGTGCCCAGTGATCACCGTGGCTGGCACCAACGGCAAGGGCTCGACCTGCGCCATGCTCGAAGCCGTGGCCTTGCAGGCCGGCTACCGCCCGGGCGTCTACACCTCGCCCCACCTGGTGCACTTCGAGGAGCGCTGCCGCATCCACGGCGAGATCGTGGCGGCGGACGATCTCGTGCCGCACTTCGAGGCAGTGGAGGCTGCACGCACCGGAGGCGACGAGGCGGTGTCGCTGACCTACTTCGAATTCACGACCCTGGCCATCCTTCGGCTCATGAGCCAGGCGCGGCTGGACGTGGCGATCCTCGAGGTCGGCCTGGGCGGGCGGCTCGACGCCACCAACGTGGTGGACGCCGACTGCGCGGTCATCACCAGCATCGACATCGATCACGTCGAGTTCCTGGGGCCGGACAGGGAGTCCATCGGTCGGGAAAAGGCCGGCATCATGCGGCCCGGCCGCCCCGTGGTGGTGAGCGACCCCGTGCCGCCGGAAAGCGTCATCCGCCATGCCCGCGAGATCGGCGCCGATCTCTGGCGTTTCGGCGAGGACTTCAATTTCTCCGGTGACAAGCAGCAGTGGTCCTGGGCGGGCCGCGGCCGGCGCTATGCGGGCCTGGCCTATCCGGCGCTGCGCGGCGCCAACCAGCTGATGAACGCCAGCGGCGCACTGGCCGCGCTGGAAGCGCTCAGGGACCGGCTGCCGATCACCGCGCAGTCGGTGCGTACCGGCCTGGCCATGGTCGAGCTGCCCGGCCGGTTCCAGATCGTTCCCGGGCAACCGACGCTGGTGCTGGATGTGGCGCACAACCCGCATTCCGTCGCGGCGCTGACGGCGAACCTGGACGCCATGGGCTTTTTCCCCACCACCCACGCCGTATTCGGTGCCATGGCCGACAAGGACCTGGCCCCCATGCTGGCCAAGGTGGGCCCGCTGATCGACCGTTGGTACTTCACCGATCTGCCCACGCCCCGCGCGGAAACGGGGGCCGGGTTGCAGCAGAAATGGAACGCGCTGCAGATCGTCTCCGGCGGCCGCCGGCAGGTCGCGACCAGCGTGCATGCCGACCCGGTGCAGGCGCTCCAGGCCGCCGTCGATGCGGCTGAGCCCACTGATAGAATCGTGGTCTTTGGCTCGTTCTACACCGTCGGCGGGGTTCTCCACGATGGAACGCCGCGCCTTCAGGCCAAGCATCTCGGCGCATAACGGGTCCGCATTCCATGGCATTTTTCAAGTTCCGTTGGCCCGGCCAGAAGGCGCAGGGCGAGAGCGCCAAGCCGACCCGGCGCTCCCGTGGTGGCTCGCATGCCGAGAGCATCGACGTCATGCGCCGCCGCGCCCGCCATCGCCTGATCGGCGCCGCCGTGCTGGTGCTGCTCGGCATCATCGGCTTTCCCATGCTGTTCGACACGCAGCCCCGGCCGGTGGCCGTCGATATCCCGATCGAAATCCCCGACCGCAACAAGGTTGCGCCGCTGGTCGTTCCCGAGCCTTCCAAGTCGGCCGTGGCCGAAGCCAAGCCGACGGCGCCGAACTCCGGCGCGGTGGCGGGCGGCAGCACTGCCGGGCTTGACGCGGGCGAGGAGGTGGTGACCTCCCGGCAGGCGGGCAAGACTGTGGCGCCGGCAGCGGCCGCGTCCAGGGCCGAGCCTGCGCCCGCGCCCGCTGCGGCGGTGGCGGCGCGCTCCGAGCACAAACAAGAAGCCAAGGCCGAATCCAGGCAGGAACACAAGCCTGAGGGGCGGCACGAGTCGCGCGCGGAAACCAAGCCTGCCGCACCGGCCGAGCCCGCCAAGACGGCGCGCAGCGATGACGCAGCCCGTGCCCGCGCGCTGCTGGAAGGCCGCACGGCGACCTCGCAGCCGACCCCTGCTGCCCCTGTCGCCCAGCCCACGGCTGTCGCTGCCAAGGCCGACGAAGAAGGTCGTTTCATCGTGCAGGTGGGTGCCTTCGCCGATGCCGAGAAGGCCCGTGAAGTGCGATCCAAGCTGGAGCGCGCAGGTTTGAAGTCTTATACGCAGGTGGTGGATACCAAGGACGGCAAGCGCACGCGGGTGCGGTCCGGGCCTTTCGCCAGCCGCGCGGAAGCGGACAGGGCGGTCGGCCGCATCAAGGGCCTGGGCCTTTCTGCTTCCGTGCTGACGCTCTAGCGAATGGAAGCCGGGTCGTTGCCCTCCGGCTGGCACCTGAGCGGGTTGGACTGGGTGTTTCTCACCGTTCTCGCAGCGTCGCTGGTGATCGGGGCGTGGCGCGGTCTGGTGTTCGAGCTGGTGTCGCTGGCCGGTTGGGCCGCTTCCTTCATCGCGGCGCAATGGTTCGCCAGTGACGTGGGGGCCTGGTTGCCGATGGGCGATGCGCAGAGTGCGCTACGCCACGCGGCAGGCTTTGTGCTGGTGTTCGTCGGCGCGGTGTTCTTTTTTGGCTTCATTGCCTGGCTGGCCAAGAAGCTGGTCGATTCGGTGGGCCTTCGGCCGGCGGATCGGGCGCTGGGCGCGGTTTTCGGTGTGTTGCGGGGTGTGATCGTGCTGCTGGCGCTGGCCTTGGTGGCGCTCTGGACGCCCCTGCACGAGGCAGACTGGTGGAAAGAGTCCCGGGCCGCCCCCATGTTGCATGAGGCGCTCGCCCGGCTGCGGCCGGTCGTGCCCCTGGAGTTTGCGAGGCATCTGCCTTCTTGATGTTTGCCGGCCGTGGTCTGCGGCCGGTGAGCGGTTTTTCGGCGGGACGGTCCCGCCTCTCAATGGAACGCGAATATGTGTGGAATCGTCGGCGTGGTGAGCGCAGCTCCCGTCAACCAACTGATCTATGACGCCTTGCTGTTGCTGCAGCACCGGGGGCAGGATGCCGCCGGCATCGTCACGCAGGAGGGACGCAAGTTCTTCATGCACAAGGCCAAGGGCATGGTGCGCGACGTGTTTCGCACGCGCAACATGCGTGCGCTGCCCGGCCCGGTCGGGCTGGGCCAGGTGCGCTACCCGACGGCGGGCAATGCCTACAGCGAAGAAGAGGCTCAGCCCTTCTACGTGAACGCGCCGTTCGGCATCGTGCTGGTGCACAACGGCAACCTCACCAACGCCCAGGAGCTGCGCGCCGAGCTGTTCTCGACCGACCACCGGCACACCAACACGGAGAGCGATTCCGAAGTGCTGCTTAACGTGTTTGCGCACGAGCTGGAGCGCGCCTCGCGCGGCGTTCCCCTGCAGGTGGACGACGTGTTCGCCGCCGTGGAAGCAGTGCACAAGCGGGTCAAGGGTTCCTATGCGGTGATCGCCCTGATCGCCGGCCACGGCCTGGTGGCCTTCCGTGACCCGCACGGCATCCGTCCGCTGTGCATGGGCCGCAGCGCGGACGGCACGGTCATGGTCGGCAGCGAATCGGTGGCGCTGGAAGGCACCAACCACGTGTTCGAGCGTGACGTGCAGCCTGGCGAAGCGCTGTTCATCACGCAGGACGGCATGGTGCATTCGCGCCAGTGCGCGCAGGCCCCGCAGCTCAATCCCTGCATCTTCGAATTCGTGTACCTGGCCCGCCCCGATTCCGTGCTGGATGGCATCTCGGTGTACCAGGCGCGGCTGAATCTCGGCGAGTCGCTGGCCAAGCGCGTGATCTCCACGGTGCCGCCGAGCGACATCGACGTGATCATTCCGATCCCCGAGTCGAGCCGTCCGAGCGCGACGCAGCTGGCCCATCTGCTGGGCATTCCGTACCGTGAGGGCTTCGTCAAGAACCGCTATGTCGGACGCACCTTCATCATGCCGGGGCAGGGCGTGCGCAAGAAGTCGGTGCGCCAGAAGCTCAACGTGATCGCCAGCGAGTTCAAGGGCCGCAACGTGCTGCTGGTGGACGACTCCATCGTCCGCGGCACGACATCGCGCGAGATCGTGCAGATGGCACGCGATGCCGGTGCTCGCAAGGTGTACCTCGCGAGCGCCGCGCCGCCGGTGCGCTTTCCGAACGTGTACGGCATCGACATGCCGACCAGCAGCGAACTCGTCGCTTATGGCCGCACGGTCGAAGAGGTGCGCGAATCGATCGGCTGCGACGCGCTGATCTATCAGGACGTCAATGCGATGAAGAAGGCCGTGGGTTCGCTCAACGGCCGCATCGAGGGCTTCGATGCCTCGTGCTTCGACGGCGTCTACGTGACCGGCGACATCAACGCGGACGACATCCAGCGCATCAACGAGGCGCGCGTGGGTCAGGAAGACGCGCTGGGCGAAGACACATCACGCCTGGCCCTCCCCAACGCGCAGGAGGCATGATGGCCAGCCAGGATCTCCCCTCCGGCTTGCACCGCGACACGCTGGCCGTGCGCGCGGCGGCGGACCGCAGCCAGTACGGCGAAAACTCCGAAGCGCTGTATCTGACCAGCGGCTATGTCCAACCGTCGGCAGAGGCTGCGGCGCGCCGCTTCGCGGGCGAGGAAGATGGCTTTACCTACGGGCGCTACGGCAATCCCACGGTGGCCAGTTTCGAGCAGCGGCTGGCGGCGCTCGAAGGCGCCGAGGCCGCCATCTCCACCGCCTCCGGCATGTCCGCCATCCTCATGATGTGCATGGGTCTGCTGAAGTCCGGCGACCATGTGGTGTGCTCGCAATCGATGTTCGGCTCCACCATCAAGCTCATCGGGTCCGATCTGGCCAAGTTCGGCGTCACGTCGAGCTTCGTGTCGCAGACCGATCTGGCCGCATGGCGTCAGGCGATCCGGCCCGAAACCCGCCTGTTGTTCGCAGAAACGCCGACCAACCCCTTGACCGAGGTGTGCGACATCGCAGCGCTGGCCGACCTGGCCCACAACGCCGGCGCCCTGCTCGCCGTGGACAACTGCTTCGCCACGCCCGTGCTGCAGCGGCCCATCGCTCTGGGCGCCGACATCGTGATGCATTCGGGCACCAAGTTCCTGGACGGCCAGGGGCGCGTGATGGCAGGCGCGCTCTGCACCCGCCAGGCCCTGGTGGACGAGAAATTCCTGCCCGTGCTCAAGAGCGCCGGCATGACGCTCTCGGCATTCAACGCCTGGGTCGTGCTCAAGGGCCTCGAGACGCTGGATATCCGCGTGCGGGCGCAGTCGGCCAATGCCCTTGCGTTGGCCGAGTGGCTGCAGGCCCACCCTGCCGTCGAGTGCGTGTACTACCCGGGTCTCCAAAGCCACCCGCAGCATGCGCTGGCAATGGCCCAGCAGTCGGGCGTGGGCGGCGCGGTGCTGTCCTTCGCGGTCAAGGCCGCAGGGCCCGAGGCCGCACGCGCGGGCGCATTCCGCGTGCTCGACAGCCTGCAGGTGCTTTCGCTCGCCACCAACCTGGGCGACACCAAGACCATGGCGGCCCACCCCGCCAGCACCTCCCATGGCCGCCTGACCGAGGCCCAGCGTGAAGCCGCCGGCATCGGCCAGGGGCTGGTGCGCGTGGCCGTGGGCCTGGAACACATCGATGACATCAAGGCCGACCTCGCGCGCGGCCTGGACACCCTGGCATGACCCACATCCGTACCCGTTTCGCTCCATCGCCCACTGGCTTCATACACCTGGGCAACATCCGCTCGGCGCTCTATCCCTGGGCTTTTGCCCGGGCGACGGGCGGCGATTTCATCCTGCGCATCGAAGACACCGACGTGGAGCGCTCCAGCCAGGCGGCTGTCGACGTGATCCTGGAAGGAATGGCTTGGCTGGGCATGCAGCCCGACGAAGGCCCGTTCTACCAAATGCAGCGCATGGACCGCTACAAGGCGGTGCTCGCGCAAATGCAGGCGGATGGCCTCGTCTATCCCTGCTACATGAGCGTGCAGGAGCTCGATGCGCTGCGCGAGAGCCAGATGCAGGCCAAGCTCAAGCCCCGCTACGACGGCACCTGGCGACCCGAGCCCGGCAAGACGCTGCCGCCCGTGCCGGAAGGGGTGAAACCCGTGCTGCGCTTTCGCAACCCTGCGGAAGGCGTCGTGGCGTGGAACGACAAGGTCAAGGGCCGGATCGAGATCCGCAACGACGAGCTGGACGATCTCGTCATCGCCCGGCCGGACGGCACGCCCACGTACAACTTCTGCGTGGTCGTGGACGACATCGACATGGCCATCACCCACGTCATCCGCGGCGATGACCATGTGAACAACACGCCCCGCCAGATCAATATCTTCAAGGCTTTGGGCAAGGAGCCTCCGGTGTACGCCCACCTGCCGACCGTGCTGAACGAGCAGGGCGAGAAGATGAGCAAGCGCAACGGCGCCAAGGCGGTGACGCAGTATCGCGACGAAGGCTACCTGCCAGAGGCCATGATCAACTATCTGGCTCGCCTGGGCTGGAGCCATGGCGACGACGAGATCTTCAGCCGCCAGCAGTTTCTGCAATGGTTCAACCTGGACCACCTGGGGCGCAGCGCTGCACAGTTCGACGAGGCCAAGCTCCGCTGGGTGAATTCCCAGCACCTGAAGGCCATGCCGGATGAAGCGCTGGCTGACCTCATCAAGCCACTGCTGATCGCCCGCGGTCTGCCGCAAGAGGAACTGGCCGACGGCCGGATTCCACGGATCTGCGCACTCTTCAAGGACCGTTGCGACACCACCCTGGTGCTGGCCGACTGGGCTGCGGTGTTCTATGGCGATGTGACGCCGAACCCCGAGGAGAAAGCCAAGCACGTGACCGAGGCCATCTGGCCGGCGGTCGAGGCCTTGCGCGCCGCTCTGGCGACCTGCGCCTGGGACAAGGCATCCATCGCTTCCGCGTTCAAGCAGGTGCTGGCAGAGCAGGGCTTGAAGATGCCCCAATTGGCCATGCCGGTGCGGGTGCTCACCGTCGGAACGGCGCACACGCCATCGGTGGATGCAGTGCTCGAATTGCTCGGACGCGAAAAAATTGCTGCAAGATTGCTGAGGGCCTAAAAACCTGTCTATAATTCGAGGCTCAGGTGATGACGACAAGCATATTAGGCAAGTCGAAGTCAAGTGGGGGTATAGCTCAGCTGGGAGAGCGCTTGCATGGCATGCAAGAGGTCATCGGTTCGATCCCGTTTACCTCCACCACTGAGAGAGTTCGAGGAAAGTCAGTTCCCAGGTTTTGACCCTATCGTCTAGAGGCCTAGGACATCACCCTTTCACGGTGAGTACCGGGGTTCGAATCCCCGTAGGGTCGCCAAGTTTGTAGCACTTGGTTTGGCACTTGATGTGCCAAGCAAACGCTGCCTGCCAGGAGTGGTAGTTCAGTTGGTTAGAATACCGGCCTGTCACGCCGGGGGTCGCGGGTTCGAGTCCCGTCCACTCCGCCAGTTCATGCTTTGAAGGGTTGTACCCTTCCA
>Ga0308157_10008102_pt1 | contig 12040 bp, 13 predicted proteins | sample PhyBR1_FD_201035 | JGI IMG/M metagenome (GOLD analysis project Ga0308157, IMG submission 201035) | Phyllosphere microbial communities from UC Gill Tract Community Farm, Albany, California, United States - DLSLB.R1 | ecosystem: Host-associated > Plants > Phyllosphere > Unclassified | place: USA...
GTACTCGACAATCTGTCGAACCGCCTCGATCTTGAACTCATCCGTGTAACGCTTCGTGCTCATAACCACCTCCGCCTAAGCCATAGTTTATGGCTGCGAGGTGTCTACGAAATCCTGGGCGATTCAGTATGAGAGAAGCCGGCCACTAGTACTTACACAACCCTCAGCCAACGACATGCACTAGATGTAATAGAAGGGAGGGGGGAATGCAGAGCGCGCACTTACCGTTTCTCCAAACTGATCAGGCTAAGTAGTTTTCAAGCCACCCCCCCAGAGGCCAGTGACCAACGTCACTGGCCTTTTTCATTTCCGACATTGAGGTTAACCATGAAGATCTTCCATTTACAGCTAAAGACTGGCGCCAAAGGGAAAGCCGTAGGGCATAGTGATTACATACGTCGCGAAGGACGGTATCGGTCACGGGAGGACGTGGTCGACGTTGGGTATGGGAACTTACCTTCTTGGGCAGAGGGTAGTGCTCGAGCGTTCTGGGCCGCAGCGGATGCACACGAGCGCATGAATGGTGCCGCGTACAGGGAGTTCATCATTGCGCTCCCAAATGAGCTTGTCGGCAGGGGGGCGATGGACTTAGTGCGCGATCTCATTTGTTACCTGGCAGGTGCGAAGCCCTATCAGTTCGCGGTCCATGCACCCGAGGCATCCCTCGAAGGGGGGATCAACTTACACCTGCACTTGATGATCTCAGATCGTATGCCGGATGGGATCGATCGACCGGCGTCGCAGATGTTCCGCAGGTACAACCCTGACAAGCCTGAAGCGGGCGGACGCAGGAAGGATGCGTGCGGAAGAACTAACGTGCAGGTCAGTGAGAGCGTGATTGAAAGCCGGTACATGGTTGCGAAGATCATCAACGAGCACTTGGAACGCAATGGCGTTGCGGAGCGTGTTGATCACCGGACATTGAAGGAACAGGGTATTGGACGCAGAGCGGAGCGGCACCTGGGGGCGTTTCGTGTCCGGGAGATGGCGCAAAGCGAAAGAATTGCGTACGTCGATGCAAGGCGATCTATGCGGTCCAAGGATTAGCTGTGAACGACTGGGGTGGTCAAGGACAGGGGCAAGCATGGAAACTGACCGCGCTGCTTCGTGTACGAGTTACGAACGCCGCTTCAACAGAGGGACAACAAAGGAGTACTGCTAATGCAAAGGTCGCAGGAATCTGGCACAAGAATAGAGGGGGGGGTGCAAATTCTTGGCTTTGCTCACTGGAGCCTATCGCCTTCCCTACAGCGAGGAGGGCTACTAGTAGGGGGGGATGCTCCACTGCCCCCCCCCCCTCTAGACCGTGCTAATGGTGCAAACCCTTTGCACCATTAGCACGCTTATGCCCCCCCCCTGTCTTTACGATTCTACTGGGGCTGCGGCGTCAAAAGGCGGATCTTCTCAGCCGCCTGCGTGCGGCCAGCTGGATAGAAGTCGATCGAAATCAATTTCTTGCGAACCAGAATGGCAAGCAGTGGATGGATTTTTTGGCCGCGCATCCGTCGAAACGGTACGTACTGAGATGCAGTGCTTACGTATCTAACATCGCACTGCCGTGCGACCCGGCCACCCTCCTGAGCAGGCTCGTCGCGGAGCTTCTCCGTCAACCAGCTATACAAGAGCATCGCATCAGCCTCGTCCGGATCAACCCGAGTGAACGTTTCTGCATAGTCTTTCGATGACTCGTCCCACATCAAGATGGAGGTCATCAGGCACTCTATGCCGATTTCATCACCTTCGAACCGCTCCGTCACATGAAATGCTGCGGCCATTCGTGCAACGTTGTCGGGAAGTTTGTTCGCGAAATCTCCGATCTTGTAATAGCGGCCATCCACACCTCGCTGCTCTTCCACATAGTTGTAGTACAGCTTCCACATGCGACTGGCCTCTTCATTGAACCGCAGTACCTTGCGCTGATACTTAGTGGCGCGCATGGCATCAACGCCCTCCAGAAGAAGCTCTCGTATGTTACGGGTGAACACGTCGCGATGATTACTTCCAGCGGATGCGGTGTGCACTTCGAGATTCAGGAAACGCGTACCCTGAGTCGTTCCTGCATTGCAGAACAACGTTCGGCCGAAATATCCTGAGTCGATTGCGCCCTTACCATTCTTGGATTCCAAGATCGGCTCAAATTTTTCCGGCTGAATCATAAGGAGGCAGGTGAGGCGCGGTTGCTCGCAGTAGTAGCTAGCAACCGTGATGCGCGGGTCATCGATTTTTTCGCCACTCCAAGTGTCACAGAACATGGTGTCGTTGGGCAGGATCACCTCGCGCAAGTAGGTCGCGCAGTCACCCGAGATGATTGAAATGCACGGAAAGTCGCTCAACGCACGCTTGAGCGGTGCCATTCCTGGCTCCTTCAGTGAGGCACGCATTTCAACTGGGGCAGCCGGCTTGCGCGTATCGTGATCATCCATTTGCTGAAGTACCCCGTCCGGAGCCTTTGCCGACTTCAGCTCGTAGGCGAGTGCTTTTTCAATGCGGTGCCAGCTGCGCAGGTGAGCGTCGTACTCGGTGCTTTCTCGTGCGAACTGAGCCTTGAGCTCAATATCGATCTGGTCGAAAGCGCCAAAAAGGTCGCGCCGGACATCTGTCTTCCGCTCACCAGAGGCTGCACTGATCAAGGCATACACGTTGGTGCCGACAGTTCCCCCCTCAGGCTTGGCGACGTCAACCAACGTCTGCGCTGCTGCGCAACACGCTGCTGCTGCGGTGAAATAGGGCAGCTTGCATGGTACTTGACGAGCAATAGTGCACTCTTCGGCCGCCGCGTCGAAACGGCGCAACGGGAGACTACGGAGCTCTGGCAGTTGGTCGAACGGAAAATGGTGTTTGAACTTGGTCATATTTCTGAAGCTCGCGGGTAGATACTCTCGGCCTAGAGGCCGAGAGCGAGTAAAGGGTGGAGGCTTGTGGAGAGGCGTGAACCACGCCTTCTCTAGTGTTTGCGCCGGCTCGGGCGACTACGGATGCGGGAGCACCGTGGGCGGTGCTTTCGGAGTCGGTTCGTTACTGCGAGTAGTGTCCCCAGATTTGCTAACACCGCTCGCCGTGATTGCCAGGTTCTGACCACAGAGCTTGCAGCAGGGCTGCCCCTCGCTATTCTCCATCGCCTTCATCAGCTTCTCGAAGAGGGCTGGATAAAGCTTCATGCCGCCATCTGCCAAGATCTTGATGATCTGCTTGGTCTTCATCCCCTTCTGGCGCGCGACAGTTATTGCCGGGTAGAAGGCATGGAAGTCCTGCAGTTTCGCCTGCAGCGGATCTACGGCAGTCGTTTCAAGCAGGCGGATCACACGCTCTGCGCGCGTTTCGCGAGTATCGGCACTCTTGGGGGTGATCCTTTCGTTCGTCATGGTCCCCTCCTCAGGCGCTCGCCGCATTCGATTCGCACAGCTGCAGCCAGGCAACAATCGCGCCCAGCTTCCAGCGACGCGGACCAGTTCCCTTGGTCGAAGACGGGATCGGGCGAGGAAACAGCGGGTCGTAGCTGGGATCTTTCGGGTTCTGGCGTGCGTAGAAAGTGCTACGGCCCTCATCCAGGAACTGCCAGACGTGGCGGGCGCTCAGGCGCTGCTCCATGCTCAAGTGCGAAAGATACGGCGCTTTGGCACTGGCATCAGGGCCCGAAGAGAGGGAAGAAACGTCTCCCTGATCGTCGTGCGCATTGCAAAAAGGGTTGGCGGGCTTGGGCCGCGGAATCTTGTTGGTACAGAATTTCATTTCGTTTACTCCGGAATTGGAAGGACGTTGCATTTGCGTTGCAACGGCGCCGATTCTTCTTTTCCGGAGTTAGTACGTCTTCCCTTACAAGTTTGACGGTTGACGCTTCTTTGTAAGTCTGATAGCCCCTTTCAGGGGTCTGGATGGTTTATCTATGCCTTCTGGCCGAATGATTGCGACACCTGCCGTGGCGGCGTTTGAGCTGCTCATTCCCATAAATCGCAAGAAGGCGGCCATAGCGTCCCGATCAGGGTAGGTCTCATAGCTGTGGTTGCAGGCCAAGTGTGGAGCCCAGAAGAGCTTGGCCGCGGTCAACAGGATCAGCAGGTTCTCTGTGGCGGACGCGGACGGTTGCAGTCTCTTGGATTCATGCACGGCCGTTGGGTCTGCGAACCTGATCGCATGTTCGAGTAGACCCTCTTTGGATGTCTGCTCGTCGCAGTTAGCGATGAAATCTTCTTGCAGATACTCGCGCATTCTCGCCCGCCGCCTGTCGTGCTCTGCGGTGTCTGCGTCTACATAGTTGCGCCAATATAATCGATTTGCCTCGATGAGCTCTTTAAGCTTAACGGACACATACGGGGGCAGTTCTTCAACTATCTTTGAATCAAAGAAGATGTCGTTGGTAAAGCCGCCATGGTACAAGTGCTCCCTGAAGCGCTCCATATCTTGATCCAGAATGCAGGCGCCGGTAGGTGAGATGGCAAACTCATAGAGAGAGGGGCATTCAGAGTTGCCTTCGCTCTGAGGCACTGGTCTTTCTATGCCGATGCGTCGATTTTCGGGAGGGAGTGAGGTGTTCCAAGGGTGAACGATGGGTGCCACCAACTCGATCCAGCCATAATTCTTTCGCAGAAGCGCGCTGAATATGGATGTTCGTACTAAGTTCCCGGCAGCCAGTTTACGGATATCCTCAGGTGTTAGGACTAGGCCGATTACGCCTGCCGTTGTCATCTTTATCGCGTCCGTTGGCTCCTGCTCTGAGAAACTACTAGCGTCGAAAGAGCAAAAGTCAGCGTCCCAAGATAGCTGCATGAACACCCGTATTTGGCATTCGTTGCTGTGATAGATAATGGCTCCAACAGGCAAGTTTAGAACGTTGCTCCATTCGGCAACGGAGCGGAAGGCCGTCATGGAAGAGCTAAACTGGACTGACTTGAAGCTAGGCGTGCCTGTGAATATTTTGGCCATTGTTGTAATGATTGTTTGCGTGCAATGAAGGCCGCGGACTTGGCATACGCCTGTAGGCCTGGTTTACCGCCAGTCGTTCGAGCTTTACCGCGGAGAGCCTGCATTGGAGCCATCTCAGCGCTTGGAGTTTTAGAGCGCGTGGTCGTGCCTAATCACTTCGCTGCGCGCAGTGCTGCGGATTAGGTATGCCTTGCGTTCTCTCTCTTCACTTCAGCAGGCGGAGGAGTTTGTCGGCTGCCTTGTCGTGGTAGCGGCTGTGTCGGCTCGTATTGCAGATGATCTCAAGGGTGTTCAGGAAAGCAATGGCGCTGTGCGCGAATGATACGGCTGTGCTGATCCCATTGGTCGGTCAATTATCTGTAGCCCCTCGTTTTGTCATTGGCGAAATGGGTGGAGGGAAAGAACGTCGCTGTGTCACATTGAGTCGGGACGGTCGACGCAGAACGGTTGTATCGAACGCTTCAATGATAGCTTCCGATATGGCGTGCTGGATATGCACGTCTTCCGCAATCTCGGAGAAGTACGCGAACAGGCGGAGCAGTGGCTGGCCGATTACAACACCGAGATACCTCACGACAGCCTCGGCGGGCTCACGCCCGCCGAATTCCGCCAGTACCACGAACCGGAAATCTCTAATTTAGCCTGGCATTGAAATGCGGGGAGTCGACAGGACGCCCGCCGAATTCCGTCAGTTCCACGAACCGGAAACCTCTATTTTAGCCTTGCATTTCAATGCGGGGAGTCGACGATTTAGTTTCAAGAAAATTAGAAAAGTAATATTCAGTCGCACAGATGACTGATTGGAATCTCTCCAGGACTCAACGACGCAGCCCGCGTATCACCTTCGCCAGCGTCTTGACTCCCGCTTCGAGTTCGGCAGGGGCGTGGGCAGCGAAGCCCATCAGAAAGCCCGGCGTAGGCGCGTCCGATGTGGATAACGTGGTTAGGCCCAGAAGGTCGATGCCTGCGTGATGTGCGGCGTCCACGGCGTCGGCTTCGGACAGGTCACGGACGAAGACGCAGGGCATCTGCATGCCGCCGGCCGGCACGCGGGGCTCCATGAATTCGGACAGGTTTTGGCGGACCAGCTCCGCCAGCACGTCCCTTCGTTCGGTATACACCGCACGCATGCTACGCACATGTGCTCCGAAGTGACCGCCCTCGATGAAGCGTGCGAGCGTGAGTTGGGGGATGGGGGCGCTGTGGCCATCGAGCAGGGTGCGCGCGGCGGTCATTGGCGCGATCAGTGGCGGTGGAAGCACCATGTAGCCGATGCGAAGACCGGGGAATAGTGATTTGGTGAAGGTGCCGATGTAGAGGGTGCGCTCGTATGGATCGAGCCCTTGTACGCAGGCAGTCGGTTTGCCTGCGTAATGAAACTCGCTGTCGTAGTCGTCCTCAATGATCCAGCTGTCGTGCGCCCTGGCCCATTCGATGATGGCCAGGCGCCGGTCCAGCGGCAGCGTCGCGCCGGTCGGGAACTGGTGCGAGGGCGTTAGGAACACAGCGCGTGCAGCGCCGCCGGGCTGCAGGCTGGCCTCGAGCAGGCGGTCGACCTGCAGTCCATGCGCGTCGACCGGAACCGGCACGCAATGCAACCCAGCGGCTTCGAAAGCTTTGCGTGCACCGTGGTAGCCGGGGTCCTCGATGAAAATCCGCTCCCCTGCATCGAGCAACAGAGTGGCGCACAGCGTCAGTGCCTGCTGGGAGCTGGTCAGTATCAACACGCGATCGGGTGTGGCACGCGCGCCGCGTTCCAGGTTGACGTAGTCAGCAATGGCCTGTCGCAGTGGCGCCATACCCTGCGCGGGGCTGTGCAGCAGTGCCCGGGTGCCGTACTCCTTCAGGACCTGGCGTTCCAGCCGTTTCCAGATCTGCAGGGGAAAGCTGCGCGTCTCCGGCACACCGGGAGCGAATGCGCGCGGCGCGAGGAAGTCGCGAACGCCGCCGCGCTGGACGAGTGCGCTGCCGCGCAGGCTCAGGCGCGGCGCCGTAGGGGTGGGCGGGTTGTGCCGTGCCTTTCCGTGTCCGGGCCGGCGTTGCGTGTGTTCGGACACGAAGCTGCCGCTGCCCACGAGGCGTTCAATGAAGCCCTCGGCATGCAACTGGCCGTAGGCGGTCTCGATGGTGTCACGCGAGACGCCCAGCGATTTCGCCAGCGCACGCGACGCTGGCAGGGGCCGGCCGACATCGAGCATGCCATCGAGGATGAGCTGGCGTATGGCGCGTTGCACCCGCAGATGCAGCGGCAGGGTGCTTTGCGCAGGGTCGCCGATCGCGGCCTTCACCGATTCAAGTTGGGCATGTTTGAACAAATGGTCTGCTCTATAGGGTGAAAGTGGCGGGGAAAATCGGACCATTGTCCGCCTATAAATGGGCACCGCAAGTCCACTTCCGCTGCAGGAGAAGCTCGTTACACATGGCCGATGCCCCCACATCCGCGTCCCTTCACTGGAGGGACCTCCCTCACCCGGTTATCGCCGGGCTCATCTCCGTCATCGTCAACTATGGCGGCACCTTTATCCTGGTGTTCCAGGCCGCCAAGAGCGCGGGTCTAAGCCCGGAACTGACGGCCTCGTGGGTGTGGGCGGTCTCCATAGGAGTCGGTGTCACCGGCATCGTCCTGAGCTGGACGACCCGCGAGCCGATCATCACCGCTTGGTCGACGCCGGCTGCAGCATTTTTGGTCACCGCGCTGACCACGACCCCTTACGCGGAAGCGGTGGGCGCCTATCTGATCTCGGCGGCTGCCTTCGTGCTATTAGGCTTGTCGGGCTGGTTCGAACGCGTGATTCGGCTGATTCCGCCGGGTGTGACCGCCGGACTGCTGGCCGGCATCCTGCTGCAATTCGGTATCGGTGCCTTTGCCGGTGTCAGCCTGGATCCGCTGCTGGCGGGCCTGTTGATCGTCGCCTATCTGGTACTCAAGCGTGTGTCGCCGCGTTATGCGGTGGTGGGTGTCCTGGTCTTGGGGCTGGCGTTCCTGTTGTTCCAGGATCGGGTCGATGTCGCTGAGCTGCGTCTGGCATTGGCCGCACCGGTGTTCACCGTGCCGGCGTTCTCCTTCAATGCCCTGTTTAGCGTAGCGTTGCCGCTGTTCCTGATTACGCTGACCGGCCAGTACATGCCGGGCATGCTCGTACTGCGCAATGATGGTTTCAAGACCAGCGCCAGCCCCATCGTGGCGCTGACCGGATTGGGCTCGTTGCTGATGGCGCCGTTCGGCTCGCACGCGTTCAACATCGCCGCCATTACCGCGGCGATCTGCACCGGCCGCGAGGCGCACGAACAGCCTTCCAGACGCTGGGTTGCCGGCGTGGCCGCCGGTGTGTTCTACATTCTGGTCGGCGTGTTCGGCGTCACACTAGCGACGCTGTTCATGGCGTTTCCGGCGACCTTCATCGCTACGCTCGCTGGTCTGGCGTTGCTGGGCACCATCGGGGGGAGCCTGGCCAGCGCGCTGGCCGACGCCAAGACCCGCGAAGCCGCTCTGATCACGTTCCTGGCTGCGGCCGCCAACATAAAGCTGCTGGGCATTGGCGGGGCGTTCTGGGGTCTGGTGATCGGGCTGGTGGCGTACGCGATCCTCAACGGTCGATCGTCGCAGACCGTGCCGGTGGCCACGGCAATGCCTTTGAATGGGAGGCCCCATTGATGCCGGTTACATACCTCACCCCCACAGGTCACGACCGGCACGGCCGCTATCCCGAAGCAACCAGCGTCGAGGATTTCCAGCGCAATTTGGCAGCCGTGCATGCGCGCATGGAGGCCGCTTGCCACCGCGCCGGACGCGATCCGGCGACGGTGCGCCTGCTGCCCGTCAGCAAGACCAAGCCCGAGGCCAGCCTGCGCCTGGCGTATGCCGCGGGTTGCAGGCTGCTGGGCGAGAACAAGGTGCAGGAAGCGCACCGCAAGTGGGAGGCGATGCAGGATCTGAGCGATCTGCAGTGGTCGGTCATCGGCCATCTGCAAACCAACAAAGCCAAGCAGGTGGCGCGGTTCGCCAGCGAATTCCAAGCGCTCGACAGCCTGCGCGTCGCCGAGGCGCTGGAGCGACGTCTGCAGCTCGAGGGCCGTTCGCTGGATGTTTACTTGCAGGTCAATACTTCGGGTGAGGCAAGCAAGTACGGACTGGCGCCGGATGACGTGCCAGCCTTCCTCCAAGCGCTGCCTGCGTACCCGGCGTTGCGTGTGCGCGGCCTTATGACCCTGGCGCTGTTTTCCAGTGAGGCTGAGCGCGTGCGCCGCTGCTTCGGCCTGCTACGCGGGCTGCGCGACCGGCTGCGACAGGATATGCCTACCGGCATTGCACTCGACGAACTGTCGATGGGCATGTCGGGTGACTTCGAGATCGCGATCGAGGAAGGGGCGACGGTTGTGCGCGTCGGGCAGGCGATCTTCGGTGCGCGCTTGCTGCCCGACCACTACTACTGGCCCGACGATGCGGGTGCTGAAATGGCGCCCGCATGAAGACGGTTGAGGTCATCCGCCACCTGGCGTTCGAGAACTTGCGCACGGGGGTGCCGCTGGTCGTCGCGCGAATCTACACCGTGTCCTATTTGGAAGCAGGTAGCAAACGTGTCTGCGTTGACTGCCTTGTCCCGGCCAGTCTGCTGGTGGTCATGCCTCCCCCAAAAATTACTTCACCCGATAGGACATTCCCATGTACGACGCCACTCTAGCCCTTTCCGATTTCGACCCCGAGCTGGCGCAGTCCATCCAAGATGAATTGCGCCGGCAGGAAGATCACGTCGAGCTAATTGCGTCTGAGAACTACGCCAGTCCGCTCGTGATGGCGGTCCAGAACTCGGTGCTCACCAATAAGTACGCAGAAGGTTACCCCGGCAAGCGCTACTACAGTGGCTGCGGCTTCGTAGATGTCGCCGAACGTCTAGCGATCGAACGTGTCAAGGCGTTGTTCAATTGCGACTACGCCAATGTCCAGCCGCATGCCGGCGCGCAGGCGAACGCAGCGGTGTTCCTGGCGCTGGCCCAGCCAGGCGACACCGTCATGGGCATGAACCTAGCGCAGGGCGGTCACCTGACGCACGGCAATCCGGCCAACTTCTCCGGTCGCCACTACAACATCGTGCCTTACGGGCTCAACCCCGATACAGGTCTGATCGACTACGACGAGATGGCGCGCATTGCGCATGCAACGCGACCGAAGATGCTGATTGGCGGCTTCTCGGCATATTCGCGCCACAAGGACTGGGAGCGGATGCGCGCGATCGCCGACGAGGTGGGCGCGATCTTCTGGGTGGACATGGCGCATGTCGCCGGTCTGGTGGCTGCGGGCGAATACCCCGATCCGCTTCCGCATGCCCATGTCGTGACCAGCACGACCCACAAGACGCTGCGCGGCCCGCGTGGCGGCCTAATCCTAGCCAAGGGGCAGGGCAGCGATTTCTACAGAAAGCTCGACTCGGCCGTATTCCCCGGCACCCAGGGCGGGCCGTTGATGCATGGCATCGCGGCCAAGGCGGTGGCGTTCAAGGAGGCGATGCGCCCCGAGTTCAAGACGTATCAACGCCAAGTGGTGACCAATGCTCGCGCGATGGCAGCGGTGGTGCAGCAACGTGGTTACCCGATCGTATCGGGTGGCACCGACAACCATCTAATGCTGATCGATCTGTCTGCCAAGCCGTACACCGGCAAAGACGCCGACGCTGCGCTAGCCGATGCTTACATCACCACTAACAAAAATTCCGTACCCAATGACCCCCGTTCGCCGTTCGTAACCTCAGGGCTACGCATCGGAACGCCGGCGGTGACAACACGCGGCTTCGGTGTGCCCGAATGCGAGCAACTGGCGGCGTGGCTGTGCGATGTGCTCGATGCGCTCGAGTTTGGTGGCGAACTACTGACAAGCACCCGTGACCAAGTGCGCACGAAGGTGGTGGCACTGTGCAGGCGCCACCCGGTGTACAGCTGAAAAGCTCCAGAGCACCAAGGGGACGCTGCGCGGCACCGTACGCCTTGCAGCGCCCTTCCTCTTTCTTTCAGCAGCTCGTCGATGTTGTCTCTTCGATTGCTGTACCAGACCCTAGCGCTTGTGGCCTATCGCACCTCCGCGCTCGCGAACAGCCCCTGGACAATAGTCCGTTAGGCAGGCCGCTGGTCGAGTTGGTCTATCTGCGCATGTCACAGATCACCGGCTGCGCTTTCTGCCTCGGGATCAACGCCACGGTTCTGCGGGCAGTCGGCATTCGGACGATGATCTGGCTGCTGACTAAAGGGTAGTTTGCTGCTGCTGAAGTTCAAGCTGCTTGGCCGCACTGGCACTGAGGGTGGCGCGTTCCTTATTCAAATACTCATGAATCATTTTGAGGCGCGATATTTTGCTTTCAATGTCCGTCATCTTTTTGGAGATGATGGCGACGCCTGCAGCGCAATCGATCGCCTTGCTTCGGCGAGCACCTAGAATTTCGCCTATTTCACCAAGCGAAAATCCCATGCTCTGCGCATGCTGGATGAACTCCACGTCCTGCAGTGTTTGTGCTGTGTAAAAACGGTAGTTGTTGGATCGCCGCGACGGTGAGATCAAGCCGATCTTTTCGTAGTAGCGCAGGGTATGGCGACTAGCGCCACTACGGACCTCGAGTTCGCCGATTCTCATGAAGAAGCTCTTGACTATAGAGTTAGGTCTACAGTTTACACTCGATTTTTCACCTACCAAGGAATAAGGAAGTGGGCGTCGAGTGCTTTGTTACGGGAGGGACCGGCTTCATCGGGCAGCATCTAGTGGCATGCCTGAGTTCGAAGGGGCATACGGTTCGGGTACTGATGCGTCGCCCGGAGCGCTTGGTTGCGTTGCGCGAGCAAGTCGACCAATTGGGAGGGGTTGCAACAAAGGTCTTTGCCGTAGCCGGCGACCTTGCTCAAGAGAGCGTTGGGCTGAGCCATGCGGACCGGGAGGTGGTAAGACAATCCAGGGTTGTGTTCCATCTGGGCGCCAATTTCGCTTGGGGGCTTTCAATGGAGCAAGCCCGTGCGGTCAACGTTGAAGGTTCGAGGCGCGTGGCTCTATTGGCCGCAGAGCAAGGTAGCCGATTGGTAATGTTCGGCGGTTACATGCTGAAAAACGTTGAACACCTTCAACGCATTGGAATTGACATTG
>Ga0308157_10008104_pt1 | contig 12040 bp, 6 predicted proteins | sample PhyBR1_FD_201035 | JGI IMG/M metagenome (GOLD analysis project Ga0308157, IMG submission 201035) | Phyllosphere microbial communities from UC Gill Tract Community Farm, Albany, California, United States - DLSLB.R1 | ecosystem: Host-associated > Plants > Phyllosphere > Unclassified | place: USA...
CTGGCGCTGCAACAGATAACCTTGGCGGTGCGGCATGCGTGCGGCGACGTGCCGCTGCAGCATGCTGCCGCACACGAACTCCGCGATCGTTGCGGCGGCCACTGCGCCGGCGTCCCCGGCCAGCGTGTCGTGGGTCGTGCCGACGCGGCTGCTGAGGAATTCGAGCGTGCGCACGCCAGCGCGCTCGACCAGGTACAGGTCCTCGAAAGGCTCGTCCTGCGCGATACCGAAGAGCTCAAAACCGGCAAGCGGCGTGCCGTATGTCGCGGCGAGGCCGTCAGCCAGTCCTTGCGCGGACGTGTCGAGCACGTCGAAATCGAGCCCCCCGGTGAGTTCGCCCATGCGCTCGAGGAAGAGGCGGTGGGGCGCGTCAAGCGGCCGTTGCAGCCGCGTTGCCATCTTGCCGATCACGTCAGCCGGTGCGCCGCGTATGCGAGAGGAGAAACCCGGCGCGAGCGTGTCGCAATAGGCGATCGCGCGGTCGATGTCGTCTTGCTTATCCATTCCTTGCCTCGTTAGAGTCTCAATCTCATTGGTCAGCTGAGGCCCTGGTTCGGGATCGTGGCCTTGCCGTTATAGGGACGGACGCGCATCTTGGGGCCCGCGTCGCACAGCATGTGCGCAAAATATTGGCGGCAGTTCGCGCATGACGACTGGAGCTGACCGTCGACACGCTCGCCCATGGCGGCGCCTATCCACATCTCTGCCATGGATATCAGTTCCAGCTCTTGGTCCAGCGCCTGGGCCAGCAAGTGCGTGGCAGCACATTTGCCGAATCTTTCGTCGACGCTGCCGAAATTGCGCCACTCTCGCGATGCGCTCGGGATATTAGCGGGGTTGTCGAGCTGGCGCGCCCAGTATTTGTTGGGCGCGCCGAAATATGCCTTTGTTTTCTTGGTGCCAGGAAAAGCGCCGGATACGCCGCGCAGGTGGTAAATGTTTCCTTGCGCATCCTTCGCAACAAGCACCCCTATCATTTTCCCCTTGCGTATATTCGTTACGAACCTGGTGTCCCCACACTCGGCGCAACCGACGGTTTGCGTGCCCTTGCAAGCTTCGCACGGCGCCCGCCAGCCGTCGGGCTTGAATACCCACACGCTGACCCCTTTTAGCCAAGGGTGGCTTGCGATGTAGTCCTGCGCTGCTACCGGTATGGATTCGTTTGGCATCCATGTGTCGGGGAAGTGGCCCTGCAGGGTAGTGATCTCTTTGTGCAACTTCTTCAGGGCAGTGACTGCCGCGCTTTCCGAGTCCGGATTGATGTAGTGGTGCACGGGCTGGCCAAGTACAGCGTCCGTGCAGTGCTGGCATTTGTCGCCATGGTGGTGCGGGAAAGCCGCCGGGACAGTAGGAATGGCCGTGCTGGGGCGTTGGCGCACGAGATCCTGCTCGTGCACGCAGCGGCTAGCCGGAACGGCTGTGACTTTGTCCGCACCAGCATCCTGCCACGTCACCTGAGAGCAGGACTGAGTTGATATGTCGATGTCGATGGTGGCCTCGGCCTTAACCCCGGCGAACTCATAGTCCACCGTTGCGGTGGAACGGCCGAGGGTCCTGACGGAGGTAGACAGGGTGGAATTGGCATTCTTGTCAACGTATGCTGCCGCCGACTTGCCGCCGCGATGGACCAGTGGCCGGAAGCGCGCTTGCCCTCCCTTTGGGGTCCCCAAGGCGGTAAGGGCCTGGATGGCTGGCTGGCCATCGGAGTGGGCCAGCTCCAGCCTTGCTCCTTGCGTGATAGCCACATGTACAACATGGAACTTCATGCTGGCGCTTGCGGCCGGCGCGGACCCTGCCGTATAAGTGACCGTCACCTCCGTGGTGCCCGGTGCGCGGCCCGCTAGGCTAACTTCTGCCACGTTGCCCGGATCGGCGTCGTCCACGAAATTGGCGATGTCAGTGTCCTGGATAGTCCAGGCGTAGACGCCGCCCGCCGGTTTGCCGGCCGCAGTAAGCTTGCCCTGTCTGGACACCTGTGCATGCATCACCGCAAGCGTGTCGGGCTGCACCGTTACAACGGGCAGCCGGCCCGAGACCTTGAGTTCCACCCGTAGCGGAACGCTGCCTGCGTTCGATTCGACCGTGACCTGGGCCGTCTGCAAGCTCCGCTCTATCGGCGAGGATTTTACGCTGAACGTGAAGCTGTCCTTGGGCTTGATCGGCAGGGTCATTTCCGGCAGACCCGCGAGGCTGAAGTGCCGAGCATCGTCCAGGGTGATGTTGCTGACAAGCAGAGCGGCGCCACCGGAGTTTCGGATGGTAAGCAGCTGTTCTTTGGACTCGCCGAAATAGAGCGAACCGAAATTCACTCTCTCCATGCTGATCTCTATGCCTGGCGCAACGCCCGCAGCAGTCAATGACAGGGCAAGCGGCTTTTTCTCATTCTTGGCGTCGGAAGAGATGGCGAGCGCCGCCCTGTACTGTTTGGCGGCGACGGGACGGAAGGCAATCTGCAATCGCCATTCACCGCCGGGCGGGATAGGTTCCGCAGGTTTGCGCGCGTCCGCAAAGCTGAACACTTTTTCCGCTGTCAGCTTGATGTCTGAGATGGTCAGCGGCGCGGTGCCGGGGTTGGTGATGACGAAAACATGCAGTCCCGCTTCGCCGCCCAGCGGCACGTCTTGCAGAGACGCGTCCTTGACCTTGACTGCGATTTTAGGCTGCGCCACCTTCATCGTCAGCTGCACGTTGACGGGCTTGCCGCCGCGCGCGTCTGACGCAATCCGCAGCGTTGCCTTGAAATTCCCCTCTTTGGCTGTGATGGTCGCAACAGTGAATTCCAGCCTGGCTTGCGGATGCGTCTGGGATGGCGAGATTATGCCGCCCACTTTGCCCGTCTGGATCTTGAAGCCCGCGCTGGCACCGCTGAATTCCACGCTGTGTACCGTGAGCGGGGCGAGGCCGGGATTGGTGATGGCGAACGTCGCTGTCGTGGCCTTCGCGTTGATCAGGACGGCACCGAAGTCGTAGTTTTCCGGGCCAACCGCAATCTCCGGAACGCCGGCGGTGACGGCGAGCGAAACCAGCATCGGTAGTTCGGCATTGGCCGCGTTCGATGGGATCTGCACCTCGCAATTAAGGACACCTTCCGAGACGGGCGTGCATTTCACCTCGAAGGTGAGCGATTGGTCCGGTTGTATGGTGGCGCCGCTGATCGTGGAGACCAGGCTGAAATGATTCTGCAACGCAGGCAGCAGACCCAGCGTACCGATGACGAGATTTGCCTTGCCGGTATTCCTGACATTGATGCTGGCTTGCTTCGGGGCGGTGGCAAGCGGCGCGACCAAGCCGAAATCGTGGTACGCCGGGGAGACCTCTATGTACGGCTTGTTTGGGCAAGTCAGCAGCGCCATGACCGGTTGCCGCTGAACGCTGCGCTGCGCTTCAACCGCCGTGGACAGCAAGTCGCACGCGCCCTCGAGCACGCCGCCCATGCCTTCCACCATCGCGCACGGTGTGCCCTCTTTGTCACACACCCTGCACCGCCTCGGATGCGGCAGCCAAGCGCCGCAGATGTCCAAGCGCCGCCTCGTAGAGCCTGGCCATGCGGTGGCGGGGATCGGTGATGGCGCGGTCGGCGAGGATGCCGGCGGCCCAAGCATGCAGGGGGTTGGCGTGAAAATCGGGGCCGAACATGAAGCTCAGATCGATGAAATGGCTGATCTCGCGTTCTTCGCGAAAGCCCAGGCGAGCCGCTGTTTCATGCGCGGCGCGTACCGCTTGCAAGGTCGCTTCCGGTCCCATTGCTGCCACGTGGCGCGGAAAGTAGCGTGCCACGTGCCCCTGGGCCCCGCGCTCGAAGGCCAATTGTGACAGCGTCTGCAACTGGGCGGTGCGTATCGTGAGCATGCAATGGGCTCCCAAGCGTATTCTTGACTGTTGTCAATACTATCACTCCCGGGCGGCATGTTTCTGGCTGGCGTATCCATATGATGTAAAACGCAACACTAGCAAATTGCAATCAAAATCGCTCAGGACGTCTTTAGCACCAGCCGCGCTTCCAGGCCGCCGCCGGGGCGGGGGTGCAGGGTCAGCGTGGCGTCCATGGCCTGCGCCAGCTGGCGCGCGATCGCCAGCCCGAGTCCGGTGCCGCCCGTGCCCCGGTTGCGCGAGGTTTCCAGCCGCACAAAGGGCTCGAACACGGCTTCCAGCGATTCCTCCGGTATGCCGGGGCCGCGGTCGAGCACGGACACCGTCAGCGCGCCGGGCTGCGCCGCCACCACGATCTCGGCCGCGCCGCCGAACTTGAGGGCGTTGTCGGTCAGGTTGCCGAGCACGCGGCGCAGCGCCTGCGGGCGCGCCATCAGCGCGCCGCCGGCCTTGCCTTGCAGGCTGACCTCGTGGCCGCCGTCGCGGTAATCGGCCAGCATGCTGTCGAGCAGGGCGTCGGGATCGATGCGCAGCGGCGTTTCGGCCGCGCCGTGCAGCGTGCGCGCATAGGCCACGCCTTCCTTGACCAGGGTTTCCATCTCCTGCAGGTCCTGCTGCAGCTTGGCGTGTTGCGGCGTGTCGTCGTCCATCATGTCCACCCGCAGGCGCATGCGCGTGATCGGGGTCTGCAGGTCGTGCGAGATGGCGGCCAGGATCTGCAGGCGCTCGGTCATATAGCCGGCGATGCGGTCCTGCATGGCGTTGAAGGCGCGCGCCGCGCGCGCCACCTCGGACGGGCCGTCTTCGGCCAGGCGCCCGGCCTTCAGGTCCGGTCCCAGCGCGTCGGCGGCCTGGGCCAGCTGGTGCAGCGGCCGCGTGGCCTGGCGCACCGCGTACCAGCAGCAGGCCGCCAGCAGCGCCAGCTGCAGCACCAGCAGCAAGGGCAGCCAGCGCGACAGGGGGATGCCGTGCATGGGGGTGATGTCTATGGTCAGCGGCGCGCCGTCGCTCAGGCGCAGATGCACTTGCAGCCGTTCGCGCTCGCCGGGCACGGCGTTGGCCGTCAGTTCATAGCTGGTGCCGATGCCGTCGGCGATCGAGGCTGCCACCCGGGCCGACAGCGTGGCGTCCGGCGCCACGCCGGCCACGCCGGGCTCCAGCATGAAGTGGTAGCTGCGGCGCGCCAGCCGGGGCAGCCAGGCGGGCCGCTCGGCGGCGGGCAGGCGGTCCAGCAGGGCCACCGAACTGGCCACTTCGCGCTCGATATAGCCCATCATCACATTCATGGTGGCCTGGTTGCGCTCCGTCATGGTGAGCCAGAAGGAGGTGGCGTTGGCCGCCGCCAGGCCGATGAACAGGATCAGCGCCAGGCGCGCGAACAGCGAGCGCGGCCAGCGCAGCGGGCCGGCAGCCATCATTCGCGCCCTTCCAGCAGCGTCACGGCGGACGAGAACACATAGCCTTCGCTGCGCAGCGTCTTGATATAGCGCGGCTCGCGCGCCACGTCCTTCAGCGTCTGGCGCAAGCGGCTCACCAGCAGGTCGATGGAGCGGTCGAAGGCGTCGGCCTGGCGGCCCTGGGTCAGGTTCAGCAGCTGGTCGCGCGTGAGCACCCGCTGCGGGTGGTCCAGGAACACGCGCAGCAGCCGGTACTCGGCGCCGCTGAGCGCCACCATGGTGCCGTCGGCGTCCAGCAGGTGGCGCGCCACCGTGTCCAGCTTCCAGTCGCCGAAGCCCAGCATGTGGGCCGCTTCGGTCACCTGCATATTCTTGGGCAGCATGCGCGCGCGGCGCAGCACGGCGCGGATGCGCGCCAGCAGCTCGCGCGAGGCGAAGGGCTTGGCCAGGTAGTCGTCGGCGCCCATCTCCAGGCCGACGATGCGGTCGGCCTCTTCGGCCAGCGCGGTCAGCATCAGCACCGGCACCGTGCGGTGCTTGCCGGCGCGCAGCTCGCAGCACAGCAGCAGGCCGTCCTCGCCGGGCAGCATCAGGTCCAGCACGATCAGGTCCGGCTCGCCCTGTTCCAGCACGGCGCGCATCTGGCGCCCGTTGGCGGCCAGCGAAACGCGCATGCCGTTCTTTTCAAGGTAGGCCGCCAGCAGTTCGCGGATGCCTCGGTCGTCGTCGACGATCAATACGTGGTCGTTAGTATCCATGCAGCCATGATACCCCAGCGCATTTGCATGTTTGTATCCCCGTGTATCCCCCGGCCGGCGTACACACTACATTGCAGCGCCGCCGCGCGGCGGACACAAGCGGGATACCTGGGCGCGGTCCAATAGCGTTTTCTATCCTGCCAGGCGGAGCGCCCCATGCACAATCTGCTCGAAACGCTGCTGGCGCTGCTGGCCGGCGTCTTCACCATCGCCTCGCCGTGCGTGCTGCCGGTGATGCCCATCCTGCTGGGCAGCGCCGCCGGCGGCGCCGGCCAGCCGGCCGGACCGGCGCGCCGCCGGCCGCTGTACATCATCGCTGGCTTCATTCTCGCGTTCGCCTCCTTCGCCATGCTGCTGGGTGCGGTGTCCTCCGTGGTGCAGGCGGCGCAGGAAGCGCTGCGCAATGCCGCCATCGCGCTGCTGGCGCTGTCCGGCCTGCTGCGCCTCTGGCCACGGCCCTACGACTGGCTGGTGGCCGGGGTGCAGCGGGCGCTGCCTGGCACGGGCGGCGGCCTTGGTGCGGCCGGCGCGCGCGGCGGCAACCTGGGCGGCTTCGTGCTGGGCATGTCGCTGGGCGCGGTGTGGACGCCGTGCGCCGGCCCCGTGCTGGCTTCCATCCTGGCGCTGGTGGTGCGGGCCCAGGACCTGGGCTGGTCGGCGCTGCTGATCACGCTGTACGCCGCCGGCGCCGCCATTCCCATGCTGGCCATCCTGTATGGCGGCCAGTACGCCGGCGCGCGGGTGCGCGTGGTGGCGCGCCATGCCGGGCGCCTGCAGCAGGTGTTCGGCGTGCTCGTGATCGCCACCGCCTTCGCTATATATATGCAGTACGACATCCTGGCCTATTCCAGCCTGGCTGCCTTCTTTCCCTCCCTGAAAGGACTTTAATATGTTTTTGACACGCACAGCAGCGGCAGCCGCCGCCCTGGCCCTGGCCTCCGGCCTGGCCGCCGCCGGTCCGCTGAAGAACCCGGCCGCCGCGCCGGAGTTCACCGGCATCGAGAAATGGCTGAACAGCGAGCCGCTCACCGTGCAGCAGCTGCGCGGCAAAGTGGTGCTGGTGGATTTCTGGACCTACACTTGCATTAATTGCATCAACGTGCTGCCGCACGTGAAGTCCTGGCACGAGAAGTACAAGGACCAGGGCCTGGTGGTGGTCGGGGTGCACACGCCCGAGTTTCCCTTCGAGCGCAGCACCGCCAATGTGCAGACCGCCATCAAGCGCTTCGATATCCGCTATCCGGTGGCGCAGGACAACCGCTACGCCACCTGGAGCGCCTACCGCAACCAGTACTGGCCGGCGCTGTATTTGATCGACCGCAACGGCAAGGTGGTCTACACCCACTTCGGCGAAGGGCAGTACGGCCAGACCGAGGCGGCGATCCAGGCGCTGCTGGCGCAAAAAGGCTGAACAGGCAAGCTTGCTTGTGTTCAGGACAAGCCCGGCCGCTGCGCCGGGCTTTTTTTCGTCCCGCAGTTCGTGAATTGATAGCAAGAAATCAGCTTGTTTGCCAGATAGGCATCCTCCTTGCCGCCCTAGAATAAAGCTTGTGCGCTTGTCTTTTCACTATGGAAAAGTTGTCGTTTACTCGAGTTGTTTGATGGCGACAGGAAATTAAATAAGTGCTGCGTGGCAAGTAAATCCGCTATACTTGCCGGTAATGTCTATGTGCCACCTGCACTTCCGGTGGCATCACAGAGGGGAAGTAGCAGCCTCCCTATGAAATTGCCCCAAGTTAACAAGTTTACTTAATGAAAGCACCGTTGCGGTCGCTTTGTAACGAAGCGTAGTTTTGCGTTGCGGTGTTGCGCCAGTTCGATGACGGCTGATAAAAGTTGACCAGTAAGTAATATTCTTGTCACTTTTGTTTACTAAAGTTAACCGAACTGTTGACGTTAAGAATGAAAAGCGCGTCCTTTTTGTAGGGCGCTGTGCCACAGATTAGCGATTGGAGCCCGGGAATAGCCCACAGGCTCCAGTTCGTGTCCAGTCAGATTCGAGTAGTGCCCCAAGGAGAATGGAAATGAGTATCGTAACCAGCTTGTCCACAGACCAAATTGCCTCACTTTCGACCGCGCAGATTGCGGGTCTGGCGACAGCTGATATCGCTGGCCTTTCCTCCGACCAGTTCCGGGCACTGACCACCGACCAGATGGGCGTGTTCACCAGCGCCCAGATCCCGTCGTTCACCACCAGCCAGCTGGCTGGCGCGCTGACCACGGACCAGACCGTTGCGCTGACCTCCGCGCAATTCGCCTCCATGACCAGCGGCCAGGTTGCCGCCCTGTCGACCGACGCGGTGAAAGCCATCGAGTCCAGCGACATCGCCGCGCTGAAGACCGCCGCCATCGCTGCACTGAAAACGAATCAAGTCGCCGTGCTGGGCTCCGACCAGATCGGCGCACTGACCAGCGGCCAGGCCGCCGCGCTGACCACCACCGTGATCGCCGCCGGCCTGACGACTGACCAGATCGTCGCACTGGGCACCAACCACACCGCCGTGCTGAGCTCGGCCCAGGTTGCCGCCTTCAGCACCGACGGCATCGCCGCCCTGCAGACTGAAGACCTGGCCGCCCTGCGCACCGTCGCCATCGCCGGCCTGAAGTCCAACCAGCTGGCTGCGCTGACCACCGACCAGGTCGTGGGTCTGGGCACCAACCAGGTTGCCGCGCTGACCAGTGCGCAAGCTGGCGCGCTGACCACCGACGGCATCAAGGCCATGGAAACCAGTGACCTGGCCGCCCTGAAATCGTCCGCCCTCGCCGGCCTGAACACTGCCCAGATCGCTGCGCTGACCACCGACCAGATCGGCGCCATGACCACCGGCCAGTTTGCCGCCCTGAGCGTCACCCAGATCGGTTCCGGCCTGACCACCGACCAGGTTGTCGCGATGAACTCGGCGCAGATCGGCGTGCTGAGCACCGCCCAAGTCGCCGCCTTCACCACCGACGCCATCAAAGCCATTGAAACCAATGACCTGGCCGGCCTGAAGTCGAGCGTGATCGCCGCACTGAAAACCAACCAGATCGCCGCCCTGACCACCGACCAGGTAAGCAACCTGTCGAGCAGCCAGGTTGCCGCGCTGACCACCACCGCCATCGCCACCGCACTGAGCACCGACCAGGTAGTCGCGCTGAACAGCGCGCAAGCCGCTGCCCTGAGCTCGAGCCAGGTAGCCGCCTTCACCACCGACGGTATCGCCGCGCTGCAGACCGAAGATCTGGCCGCACTGAAAACCTCCGCCATCGCCGGCCTGCGCACCGCCCAAGTGGCCGCGCTGACCACCGACCAGGTGGTCGGCCTGGGCACCAACCAGGTTGCCGCGCTGACCAGCGCCCAAGCTGGCGCGCTGACCACCGACGGCATCAAAGCCATGGAGACCAACGACCTGGCCGTGCTGAAGTCGGCCGCCATCGCCGGCCTGAGCACCGCCCAGATTTCGGTGCTGACGACCGACCAGATCGGCGCCATGACCTCCGGCCAGTTCAGCGCCCTGAGCGTCACCCAGATCGGCGCCGGCCTGACCACCGACCAGATCGTGGCCATGAACTCGGCCCAGTTCGGCGCATTCACCACCACCCAGTTCGGCGCCCTGTCGACCGACTCGATCAAAGCCATCGAGACCAACGACATCGTCGGCCTGAAGTCGACCGTGATCGCCGCGCTGAAAACCAACCAGATCGCCGCCCTGACGACGGACCAGGTCAATAGCCTGACCAGCAGCCAGGTCGCCGCCCTGACCACCACCGCCATCGCCACCGCGCTGAGCACCGACCAGGTCGTGGCCCTGAACAGCCAGCAAGCCTCCGCGCTGAGCTCGCTGCAAGTGGCTGCCTTCACCACCGACGCCATCGCCGCCCTGCAGACCGAAGACCTGGCCGCGCTGAAAACTTCGGCCATCGCCGGCCTGAAGACCTCGCAAATGGCCGTGCTGACCACCGACCAGGTGGTGGGCCTGGGCACCAACCAGGTTGCCGCGCTGAACAGCGCCCAAGCTGGCGCGCTGACCACCGATGGCATCAAGGCCATGGAGACCAACGACCTGGCCGCGCTGAAATCGGCTGCCATCGCCGGCCTGCGTACCGACCAGATCTCGGTGCTGACGACCGACCAGATCGGCGCCATGACCTCCGGCCAGTTCAGCGCACTGAGCACCACCCAGATCGCTGCCGGCCTGACCACCGACCAGATCGTGGCCATGAACTCCGCCCAGTTCGGCGCGTTCACCACCACCCAGTTCGGCGCCCTGACCACCGACGCCATCAAGGCGATCGAGACCAGCGACATCGTCGGCCTGAAATCGACCGTCATCGCCTCGCTGAAAACCAACCAGATCGCCGCCCTGACGACGGACCAGGTCAACAACCTGACCAGCACCCAGGTGTCCGCCCTGACCACCACCGCCATCGCCACCGCGCTGAGCACCGACCAGGTTGTGGCGCTGAACAGCCAGCAAGCTTCGGTCCTGAGCTCGAGCCAGGTTGCTGCCTTCACCACCGACGCCATCGCCGCGCTGCAGACCGAAGACCTGGCCGCGCTGAAGACTTCGGCCATCGCCGGCCTGAAGACCTCGCAAATGGCCGTGCTGACCACCGACCAGGTGGTGGGTCTGGGCACCAACCAGGTTGCCGCGCTGACCAGCGCCCAAGCTGGCGCGCTGACCACGGACGGCATCAAAGCCATGGAGACCAACGACCTGGCCGCGCTGAAATCGGCGGCCATCGCTGGCCTGCGTACCGACCAGATCTCGGTGCTGACGACCGACCAGATCGGCGCCATGACCTCCGGCCAGTTCAGCGCCCTGAGCACCGCGCAGATCGCCTCCGGCCTGACCACCGACCAGATCGTGGCCATGAACTCCGCCCAGTTCGGCGCGTTCACCACCACCCAGTTCGGCGCCCTGTCGACCGACTCGATCAAAGCCATCGAGACCAACGACATCGTCGGCCTGAAGTCGACCGTCATCGCTGCGCTGAAAACCAACCAGATCGCCGCCCTGACGACGGACCAGGTCAACAACCTGACCAGCACCCAGGTGTCCGCACTGACCACCACCGCCATCGCTACCGCGCTGAGCACCGACCAGGTCGTGGCACTGAACAGCCAGCAAGCATCGGCCCTGAGCTCGAGCCAGGTGGCTGCCTTCACCACCGACGCCATCGCCGCGCTGCAGACCGAAGACCTGGCCGCGCTGAAAACCGCTGCCATCGCCGGCCTGAAGACCTCGCAAATGGCTGTGCTGACCACCGACCAGGTAGTGGGCCTGGGCACCAACCAGGTTGCCGCGCTGACCAGCGCCCAAGCTGGCGCGCTGACCACCGACGGCATCAAGGCCATGGAGACCAACGACCTGGCCGCGCTGAAATCGGCTGCCATCGCTGGCCTGCGTACCGACCAGATCTCGGTGCTGACGACCGACCAGATCGGCGCCATGACCTCCGGCCAGTTCAGCGCCCTGAGCACCACCCAGATCGCTGCCGGCCTGAACACCGACCAGATCGTGGCCATGAACTCGGCTCAGTTCGGCGCGTTCACCACCACCCAGTTCAACGCGCTGTCGACCGACGCCATCAAGGCGATCGAGACCAACGACATCGTTGGCCTGAAATCGACCGTGATCGCCGCGCTGAAGACCAACCAGATCGCCGCCCTGACGACGGACCAGGTCAATAGCCTGACCAGCAGCCAAGTCGCCGCGCTGACCACCACCGCCATCGCCACCGCGCTGAGCACCGACCAGGTTGTGGCCCTGAACAGCCAGCAAGCCTCCGCGCTGAGCTCGCTGCAAGTGGGTGCCTTCACCACCGACGCGATCGCCGCGCTGCAGACCGAAGACCTGGCCGCGCTGAAGACTTCGGCCATCGCCGGCCTGAAGACCTCGCAAATGGCCGTGCTGACCACCGACCAGGTAGTTGGCCTGGGCACCAACCAGGTTGCCGCGCTGACCAGCGCCCAAGCTGGCGCGCTGACCACCGACGGCATCAAGGCCATGGAGACCAACGACCTGGCCGCGC
>Ga0308157_10008106_pt1 | contig 12039 bp, 10 predicted proteins | sample PhyBR1_FD_201035 | JGI IMG/M metagenome (GOLD analysis project Ga0308157, IMG submission 201035) | Phyllosphere microbial communities from UC Gill Tract Community Farm, Albany, California, United States - DLSLB.R1 | ecosystem: Host-associated > Plants > Phyllosphere > Unclassified | place: USA...
GACCAGCACCAGCGTCTGGTCCGGCGACAGGCCACGCAGCGTGGCCGGGCGCACGAATACCTGGCCATCGGCCATCGGCAGGCGCTGCACCACGAACGAAGGCACCAGCTGCGCCAGCACGTCCTTCAGGTCGGTGGAGTCGACCGACTGGATGTCCTGCTTGGTGAACACGTCCACCGGCGCCAAGGTTTCAAACTGGGTGCGGTTGGAGGCACGGGTACCGGTGACCAGCATCGCATCGAGCTGGGTGGGCGCAGCGGCGTTGCCACTGCTGCTGGTGCCTGCCGTTCCGGCATCTGCAGCGATCGCGCCTCCTGCGCTGACCAGACCAAGGGCGAGGAGGATGGAACGCGACAGCTTCGAACGATGCACGGCAGGACTCCGGGAAGGCACGACAGGGCCAGGTAGGACCTGGACAAGGCGCGCAGTCTCGGGGCGGGATGTGAAGCAGCGATGACGTGGAGACGACAGTTGCGACCGCTGGAGGTGCAGCCGCCGCCCATGCCTGGCTCTGCGCTATGCAGTGTCGTCGTCGAAGCCGAAGACGGCGGGCCGCGCCGTGCGCAGCGGAATGAACAGCGCGATCACGAAAACGAACAGGAAAGGCGCGGAGAGGATGGCAGTGTCCTCGGTTCCGAAGGCAATCAGGTTCACCTGCAGTTGGCCGATCCACTCAAGGTCCATGAGCACCAGCACAAGGCCACCGATGGTCGGGCACGGCAGTCCGCCATGGCCTGCCATCAGCAACGTGGGCGCCAGCAGTGCTGCCAGCAATGAGAACATCACGCGGTACAGCCAAGGGTCCCCGCGCCAGCGCGGGGCCCGCCGCCACATGAGCACCAGCAGCGCCAGTGGCAGCAGCGCCGGCAGCAGGGCAATCGCAATGATCATCACCATGCGGCGATCTGCGCGGTCTGGCTGATAGCGGTGACGTCCGGCATGTCCCTGGCCTCGATCGTGTCCATGAAGGCCGCATTGTTGCCGCTGCAACGGCAAACGCAAAGCCCTGCCGGCGCAAGAACTGCTAAGCGCCCCACCCCGTCGATCCGGTACGCTGCCCGGCATTCGAACGAGGGACAGCGCGATGAGCGCAGCCGGCAAAGCGTTGTGGTACATCGAAAGCCATGCCGACAAGCCGCTGGCGCTGGCCGACATCGCGGCAGCCGCCGGACTGTCGCCCTTCCACCTGTCACGCCTGTTCCAGGCCCGCACCGGCACCTCGGTGGTGCGTTACCTGCGCGGACGCCGCCTGACCGCCGCCGCGCAACAGCTGGCCAACGGTGCCGGCGACATCCTGCAGGTGGCGTTGGCAGCCGGTTACAGCACGCATGCCGCGTTCACCCGTGCCTTCTGCGAGCAGTTCGGGCAGACCCCGGAGCGCGTGCGCGAGCAGGGACTGCAGGAACTGGCACTGGTGCACGCGATCCGCCTCGATGACGCGCCACAGGCCTGCACCGAGGCGCCCAGGCTGATCGACTGCACGCCCTTCCAGGTGGCCGGCATCGGCATGCGCCACAGCCGCGACAGCGGCGGTGCGATTCCCGGGCAGTGGGCACAGCTCAACCGCGAATGGCCAACACCGGCGCCGGTCAGTTTCGGTGTGTGCTGCAACAGCGACGACGAGGGTGGCTTCGACTACATCGCAGCCTTGCCGGTGAATGCACTGCCATCGGTGCCTGCACACTGGCAGCGGGTGGATGTGCCTGCGCGCCGTTACCTGGTGGCCTGGCATGGCGGCCATATCTCCACCATCCGCTCGACCTGGTTCTGGCTGCTGGACCAGTACCTGCCGGCAAGCAGCCTCCACCTGGCCAACGCGCCGGATCTTGAACGCTACGACACCCGCTTCGACGAGCATACCGGCCATGGCGGCGTGGAGATCTGGCTGCCGGTCGATCACCGTCCTGACTGACCCGGAGAAACCGATGATGCGCGCGACACGATGGATGTTGACACTGCTGCTGGCTGCTCTGGCGCCGATGGCGATGGCGGCCGCTCCCACCATTGCCGGTGAACGTCATGGCGTGACAACGCTGAACAGCGCGGCGATCCGCGATGGTGCTCGGCGCGAGGGGCTGCGCTTCACCGTGTGGTACCCGGCAATGCCAGGCGGCGAAGAAACGCCGCTGACCATCGGGCCACCGGATGCGCCGCTGTTCGAGGTGGGGCGCGCGGCGAAGGATGCCCCCATTGCCGGCGGGCGCCTGCCAACCCTGTTGCTGTCGCATGGCAATGGCGGCACCGCGCGCATGATGGGGTGGCTGGGCACCGCGCTGGCGCGGGCCGGCTACCTGGTGATCGCCGTGGACCACCCCGGCAACAACGGCGCCGATGAGATGACGCTGGCCGGCAGCGTGCTGACCTGGCTGCGCGCCGACGACCTGAAGGCGGCGCTGGCGGCCGTGCAGGCCGACCCGCAGCTTGGGCCACATGTTGATGCATCGCGGCTGGGCGTGGTGGGCTATTCCGCCGGTGGCTTCACCGCACTGCTCAGCGCCGGCGCACGGCCGGACATGACGCGGCTGCTGGCGTTCTGCCAGGCGCACCCGGACGACGGCGTGTGCAGGCCGCAGCAGGAAGCGGCCGCGCATACGATGGCGGCGCGTCTTGCTGCGGCGGCGTCACCGCAACTGCAACCGTATGTGCAGCATGCACAGGATGATCGTTCGATTGCCGGCGTGCGCGCGGTGTTCGTGCTGGCGCCCGCCATCGTGCAGGCGTTTGCACCGGAGCAGCTGAAGGCGTTGCGGCAGCCGGTGATGATCGTGCTGGGTTCAGCGGATGAAGTGGCGCCGCCAGCGACCAACGGTGATGTGGCGGCGGCACTGATTCCGAAAGCAACGCTGCACGCGCTGCCCGGTGTCGGCCACTACGATTTCCTGTCTGCCTGCACGCCGCTGGCAGATGAGCGGCTGCAGGCGCTGTGCATGACTGCGGTACCGAAGGCGCAGACGCATGCTGTGGTGGTGGAAGACGCGGTGCGCTTTTTCGGGGAAGCCTTGCGCTGAAGGCAGTCGAGCACGGCTCGATGCCAGGGCTGGCAACAACGATTCGTTGCGCAGGTGATGACGCGGCGCGAAGGTGCGCGGGACTACACTGCCCCCAGCGCTCCACGGAGGATCGATCATGCGCCTGTTGCATCTCTCCCTGCCGGTATCCGATGTTGCCAGCGTCGCCGCGTACTTCCGCGACGTGCTGCAGCTGGAGGTGGCCGGCGACCAGGTCCGCATCGGCTGGAGCACGATCCAGCTGCAACCGGCCAATGGCCGTCCGGTAGGCGGCGTGCACCTGGCCTTCAATGTGCCGGACAACCGCTTCGCCGACGCCATGAGCTGGCTGCGTGCGCGCACGCCGTTGCAATGCAGTCCGGAAGGGCTGGACTACTTCGCACTGGAAAGCAGCTGGCAGTCGCAGTCGGTGTATTTCACCGGACCCGATGGCCTGATCCTGGAACTGATCGGCCGCAGGCGCTTGCCGGCCAGCGACCGCAGTGGCGCCTTCCATGGCAGCGAACTGACCTGCCTGAGCGAGGTCGGCCTGCCCAGCCATGATGTCGATGCGGTGCGCGAACAATCCAGCCAACGCTTCGGCCTGCGGCCGATCAGCCCGCCGTCGCCCCAGTTCGCGCCGATGGGTGATGACGAGGGCCTGTTGATCGTAGTCGCTGCCGATCGCCGTTGGTTCCCCGAGCAGAAGGACCTGCCCAACGCGCAGGGCCTGCAGCTGCAGGTGGCCGATGTGAGCGGCAGCGGCGAACTGCACGATGGCGCGCTGGGCTGGCGGGTGCAGGCGGCCTGAGTTACCAGCTGCCCGAGGCGCCACCGCCTCCGCTGCGGCCGCCACCACCGGACCAGTCGCTGGAACTGCTTGAGGACGAACTGGACGACGAGGTGCTGGACGAGGAGCGGTAGCCTCTGGACGCCCCCCGGCCGCCGCGGGCTTTTTCGCCGGGCAGCAGAGTGAACACCCAGATGAAGTACAGGAACAGCGTGCCCATGCTGGACACGATCGTCGCCAGCACGCGGGCGTTCTCGTCGCCGGCACGGTCGATGGCCAGCAGCGCGCCCAGCGCATAGCCACCGGTCAGCAGCACCAGCACCACCAGGCGGATGGCGAAGCTGTTGCGGTTCTTCCGCCAACGCGCGCGACCGGCCTGCACCAGGAAGAACACCAGCATGGCGGCGATGCCGACCACCAGGTTCAGCAGCGTGTGCAGCGCAAGGCTGGGCGGCAGCTGGCCGCGTACCAGCATCACCGCGAAGAAGCCGGTGCTGACGGCCAGCATGCCGTACAGCACGATGCGTACGCCGCCGCTGCGTCGCCAGCACCAGCCCAGCAGGGTTGCCACCGGTACGGCGGGCAGCAGCACGAAGACCAACGCCGGCAGCACGTGGCGCGGCAGCAGCAGCGACGCAGAAAGCCCCCCCGCGGCGATCACCGCCGTCACCAGCAGCGGTCTGCCCCACGCAGGCAATGTCGGCCACGTTGACCTGGGCATCGCCGCATTGGCTGCCAGTGCCTTGCGCCGCCGCTCGCGGCGGTTACCGATGAAATCAGCTTCGGTCCTCGTCGCCAGCAGACGCGGTGGCGATCGCCACAGACCGGCCAGGAAGCCCGCCAGCAACGTCAGCGCGACGACCGAATCCCCCGTGCGCCAGTCCGCGGGCAACACGTTGCGTGCCGACGTATCTTCCCAGGGCGGCAGTTGCTCGCCGTCGACCAGCGCCACCAGCACGTGGGTGCCGTCCAGCACGCCCTGGTCCAGGTCTCCCTCGCGCAGCTGCGGCACGATCGCCTTGTCGATGATGCGCGAGGCATAGGCATCGGGAATGGTGCCTTCCAGGCCATAGCCGGTCTGGATGCGTACACGCCGATCCTGCACCGCCACCAGCAGCAGCACGCCGTCATCGACACCGGCGCGGCCCAGCTGCCATTGGTCGAAGACCCGCTGCGCATAGGCTTCGATGCCTTCCTCGCCAACGCTGGGCACCACCAGCACCTGCAGCTGCGCGCCCTTGCGTGCCTGCAGCTGCAATGCCTGCTCGCGCAGCGCGGCGCGGGTGCTGGCGGACAGCGCATTGGCGGTGTCCACCACCGGGTCATTCAACGCTGGGACCGGGGCTGCCGCCAGCGCCAGCAGCGGCAGCAGGCAGAGCAGCAGTGCAAGCCATGCCCACGGCCTGGCAACGCGCGCCTGCGGCACCGGGCTCATGTGCCCTGCCCAGCCTCTATCCGCGCATACAGCGCCTGCAGCCGGGCAGCGTTCTGCGCGAACACCTGCAGGTCCGCGTCGACCAGTGCCGGCCAGTCCGGCGCATGTCCCAGCAACTGCGCCACCTGTTCCTGCGGTGCGCGATCAAAGCCCTCGCCCAGCACGGTCAGATAGCGCTGGCGGAAACCCTCCGGGTCCTGCTGGTCCTGCACATACAGCTGCACCGCCAGCAGACCGGCGTAGAGGTAGTTGACCAGGTACTGCGGGTCCTCATACATCAGTCGCTTGCTGACCCAGGTACTGCGCAGCTGCGGGTAACGTTGCGGTTGCTGGCCATAGCGCGCCAGCACCTGGCCGGTGAGCGCATCCAGATCGTCGGCGGTGCCCAGGGTGTTGCCAGCCACGCCCTGGTAGATCGACTGCTCCAGCTGCGCTTCCTCGGAGGAGGTGAACAGCTGCATCACCATGTCATCCAGCAGCGATTTCAGGTAGTACGCCTTGGCGCGAGGATCCTGTGCCTGCTGGTACAGCTGGTCACGGAAACGCAGTTCGTTGTAGATGGCGAAGGCCTCGGTCATCCACGCACTGCCATTGAGATGCAATGGCGAGGCATGCCCGTGCAGCATCCACTGCCCATGCATGGCGTGACCTGCTTCATGGGCGATCTCCACGTCGCTCTCCAGCTCCCCGCTGCGCAGCCCCACGAACAGCAGCGCCGGCGTGTCCGGTGCGAACACATGGAATGCGTCTTGGCTGCGGCTGCCCAGTTCTGTGGCCAGGTCCATGCGCTTGTGCGCAGGGTCCAGCAGCGCGCGCAGCTCGGCGACATACTCCGGCCCCAGGTGCTGCATGGCGTCGGCGGCGGTATCGCGCAGCTGCGCCAGCGTCAGCACCGGTGGCGTGTAGCCGGCGTCCGGCACGGTGGTATCCCAGATCTGCGGCGACGTGATGCCGCTGCGCCCGGCATGCTGCAACAGCATGTCCTGGTAGGCGCGACGGTCTGCCGCGTGGCGCTCGATCGCCGCCAGCGTCGCGTCGACGGTCGCCGTATCCATGCCCATGCGGCGGTAGCCACGTGCGGTGGCCGAGCCATCTCCCTGCAGGCGCGCGGCGGCGTCATTCACCTGCGCCAGGCCCAGCAGCACCGAAGCCATCGGCTCGCGGCGCGACTGCAGGCCCTGCCAGTATCCCTTCCAGCCGGCCTCACGCAGCGTACGGTCGGAGTGCTGGGCCAGCGCCTGCTTGTCGGCGCCGGTATCCCAGCTGCGGCCAGCCCCCCCGACGCGCGGAAATGCGGCGCTGTGGAAGATCTGCCGATGCAGGCGCGCGAAGGTATCCAGCGCCGGGTCGGCCAGCGTATCCACGGCATCATCCAGCTGCGCATTGGCCGGCACCGCACCTTCCTGCAGCGCACGGTCGCGCAGGAACCGGTAGGACGCCAACCAGGGTGCATCCGCCGGTGCCTCACGCAGGGCGGCCCTGCCAGCGCGGGCGATACGGCTGCACAGCCCCATCACCTGGTCCAGCGCCTGCGCCGGGCGACGATCGCGTGCGTTGCGGGCAGCCTGCAGATGCAGATACGCATGGTGGCGCAGGCACTGTGCCTGCAACGCTTCGGCCTGGCGGAAGCGCGTGGCCGGCTCGCTCGCCGTGGCGCGCTGCAACGACTCGACGCGCTCGCCCAAGGCAACGCGTACCGTCTGTTCGGCGGCGGTGCTGGGAAAGTAGGCGCGATCGTCAGCGTGCAGCGATTGCGCGTGGGCGACGCGGGACGTGGTCATCGCCCACAGCGTGGCGATGACCAGGGTAACGGTGGTGGTGCGCATCCTGCGGGCCTGCATCGGCGTCTCCGTGCCTTGAACGTGCTTGGAGCCTAGCAGCCGCCGACGGTGCGCGCCTGCCCCGATCTGGCCTCAGATCGACTCGTCTTCGCGCTTGACCAGCGTCCAGCACGGCTTCTGCGCGAAGGTATAGGTCTGCTGGTCGCTGCTGTCCGGTGTACGGATCTGCACCTGCATCTGCCCGTCAGCCACGGCCGTCACCTGCATCTGCCGGCCCTGCCCGGCCAACCCGGCCGGATCAGGCATCACCGGCCATTCGACATCGGCCAGTGCCAGCGGGCGTTGCACTGTGCGCGGCTCAGGCTCGGCGCCGGCGTCGACGTAGCTGTCCAGCAGCGGATCGGCCGTGGCCTTTTCCTGCAGGGTGATCTCGTTGCCGAAGTGCTTCAGGAAGGTGTCGAACGCGGGATGGGGACACGCTGCGGTCGCCACTGCGGGCACGGGTGCGGGCGCCGGCTCCACCGCCGTCGCTTTGCTGGCAGGTGCCGCTGCAGGAGCCGGGGCTTCAGCCGGCGCGGGCTGCGGCGCAGGCGTGCAGGCGGACAGCACAAGGCCAAGGGCAGGTGCCAGCAGCACAAGGGAACGGCGGGGCTTCATGGGATCGTCCTGATTCCGGTTTGGTCGCGCCATCCTACCCTGCCGCCTACAATCGCGGTTTTCCGCCTGTCCGAGATGCCCATGCGCCGCCTCCTGCTCCTGATCGGCCTGCTGCTGCCTGCCCTGTGGCCAGCCATGGCGATGGGCGTCGACGTCCGCGACGGCGACCTGCTGTTCGTCACCGCCGGCCATGGCGGCCTGAGTGCGGCCATCGACGATGCGACCGGAAAACAAGGCGGGCCCAGCTTCGACCATGTCGCGCTGGTGGCTTCCGCACCGCAGGGCTGGGAGGTGCTGCACGCCGATGAGAAGGGCTCGCGCCGGCAGACGCTGGAACAGTTCCGCGAGGACGCGAAAGGCAAGCAGCGGCAGATCGTGGTCTATCGCCTGCATGCGCCTCCGGACAATGCCATCGCCGATGCCGTCGCCACCGCGCGCACCATGCTGGGCAAACCATACAATACTGCCTACGTGTTGGACGACGACAGCTACTACTGCTCGGATTTCATCGAGCGCGCGTTCCGTGCGCACCATGTGTTCGCACTGCAGCCGATGAACTTCCGCAACCCGCAGACCGGTGAGATCTCCCGGCACTGGATTGATCTGTATCGCGGCATGGGCATGGAGGTGCCGCAGGGCCTGCCCGGTACCAACCCCAACGACATGGCTGCAGCACCGGTGCTGCAGCGGATCGGCGTGCTGGAATAAGCGAAGCCCCGCGCGGGGCGGGGCTTCGTCGGTGATGGATGGCGGCTGCCAGGATCACTCTTCCTCGTCCTGCCCGCCCTGCTGCTGGTTCTGGTTGCGCTTCTGCTGTTCCTGCTGCTGTTGCTGCTGCTGGTCGCGGCCGCGCCCCTGCTGCTGATCCTGCTGGTTCTGCTGGCCCTGCTGCTTCTGGTTCGGGTTCTGGTTCTGCTGTGCCATGTCCGATCTCCAAATGCCACGCGCGGAATGCGGTGGACGGGGCCATCGTCGGCAGCGATGGGTTAACCATGCGTTGTGAGCGGGCTACACCCATGTGTACGTGCGTGAATGAACCGGCGCCAGCCCTTGCGGCACAAGCGACTGAAGGATTCATGCGGGTTTGGCATGTCGTCATGCTGCCCCCGGAAACGAACGCATTCAGCGTTCTTGCCTGCCGCGGCACGCGCAGCCGCAGCCTACGCCTATGGTCCCATTTGCAGCATGCAGGGCCGCCGCCTATCGTCGCAATGACATCACCCCGGAGATGCGCATGGCCCGCGACACCGCTGCACGCCCCAGCTACGAACAGGCACTGGCCGATTTCAGCATCGAGCGCGGGCAACGCCAGTTGCACGGTGACCTGCAGACCGGCATCAACGCCTGCGTGGAGTGCTGCGACCGCCACTGCGGCCGCAATGCGCTGGCGCTGCGCTGGGTGGACGCCCACGGTGCCCTGCATCGGTACACCTTCGAGGAACTGCGCGATGCCTCCGCACGTGTTGCCCAGGTGCTCGCCGCGCAGGGCGTCGGCAAGGGCGATGTGGTGGCCGGCCTGCTGCCGCGTACACCGGACCTGCTGGCGACCATCCTCGGCACCTGGCGGGTGGGTGCGATCTACCAGCCGCTGTTCACTGCGTTCGGTCCCAAGGCCATCGAAACACGGTTGAAAACCGGGCGCACCGCATTGGTGGTGACCGACAGCACGAACCGCAGCAAGCTGGACGAGGTCGATGGCTGCCCGCCGGTCGCCACCCTCCTGGCACCGGAGCAGACACTACGTGCCGGCGACATCGACTGGACCGCACGCACCGCCGATGCCACACCTGATTTCGCACCGGTGATGCTGCGCGGCGATGCGCTGATGGCACTGCTGTCCACCTCCGGCACCACCGGCAGCCCCAAGGGCGTGCCGGTGCCGCTGCGCGCGTTGCTGGCCTTTGCCAGTTACATGCAGTTGGCCGTGGACCTGCGCCCAGAGGACGTGTTCTGGAACATCGCCGATCCCGGCTGGGCCTATGGGCTGTATTACGCCGTGATCGGCCCGCTGCTGCTGGGCCAGGCCACCACCTTCAGCGAAGCCGGTTTCAGCGTGCAGGGGCTGAACGACATCGTCGCGCGGCTGGGTGTCACCAATCTTGCCGGCTCGCCCACAGCGTACCGGCAGATCATCGCCGCCGGGCCCGGGGCCAGTGCGGCCATCAACGGCAAGCTGCGGGTGGTGAGCAGCGCCGGCGAACCGCTGAACCCGGAGATCGCCCGTTGGTTCGCCGCCCATCTGGGCACCACGGTGCTCGACCACTACGGCCAGACCGAGACCGGCATGGTGGTCAACAACCACCACGCGCTGGACCACGCCGTGCGGCCGGGATCATCGGGCTTTGCGATGCCCGGTTACCGCGTGGCGGTACTGGACGATGCCGGCAACGAACTGCCGCCGCGCACGCCCGGTATCCTCGCCGTGGACCTGCGGCAGTCGCCGATCATGTGGTTCACCGGCTACTACGGTGCCGACACACCGGCACTGGGTGATCGCTACTACCTCACTGGTGATTCGGTGGAATGCGAGGACGACGGCTCGATCAGTTTCATCGGCCGCTCGGACGACCTGATCACCTCGTCGGGCTATCGCATCGGTCCATTCGATGTGGAGAGCGTGCTGATGGAGCACCCTGCGGTGGCGGAAACGGCGGTGATCGGCGTACCCGATGCAGAGCGCACCGAGATCGTCAAAGCGTTCGTGATCCTGCGCGCTGGATTCAGCGGCAGCGGCACGCTGGCGCAGGAACTGCAGCAGCATGTGCGGCGCCGGCTGTCCGCCCATGCGTACCCGCGCCAGGTGGAATTCGTGGCCGAACTACCGAAAACACCCAGCGGCAAACTGCAGCGCTTCCTGCTGCGCAAGGCCGAGATCGAGAAGCAGGCGGCGGCTGGCTGAGGGACTCCGGGGTCAGAGCCCTTCCTTCGAAAGGGATCTGACTCCGGGGTCGGATCCTCTCCAGCGGAGAGGCTCTGACCCCACATGGCCCCGTGCTTGCGCTACGGCATCACCGGCGGCACGTAGGCCAGGGTCATGCCCAGCAGCCACAGCAACCCCAGCACCAGCGGGATGTGCACCAGCAGCTGGATGAACGTGAAGCCGACGATGTCGCGGGCCTTCAGGCCGAGCACGCCCAGCAGTGGCAGCATCCAGAACGGATTGATCAGGTTCGGCAGCGCTTCGGCCGCGTTGTAGACCTGCACCGCCCAGCCCAGGTGCGCCTTCAGCTCGTTCGCAGCCTGCATCACGTACGGCGCTTCGATGATCCACTTGCCGCCACCGGACGGTACGAAAAAGCCCAGCACCGCCGAGTACACGCCCATCACCAGCGCGAACGTATCGGTGCTGGCCACGTGCACGAACAGGCTCGACAGACGGTGCGCCAGCGTCTCACCGTCGCCACCGGCAGCGTGGGTGAGGATCATCGCGATGCCGCCGTACAGCGGGAACTGGATCAGCACACCGGTGGTGCTCGGTACCGCCTTGGCCACCGCGTTGAGGAAGCTGCGCGGGCGCCAGTGCAGCAGCAGGCCCAGCGAGATGAACATGAAGTTGTAGGTGTTGAGGTTGGCGATCGCGCTGACCAGCGGCTTGTTGGCGAATTCGTTGAACAGCCAGCCGAAGGCCAGCAGCGAAAGCAGCACGGTCAACAACGGGCTGTACTCCAGCCACTCGCCCGGACGGGTGCGGCGCTGCAGCGGCTCCGGTTCGGCCTGCGCCGCGCCGGGGAAATCTTCGGCGGTACGCGCACTGCCGGCGGCCGGCGCGGTCAGCCAGGCGATCAGCAGCGAAACCACGATCAACACCGAGGTCAGCGCGATCGACTGCCACAGGAAGATGGTTTCGGTGAACGGCAGTACGCCGGTGATCTCCACCAGCCCCGGCGGCATGCTGGCCGGGTTGGCCTGCAGCTGTGCCGCCGACGAACTCAGGCCCATCGCCCACACCGCGCCCAGGCCCAGGTAGGCCGAGGCACCGGCAGCCCGATAGTCCATGCGCAGCTCGGTGCGGCGGGCCAGCGCGCGCACCAGCAGGCCGCCGAACACCAGCGAGAAGCCCCAGCTGAGCAGCGAGGCCAGCATGCTGACCAGGCCGACGTACACCACGGCACCACGACCGGTGCGTGGTACCCGGGCCAGGTAGTCGATGAAGCGCGCGACCACCGGTGCGGTGGCTACCGCATAACCACCGATGACCACGAAGGCCATCTGCATGGTGAAGGGAATCAGGCTCCAGAAGCCGTCGCCGAAGGCGCTGGCGGTGGCCTGCGGGGTGGCGCCGAAGCCCATCGCCGCCAGCGCGACGATGACCACGCCGAGCACCGCGAATACGTACGCATCGGGGAACCACTTTTCCGCCCAGGCGGCCGAGCGCAGCGCGGCGCGCGC
>Ga0308157_10008107_pt1 | contig 12037 bp, 10 predicted proteins | sample PhyBR1_FD_201035 | JGI IMG/M metagenome (GOLD analysis project Ga0308157, IMG submission 201035) | Phyllosphere microbial communities from UC Gill Tract Community Farm, Albany, California, United States - DLSLB.R1 | ecosystem: Host-associated > Plants > Phyllosphere > Unclassified | place: USA...
GGAGATAGAGGAGACAGGTGAATGATGCTGCATCGCGGCATATAGGTCCAATTTATATTGGCAATAGCAGAGATATTCAGCGTGAATATCTCTGCCCTGTACGCTTATTTGTTGATGTCCACCGCGTAAGGCAGCACGCGCGACGCCATGCGGGTGTCGGTTTTCAACAGGCCCACCTCGTCGGCCAGGATGTGGACCGCTTCGTTCAGCAGCACGTCCTTGGCGGCCTTGGCGGCCTTTTCCGCGTCCAGCTCGGCCGTCAGCGAGCGCTCGTCGCCCTGCAGGCCGTCGTCGGTGCGCAGCGCGCCCTTGACCGCCGCCACTTTCGGCGATGGCGCGGGCTTGCCGCTGGCCGGCTTGGCGGAGATAGCCTTGTTCAGCGCGTCCTTCGGATCCGGCAGCAGCACCGGATCGTCCGCGCCGAGCGTGGTCGACAGCAGGCGCGCCTCGCGCAGCTTGGCGCGGGCTTCCTGGGCGTCACGCTCCTTGCGGCGCACCGCCTCGTTGAGCGAGATCAGGTTGTCCTTGCGCTGCTTCTTGACCAGCGCGATGTCCTCGGCCAGGTACTGGAAGTCCTTGTCCTTGGCCACGCGCGCTTCATGCTTCTTGTCCAGCAGCGGCAGGATCTCCTTGAGCTCGCCGGCCGGGATGTAGACGGCCGGCTTGATCGAGGTCCATGGCAAGGCGTTGTCGTAGCTCGACTCGCCGAAGGTGTCCGAGTCGCCCATGGTCGGCAGCTTGATGTCGGGCGTGACGCCGCGCAGCTGCGTGGTGCCGCCGTTGATGCGGAAGAACTGCGCGATGGTCATCTTCAGCTCGCCGTAATGGATCTGGGCGTTCTGCGAGAAGCGGTCCAGGCCGAAGATGGTCTGCACCGTGCCCTTGCCGAAGCTCGGTTCGCCGATGATGACGCCACGGCCGTAATCCTGGATCGCGGCCGCGAAGATCTCGGAGGCCGAGGCCGAACCACGGTTGATCAGCACGCCCAGCGGACCGTCCCAGGCCATGCCGGGGTTGGTGTCGCTTTCGACTTCGATCTTGTTGTCGCCGTTACGCTGCTGCACCACCGGGCCCTTGTCGATGAACAGGCCGGTCAGCTGCACCGCCTCGGCCAGCGAACCGCCGCCGTTGTTGCGCAGGTCGATCAGCACATTGTCGACTTTTTCCTTCTTCAGCTCGCCCAGCAGGCGGGCCACGTCGCGGGTCGCGCTCTTGTAGTCCTTGTCGCCCTTGCGGCTGGCTTCGAAGTCCTGGTAGAAGGTCGGCAGCGAGATCACGCCGATGCGGCGCTTGGCCGTGCCGTCCTTGACTTCCAGGATGGATTTCTTGGCCGACTGCTCTTCCATGCTGATCTTCTTGCGCACCAGCGACACCTGGGTGTGCTTGCCGTCGACGCCGGCGTCGACCGGCAGGATGTCCAGCCGCACGGTCGAATCCTTCGGCCCGCGGATCAGCGCGACCACGTCGTCGATGCGCCAGCCCAGCACTTCGGTCATCGGCGAGCTGTCGTCCTTGGCCACGCCGAGGATCTTGTCGCCGACCTTGATCTTGCCCGACAGGCCGGCCGGGCTGCCCGGCACCACCTCGCGCACCACCGTGTATTCGTCGCGGGTCTGCAGCACGCAGCCGATGCCCTCGAGCGACAGGCGCATGGCGATGTCGAAGTTTTCCGACGCGCGCGGGCCCAGGTAGTTGGTGTGCGGCTCGATCGACATGGCGTAGGCGTTCATGAAGATCTGGAACACGTCCTCATTGGTCAGCTTGCGCGAGCGGCTGACGTAGTTCTCGTAGCGCTTGTCGAGCGTCTCGCGGATGCCCTTGTCGTCCTTGCCGGCCAGCTTGAGGCGCAGCCAGTCGTTCTTGACGCGCTTGCGCCACAGTTCCTTCATTTCAGCGTCGGTCTTGACCCATTCCGCCTTCTCGCGGTCGTACTGGTAGCTGTCGTCGAGGCTGAAGTCCGGCTTGGTCTTGAGCAGTTCGCGCGCGTAGGCGATGCGCTCGTTGAAGCGCTGCTGGTACAGGTTGTAGATGGCGAACGGCACGCTGAGATTCTCGCCGTTGATGGCGTCGTCCAGGCGGGTGCGCACGATGGCGTACTGGTCGAGGTCGGCCTGGGTGAAGAACAGTTTTTCCGAATCCAGCGATTTAAAATAGCGGTCGAAGATCTTTTCCGACATGGCGTCGTCCAGCGGCGTGGCCTTGTAATGCAGTTTGGTCAGCACCCGCGAGGCCCACACGGCCGCCTGGGCCTGGCCCGGCTGGGGTTTGAGCGCGGTCTCCGCCGCGGCTTTTTCCGGCACGGCGGCGCCGGCCTGCGCCGACAGCGCCGCTAATATGGCCACCAACAGCATTTGCTTCTTCATCGGCTTACTCCGAAACGTAGTTATCAATATCGTCCTGCGCAGCGCTCCTGCCTGCCATTCCATTCTACAGGATAGCACCTGGCACAGGCGCTGGGAGTTTGCAGTGTCCCCGCGCAGGCTTAAGCCGGCCTGAAATACCTCGTCGACATCTATGTTGCCATGCAGCAAAACTGTGATATCATGCCGGTCTGTTGTTTTTTGACGGCCCGCCAAGCACCACTCCGGCAGCGCCGATACGCCTCGACCCGTGAGGCGCCCCGATGTCCTCACGCAGTCGCTCCGCTGGAGCATGCTCGCCTTCGAGCTCTCAATCCGCAGTACCCTGAACTGATAAATACATGCAAACCTTTACTATGAACCCCCGCAACTGGGGCGTTGGCACCAAGATTTCCGTTTTCACTTTCGGCCTGATCGCCGTCATCCTGGCCATGCTGCTCAGCCTGATCAACATGAGCACTTCGGCCATGCTGACCGAGCGTGCCAAGGCCAACGTCGCCAATACCCTGGGCGGCATCGCCAACACGGTCGAGGTGTTCAACACCGCCATGACCAATGAAGCGTCGAGCTTTGCCCGCCTGTTCGCGGCCGGCTTCGGCGACGGCAAGTTCACGCTGGACACCGCCGCCACGGTCGACATCGGCGGCAAGCCCACGCCCACGCTCAAGCACGACGGCCGCGCGCTGAACCTGGACTTCTCCATCCCCGACAAGTTCACCGCCGACACCGGCGTGGTCGCCACCATCTTCGCCGCCAGCGGCGACGAGTTCGTGCGCGTGAGCACCTCGCTGAAGAAGGAAAACGGCGAGCGCGCGGTCGGCACCCAGCTCGACCACGCCCACGCCAGCTACGCGCCGCTGCGCGCCGGCGGCAGCTACATCGGCCTGGCGACCTTGTTCGGCAAGCAGTACATCACGCAATACGATCCGATCAAGGACGAGCGAGGCCAGGTCATCGGCGTGCTGTTCATCGGCCTGGACATCTCGAAGAACATGGCCATGCTGAAGGAGAAGATCAAGGCCATCAAGATCGGCGACACCGGCTACATCTACGTGCTCAACGCGGCGCCCGGCAAGGCGCAGGGCACGGCGCTGGTGCACCCGGCCAAGGAAGGCGAGAACCTGATCGACAGCCAAAGCAGCGACGGCCGCCCCTTCGTCAAGGACATGCTGGCGCAGCAGAAAGGCGCGATGACCTACGCCTGGGCCGACAGCGCCGGCGCGTCGCCGCGCGACAAGATGGTCGAGTTCCACACCTTCAAGCCCTGGAACTGGCTGATCGTCGGCGGCACCTACACCGAGGAGATCACCCACGAAGCGGGCCAGCTGCGCAACCGCTACGCCCTGCTGGGCCTGGTGTCGCTGGCGCTGTTCGCCGTGGTGCTGTTCCTGCTGGTGCGCGCCAACGTCACCCGCCCGCTGGCCCGCGCCGAAGCGGCCGCCGCCCGCATCGCCCAGGGCGACCTGGACGTGCAACTGGCCATCGACAACAAGGACGAGATCGGCCGCGTGCTGCGCGCCCTGAACGGCATCAGCAAGAACCTGTCGGGCGTGGTCGGCCAGGTGCGCCTCGGCGCCGAGCAGATCGCCACCGCCTCCAACGAGATCGCCGCCGGCAACCTCGACCTGTCGTCGCGCACCGAAGAGCAGGCCTCCAGCCTGGAGGAAACCGCCGCCTCGATGGAACAGCTCAGCAGCGCCGTCAAGCAGAATGCCGACAACGCCGCCCAGGCCAACCAGATGGCGCTGGCCGCCTCCACCATCGCCGCCAAGGGTGGCGATGTGGTGGCGCAGGTGGTCGACACCATGGGTTCGATCAACCAGTCGTCGCGCAAGATCGTCGACATCATCTCGGTCATCGACGGCATCGCCTTCCAGACCAACATCCTGGCGCTGAACGCGGCCGTGGAGGCGGCGCGCGCCGGCGAGCAGGGACGCGGCTTCGCGGTGGTGGCGTCGGAAGTGCGCAACCTGGCGCAGCGCTCGGCCATGGCGGCCAAGGAAATCAAGGCGCTGATCGACGACTCGGTCGGCAAGGTCGAAACCGGCAGCCAGCAGGTGGCGCAGGCCGGCACGACGATGCAGGAAGTGGTGGTCAGCGTGCGCCGCGTGACCGACATCATGGCCGAGATCAGCAGCGCCAGCGAAGAGCAGCGCGCCGGCATCGGCCAGGTGCACGAGGCGATCGCGCAGATGGACCAGGTCACGCAGCAGAACGCCGCGCTGGTCGAGCAAGCGGCTGCGGCGGCCCACGCGCTGCAGGACCAGGCGTCCGACCTGGAGCAGGTGGTGCGCATCTTCAAGCTGGGCGATGCCCGAGCCGCGCCGCGCCTCGCGCTGAGGTAAGCAACGCGGGCGCCGGCTTTGCCCTATAATTCCGGCATGGGCAAATTTCTGAAGCACCGGCGCGGTTACAGCCTGATCGTCTGCATGGCGATCTTGCTGAACCTGTTCGCCCCGGCGATCGGCCACGCGATGGCCACGCTGGCGGGCGATCCGCTGGCGCTGGAAATTTGCAGCACCACGCCAGCCAAGCCGGCCCCGGGCGATCCGGCCACGCACGCGATCAAGCATTGCGCGCTGTGCGCCACCCACGCCGACACCTACGCGCCACCGCCGGCGCCGTCGTCCGCGCTGACCGTGCTGCGCGGCCACGACGCCTATCCGGCGCTGCACTACCAATCCCCCACCCCGCTGTTCAACTGGTCCAGCGCGCAGCCGCGCGGACCGCCCGCCCTGTCCTGATATCCCGTTAAATCCGCAAGCCACCACGCCGCACCGGCGACGGCTGGCCCGCGCCTGTTCAACGAATCACAGGATTAATCATGCAACGCCGTACCCTACTCACCGCGCTGGCCGCACTGCCGCTGGCCGCGCACGCCGCGCCGCCGGCCTACACCGGCATCGACGTCACCGGCAGCAGCATCGGCCCTGACTTCCGCCTGTTCTACGGCGACGGCAAGCCCGCCTCGCTGCAGGACTTCAAAGGCAAATACGTGCTGCTGTTCTTCGGCTTCACGCAATGCCCGGACGTCTGCCCGACCGCCCTGTCGCGCGCCGTCGAAATCAAGAAACTGCTGGGCGCCGATGGCAACAAGATGCAAGTGCTGTTCGTCACCGTCGATCCCGAGCGCGACACCGCCGCGCTGCTGGCCGAATACATGCGCGCTTTCGATCCCGGCTTCATCGGCCTGCGCGGCGACGCCGCGCAAACCGCCAAGGCCGCCAAGGACTTCAAGATCTTCTACCGCAAAGTCCCCAGCGGCAGCTCGTACACGATGGACCACACGGCCATCACCTATGTGTTCGACGCCACCGGCAAGATCCGCCTGGCCTTCAAGCACGAGCAAACCGCCCAGCAATGCGCGGCCGATCTGCGCCAACTGATGCAACCTAAAAAAGCAACCAGCTTCCTGAAAGGACTCTTCTCATGAAACGCATGCTCTACCTGATGCTCCTCGCCGCCCTGCCCGCGTTCGCGCAAGTCACCGTCAGCGAGGCCTGGGTGCGCGGCACCGTGGCGGCGCAAAAAGCCACCGGCGCCTTCATGACGCTGACCTCCGCGCAGGACAGCCGCCTGGTCGGCGCCAGCTCGCCGGCGGCCGGCGTGGTCGAGGTGCACGAAATGAAGATGGTCGACGACGTCATGCGCATGCGCCAGATCGACGGCCTGGCGCTGCCCGCCGGCCATCCGGTCCAGTTGTCGCCGGGCGGCTACCACCTGATGATGATGCAGCTGAAGCAGCCGCTGGCCAACGGCCAGAAGATCCCGCTGACGCTGGAGTTTGAAGACGCGCACAAGGTCCGCAGCAAGGTCGTGGTGGACGCGGTGGTCAAGCCGCTGAACGCCGCGCACTAAGCGCGCATGGTGGCCGTCGCAGCGATTGCGGCAGCGGCCACCAGTCCCCCTCTATTTCGTCGACACCAATGGTGCGCCGCCACCAAGTTGTCGCTGCATCAGATCCTTGGCGGCCGCGAGTGCATCGTCGACCTTTGCAGCAACGTCCGGAGTGATGCCCGTGCCCTCCCAGTTGGTATGGGTGATCGGGCTGATCGAGCGCCTGCTTGGTATGAATGCCGCAAAGTGTTCGCTGAGACGATAGGGGCGCGAAGCGTTGGCGCCGCCCCAGGTGCGTTCGCCGATCACCTTGGCGCGCTTCAGCGCCTGCAGTTGGTACGCGAATGATTCGGCGGCGGACTTCGTCTCGGGCCCCGCCAGGATCAGGACCGGCTTCTTGCCGCCATAGCGTTTGCCGTCAAGCTTATCCTGCGTCCAATACTGCGTGGTGATGCCGGTCGAACGTTCCCAGGTATCGTCGAGGCGGGTGCGCTCGTCGACCAGATAGCTGATCAATAGCGCCACGGAGTCTCCCCCGCCACCGCCGTTGTCGCGCAGATCGATGATGAGGCCATCGGTGTCGGCGAGTTCGTTCATCGCCGCGGCGTACTTGTCGGATACGAGGAAAACCGGCGCGAAGGAGGAGATCCGCAGGTAACCGATATTGGGGCCAAGGTGATCAACCTTTTCCACGCCAAGGTTGGATGTGCGGACCCTTTCAAGCACGGCGGGCGGCACCTGTTTTTCCCATTCCGCCCGCGTGCGGGGTGGCGGCGGCATCGCATCGTCGGGCGGCACAGGGCGGGCGCTGACATCGATGAACATGTGCTTGTCGTGCACCACGCCGTCAATATCGTCCAACAGCTGTTTGGCCAGCTGTTTGCCGTCCGCGATCCCATCGTACTTGCCCTCGCGCTGGTTCTTGCGCAAAACGACCTCGGCTTGTTGGGCCTTGTCTGGAAAAACGTAGTTGGCATTCAACTTGGCAATCAGCGTGTCGATGACCTCCAGCCGGGTCGCCGGGTCAACCGCTATTGACGGCGGCGACGGGGGCGTGTTGGCGATTGCCACTGTCGCGGTCAGCGAGAACAAACATAGTGCGGCCATCCATTTCATGTTCATTATTTTCCTTTCACATCGGTAGGTGGAACAACCTGCTACATCTGGCGGAACTGCTTGGTGAATCCCTCGCTCACAGGAAGACGCTCGGTCCGGCCCTTCAGGACGACCTCCAGCCCGGCGCCGCCGCGCGCCCCGTATTCGCTACGTTCCAACCGGTCGATGGCCTGCAGGTTGACGATGGCGCTGCGGTGGATTTGCACGAACAGCTGCGGGTCCAGTTGCTCGAGCAGCGACTTGATAGGCAAGCGAATCAGCGAATCGCCGCGCTCCGTCACCACCCGCGTGTACTTTTCGTTCGACTGGAAGTACAGCACTTCGCTCACCATCACCAGCCGCACCGAATTGCCGCTCGAAGCCTTGATCCACTTGAGGTACACCGGCGCGCTCTCCTGCTCAAACAACTGTTCCCACACGGCCGGCGGCGGGCTGGCGGCGGTGCGCGACTTCAGGCGGCGGATCGTCTGCAGCAGGCGTGCGGTCGTCAACGGCTTGACCAGATAGTCGGACGCGCCGGCATCGAAAGCGGCCAAGGCATACTCCGCATGCGCCGTCACGAACACGACCTGGCACGACTCGGGAATATGCTGCGCCACTTCCATGCCGTTGAGGCCGGGCATCTGTATGTCCAGGAAGACGATGTCCGGTTTCAGTGCGTCGATGGCTGCCACCGCTTCGATGCCGTTTTCGACCTGGCCGGCGATCTGCAGTTCGGGCCACAAGGCATGCAGCTGGTCCACCAGCTCCGCCCGTAGCAAAGGCTCGTCTTCGACGATCAGGGCGCGCGGCATCACGCTTGGCTCCCAGCAATCGGCACGGTCAACAATGCGCGGACTCCTAGTGCGTCGCCCGGCTCCACGACAAGGCTGGCCTTGCGCCCGTACAGCAGCTGCAAGCGCTCCGCGATATTCGCCAGCCCCGTGCCCTGCCCGGCTTGTTCGGTCAAGCCGACGCCGTCGTCGACCACGGACACAATCAGCAGCTCGTCCTTCCCGTCGCTCTCCTGCCTTGCGCCGATGGTGATCAGGCCCGGCCGGCTGGCCCGTTCCAGACCGTGCTTGACGGCGTTTTCCACCAGCGAGATCAGCATCGCCGGCGGGAACGGCAGGCCGCGCAACTCATCGGCCACTTCGACCGTGAAGCGCAGGCGCGCGCCCATGCGGATGCGCATCACCGCCAGGTAGTCGCTCACCAGATCCATTTCGCGCCCCAGGGTCGAGGACACCGAGCGCATATCCGGCATCGCGTTCTGCAGGTAGCCGACCAGATGGTCGAGCATTTCCTGGGCAGCCTGCTGGTCGGTGCGGATCAGGTACTTCAGATTGGCCAGGGTATTGAACAGGAAGTGCGGCTCGACCTGGGCCTGCAGGGCTGACAGGCGTGCTTGCAGCGAGGTGCGCTCCAGCTCGCGCTCACGCCGCGCCGCGTCCAGTGCGCTGGCATGGCGCGCCAGATGCTGGCGCAGTTGGGCAGACACCAGCTCGGCGATCTTCAGCGACTCGCCCTGTTGGATCGTGAACCAGGCCAGGCCCGGGCGGCAGCGGACGTCGATATGGCAACTGGGGCCCAGATCGGACGACACCTTGACCTCGACATGGCGCCCCAGTGTCAACGGACGCCAGCGGCCCAGCACGATCCGTCCCTTGAAAGGGTCGTGGAAGAACGCCGGCGGGCCGGAATAGCCGAGCGCGGTGCCCAGCGCCAGCCCCGACAAGGACTCGGTGCACAGGTCAAAGGTGGTCAAGGGATTGAACGGCGCATCGATGCGGCGCGTCACCGAGGAAGCCATCGCCTCGGCACTCAGCGCCTTGCCCTCCTCGACCAGCCGCGCAAGAAAGGCGCGGGCGATTCCGTTGGACATCAGTGCGAGCCAGATCATCACCGCCAGCACAACGCCGCCGGCAATAATGTACGGCGTCAGCTTGCGGGTCTCGATTTCGCCCGGTGCGGGCGGGCCGAGTTTCAGCCAAAGCGGCAGCAGCGCGATCGCCAGCGACAGGAACAAAAGCGACCCGGCGTTGAACCGCAGCGCCGACTGCAGCAGGTAGCGGCGCACCAGGCGGCGGTCGTGCTCGACCTCCGATACGGCAGGCGCGTTAAATGGCAGAAATGGGGGAGAGCTCATTAAATTCCTCGTGTTGAACTTGCACCGCCATTCTAGCGGCAGGGGCGCGCGTGTTTTCGCCCATGCGACGAATGGCCGCAAATCGGGGAGGAAACCGGTGCTGGCGGGATGAATGCCGCCGGGAAGATGCGTAGCAACTACGCAAGCAGTCGATTGAACTGGAAAACGCCCAGCCAAATCAAACACGCAATACAGCCATACATCAGGGCGGACAACGCCCCCATTTTGATGTCGATATGGGAAGGAAGGCAGGAGAACAAGGCGACCGCCGCGACATAGCCGGACACGATCCAGCTCATGTAGTCGCCGTTCTGGAAAGCCGACTGCGTCCAATGGTTGAAGATGAACCAGCTCACCCAGGCCAACAGAAGCGGGGCAAAGGCCACCGGCGCGGAATTCCAGATATTCAGGTTTCTGAAGCCCACGGAACCCAACATCCAGTAGTTTTTTCCCCGTCTGGGAATGATGGAAAACGACGTTGGCTTCGCATACACCATCCAGCCCACCGCCGCGTGGAGGATCTCATGGCTGATCGTCCCGATCAACGTCAGGATCGCGATGCCCCAACCCGAATACCGCACCCAGCGCAGCAAGCAGAACCAGACAAATATCAAGATGAGGGATGGGATGGAGCCAACCGTCAGGCCCAGGTGATTTAGCGAGAACATTCTGGCCTCTTGTCAGGTATGGCCGCATCGTCGCACGGAGGCGAAAGCGCGTCAATTGTCCCGATTAAAGTTGTACGATGTCTGACATCTGCGTTATGATCGCTGCAAAACCACCATAGCAAGGAGACCGCATGACACCTCTTCCGACCAAGGCGAGCCGGGTACGCTGGCTGATACTCGCCATCCTGTTCGCCGTCACCACCATCAACTACGCCGACCGCGCCACCATCGCCATCGCCGGGCCGGAGCTCAAGAAGCTGCTGGGCCTGTCGCCGGTGCAGATGGGCTTTGTGTTCTCGGCCTTCGCCTGGTCCTACGTGCTGGCGCAGCTGCCGGGCGGCTGGCTGCTGGACCGCTTCGGCTCCAAGCGCACGTATTTCTTCAGCATCTTCCTGTGGTCCAGCTTCACCATGCTGATGGGCACCGTGGGCTTCCTGACCGGCGCCGCCGCCGTCTCGACCCTGTTCTGCCTGCGGCTGCTGATCGGCGCGGCCGAGGCGCCCTCCTTCCCCGGCAACAGCCGGCTGTCCTCGGCCTGGTTCCCGACGGCCGAACGCGGCACGGCGGCGGCCATCTTCAACTCGGCCCAGTATTTCGCCACGGTGCTGTTCGCGCCGCTGATGGGCTGGCTGGTGCACAGCTTCGGCTGGCAGAGCGTGTTCTACGTGATGGGCGGGCTGGGCATCGTCATGTCCTTCATCTGGCGCAAGACCGTCTACGGGCCGAAGGATCATCCGGCCATCAACGCGGCCGAGCTGGCCTACATCGAAGCGGGCGGCGCGCTGGTGGACCTGGAGAGCAAGAACAAGGCCGTCGCCACCACCCGGCTCGACACCTGGTCCTGCATCCGCCAGCTGCTGGGCAACCGCATGCTGCTGGGCGTGTACATCGGCCAGTACTGCATCAACACGCTGACCTACTTCTTCCTGACCTGGTTCCCGGTCTACCTGGTGAGCGAGCGCCACATGACGATCCTGAAGGCCGGCTTCGTGGCCGCGCTGCCGGCGGTGGCGGGCTTCCTCGGCGGCGTGCTGGGCGGCGTGATCTCGGACCGCCTGATCAAGTCGGGCAAGTCGCTGTCGATGGCGCGCAAGACGCCGATCGTCGGCGGCATGCTGCTGGCGATGTCGATGATCGTCTGTAACTACGTCGACGCCGACTGGCTGGTGGTGCTGGTGATGTCGCTGGCCTTCTTCGGCAAGGGCATCGGCGCGCTGGGCTGGGCGGTGGTGGCCGACACCTCGCCCAAGGAGGCAGGCGGCATGAGCGGCGCCTTGTTCAACACCTTCGGCAACACGGCCGGCATCACCACGCCGATCGTGATCGGCTACCTCCTGCAGGAAACCGGCTCGTTCGCCGGCGCGCTGGTGTTCGTCGGCGCCAACGCCGCCGTCACGGTGCTGTGCTACGTGCTGATGGTCGGCGAGATCAGGCGCTTCGAATTCAAGACGCCGGTGCTGCGCCAGATCGGCGGCACGGCACAGGATGCAGGCGCTACGCTGCCCTCGGCGAACATCAACTGATGCCGCGCCGACTCTGCGGCGGCCGGGAACGCCGCCGCGGAATTAATATGCGACCGTCTTTGCGCACCTGTACAACCGCTGGATCAGCGCAAGCGGGCACACCACCTCATTTTCAAGGGTGGCATGGTTACTCACGCCTCGGCGGGAATAAAATTGTATAAATAATATTCGCTGAACAAGACGTCCAGGATCTTTTCTTCGTGGTGCACCCTAATTGCTGCGCGCACAGCTGGGTCGGTGTACAGACGCTTGCACGCCTGACAGCGGTGGGCATATTGATCCTCCCACTTGATACCTGAATCCTTGGTAGCTGCCCACTGCAAGATGCGCTCCGGGCCCTCGTTTCGAATCCACCGTTTGAGGAAATCGCTTTCGGCCCTTTGGCGAACTGTGGCCAAGGTGTCT
>Ga0308157_10008109_pt1 | contig 12036 bp, 9 predicted proteins | sample PhyBR1_FD_201035 | JGI IMG/M metagenome (GOLD analysis project Ga0308157, IMG submission 201035) | Phyllosphere microbial communities from UC Gill Tract Community Farm, Albany, California, United States - DLSLB.R1 | ecosystem: Host-associated > Plants > Phyllosphere > Unclassified | place: USA...
ACCATCATCCAGCTCGGAACGCCCGTCATACTTCCTACATCTTCATTTTTTACTTCAGAAACGATGGCTTTCAGTTTGCTTTCCCATTCGGACATCAGCGAAACTTTTTTGCTGGGCGTCGTGGTAATTTCCACCCAAAAAGGAAGATTTTCGATCATAATGGCAGACAGATCGCCGAACTTGGTATTGAAATCTTCATACAGTTCTGAACTTCCTCCCAATCGCAGATTTTTATTAGAAAAAAGTGAGTTTTCCGGATGATTGTTGGCATAGATGGAAAGCAGATCTTTTCCGGCTTTGAAATGACAGTCTTCCAGGCATTCTTCAGAAATAGGAATAAATTTACTTTTCGCATTGGTAGTCCCGGAGGATTTTGCAAATTTACGGATGTGGCCTGGCCAGAAAACATCTGGTATTCCCTGTCTTGCTTTTTCAATAAAAGGCTCGAAATCTTCATAAGTGACAATGGGTACATTTCTGCGGAAATCATCGTAACTTGAGATGGAGCTGAAACCGTGGATTTTTCCGTAATCGGTATTTTCCGCGTGATAAAGCTGGGAAAATAAGACACCATTTTGCGTTTCGACAGGGTGATTCATGAAATTCTGAATCTGATCTATTCGTTGGCGGATAAACCAATTTACTACGGTATTAAAAAGCGCTTTTGTTGCCATTAGGACAAATATAATATTTTTCGGTTAAAGACTCATTACCTTTTACCAACAAAAAATTCCGCTCATCATGAACGGAATTTATTATAAACTAAAAGACTCGTTTTAGCAGTATTCATCATAAGCAGCCTGCAGATTTGCAGCGATTGCTCCTGCCGGATTTCCTTCAATGTGGTGTCTTTCCAGCATGTGAACCAATTCGCCATCCTTGAAAAGTGCAACACATGGAGAGCTTGGCGGAAACGGAGCCAAAAATTTTCTAGCTTCGGAAACGGCATCTGTATCAAAACCTGCGAAAACAGTAGTTAACTGATCTGGTTTTTTCTCTCCGGTTAAAGAGAAAATAACTCCCGGTCTTGCTGCTCCTGCTGCGCAACCGCAAACAGAATTGATCATCAAAAGGGTAGTGCCTTCTTTTTTAATTGCATTATTTACTTCTTCAGGCGTTCTTAAATCCTGGAAACCTTTATCGGTAAGCTCAGCCTTCATCGGCATTACTAATTCTTCTGGATACATATCTTATATTATTTTATTGATTAGAATTTGAGATTATTTCTCATGTTACAAATTTAGAGATTTTTGTGCACTAAATTTCATTCAAATTAATGATCAAAATCATTCCAAAATTCAATGATGGCCTTTTTGTCAGGTTTGTTTAAAATTCTCTTTGATTTGTAAGAATTTATTTTGGGATAATGTCAGAAGAAATTCGGGGTCAAAGATTCGAAATTAAGTGTTGCTCCGATACGGATCTGATTGTAAGGAAAGTCGTCGACGCCATGCTGGTATTGTATAAAGTAGGTGTTTTTGCGGTTGTAGTAATTAATTTTAGAGGCGAAAATACTTGGCCTGTTTCCGTAATCGGGACCTCTGTTAATCCAGCCGTTATAGCCGGAAAAGGTGTTTTCCCAGCCAAAATTATTTTTTTTAAGAATGAGTTTCAGCCCATACATCGGTGCGTCATCCTGCACGTTAGAATTCGGAGTCTGCACGTCCCAGGAATAGAATCCGAAATTTCCTACCACTCTGATTTCATCAAAATATATTTTTGAAAATCTGAAACTTTTCCCGATTTCGGTATCAAAATAATATCCGGCTGTATTGAAAAAGCGCCGGTTTTTAAATCCGGAACCAGAAGCCGTTTTTAAGGTGCTGTTTAAAATGACAGAAGGTCGGTATTTTAATTCCTTTGCTAAAGAAATCCGGGTTTGGATGTACACATCACCATTAGCGAAACCGCTGTTTCCTTCAAGCATCATTCTTTTTTCCTTTATTTCATCCGTTACCTGATAATGTTCAGCAACCGGAGACCAAACTTTAACGGAAACTTTTTGGGGAATTAATGGGATCTCAGCTTTGATATACACAGTTTCCGTATTATCGCCGTATCCATAGTAATAATCGCCATATATGGACAACTGTGTGTTTTCAGGAATGGTTGCATCGGTGAAATCCGGAACAGGATTAGCGTTGGGACCGAACCAGTTGGTGGTGTGATGAATGAGAGTTTGGGAGAAGGTAAATCCGAAGAACAGACACGGGAGTAACACGGAAAATTTCCGCAGTAGGCGTAAAGAAAGATTCATTAAGTTTTAGTTTTTTTGGTCGTTAAATTTAATAAAAAACCCGAAACATTAATGTTCCGGGTTTCAATCAAATCGATATGCAAAGGTTGGATATCCGTTTTTTTAGGAAAGAAGTTTCTTCGCCATTTCGGAAATGCTTTTTCCGTCGCTTTTTCCGGCCAGTGTTTTTCCGGCAATTCCCATTACTTTTCCTAAGTCTTTGGCGCTTTGAGCACCGGTTTCGGCAATGATTTTCTTCATTTCCGTTTCTAATTCTTCTGATGAAAGCTGTTTCGGTAAGAATTTTTCAATCACTTTCACCTGCGCAGTTTCCACTTCTGCCAGGTCATTTCTGTTCTGTGCAGTAAACTGTTCGTGAGAATCTTTTCTTTGTTTAATCATCCGCTGTAAAATGGCAATTTCCTGGTCTGCGGAAACCTCTGCACCTTTTGCTTCAGTTTTCAACAGTAATATCTGCGCTTTTACGGCGCGGAGAGCGTCGAGTGCCACTTTGTCTTTTTCTCTCATAGCGGTTTTAATCGCCTCGCTGATGGTATTTTCTAAACTCATTGTTGTTTAATTTTTATTGAATAATTTCAGGACAGATTTTGGAATGATCTGCCTACTGCTTATTAATCTACGTCTTTATTCAAAAATTTATTTTCCCGAACTTCCATTCTTCCGTTGTTTTCTGAAAGAAAACTGTTGATTTTATGTTCAGATGCATTGCTTCCTTCAATGCTGATATTTTTTCTGCGGAAAGCCGGTACTGTTTCGAAATCGCTTTCATGATCCGTTGTCTGATACCTTGAATTGAACTCTTTCAGTTTGTTTCTTCTTTCCAAAACTTTATCGCTGGAAGTGGTTTTACTGATGAAGGTAAATTCGTTTTCAGTTTCAAATTCTTTGATTTCAGCAGGTGTTTCCACTGCTTTTTCTTCCACCTTTAATTCGGTTTTCTGAACCGGTTCCGGTTTGATTTCTGCCTGAGGCTGTGGTGTCTCAACTTTGGGCTCCTCAATCGGTTCGTTTACGAAAAAACTGAATTCCATTGGCTTTTCTTCTGACATAGAATTGTTAGATTCCGCAGGTTTTTCTTCAGTTTCAAATTTGAAGGACTGTACTTCAGGAGTTTCGAACGTGCTGTCGTCAAAAGAGAACAGGTCCAGTTCCTGCGGTTCATCATTGATATGGAATTTCGCTTCTGGCTGTTCCTCTTCATCCAGATCGAAAAACTTAATTTCCACCGGAGCTTCCTTTTCAATAACAACGCTTTTTTCTACCGTTTTCACATTGAATTCAGGAGTCTGCAGATCTTCCTCGTCATCTAAAACGAAAAGGCTCTTTCTTGCAAAATTTTCTCTTGTAATTTCCTCTTTCTCCATCTTCTGTTTGAAAGGAGATTCCGGTTTTGCAGGAGCGCCCATGTTGTCGGTAAGGGAAAATTTAATTTTCTCTGTCGTCCCTGAATGTTTCTGGTGGTCTTTTGCGAAGCCTGTTGCAATGACCAAAACGCTTACTGCATCGCCCAGTTCTTCATCAGTTCCCACCCCAAAAATAATGTCGGCGGTATTTCCTGCTTCTTTTTGGATATGATCCATAATTACTCCGATTTCGTCCATCGTAACTTCTTCCGAACCGCTTCTGATTAAAAGCAATACGTTTCTTGCACCGGTAATTTTATTATCATTCAATAACGGAGAATCTAAAGCTTTTTTCACGGCTTCTTCGGCTTTGTTTTCACCGGAAGCAATTCCGTTTGACATTAAAGCTGTTCCGGAATTAGCCAAAACAGATTTCGCATCACGGAAATCGATATTCACATCGAAATAACCTGTAATTACTTCAGCCATGCCTTTTGCCGCGTTGGTTAACACTTCATCGGCTTTGGAGAATCCGGATTTGAAACCCAAATTTCCGTACTGCTGACGAAGTTTATCGTTATTAATAACGATTAATGAGTCTACATTATTTCTTAATTTTTCAAGACCTAAATCAGCCTGTTCCAATCTTCTTTTTCCTTCGAAACTAAACGGCACGGTAACGATTCCTACAGTAAGGATTCCCATGTCCTTCGCTACTTTCGCAATAACTGGAGCTGCTCCGGTTCCGGTTCCGCCACCCATTCCGGCAGTGATGAAAACCATTTTGGTATTCTGTCCCATTGAAGCTTTGATGTCTTCAATACTTTCAATTGCAGCTTTTTCTCCCACTTCAGGATCTGCACCCGCGCCCAATCCCTCAGTAATGGTAACGCCAAGCTGTACTTTATTGGAAACAGGATTGTTATCCAGCGTTTGAGAATCGGTATTGCAAATCACGAAATCTACGCCGTGAATTCCTCTTTCGTACATGTGTTTCAAAGCGTTGTTTCCACCGCCTCCAACTCCGATCACTTTTATAATTGATGAATTTCCTTTTGGCAAATCAAATGAAAACCCCTGTGTGTTCATATTTTCCATAATTTAAATTTTTTATTAATTGATAATTGATTACTGACAATCATCTGTCATTCATCATTAATGTTTTTTTTATTCAACTTCTTCAAAGAATTTTTTTACACTTTCCATAATCTTCTGGCCAATGGTAAGTTTGTTTCGCCTTCTTTCGGCGGTTTGGTTTATTACCTCTTCTTCGGTTCTGAATTCAGGAGTTTCTGCAGTTACTGCTTCATTTTCGGTTTTTACCGGTTCTGCTTTTTCTACCACTTCTTCGATCTCTTCCGGAATGTTTTTCTTATCACGGATTTTCAGACTTTCCATTAATAAACCGATGGAGGTCGCATATTCCGGGCCTTTTAAAAACTGGTTTTTATCGTTGGCAACATATTCATTTGCAAAACCGATTCTACTGTCAAAACCTGTGGTGTAATTGGCCAGCTGACGGAGATGACGTAGATTGGAGCCGCCGCCTGTAAGTACAATTCCGGCAATAAGCTTTTTCTTTTGCTCGAACGCACCGTATGCTTTCAGTTCAGTATTTACCATTTCCAGAATTTCTTCCACTCTTGCATTCACTACCTGAGCTAAGGTTTTCAGGGAAATTTCCTTATCAGGTCTTCCGTGCAAACCAGGAATGGTGACGAAAGTACTGTCTTTTTCCAGTTCTGGAACGGCCGAACCGAATTTTACTTTCAGCTGTTCTGCATGTTTTTCAATGATGGAGCAGCCTTCTTTAATGTCATCAGTAATGATTCCGCCACCGTAAGGAATTACGCAGGTATGACGGATGATATTGTCTTTGAAAATAGCGATATCGGTAGTTCCGCCGCCAATATCGACGATTGCTACACCAGCTTCTTTTTCTTCTTTTGTTAAAACAGATTCGGAGGAAGCAAGAGGCTCCAGCGTCAGAGACTCCATTTCCAGACCTGCTTCGCGAACGCATCTTGCGATATTTCTGATGCTTCCCATTTGCCCTACTACCACATGGAAATTGGCTTCGAGACGTTTTCCGTGCATTCCGACAGGCTCCTGGATTTCTCCTTCAGAATCTACCTTATATTCCTGCGGAAGGACGTGAATGATTTCTTCGCCCGGCAACATTACCAGTTTTTTTACCTGATCTTTAAGTTTCTCAATATCGTCTTCTGTGATATACTGATCTGGATTGTCTCTCATGATATAATCTGAGTGCTGAAGAGAGCGGATATGTTTGCCTGCGATCCCCACCGTTACCTTATGAATCGGAACGCCGGCGCTGTTCTGCGCCTCTGCTACAGCAGCTTTGATGGACTGAATAGTTTGGGAGATATTGTTTACAATACCTTTGTGAACGCCCAGGCTTTTTGCTTTCCCAATGCCGAGAATCTCAATTTTTCCGTGGGCATTTCTTCTGCCGACGATCGCCACAATCTTTGTGGTACCGATGTCGAGGCCTACTGAATACTCGTTATTTTCCATTTGTATGTCGATTTGATTTTTTATGTTTTTAATATCAGAGGATTTTGATCCTATTCTATTTTTACTTTTGCTTTAGGTTTTGAGGCCGGTTTCCCAGCGGCAGCTTTATCTGCAGTTGAAGCCTTGGGCTTCGTGGTTTCTTTGTGTACGGGTTTCGGCTTTTCCTCTGCTTTTTTTGGCTTTGGAGCGGTGACCTTAGGTTTTTCTTTCGGTTTGGTTTCCGTTTTTTTGACTTCCGGTTTTTCCGTTTCTTTTTTTATAGCCGCAGACGCAAATTTCACTTCCGTATTTTCTTTTTTCTGCGTGTTAACGGGTGCTTTTGCCAGTTCTTTAGTTCCGAGAATAAGCAAACTGTCGTTTTCCTTATAATTTGGATTCAGAGTGGTGACGATCTGGTTGTCGTATTTTACTGAGATCCGCGTATATTTTTCGGGTTGCTGATAAATGAGATGTTTCTCCACAAAAGTTTTAAAACCTTTTACTTTCAGATCTATTTTTTCCAGTTCGCCGATTTCTACTTTATAATTTCCCTGGCTCGTCAATAAATTGTAACCTCCTTTTTCTTTAGAAATCCCGATGAAATATTTTTTGCTGAAACTGTCTCTGTCGATTTTATCAACCAGTTCGGCCAGTTTTTGATATTCTGACGGATTAACGTCTCCCGTTACCAGCATACACGGAAAAGAATAATTGGCTGAAATCGGGAACTCCGTTCCTTTTCCGTCCACGTAAAAATCTCTTCCGCCGGTATTCAGTCTGAAAGCCGGAACGCGCTGTTTGATGTCGAGATTCAGGTTTCCGTTTAAATTCAGATACACATTAGCGCTGTCCACAGCCGGAAGTCTGTTGAGCTGCTTTTCTAATTCAGGAATGTCAATATCGCCCAGTCTTCTTGTGGGATTGGATTTCTTTACAATATTCTTCACATCTTTTTCATCAATGAAATAAACCGGATGTTTTGTTTTGGTCATATTTACCGAAACTTTTTCCATGGTTTTATTGTTGAATCTTTTCAATGAAAAACTCAGCAGAAATCCGAAGATGATTACTGTTATTAATATTTTTAATATTCTGAATTTGTTTTTCATTTCTTATCTCAGTATCCTGTTTTTTAATTTATTTTTTAGAAAGCCATTCTACGACTGGGTCATAAAGGGTATCAATATTTCCTGCACCCACCGTTAATAAAACATCGAAATCTTTCTCTTTTATTTTATTAAAGGCGTCCCCCAGAGTTGAAACTTCCTTTTTCTCAAGTTTAATTTTTTCCGAAAGCCATTGAGAAGTCACCCCTTCAAAATTATCCTGTAATTCTCTTGCCGGATAAATATCAAGTAAAATAAGCTCGTCAGCTTTGTCTAAACTTTCTGCGAAGCCGTCTGCAAAATCCCGGGTTCTGCTGAAAAGATGCGGCTGAAAAACAACCAAAAGTTTCTGATGCGGATAAAATGTTCTTATTGAACCGATCACCGCATTCAGTTCGGTGGGATGATGTGCGTAATCATCGATATAAATTTTTCCGTTTTCGAAACTGTGTTTGGTATATCTTCTTTTAATTCCTTTGAAATTGGCGATTCCGCGCTTTAAAGTTTCGAAATCAACGCCTAAATTATTGAGGATAGCAATAGCAACCGTCGCGTTTTCGACATTGTGGATTCCCGGAATTTCCCAAACAAAATCATCAACTTCCTCTTTTGAAGTATGGAAATCGAAATAGATTTTATCCCCGATTTCCCGGATATTATCTGAATAATAGTCGGCTTCTTCGTTTACAGCGTAGGTTTTTGCGTCTCTTCCAATGCTGATTCCTTTACGGACAAAAAGCTGGTTGTTCGCCGGAACCAAATCTGCAAAATCTCTGAATCCCTGTTCTATGGTTGCTTTATCACCATAAATATCGAGATGATCAGCATCAGTTGAAGTAATTGCCGCCCAATCAGGAGAAAGGTTTAGGAAACTTCTGTCGTATTCATCGGCTTCAACAACGGATATGTCGCTTCCGTTAAAATGGAAATTTGATTTAAAGTTTTCAGCAATTCCTCCGAGAAATGCGGAAAATGAAAGATTGGCTTCTTTACACAGATGCGCCACAAGCGATGAGGTTGTGGTTTTTCCGTGGGTTCCCGCGATCGCGATGCAATCGGTATTTTCGGTAATCATTCCGAGAACTTTTGCTCTTTTAAGGACCGTGAAACCATTATCATTAAAATGATTTAAAATATCAAGTTTCTTAATCGCAGGAGTGAAAATAACCAGCGTATTTTCTTTGCTTAAATTCTGAATCTTTTCTGACAGACTATCTTCAAAAACAATATCGATTCCTTCCGAGATTAAGGCTGAGGTTAATTTGGTTACGGTTTTATCATAACCCAGAACATTTTTCCCGGATGCTTTGAAGTAGCGCGCCAGAGCACTCATTCCGATGCCGCCGATGCCTACGAAGTAGAAATTCTGATATGTTGATAAAGGATTCATCTTTCGGTTATGATTTGATGTTTAATGCTGATAATATTTCGTCTACAATTTCTTCTGCAGCTTTTGGTTTTGCAAAAAATTCCAGGTTTGCAGACATTTCTTTTCTAAGGCATTCGTTTTCACAGATTTCTGTTAACGTGGCCCAGAATTTTTCTTTCATTTCGGTATCTTTTACCATTCTTGCGGCATTTTTTTCCACCAGGGTGAGCGCGTTTTTGGTCTGATGATCTTCCGCGGCAAAAGGAAAAGGAACCAAAAGCACGGGTTTTTTAGCGACCGCCAGTTCCGAAATTGCGATTGCTCCTGCTCTGGACACAATAATGTCCGCCGCAGAATAGGCCATTTCCATGTTTTTAATAAATTCAGCGATCTGGAGATTTCTGCACTGTTTTGTTTCTGTTTCGCTGATGATATTTTGGTAATCAGTTTTTCCGGTTTGCCAGATGAGCTGATAATCTTTTTCTAAAAACTGATTGAGGTTTTCTTTCCAGGCGTTGTTCAGTGTTCTTGAACCTAATGAGCCGCCAACGGAAAGCACGGTGAGTTTATTCGGATCTAAGCCGAGTTTTTGTTTTGCTGATGCAGCATCTGTTAAATCGGTTATAATATTTTTCCGGATCGGATTTCCAAGAAACATCGTTTTCGTGCCGTGGAAAAATTTCTCCATATCAGGATACGCGGTGAAAACGGCTTTTGCTTTTCGTGAGATAAACATATTGGTTTTTCCGGGCAGCGAATTCTGTTCCTGAACAAAAACAGGGATTCCTAAATTGGATGCAACATACAGTGCAGGCCCGCTTGCAAAACCGCCGGTTCCAACAGCAAAATCCGGTTTGAAATTTTTAATTGTCTTTCTCGCTTTTGCCAGACTCGCAACCACTTTGAAAGGCAGCCCGAAATTATTCATCAGGTTTCCTCTGTCGAAGCCCGCGATATTTAATCCAACAATATTATAACCTGCCTGCGGAACTTTTTCCATTTCCATTTTTCCGTTGGCACCAATGAACAGAAACTCAGCATCCGGAAATCTTTTTCTGATTTCATCGGCAATGGCAACCGCCGGGAAGATATGTCCTCCTGTGCCGCCTCCGCTTAATAGTATTTTTAGTTTTCTGTTCATTTTGTTCAGTTATTTGTGTTTTGAATATGCCGAAAGCATTTTATGCGATATCGTTTATTTCTTCCAGATCCTGTTTCTTGCCGATGCCTTCTTCATCGTAAACCTGAATTCTTGAGCTTACACTTAATATTATTCCTAACTGAATATAGGTTACCAACATCGATGTTCCTCCATAACTGATCAAAGGAAGCGGCTGTCCTGTTACAGGAATCAGATTTACCGCTACCGCGATATTCACGGAAAGCTGCACGAAAATCATAATTCCAAGACTCAGTACCAGTAAACTTCCGAAAAAAGCTGGCATTTTACTGGCGATCATTACGATTCTGATGATCATTATTAAATAAAGTGCTATTAAAAACAGTGCGCCAAAAAAGCCATATTCCTCAACGATAATGGCAAAAATAAAATCGGAAGCAGATTGCGGAAGCATTTGTTTCAAAGCGCTTTTTCCAGGTCCCATTCCGGTAATTCCGCCGTGAACGATGGCTGCTTTTGCCTGCATGACCTGATAGTTTTTGGCTTTCAGGGTTTCGTCTTCTACTTCTGTAGTTTTTTTAGAATTGGTAAATGTTTCCACACGGCTCATCCAGGTATGGACACGGTTGCTGCCAATTAAATCGGTTTTTAAGGCCAGAAACATGAATATTCCGATCGCTACTCCTGAAAGACCTACAAACCCGAAAATGTACTTCTTGTTAAGCTGTCCCACGAGCATTATGGCAAGGGAAACAATAAGAATCATTAACGCTGTGGAACCGTTATCTTTTGCCACCAGTCCGAAAACAATGAGCACCGGTCCGAAAATGTACAGTATGTTCTCAATCGGAAGTCTTTCTCTTTTAATGCTTTTAGTTAAATACCTGCAGAGATAAACGACCAGCAGCAAATAAGCGAACGAAGAAGGCTGAAATGAAATCGGAGTTCCCGGAATTTTCAGCCAGCGCGAGGCTGAAGCTCCGTCAATTTTCTGTCCCGTAAACATCGTGAGAACAAGAAGAAGTACCATTACGCCCAGCAGAATACTGCTGAGTTTTCCGATGTATTCATATTTAACAACACCTACGCCGCGCATAATTGCCAAACCAAGCACTACGAAAAACAAATGCTTCAGAAGGTGAGAAGTGGTGGTACCGTTGTTTACAATATACTCCAGATTAGAACTTGCGGAATACACGGGAAACACGGAAAAGAACGAAATCAGTAAGATTACGCTCCAAAGCACTTTGTCGCCTTTCAGTAATTCGAATTTGTTTTCTGTATCCTGCATTTTGTGTTCCTCCGTTTCCGGTTTTTATTTTAAAACTTCTTTTTTAAACTGGTTTCCGCGGTCTTCATAACTGTTGAATAAATCGAAACTTGCACAACATGGAGACAGAAGTACAGTATCTCCTTTCTGGGCAAGAGATTTTGAAACCCTTACCGCTTCTTCCATGCTTGACGTGCTGTAAATGAGGTCTTTTTTCCCCTGAAAGAAATCGATGATTTTTTGGTTGTCAATTCCCAGACATACAATTGCTTTTACTTTTTTCTTTACCAAATCTTCAATTTCGGTATAGTCGTTTCCTTTGTCTTTTCCTCCAACGATCCAGACTGTTGGCTGTTTCATACTTTCTAACGCATAATAAGTTGCATTCACGTTAGTTGCTTTGCTGTCGTTGATGAATTTTACTCCATTTATTTCTGCAACCTGCTCTAAGCGGTGTTCTACTGCCTGAAAAGTCATCAACGAATTCCTGATGCTTTCATTTTTGATATTCAGTATTTTACCCGCAATGGAAGCGGCCAGGCTGTTTGCAATATTGTGATTTCCAACCAAAGAGAGTTCGTCAAGTTTCATTGAAAATTCATCATTGAAATTAACCACCATGTTATCACCGTTTATAAAACCGCCTGTTTTTAGTTTTTCTTTAATGGAAAAAGGAACCATTTGCGCTTTGATATTAAGTTTCTGCAAAAGATCCATACTCATTTCGTCATCTTTATTGTAGATGAAAAAATTGTCGTTTTCCTGGTTTTCCGCAATTCTGAATTTTGCCAGCGCATATTCTTCGTAATTGTAATTATACTGATCTAAATGATCCTGACTTAAATTCAGCAGCATTGAAATGTGCGGTCTGAAATTCTGAATATCATCCAACTGAAACGAACTCACTTCCAGAACATAATAATCGAAATTTTCGTCAGCCACCTGTTTTGCGAAACTTTTCCCAATATTTCCGCCTAAACCTACCCTCAGATCATCATTTTTGAGGATATGGTAGATAAGGGAAGTGGTGGTGGTTTTTCCGTTGCTTCCGGTG
>Ga0308157_10008112_pt1 | contig 12030 bp, 13 predicted proteins | sample PhyBR1_FD_201035 | JGI IMG/M metagenome (GOLD analysis project Ga0308157, IMG submission 201035) | Phyllosphere microbial communities from UC Gill Tract Community Farm, Albany, California, United States - DLSLB.R1 | ecosystem: Host-associated > Plants > Phyllosphere > Unclassified | place: USA...
ACGGATTACATTACGCAGGTAAAAACAGATTTGATGTAAGAAAACAAATCGCAAAAGAATTAGAAGAAAATGATCTTTTGTTGAAAGCAGAAGATTATGTAAATAAAGTAGGAACTTCAGAAAGAACGGGTGCAGTTATTGAGCCTAAAGTTTCTGTTCAGTGGTTCCTGAAAATGTCTGAAATAGGGAAGCCGGCTTTAGATGTTGTAATGGATGATGAAGTAAAATTCTATCCAGAAAAATTTAAAAATACCTACAAACACTGGATGGAAAACATCCGTGATTGGAATATTTCTCGTCAGCTTTGGTGGGGACAGCAAATTCCTGCTTTCTATTATGGTGATGGTGAAAATGATTTTGTAGTTGCAGAAACGAAAGAAGAAGCAGTAGAACTGGCAAAGCAAAAAACCAACAACGATCAACTAACAACTGACAATTTAAAACAAGACGAAGACGCTCTTGATACATGGTTCTCATCTTGGTTGTGGCCAATGTCTGTTTTTGACGGGTTGAATAATCCTGATAATGAAGACATCAATTATTATTACCCGACTTCAGATTTGGTAACAGGTCCGGATATTATTTTCTTCTGGGTGGCGAGAATGATTATGGCCGGGTTGGAATACAGAAAAGAAGTTCCTTTCAAAAATGTTTATTTTACAGGAATTGTAAGAGATAAGCAGAGAAGAAAGATGTCAAAATCTTTAGGAAATTCACCGGATCCGTTAGAATTGATGGATAAATACGGCGCAGATGGAGTTCGTGTTGGTATTTTATTGAGTTCTGCAGCCGGAAATGACCTTCTTTTTGATGAAGATTTAATGCTTCAGGGAAGAAATTTCATGACGAAAATCTGGAGTGCATTCCGTTTGATCAACATGTGGAATCATGAAGATAAACCGGGAAACGCAACAGATAACCAGACGATCGAATGGTTTAAAAATAAATTGAATAAAACGATCGTTGAAATTGATGATCAGTTTGAGAAATTCAGAATTTCTGATGCTTTACATTTAATTTATAAATTAATTTGGGATGATTTCTGCGGCTCTTATTTAGAAGCAATTAAACCAAATTATGGTGAAGGCATTTCTAAAGAAGTTTATCACAAGACAGTAGCTCTTTTCGAAGAATTGATGAAATTGGTTCATCCGTTTATGCCTTTCCAGTCAGAAGAAATCTGGCAGTTGATTTCGGAAAGAAGTATTGACGAAGCTTTGGTTATTGCACAACAGAAAAAAGCAGAAGGATTTAATGAAGATATTATTAAAAACTTCGAAATAGCTTCCGAAATTATATCAGGCGTTAGAAATTACCGTCAGACAAAAGGAATTTCTCCAAGAGAAGCGGCTGAAATTTATACAAACGCTTCCGAGTTTGCAAATGAGCCTGTCATTAAGAAATTGGCAAATGTTTCCGAAATCCATTTCGGAGCAAAAACAGATAAACCGAGCTTTACATTCTTGGTAGGTGCAACGGAAGTTTCAATCCCGTTAAGTGAAAACTTAGATTTGGGAGAAGAAAAAATCAAGACTGAAGAAGAATTAAAATATCTAAAAGGATTCTTAATTTCTGTAGATAAAAAATTGTCTAACGAAAAGTTTGTTGCCAACGCAAAACCAGAAGTGGTAGAAAGCGAACGCAAGAAACAAAAAGATGCGCAGGATAAGATTGCGATTTTGGAAGAGAAGTTGAAAAGCTTATAAAAAATCAATTAGTTTTGAATGAAAGACGATAGAGAAATTTTTACATTAGATAGCAATACAGTTGCTTCAAACCCAGGCAGAGTGAAAGTGATGCCTCTGGTTTTGATGAGACATATTCACGAACCTATTTTTTTATTAATTGCTTTATTGGCTTCGATTGCATTTACTATTGATGTTTCATTAATTTGGGGTGGAATTGTGTTGCTTATTTTTTTAGCAGTAAATATTTTTTATTGGAGAAGAAAAAAAGAACACTTTGCACACGGAGATTCAAATGGTGGAATTGTTATTTCTGAAAACCCCAAATTAGTTGCAGTTACAACAAATCTGTCAATAGGATTTGGAGGCAATTATCCGGTTGTGAAAATTGTATCTTATAAAGGGAAAAAACGACTGAATGATAGAATTGGAACTGTGGCATTGTATCAAGGTTCTAATAATACAACTACTCATTGGGAAGATTTTTTTCCTGTTCCGGTAGAATATGTGAATAATAACAAGATTGAATTAGAAAATGTTTTACAATCTTATTCTGAAGAAAGCTGGAAAGTTTTACAAAATAGAATTCAACAGATAAATAAACCATATAGAGAAGGTTTGTTTAAAATTTATTCTGAAGAAAGTAATTGGTAGAACTGAAAAGTTTATAAAAATAAGGATGAGACTTAGGTTAAGGTTGAAAAATAATCTTAATCTTAGCCTCAACCTTAACCTAAAAAATTAAAATGACACATCTAGAAAACATACAGAAACTATTCTCCAAAGACTTCGTAGAAAGTCCGTTATTGGAAAGTTTTGAAGTGGGAAAAATATATCTTTCTACCGGAAATCTGGTTGCTTGTGACCCTTTGATTACAAATGATATGCAACCTTTTACTATTCAATTTCCAAAAGGAGATTTTCAGGTTTTATTGCATAAAGAAAGAGAAAGCAATTGTGTTGCTTATGCCGAGATTATTTTTAGTGATGCCAAAATTTCATCATGGAAAATGGCAACAACCAAGGAACAGGACTTGAAGGATTTAGCTGAAGGTGAAGTGTTTGGCTATCCTGTAGAAAGCGGAATGGGCTGTTTTATGGATGTTCAGACTCAGGAACAGCTTAATCTTCTTGAGCAGAAACTTTTCCAGAGAAAAGGAGATGATTTTATGGGAATTTATGAAGAGTTCTTTCATGAGCATTTTTTTGATGAAAACGGTGCCATCGATCAATTTGCATTTTTAAAACCTACTGAAGAAAATGCTGGAAATATTTTTGCCTTTGAAACGGGCTATGGTGAAGGCTTTTATGCAAGCTATGTAGGGTTTGATGAAGGAAATAATCCAGTAAAAATTATTACTGAATTTATTGAGATATTAGTCAGCTAAAAATTGCTTACATTTAAAAGTAGTTTTTTTAAAAATAAGACTATTTATATTTATGATGAATTTTTCTTCAGTGCATCCAAAGATTGTCGTTGTAGGCAGTTGTTCATTAGATTTAATATTATATGCTGATAAAATACCGTCTCATAACGAAACGGTAATGGCCACGTATTCTGAAAACTATTTTGGAGGAAAAGGTGCCAATCAGGCCGTTGGTACAGCAAGATTAGGAGCTGGTGTTTATTTTGTAGGTTGTGTAGGGATAGATCCTTTGGGGCAACAGATAATGCGAAATCTTGTCAATGAAAACGTGAATGTAGGTTTTGTTTATGAAACCGATCAGGAAGCTACAGGTATTGCCTATGTTACGAGTTGCAACGGAGAATTTTCTGTAGTTGTAGATTCCGCTGCCAATAAAAAAGTAACTGTGAAGCAGATTGATAATGCTGAAAGGTATATTCACTCATCAAATCTGGTTCTTTTGCAGTTGGAAATCCCGATGGAAGTCGTAGAACATACAGTGAGAAAAGCTAAAAATCTTGGGAAAATAGTTGGTTTGTATGCCTCTCCGGGAGCGAAAGTAAATGAACAGATTTTGGATCAGGTTGATTTTATCATCGCTCGAAGCAATGAGCTTTCTGTTATTTTTGGAGAAGACAAAAGGGAAGAAATACTTAAGAAATATTTTAATAAGCTTTTTGTAAGAGACGAAACCAATTCTACAATTTATTTTGACGGAACCGAAATGAAATATTTCCGCAATGAAAATGAAAGCATGGTTTACAAAATGGGAATGGGCGACGCCTTTACATCGGGTTTTGCAGTGGCATTATGCCACGGAAATACCATTGAAGACTGTGTAAAATTTGGAAATCTTGTGTCATCTAAAGTATCGCTAGGAAAGGGTGCGCAGACAGCACTTCCATATCTTAAAGATCTTCGGTAGACTCTATTTGATGCATATTGAAAACTCTTTTAAATAAAGATTTTTAAAACTAAAATTTCCACATTTGATGTGGATTTTTTATTACATACTATGGAAAAACTGATAATCAGTACAAAAGATCAATATCAACTTAGCGCACATATTTTTAAACCAGGAAAGTCTAATCAGAAAATTATTCTCATTAATTCTGCAACGGGTGTAAAGCAGCAGGTTTACTTTTCTTTTGCTCAGTTTTTTGCAGAACAGGGGTTCACTGTTATTACTTACGATTACCGAGGAATTGGATTGTCAAAACCTGAAAAAATGAGAAATTTCAAAGCCTCAATGCGAACCTGGGGAAATGAAGATTTTAAAAGGCTCACAGAATTTGTGATAGAAAAATTTCCAGATTATCAGAAGTTTTGTCTCGGGCATTCTGTCGGTGCCCTAATTATCGGGATGAATGAAAATTCTAAAGTATTTGAAAAATTTATTTTCGTAGCTACCCAAAATGCTTTTATTGGAAACCTGAAATGGAAGACCAAATTGGAAGCTTTTTTCGGTTTTGGGTTTGCCCAGCCTTTTTTTACCGAGCTATTTGGTTATTTCCCAGCACATTGGTTTGGCTTGGGAGAAAGTCTTCCAAAAAATTGCGCTTATGACTGGAGAACCTTAATTTTGAACCGGAAATCTACCGGAAAATTATTGCTTAAAACGAATGATTATTCAAAAGAATTAAACCAAAAAGTATTGGTGTTATATGCTGAAGATGATGTTTGGTTAACCGACAAAGGAGTGAAAAGTCTCCTTAATGATGTTTATCCTAATCTGAAACCTGATTATAGATTTTTACAGACTTCAGAATCTGAAAAAGGTGAAATAGGACATGTCAATTTCTTCAGAAGCTACAATAAAAAACTTTGGAATATTATTCTGAATGAAATTAAAAATTAGGCAATTAAAATTCCCATCTTCTGGAGGAGTGGATAAAATTCGAAAGAATTTTTGACGGGGTGGTTTAAAAATAAATTATATCAAAATTCAAAAATGAACATCATACAAAACACAATACAGTTTGTAAAAGAAAAACTTGAAGGCGCAGAAGCAGGTCACGACTGGTTTCACATCGAAAGAGTCTGGAAACTATCAAAGAAAATTGCTCAGGCCGAAGATTGTAATCTTGAGGTTGTTGAGCTTTCTGCTTTATTGCACGATATTGCCGATCCTAAATTTCATAATGGAGACGAAACGGTAGCCTTAAAAATTTCAAGAGAGTTTTTAGAAAGTCAAAATGTTGAAGAAGAAATTATTCAGCAGGTTTTATTTATAATTCAGAATATTTCATTTAAAAATAGAAATGAAGTTCCCGCTGATTTACCGATTGAACTTAAAATTGTACAGGATGCCGACAGAATCGATGCGATCGGTGCCATTGGTGTTGCGAGAACTTTTAATTTTGGTGGTTTTAAAAATAATCTGATGTATCATCCCAATATTCAGCCAAAACTGAATATGTCTAAAGAAGAATATAAAAAATCAAACGGAACAACGATTAATCATTTCTACGAAAAGCTTCTGCTGTTAAAAGATTTGATGAATACGAATGAAGGCAAAAAAATAGCCGAAGAAAGACATCAGTTTATGCTGACTTTCCTCGACCAGTTTATGAAAGAGTGGAATGTGGATTAAGAACCTCATCAACAATCTTTAAATAAGTATCTTTGCACTTATGGGATTTATCATTTTTGTTATTTTTCTTTCGCTTGTTTTCTCACTTTTTTTTTCAAAGCTGAAAAGAGGAAAGTTGGGTCAGCTGGCTAAACTTTTCAGGATTGCAAGTGTGGTTTTTGCGGTCTCGGTTTTTACGTATTGGTTTATCAAAAAATCTGTGATAGGAGTCGTAAGCAACTCGCTGTCGTTACAGGTAATTAACAAACTTCCGCAGCCTTTAGATTTTTATGTCATCAATCTAAATAATCTTGATAAAAATACACCTTTAGAAACCAAGCATATCGGAAAAATACGTCCCGAATATTACAGAATAGAATATTTAAAGATGACCAAATCCGATGAATACTGGATTGCCGGGTATTTGGGAAAAAAAAATCTGGTTTACTTTTCCCAGCATTCTGTTCCCAATAAAAATATGGATCAGATGATTGAGGTGCAAAATTATATCAACCAAAGCGAAAAGCTTTCTGCAATAGCAAAAAAAGAAATAGAGGAAGACAATTACCAAAATATGTTGATGGGAATTTGGGTAACGCTTTGTTTCCTTTTACTGTTTCTAAATTTTGTTTTATTGGTAAAAAAGAAATAATTCTAAAATAAACTAGGCATATTTTCCTGCCCCATTTTAGGAATCAGAAGATCAGTCTTCCATTCTTTGTTTAGATTTTCAATAAAATAAGCTGAAAGAAGCGGTGATGCTTTCTCAATGTTTTGATGAACGAAAAAATACAGATTCTGAAGACCTTCTTTTTTCCATTTTGTAAGATGTTTCAACCAATCGTCTAATCTTTGGTAATCACTTTCATCGTTGGCACCAACATATCTGATGAATGCGTTTGGAGTCGTTAGTCGCATGTGAAGCATATCTCTTCTTCCGGCAGTATCTACTATAATATTGGTTATATTATGTTGCTCAAAAAGCTCACAGATTTTATCGAAAATCTCTTCATCGGTAAACCATTCCGTATTTCTGAGTTCTATTGCTAAAGGTACTTCTTTGGGCCATTTGTTTACAAACTGTTCTAGTCTTTCGTAATCTTTTGGTTTAAAATTATCGTGAAGCTGTAGAAAAACCATTCCCAATTTTTCATCAAAATTCAAGACAGCCGTTGCAAACTGTGTAACTACATCATCAATATTCAGAAGCCTTCTAAAATGGGAAACCGTGTTGGTAATCTTTGGGAAAAACTTAAAATTAGCCGGCGTTTTTTCTTTCCATGTCAAAACCTGTTCAGAGCTTGGCATTCCGTAGAAAGTAGCATTCAGCTCGATGGAGTTGAACTGTGTGGCGTAATATGTCAATTCGTCTTTTGTACCTTTAGGATAAAAGCCTTTAAGATCAGTTTTATTCCATTTTGCGCAGCCAATTGATATATTTTCAAGTCCTTTTTTATTTTGCTTTAAAATTTCTTTAGTTCTTGAATGGTCTTTTGGTAACGTAAAATCTATTTTTGAAGGATCTTCTACTTGTCCGAATTTCATTGATTGAGGTTTTAGGGATTATTGAATGATGCTTTAAACAAAGATAATTAAAATTGTTAGAAAATTAGTTGGGATTCTTTTCAAGTGTAATTGCATCTATTATTAAACCGATCTGAGTGATTACTTTACCTATGTTGTTTTCAATTTCACAATTAGTAAAACGGATAATTTTCATCCCATTATCTTGTAAACTTTGAGTTCTCTCATCGTCTTTTTTAATCTGTTCCGGAGCATTATGGTATTCTCCGTCGACCTCAATAATTAATTTTAATTGATGACAATAAAAGTCAGCGATAAATAGACTAATTGGGTGCTGCCTCCTGAATTTATGACCTTTCAGCTGATTTCTTCTAAGTTTTTCCCATAGAATTTTCTCTGCTTTAGTTTCATTATTTCGTAAAGATTGTGCTTTTAAAAACGAACTTGATGGAGCTCCTTTCCACATTCCATCATCGTAATTAGGTTTTAATTTTTTCATTTGTGTTTTTTATTAAAGCTAATAAATTTTCGACAAATCACAATCTGCTCCCTTTAGGGTCGTGGCAACAAATTTCCCTGCAGAAATCAAAAATCATTTTCCCCAACCCTAAAGGAGTGATTTTAGATTTTAGGAAACACAAACGTTCGTTAAAAGTTGAAATGATGCAGATTATTTGTGATAAAAATATTTGAGTGAAAAATAAATGTGATATGAAATTTTCTCCCTTTAGGGCTGGGGCAACAAATTTCTCTACAGAAATCAAAATCATTTTCCCCAACCCTCAGGGGAGGGATTTTAGATTTTAGGAAATACAAACGTTAGTTAAAAGTTGGAAAGATGGAGTATTTATGAAGGTAAATATTTAGTGTAAACTAAGCTCGATGTGAAATTTGCTCCCTTTAGGGCCGGGGCAACAAATTTCTCTAACCAAATTTCGATTTAGTAAAACAATTTCATTCCCCATCTTCTAACTCAAAAATATCTTCCACTTTCTTATCAAAATATTTCGCAATTTTCAATGCTAAAACCGTCGATGGAACATATTTTCCGGCTTCCATGGCATTAATCGTTTGTCGAGAAACTCCGATTTTTTTTGCTAAATCTTCCTGTGTGATATTTTTTATGGCTCTTTCGAGTTTAATTTTATTTTTCATTTTTTAAGTAATAAATAATTAAATCTGAAAACATACAAAACCAAAGGTAAGAACATACTGAAGATCATTGCTGTGAAAAAGAGGGTTCCAAAAATGGATATAAATAAAATAAGAACAATAGAATAGGTTGCAATCAAACTCCAGAAAACGGACTTTAAGCGTAGACTCGAAATATACTCATCTTCAATTTTTTCTTTGGAAAATCCGACCAAAATTCCGCCAATGATAATTAAAACTCCAAATAAATTGGGGAATAAATCAATGTTTGCGGTTTGCAGAAAACCTTGGTCTTCATTATTCAAAAATCCTGAATTATAAATGACTGGCAGAGAAATTTCAAAGTTCATGACTCCAGATAGAGAAATTAATCCAAGAATTAATGACGGGATAAAAATAAACCAACCGATCATCTTAAAATGGTGAGGAAAAAGTTGTAATGTATTCATGTTACTAATTTTTAATAAAACAAATGTAAAGAATATTTTACAATAAGTAAAGTTTATTTTACTTTTTTGTTTTAAATAAAAACCGCAGAAAAAATTTCCGCGGTTTCAATATTCACAGCCAAAACTTGGCTCTTTAAACTTTTTACTTGACTCTTCAATTAAGCTTCACAAGCCGAACAGCTCACAAAATTCACCATCATTTCCTTAGAAACAGACGAACTTCTTTGGTAATACAAAGTTTTTACACCTTTCTTCCAAGCTTCGATGTAAAGGTAATTTACGTCTTTTACAGGCATTGTTGAAGGAATCTGCAAGTTCAGAGACTGAGCCTGATCAATGTATTGCTGTCTTTGTGCAGCCTGAGAAATAATCTCCATCGGAGAAATTTCTTTGAAGGTTTTGAATACTGCTTTTTCTTCATCAGTCAGTTCAGTCAGGTGTTGAACAGAACCATGGTTTAGCATAATTGTTCTCCACGTTTCTTCGTTGTCAAGACCTTTTTCTTCCAGTAATTTAGCAAGATATTTATTCTTACGCATGAAGTTTCCTTTCGCCAAACCTGCTTTGTAGTAATTCGACGCAAACGGCTCAATTCCTGGAGAAGTTTGACCTAAGATTGCAGAACTTGAAGTGGTAGGAGCAATTGCCATTACCGTTGTATTTCTCATACCGTAACCTTTCAATAATTCAGGTTCTCCATAGATGTTCGCTAATTCTTTAGATGCAATATCAGCCTGAGCTCTGATGTGTTTGAAAGCTCTTGCATTAAACTGTGTTGCCTCAAAACTCTCAAAAGGAATCATGTTTTTCTGAAGATAAGAATGATATCCCAAAACTCCCAAACCTAGCGCTCTGTGACGTATTGCGAAGTCTCTCGCTCCCTGAAGATAATAATTTCCTTCCGTTTTCTCGATAAATTCAGATAAAACAGCGTCAAGGAAATAAATTGCCAACTGTACTGCGTTGGTATCTTTCCATTCGTCATATAATTCTAAGTTCATAGAAGACAGACAACAGATGAAAGATTCCTGTCTTGTAGACGGAAGCATGATTTCCGAACAAAGATTACTCGCATTGATGGTCAATCCAAGATCTTTATAAACCTGAGGTTTGTTTCTGTTCACGTTATCTGTAAAGAAAATGTACGGAAGACCTTTTTGCTGACGGCTTTCCAAAACTCTCGCCCAGATTTTACGTTTGTCGGCATCACCGTCAATCATATCCTGCATCCAGTAATCCGGTACGCAGATTCCTGTAAACAGATTCTGAATCGGACTACCGATGTCTTTAATTGATAAAAACTCTTCAATATCACCGTGGTCAACATCAAGATAGGCCGCAAAGGCACCTCTTCTCACGCCACCCTGAGAAACGACATCCATAGAAGTGTCAAACAGCTTCATAAACGAAACTGCTCCCGAAGATTTTCCGTTATCGGTTACCGCAGTCCCTCTGTTACGAAGTTCCCCGAAATATCCTGAAGTTCCGCCCCCGATTTTTGTCTGCATGATTACTTCACCCATTTTGTGGGTAATTCCTTCAATGCTGTCCGGAATATGCACGTTGAAACAAGAGATTGGAAGACCTCTCTGCGTTCCCATATTCGCCCACACCGGAGAAGAAAAACTGATCCATCCTTTCATGATCATCTCCTTGAAAGCCGGCTGCAGTTCAGGTTTGTATAATTTTTTTGCTGCGGCAGTGGTGATTCTGTCGATTGCACCGTCTACAGTTTCCCCTTTCAGAAGGTAACCTCTGTTCAGCATTTGCTCAGATTCTTCGTTGAGCCACCAGATATTGTTGTTTTGTTCTTCCATTCTTTATATTTTTTTATTGCTTCAGAGTCTTCCGTTGCAGTGAGTTTACACTGAGCTTGTCGAAATGAAGCAATTTTGTTTTCATTATTTTTTATTTAGAAGCATTTTGTGTGTGCTTCTTCTCAATTTTCTACCTGCTTTCCGCTATATCTTTTTTGTGATTGCGAACAACGTTAATTTATCACTTTAACTTTTCTGCCATCGCAATCACAAAAAAGGATGCCGCTGCAATCAGGGCTAGGACGACGTTTTGTTTTTCTTTACTCTAATTTTCGTTTTGCTTCCTATAAAAACTAAATTTCGCAAAATTATACACATAAATTAATTTATCTATTAACGTGTTATTGAATTATAAAATTAAATATTTAAAAAGCTATAAATTGAGCCGAATGCAATTAATAAAAATAAAATTTTAAATATGAAAAAAGACCAACTTCCTATTTCTATATAATCTTGAAATTTAATATCTCCTATTTCATGATCATCAATTAATTTTTTATCATATTTTTTCTCCGTAGACTTATAAATAATATAACAATTAATAGATCTCCAAACATATTGAAAAAAGTCAAGGATGAAATAAATTATAATGCATTTTAAAGGAAAGATTAAATCAATTGGAAGGAGTTGTTCGTTGACTTTTGAATTCTTAAAAATCCATATAATACCGATTCCAGCAAAAGCAAAATTTCTTGAAATCTCACTAATTTTTGCTGTACCTTCATAAAAATCATCTAACAGATTTTTTAGAGGATTTTTAATCGCATCATTGTGTTGTCTTTGGTCCTCCACTTCTTGTTTGCTGTTTGGTTATACCAATTATAGCTTTGCTTGTACCACCAGTACCCTTTTTTGTTTCAGAGGTGCTGCTTTTTGAAGAATTACCACTTTTATTTGAATTTGAATTATCTGTTTTTGCCATTACCTTTTCATTTTAAAACAAATCATTCGCCGTAATACTCTTATCATGCTTTGTATAATCCACCGGTCTTTTTGCGAAGAAATCATCCATAGAATTTGCGAAAACTTCCTCTTCAAACCATTTCATTGGGCTGTACTGTTCTGCAGTTGTGTTGTAACGTTTTTCCATGTTAATCTTGGTTAAGCTTTCGTCAACACGGTATTTCATAAAGTTAATTAAATCTTGTTTTGAGAATTTATCTAGTTCACCCATTTCAAAGATCCAGTCAAGAATTTCTCCTTCCAATTCGATCGATTGGTCTACCAAAGTGTAAATATCTTCAATGTCAGAATCAGTTAAAAGATCAGGTTGCTCCTCACGGATTTTATTGATCAGGTAAATTCCTCCATTCGCGTGAATCTGCTCATCGATAGATGTCCAGGCGATAATATTGGAAACATTTTTCATGAAACCTTTGAATCTTGTGAACGATAAAATAATTGCAAACTGCGAGAATAAAGACA
>Ga0308157_10008115_pt1 | contig 12027 bp, 9 predicted proteins | sample PhyBR1_FD_201035 | JGI IMG/M metagenome (GOLD analysis project Ga0308157, IMG submission 201035) | Phyllosphere microbial communities from UC Gill Tract Community Farm, Albany, California, United States - DLSLB.R1 | ecosystem: Host-associated > Plants > Phyllosphere > Unclassified | place: USA...
GATTTGGATATTTATAATGGGAATCTTTGGTCATTGAAAATGTTGACGATTGATTAATTCTTTATAAATTCAATCACATCTTTACTCAACTCCTCTGCTCTTTCAACAGGAACACCGTGTGAAGCACCTTTGTAGATTTTCAATTTAGAATTGGGGATTTCTTTGGCGATATATTCGGTATGAGAACGGAGGATTAAATCATTTTCTCCAGCTAAAACAAAGACTTTTGCTTTGATATGGTTTAGTTGTTCTTTGGTAATTTTCGGTTCATCAATCATCAATTGAAGTAATCTGATATCTCTTTCCGGCTTGTTTTCCCGTTTCATTTTCACAGCATCTTTTTTCATATTCTCCACTTCATTTTCACCAACACCATTGGGAAAAACATTAGCGCCACTTGTGATGATTTTATTGGCCATTTTTGGATATTTGATAGCGAATTCAATCGCGGTATTTCCGCCATCGCTCCAGCCGAGAATATTGATTTTCTTTAATTTCAATTCATCCGCCAAAGCTTTTACATCATCCGCAAATTTAATGTAGGTCAATGGTTCCGCAGATGTATCCGTACTTTTTCCCTGAGCTCTTGTATCCATCGCAATCACTTGGAAATGTTTGGAAAGTTCCGGAATTTCTTTGGTAAAAGCATCAATACTTCCACCATTTCCGTGGAGTAAAAACAATGGTTCTCCTTTTCCGTAAACTTCGTAATAAATATCTGCATCTTTTAAATGAAGTATTTTCCCTGCCTTGGGATTTTTACCGAAATCATAAACCTGAGCAAACGAAATCATAGAAATACACAGAAATATTAAAAAATTTATTTTTTTCATTTCGAAATGATTGAATTCTCAAATGTAAACATAAATCAAACTACTTTTCACTTTCACATCAATATTGATTGCTATCCGTTTTTTTTGCCTTCAAGCCAGAACTTTTTGTCACATCAAAAGAACAAGTAGAGTTCTGAAGATTTTCTTTGTCAATTGTTATAATAATTTACAACTGTTACCATTACTAAATTTTCTAAAAATTAATAAACTTACGGCCTACATTTCTTGACTTAATAACATTATCTCTGGTAAAAGTCAATTTTTCAGAAGATGAACAGTCTTTAATGAAGTTTTCGGTTTTCAAATCCGTATTTTTGCACCTTCAAATAACATCCATCATTTATCCTTCATAAAAATGAATTACGTTTCTGCAGAAAATCTTAGCAAATCTTACGGCGTCAAAGTTCTGTTCAAAAATATTACCTTCCACGTGAACGAGGGCGACAAAATTGCCATCGTTGCCAAAAACGGAAGCGGAAAATCCACACTTCTGAAAATCCTGATGGGAAAAGAAATCGCTGATGGCGGAGAAGTGGTGATTAACAAAGACATCCAAGTCGTTTTGTTTGACCAAGAGATTGACTTTGACCCAAAACTTTCTGTGGAAGAATTTATGATGACTTTGGATTCTGCACCAATTCTCGCTTTGAAAAAATACCATCACGCTTTGACCTCGGAAAATCCGGATGATATGGAAACGGCTTTGGCAGAAATGGAAATCCATAAAGCCTGGGATTTGGAAAATGAGATGGAACAGATTCTCTCTCAGTTGAAAATCACAGATTTATCAGCGAAAATGGGAACGCTTTCAGGTGGACAAATCAAAAGAATTGCATTGGCAAAACTTCTGACAGAAACCAGAGCAGAACATCGTCACACACTTTTGATTATGGATGAGCCGACCAACCACCTGGACGTGGAAATGGTGGAATGGCTGGAAAATTATTTGAGTAAAGCAAAAATCACCTTGCTTTTGGTAACGCACGACCGTTATTTCCTGGATGCTGTTTGTGACAAGATTTGGGAAATGGAAGACGGAAATCTCTATCTCCACAACGGAAGTTATGCAACTTACCTTGAAAATAAAATGATTCGTGAGGACAATTTGAATTCGACCATTGATAAAGCTAACAACCTTTACAGAAAGGAGTTGGAATGGATGCGAAGACAGCCAAAAGCGAGAACCACGAAGTCTAAATCTCGTCAAGATGACTTCTACGAAACTGAAAAAGTAGCGAAAACCGACACAAGAAAAGAAACGCTGGCACTGGATTTCGAAATGAAAAGATTGGGGAATAAAATTCTTGAACTGAGAGACATCAATAAAAGTTACGGCGAAAAAGTATTATTCAAAGATTTCTCTTATCAATTTCAAAGAGGTGAGAAAGTGGGGATTGTTGGGAAAAATGGTGCTGGAAAATCGACTTTATTAAATATCATTCAAGGTTTTGAGCCGAAAGATTCCGGGGAAATTGAAACCGGAGAAACAATCAAATTCGGTTATTTTGCACAGAAAGGCCTTCAATATAAAGAAGACGAACGCGTGATTGATTTCATTAAAGAAATTGGGGAGAATTTTCCTTTGGCTAATGGAAAAACCATTTCCGCTTCTCAGTTCTTGAGATTATTCTTGTTTGATGACCAGACGCAATATTCGCCGATTTCAAAACTTTCCGGCGGAGAAAAACGACGATTGCACTTGATGTATATTCTTTATCAAAATCCAAACTTCTTGATTTTTGATGAGCCTACAAATGATTTGGATTTGCCAACTTTGACGGTTCTAGAGAATTTTCTACAGAATTTCCAAGGGAGTCTGATTATCGTTTCTCACGACCGTTATTTTATGGACAGAATTGTGGATCACGTTTTGGCTTTTGAAGGTGACGGAAAAATCAAAGAGTTTGTTGGAAACTTTTCAGAATATCGTGAGAACTTGAAAAACGAAGAAAAAAATCCGAAGGCTGAAGCACCTAAAGTTGAAAAGGTTGAAGCTCCGAAAGAAACACCTGCGCCAATTGTGACAAATCAGCCAGCTAAAAAGAAATTATCTTTCAAAGAACAGCACGAGCTGGAAACGATTGAAAAGGAAATGCCGAGACTGGAAGAAAAAAGAGCCGGAATCCTGGAACAACTCAACAACGAGTCTGACTACGACAAAATCTCAAAATTATCTTCTGATTTGGAAACAATATCTACCAAACTGGAGGAATTTGAAATGCGTTGGTTGGAGCTACAGGAATAATTGATAAAAATCATTAAAATACAACGCACTGATTTAAAGATAATTAAATATTACAAATCCTTTTTATTTAGAATTATTTAATATAATACTGAGAGATATCAACAGTTTGCATATTTTTGCCCAGTTTTTAATAATTCTAAATAAACTATGAAGAAGTCCATCATCTCTGCAAGTCTACTTTTGCTGTCTATTTCTGTCTATTCCCAAAAAGGCGGACAAAAAGATAATGATACCATAAAAATTCAGCAAATTGAAGACGTGGAATTGCATAAAACAGGTAATCCCAACAGAGCAAAAACTCCAACTTCTAAATCCAATCTTACGACAATGGAAAATCCTCAGCCGATTTCTATTGTAACTCACGAGATTATTGAAAAACAACAAATCCGACAATTGTCAGAAGTTATTCAAAATGTAAGTGGATTGTATGTGACTTCTGCCAGAGGAAATTCCCAGGCAAGTTTTGGAGGACGAGGTTTTACTTTCGGATCTGAGAATCTATATAAAAATGGTGCAAGAATCAATAGTGGTGTGAATCCTGAAGTTTCCGGATTGGAGCGCGTAGAAGTTGCTAAAGGTGCCAATGCCTTATTATATGGTAATGTTGCGGCTGGCGGGATTATCAATATGATTACAAAAAAACCGATTTTCAAATCCGGTGGAATGCTTGGTTTCTCGGCAGGAAGTTGGGATACTTACAAACCAACAGTGGACATCTACGGACCGCTGACAGAAAAAATAGCTTTCCGAGTGAATGGTACTTATGAAAAAGCCAACAGTTTCCGTGATGTGGTGAATTCTGAAAAATATTATTTCAATCCATCTTTTGCTTTCAACATCGGTTCTAAAACGCAGATTATTGTAGAGGCAGATTATCTTCAGAATAATTTTACACCAGATTTTGGACTGGGAACATTTGAAAATCCGGACAAAAGCTATGTTCTGAACACGACTTCACCAATCAATACTTTTTTTGGCGCAGATTGGCAATATCAAAATGTGAAACAAGCCTCTACGGACATCATCTTGAACCATCAGTTCAATGAAAAATGGACTTTGAATGCTGTTGTCACTTATCAGAATTATACAAAAGATTATTTTTCAACAGAGCGTACAGCCTGGGTTTTGAATAATAACCGTTACAGATGGACAAGAAATCTTAATAAAACTTATAATGAGCAAAACTATACCAGCGCACAAGTGAATATCAATGGTGAATTTTTCACCGGGAAAATAAACCATAAAATTTTAATTGGAGCTGATGCGGATTATCTAACTTCTGATGCTTATAGATTTTATGATCCCAACAGACCAAAGGCAACAACTGATCCGAATGTATTGCCATTTGATATTTTTGGAACATCTTATTTATTTGGAACCAACGGTAATTCTAATGGTTTTGTTTATTTAGACGATCCAAATTCCTGGAATGGCGGAACGCAACCATCTGCTATAAAATACGATAAGACAAGGATCCCAACCAGAAGAATCGGAATCTACGCTCAAGATTTCATCAGCCTCACAAAAGAACTGAAAGTCATTGCCGGACTGAGATATTCATATCTTGAAAATATGCCGACTTTGGTTACTGATTTTTATAAAAACACCAAATCTGAAACGCCTAACTCAGCCACTTCAGACAGAGCTTTCTCACCAAAAGCGGGATTGGTCTATATGCCGAATGACAATCTATCGGTTTTCGCCACCTACACCAATTCATTCTCTCCAAACACAGGCCGTGATGTGAATACCGATACAGGTTTGAAGCCAAGTATCATTGACCAGTTTGAGATTGGAATCAAGAAAAATGTATGGAACAACGCCGTGGCATTCAACGTTTCAGCTTATCAGATTCTAAATAAAAATTTTTATCAGCAAGCTCAATTTAAATTAGATGGAACTGCAAACAGCGACACCAATATCAAAGAATTTGCAGGTAAACTATTGAGCAGAGGTGTTGAGGCTGACATCACGGGAAATCCAACGAAAAACATCTCCATCATTGCAGGATTTGCCTACAACCACGCGGTTTACAAGGATACGCCCGAGGTTTTCGGTTATGTGGAAAAGCAAAGAGTTGCCAGAACACCTGCGACAACGGTGAATGGTTCTGTTTTCTACACGTTTGACAAATGGGTAAAAGGTCTTAGACTTGGTGGAACTTATTATTTCATCGGAGACAGACTTGCAGGTTGGAACGATACAAAAACCGGAGCGAACAGCTTGGAGGCAAGAAACGGAGTTTCCAGAACATTCAAACTGAAGGATTACAACATCTTCGATTTATCTGTTGGGTATGAATATAAAAAATTCTTGATTCAATGTAAAATAGGAAATCTCTTCGATACCCATAATTACGTTGTACACGAGAATTATTCAGTGAATCCTATTATGCCAAGAAACTATTACGTGACTTTGACATACAATCTTTAAAAAAAATCAAATCAAATTTATAAGAATAAAAGTGGAGTCATACATTTGTCTCCACTTTTTCAAATTAATAAAAACAAGAATAAAATGGACAAAATAAAAGACACCAGAAGTTTTATGAGAATCGTTCACCGCTATTTAGGCTATTTCCTTGCAGGGATAATGGCTGTTTATGCTATCAGCGGCGTTCTTTTAGTTTACAGAGATACAGATTTTCTTAAAAAAGAGAAGAGCTATGAGAAGAAATTTGAAGCCAATCTGGATGAGAAAAAACTCGGGAAAGAAATCAAAATCAAAGGCTTTGAAGTGGATAAAACAGAAGGCGATGTGATGTTTTTCAAGCAGGGAACTTATAATATGAAAACAGGTGAAGCTAAATATTCTAAAAAGGAGCTGCCATTTGTATTGGATAAAATGACAAAACTTCACAAGTCTCAGTCCAAAGACACGCTTTCTCCACTCAATACATTCTTCGGAATCTCATTATTTTTCTTCGTAATTTCTAGTTTCTGGATGTTTAATCCTAAGACCAAAGCTTTTAAACGCGGAATGGTTTTCACGGCAATCGGATTGATTGTTGCTTTATTGCTGACATTTTTATAATTCTGTGAGGTTGTAGTTTTAAGGTTTGAGTTAGAAGTTTTTTGGAACAGTTCTACAGTTTTATAATTTGTGATGCCTGTTGAAATTAGATTGTAATCTTATAAAGTGAGGAGTGAGTTTTATGAAATGACTTGTTACTTTAAAATATTGACTATCGATTTAAAACCATCAATTAAATAAGATGCAGCGCTTTTAATAAAACATTCAGACTCCAAATAATTACAATCGAACCAACTCCTATAAACATTGCCTTTACCGGTAATTTGCCTGCTAATCTTGCGGCGATTGGTGCAGCGAGAACACCTCCTAAAATCAAAGCGGCTATCAATTGCCAGTGGCTGATTCCTATGACTGAAAAAAATGTAAGTGCGCTGGCGAAAGTGACGAAAAACTCAGTTAAACTGACGGTTCCGATGATGTAGCGTGGCGTTTTTCCTTTCGAAATCAAGGTTGATGTTACCAATGGTCCCCAACCGCCACCGCCGAAAGAATCGAGGAAACCGCCTGCACCAGCCAGCCAGCCTACTCTTTTCGTCTTTTTACGTTTTTTATTCTTCTTGAAGGCATTGAACAAAATTCTGATTCCAAGGATGAATGTATATGCTGCCAAAATTGGTTTGATGATTCCTGCATATTTTTCTCCGAAATAAGACAACAATAACGCTCCTAAAATGGCTCCGATAACGCCAGGAATCAGGATATTCTTGAATAATTTTTTATTGATATTCCCAAATTTGTAATGGCTAAATCCGGAAGCACCACTGGAAAACATCTCTGCGGTGTGGATACTACTGCTGATTGCGGGCAACGGAATCCCGATGTACAACAATGCGGCGGTACAAGTCACGCCGTAGCCCATTCCCAAAGCACCATCTATTAATTGAGCTAAAAAACCGACCAAGAATAACCAGAAAAAACGCTCATCTGTATTGGCATTTAAATATTCGTAGGCTACTTTCAGATCTTTGAAACCGATGTAGAAAGAGAGAATATTAACTATCAAAAGTAAAACGAAAGCCAGAAAAAATACCGTTGCTGTGTTTCTCCATTTTTTCTCATTATTGACAGGAAACAATGGTTTTTTATCTAATTCTACTGAGTCTGACTCAAAGAAAAAATCGCTTTGTGAGGGGAAATTTGGAGCGTAATAAAGATTTTTACGTTCCTTTAATTTATCAATTATCAGTTGATCCTTCTCAGAATCTTCTGTTGCAACGATGAACAAATCTGCCAATTCCAGATAATTATCTTTGAAATCATCATTGATAATCTTCACCGATGTATTCTCTAACAACAGGTTTTTGATATCTTCCGACAGCCTTTTGGCGACTACACTAATATTAGCGTCGGGGATATTTTGCATCAAATCATTGAGCTGTTCAGACGCTAATTTGCCACCGCCGACAATCAGAATTTTGTTGTTGGAAGTATTGATGAAAACAGGAATCGAGGTTTTTGATTTCAAAAGTTTACAATTTAAATTATTGAATCAAACCTGCGCCGACAGTTACAAAACTCGATTCATCGATGAAGATAATTCCGCCGTTGGAAGCCAAATCTTTGTAAGAATCATAGGCCAATGGTTTTGCAGTTTTTAATTTTAATTTAACAATTTCGTTAAGGGAAACCTGCTCCACTTCTTGCTTTTCCAAAGTATTGACATCCAGTTTGTATTCAATTTCTTTGATGATGCCTTTGACTTGGGTCGTGTTGTTTTGAATCAGATATTTCGAACCAGATTTCAGCGGTTTATCACCCATCCAGCAGACCAAAACTTCCAATTCCTGCTCGACTTTTGGAAGATTATCGGATTTTACTATCAAATCGCCCCGGCTGATATCTACATCGGTTTCCAAATGCAAAATCACACTTTGAGGGGCAAATGCTTCTTCTACTTTTTCCTGATTGATTTCGATGGCTGAAATCTTACTTTCAGTTCCGGAAGGCAAAACAGTTACAGAATCTCCAACTTTGTAAATTCCGCTAGTGATTTTCCCGGCGTAACCACGGTAGTCGTGCAATTCTTCTGTCTGAGGGCGAATCACATACTGGACAGGAAATCTTGCTTTGTCCAGATTGATTGTATTTTCCAATTCTACAGATTCCAGATAATCTAGTAGCGTTTTTCCTTTGTACCAATTCAGGTTTTCGGATTGGTCAACGATATTGTCGCCATCCAAAGCTGAGATGGGAATGTAAACGACATTATTCAAAGACAGTTGTTCTGCTATTTTTGAATAGTCGCTTTTTATTTGATTGAAAATTTCTTCGGAATAATTCACCAAATCCAGTTTGTTAATAGCAATCACCACGTTTGGAATATTGAGTAATGATGCGATGATAGAATGCCGTTTGGTTTGTTCAATGATTCCGTTTCTGGCGTCAATCAGGATGATAATCAAGTCGGAATTGCTGGCTCCTGTAATCATATTCCTGGTGTACTGAACGTGACCCGGCGCATCTGCGATAATGAATTTACGTTTCGGAGTGGAGAAATATTTATACGCCACATCGATGGTAATTCCCTGTTCACGTTCGGCTCTCAGACCATCTGTTAGCAAAGCCAGATCCAGTTCGCCATCGTTTTTGAATTTGCTGGCGCGCTCTACGGCTTCCAATTGGTCTATCAGAATATTCTTGCTGTCATATAATAATCTGCCTATCAGTGTACTTTTTCCGTCGTCTACACTTCCTGCAGTGATGAATCTTAATATGTCCATTTTAGTTGTCAGTTGTTGGTTGATAGTTGCTAATTTTTAGCAACTATGTTGGTTGGGAATCACTTATAGCCCTGATGGAAGCGGCATCCTTTTTTGTTTTTGTACTGAATGTCAATCAGAAATACAAGCGTTCTAAAACAAAAAAGATACAGCGGACAGCAGGTTCCCGGCTCCAAATTTTATAAATGATGAATAATAGTTGATAAATGATTTTGGAATCAACTTTCGATTTTAATCATTTATAATTAAAAATAACCCGCTTTTTTTCTGTCTTCCATTGCGGCTTCGGAGGTTCTGTCGTCTATTCTTGTTTCGCCCCGTTCGCTGGTTTTGGTGGTGATAATCTCGGCAATTACCTGTTCCAGATTATTGGCTTCTGACAAAACTGCTGCGGTGCAAGTCATATCGCCAACCGTTCTGTAGCGGACTTTTTCTGTGGTTACAACATCATCTTCATCAAGATTGACGAACTCGTTCATTGCGATGAATTGATTGTCGAAATTGAGGACTTCGCGCTCGTGTGAAAAATAGATGGATGGCAATTGGATATTTTCTTTCAGAATATAATTCCAGACATCCAATTCTGTCCAGTTGCTGATAGGGAAAGCACGCACTTGCTCGCCTTTGTGGATTTTTCCGTTGTAGGTATTCCACAGTTCGGGACGTTGAAGTTTCGGGTCCCATTGCCCGAAATCATCGCGAACAGAGAAAATACGTTCTTTGGCTCTGGCTTTTTCTTCGTCACGTCTTCCGCCGCCTATGCAACAGTCGAATTCGAACTCTTCAACCGTGTCCAGAAGTGTGAAGGTTTGCAACGCATTTCTGCTTGGCAATTTTCCTTTTGGCTCTCTCAAACCTTTTTCTTTGATGGTGTCTTCAACTTTTCTGACGATTAGTTTTTCGCCGATTTGCTCAGCCAATTGGTCTCGGTATTCCAGCACTTCCGGGAAATTATGGCCAGTATCGATATGGACTAGTGGAAAAGGAAATTTACCCGGTCGAAAAGCTTTCAGTGCGAGATGAACCAGCGTGATGCTGTCTTTCCCACCACTGAAAAGCAGTGCAGGACGTTCAAACTGTCCCGCAACTTCGCGGAAGATATGGATGGCTTCGGATTCTAACTGCTCGAGATAATCCAAATGGTATTTTGACATTTTAATCTTGATTAATTATTATTTGTGAACGTGGAGACCACATTCTTTTTTGCTTGCATCTTCCCACCACCAGCGACCGGCACGAAAATCTTCGCCCGGCTGGATTGCTCTTGTACACGGCGCACAACCGATGCTGACGAAACCTTTGTCGTGCAGAATATTATAGGGAATTTGGTTTTGTTTGATGTAATTTTTGACTTCTTCTGTTGTCCACAATAGAAGCGGATGGAATTTGATAATCTGATTGGACTCGTCCCACTCCAGCTGAGAAAGGTTTTCTCTGGCAACGGAATGTTCTGCTCTGAGACCTGTAACCCAGACTTTGTTACCTTTCAAAGCTCTCTTCAATGGATGAACTTTTCTAATCTCACAACAGGTTTTTCTGTTCTCTACTGATCTGTAAAATGAATCGGGACCATTTGCCTGGATGAACGGTTCCAGCTCTTCCTGGTTTGGATAATAGGCTTTGATATTGATTTTGTACTTAGACCTTGTAAGATTCCAGGTGTTATAGGTATCTTCGAATAATCTGCCAGTATCCAGAGTGAAAATTTTGATAGGTAAATCTTTGACCAAATCTGTAATAACCTGATCTTCGAAGCTAAAACTTGAGGAAAAACAAACTTCATCAGGAAATTGAGAAACCAATTTTTGGAGAATCTCTTCATTAGAAAAGTCCTGCCAATTGCTACTCATTAGTTTATCAAAAATAGATTTTAATTCCTCATTCATATTATTAAACTTCCAAGCTACAAATGTAGCAATTCACATATATCTGACCAAATTAGTATAATTTAAAATACGTTAAAAAGATTAATAAAACCTTTTAACATCAATATCAGAATCAATTTTAATTTGATTTTCTAAATAGTCAAACATTATTTTGGAGAAATAGGTTCCGTTCAGAACGCCTCTTGCACCAAGACCGTTGAAGATATGTAGATTTTCGAAGTCAGGATGGGTACCTAAAATTGGCTTTCTGTCATCAACCGTTGCACGGAAAGCCGTTTTTATTTTAGTAATTGAAAAATCTTTTTTATAGAATTCCTTCAAACCATTTTCTAATTCTTTTACAAACCCCTGATTGATGCCGGAAGTTTCATCTAATCTATCATAGGTTCCGCCGTAATAGAATCTGTGATCAGAAAGAGAGAATAGGAAATGTTTTTTTTTGATGATGTATGGGTCAACTCTCTCGTCAATTTTTACTTCCAGACAATGCCCTTTATTTGGCATAACAGGAATATTATCAAAATATGGGTTGTTTTTGATGCTGACACCTTCGCAAAAAACCATTTTTTTGAATTGGTAGTTTTTGTACTGATAATACTTAGTGTCGATACTTTTATAATCGAAATTTTCGGAAATCAGATTATCATTTTCATTAAGAAAATTAAAGAAATCATTGAAGAAATTTTCCACATCGAGACGGCAAGATTTATCTACAATTCCTGCTTCGAAATCATTTTCAACACTTTTAAATTTAATGAAATCATTATTAAGATAAGGTTTTAGACTTCCTTTATTTGAGTTTTTAATCCATTGGGTTTTTTCGGATTCGTCGTGGAAAATACGAGCGACGGGTTCATTAATCAAATAATTTTTGGACGTATAAGTTTCAACTTCAGAAAAGAATGTCTGAAGAAACTGCATTTGCTCTTCCGATTTCCAAAAAGTGCTAAATCTTTTTAAAATAACAGGATTGCAAACGCCAGCAGAAATATGGGAAGCAGACGTTCTATTGTTGCTAAATATTACAAAAGACTTATTGTGCTTCAATAATTGGTGAGCAAAAAATAAACCTGCAAAACCGCCTCCAACAATAATATAATCGACCTGTATCATAAAATAAAAAACCTGAGTAAAGATACTCAGGTTTTTTTATTTGGGATATGAGAAATATTAGTAATTCCACAAATCGTTTTCCATTTGGAGAATCTGTGCTTTGATTCTATCACTTTCTTCTAATTGTCCGTCTGCATCGTTAGGAACATACTCATCGATGATACCGCTGCCACCTCTACCAAGACCATTATCTGTTT
>Ga0308157_10008118_pt1 | contig 12025 bp, 10 predicted proteins | sample PhyBR1_FD_201035 | JGI IMG/M metagenome (GOLD analysis project Ga0308157, IMG submission 201035) | Phyllosphere microbial communities from UC Gill Tract Community Farm, Albany, California, United States - DLSLB.R1 | ecosystem: Host-associated > Plants > Phyllosphere > Unclassified | place: USA...
GAGATCGGATTCTTCGAGCCGCGCGAACTCCGCGCGCGACGGGTCCGCGTGGTCGAAGACCGGGTTGGTCCAGAGCAGCACGCGGCTCGCCTCGGGGGCCGAGACCACCCACGTCCACGCGCTCTGCGACGGGTCGTGGTGGTCCGGTTCGACGTGCGGGTTCGGGCGCGCGAGCGCCGCGGCGCGCAGCTCCTCGCGCCGTCTAGCATCCCGCCACGCGCGCTCGAGAGCTCCCGCCACGCGCTCCATGCGTGGCTCGACACCGCGCGCTTCCGGCCGGCGTTCGCGGTGGGATCCGCCGTGCCGGTCGGTGTGCATCGTCAGCTCGCGCCCGTCGCCCGGGAAACGTGGGGCCGCGGCGCTCATTGCGCCGCCGCGGACGTCGAGTCGCCTAGGTCGACGACTAAGCCCCGCGGATCCAGCGGGACGACCATGGGCGTGCCCGTCACGGGATCCGGAATCACGATCGAGCGCAGGCCGAAGACGTCCTCGACGAGCTCCGCGGTGAGCACCTCGTGCGGCGAACCGGCGGCCATGACTGCGCCCGCGCTCATCACGATGATGTGCGAGGCGTATCGGGCCGCCTGGTTGAGGTCGTGCAGTACCGTCACGACGGTCTTGCCCTCGCCGTGCAGGCCGCGCAGCAGCTCCATCAGCTCGTACTGGTGCGCGATGTCGAGGAACGTCGTGGGCTCGTCGAGGAGCATGAACGGCGTCTGCTGCGCGAGGAGCATCGCGATCCAGACGCGCTGGCGCTGGCCGCCCGAGAGCTCGTCAACGAGCCGGCCCGAGAGATCCTCGAGCCGCGTCGCCGCCAGGGCCTCCTGGACCGCCTGCTCATCGGAGGGGCGCCACTGCTGGATCAGCGATTGATACGGCGAGCGGCCGCGGGCGACGAGGTCGGCGACGCGGATCCCCTCGGGCGCGAGCGACGTCTGGGGGAGCAACCCGATCGTCCGGGCGAGCTCCTTCGTCGGGACCGCGTGGATCGACTTTCCCTCGAGCAGGATGCGCCCGGCCGAGGGCTTGAGGACGCGCGCGAAAGCGCGCAGGAGCGTCGATTTTCCGCACCCGTTCGGGCCGATGATCGCGGTAAACGAGCCCTCGGGGATCCCGACGGTGAGGTCTTCGGCGATCGTCGCGCGGTCGTACCCGATCGTGACCGCCTCGGCGCGAAGCGGGAGGGAAACTGGTGCGTTCAACGGGCGGCTCCTGAGCGGGTGCGGGCTTCGCGGATGAGAAGGATGATGAGGTACACGCCGCCGACGCAGACGGTGATGAGGCCAACGGGCATGGGGCGGAACACGGCGGCGAGCACGTGCGAGAGCAGGTGCGCGGCGGCGAGGAGCGCGGACCCCATGGCGGCGGCGGCGAGCACGCTGACACCGGCGGATCCGGTGAGGCGCCGCGCCAGCTGGGGCGCCGCGAGCGCGATGAAGCCGATCGGCCCGGCCGCGGCCGTCACGAGCGCCGTCGTCGCGACGCCCGCGATGAGCAGGGCCACGCGCGCGGCGCCGACGCGGGTGCCGTGCGAGACGGCCATGTCGTCACCGAGCTCCATCGAGCGAAGCGCAGGCGCGAGGGCGATGACCGTCACGATGACGACGAGCGAGATCGCGAGCACCGGCACGAGCATCGACCACGTCACGCGGCTCAGCGAGCCGGCGCCCCAGAAACCGACCTGCATGGCGTCGTCGAGGTCGGCGCGCGTGATGAGGTAGCTGTTGATCGAGCCGAGCATCGCCGAGACGCCGATGCCGACGACGATCAGGCGAAAGCCCTGCATCCCGCGGCGATACGCGAACACGTACACGACGAGGGCCGTGACGAGGCCGCCGCCGATCGCGGCGCCCGCGATCGACCAGGTGTGCTGGGATCCGGCCGCCAGCATCACGAGCACGACGGCCGTGTACGCGCCCGCGTCGAAGCCGATGACGTCGGGGGATCCGAGCGGGTTGCGGGTGAGCGATTGGAAGATGGCGCCGCCGATGCCGAGCAGCGCGCCGAAGAGCACAGCCGAGACCGCGACGGGCATGCGCCACTGGAGCACGATCATGCTGACGAAGTCGTCGGCGCGGCCCGTGAGGGCGGCCGTGACGTCGCCCAGGGTCAGCGGGTAGTCGCCGAGGAAGAGCGCGACGAGCGCGAACGAGGCGGCGAGAAGGAAGAGCGCGGCGCTGATGGTCGCAGTGCGCATCGCGATGCGCGAGGAGGAGACCGCGGTGCGCGTGCGCAGCACGCGGTAGCCGAAATCGACGAGGGTCACAGCGCGCTGGCCTTTCGACGGCGCACGAGCGCGATGAGCACGGGCGCGCCGATGACGGCCGTGACGATGCCCACCTCGATCTCGCCGGGGCGCACCACGATGCGCCCGACGACGTCCGAGATGAGGAGGAGGGAGGGTGCCCCGAGGGCGCTGCCGACGATGATGCGGCGCTGGTCGGGCCCGGTCATCCAGCGCACGACGTGCGGGATCATGAGCCCCACGAAGCCGATCCCGCCCGTCAGCGCCGTGGCACCACCCGCCAGGAGCGTGATGGCGGCGATGCCGAGGACGCGGGTGCGCATGACGCTCGTGCCGAGCGACGCGGCGAGGTCGTCTCCGAGCGCGACGGCGTTGAGGGATCCGGCGAGCCCGATCGCGAGCGCGAGACCGACGACGAGGAAGGGGAGCACCGTGAGCACGTCTGGCACCCGCACGCGGGCGATGGATCCGACGCCCCAGGCGCGGATCGACTCGAACGTGGTCTCGTCTATCAAGGTGAGGAAGGTCGAGAGCCCGCCGAGGACGGCGCTGAGTGCGACGCCGGCCAAGACCATGGTGACGGGCGAGGTATTGCGGCCGAGGGATCCGATGATGTACACGAGCACGGTGGCGCCGGCGGCGCCGAGGAACGCCCACCAGATGTAGCCGGTCATGCCCGTGAGGCCGAAGACGCCCACGCCGATCGTGACGGCGAAACCGGCGCCGGCGTTGACGCCGAGGATGCCGGGATCCGCCAGCGGGTTGCGAGTGAGTGCCTGGATGAGGGCGCCAGAGACGCCGAGCGCCATGCCGATGACGACGCCGAGGAGCGTGCGCGGCATGCGCTCGGTCCACACGATGATGGATGCCTCGGTGGAATCGGGGTGGATGAGGCCCTGCCAGACCTGGCCGACCGACAGCGGGTTCGCGCCGACGGCCAGGCTGAGCAGGAACGACACCACGAGGGCCGCGACGAGGATGGCCCAGACCGGCCCGCGGCGCGGCACCGCGGTGCCCGCCACCGACGCGCCGGGGCTGATCGAGGTCGTGCTCATCGCGGGGCGGTCACTCCGCGCCGAGGACGTCGGCGAGGGCGGGGGCCATCTGCTCCGCGGCCCACGTCGACGAGAGCGGGCCGCTGCGTGCCAGGCCCCACGACAGGTTGCCGTCGTACTGCGTGCCGTCGATCGTGAAGTAGCCGTCAACGCTGTGGTTCTCGACGATCACGAGGGCGTCGTTCTGCACGGCGGAGAGGTTCTGGAACAGCGCCGACTCGGTGAGGTCGGCGTGTGCGCCGTCGGAGTTGTCCGAGAAGATGATGACGTCGGCGTCGATCGCCGAGAGCATCTCGTTGCTGATCGTGGCGCGGTAGTCGAGATCCGTGGCGTTGTCGCTGATGCCGAAGCCCATGCGCGAGAGCGTCAGGCCCGCGGGGCTGTCCTCCGTCGAGTGGAACTGCAGGCCCGACTCGGCGCCGTAGTAGACGACATAGGAGGCCGTCTTGCCCTCGAATTCGGGGTGCTCCTCGCGGAACGCCGCGAAGAAGTCTTCCTCGTCCGCGAGCGCCTGCTCGGCGGCCGCGCTGAGGTCGAGTGCCTCGCCGACAGCGGTGAGCGAGGTCGCCCAGTCGTTCGCGACCGACGACTCGCCCTCGGACGAGGTCGCCGTGCTGAGCACCGGGGCGATGGCGGCGAGCTTGTCGTAATCGGCGCTCACATCGGCGCCGAGCACGACGATGAGGTCGGGATCCGCCGCCGCGATCTGCTCGACGTTGAAGCCGCCGTCGGTCACGCTGAAGCGGCCCTCGATGACGTCGTCGAGCTCGCGCTGAACCCACACATCGGTCTGGTCCTCGCTGACGAGGATCGGCGTGACGCCGATCGCGACGAGCGCCTCGACGTCGTCCTGCGACGGCGTGATGGCGGCGATGCGCTCGGGGCGCTCCTCGAGCGTCGTGCTGCCCCAGGGCGAGGAGAGCTCGAGCGGGTAGCTCGTCGTTCCCTCGGCGGCGGGGAGCGTGCCGCTGCTCGCCTCGGGGGTGCTCGCGGCGCCTTCTGCGGCGGCGTCACTCGAGCATCCCGTGAGGGCGATGGCGCCGGCGAGAACGAGGGCGCCGAATGCGCCCGAGCGGGCGCGGGTCATGCGAATCATGTGCTTCTTTCGTACCGCGCCCGGACGAATCCGGGCGCTGCTGTGGCAGGGAACAGCTGTCCACATTAGGTGAGGTTACCCTTATTCAAGGGCGCCGAATGCGACAGCGTCCGGTCCTTAAACGACAGGAGTAGTCATCGTGGCGGATGCTCAGGCAGTATCGATCCCCTCGGTGTCGGTCGAGGAGCGGCGGCACGACGATCGCGCCGTGCTTCTCTGGCAGGCGCGCGGATCGTCGACGTGCGTGCTCGAGGGCGAGACGCGGCGCCTCGTCTCGGGGCACGCGCTGTGGATCCCCTCGGGCACGACGCACGCGCTCGAGGTCGCGCCCGACTCGGTCGTCATTCCCCTTCACATCCCCGCGCGCCTGCAGCCGATCGGGCTGCTCACGGGGGCGACGTGGGTGTCGGTCGACGCGGAGCTTCGCACCGTGATCCTTGCACTCCTGCAGGTGCAGACCTCGATCATCCGGCCCGATGTCGACCTCGAGCGTCGGCTCGCCCGGATGCTCCCCGAGAGGGCCGTGCCGCTCACGGGGCTCATGATGCCCGTGAGCTCGCCGGCCCTCGAGATCGCCGTGCTCCTGCGCGACGACCCGAGTGAGGGGCGCTCGCTCGCCGAACTGGCGGCGGCACACCATGTCTCATCCCGCACGGTCGAGAGGATCTTCCTTGCCGAGACGGGGCTCTCGCCGCAGGCCTGGCGCACACAGCGCCGCATGGAAATTGCCGCGAGCCTTCTCGCGCGTAGCGCGGCCCCCGCATTTGTGGCCCACCGCACCGGGTATGCGAGTGTGTCGGCCTTCCGGCGGGCGTTCAAGCGGCAATACGGCATCGTCCCGTCCGAGTACGCCAAGCGGCAGGCAGTTCCTCGCTGATCCACCCCTCGGGCGCGAGGTCGCGAGCAATATCTGGTTGAATGGGACGATCTGCGCCGCGCTCTAGAAACGTTTCTAGGTCGGTGCCTCACACAAAGGAGTGACCCACCTCATGCACTACGGCGGCGACTACAACCCCGAGCAGTGGGACGAATCGGTTTGGCAGGAAGACGTCCGCCTCATGCGCGAGGCCGGGGTCACCATGGTGCGCGTCGGCGTCTTCGCATGGGCGAAGATCCAGCCCGAGGAGGGAGTCTTCGAGTGGGAATGGCTCGATCGCGTGATCGACCTGCTCCACAGCAACGGCATCCAAGTGTCGATGGCGACCGCGACGGCGACGCCGCCGCCGTGGGCGACGACGAAGTACCCCGAGATGCTGCCGCAGGACGCCGACGGGTCGACCTTATGGCATGGATCCCGCCAGGCGTATGCGCCGAGCTCGCCCGTCTACCGCCGCCTCGCTCGCGAGCTGCTGACGGCACTCGCCGCGCGCTACGCGCACCACCCGGCCGTCGGCATGTGGGTCGCGAACAACGAGTATGGCTGCCACCTGAACTACGACTACTCCGACAATGCGGCCGTCGCGTTCCGCCTGTGGCTGCAGAAAAAGTACGGATCCCTCGAGGCGCTCAACGCCGCCTGGGGCACCATGTTCTGGTCGCAGCGCTACACGGCGTGGGACGAGATCGTGCCGATGCGCAAGGCGCCCTACAGTCTGAACCCCGGTGGGCTGCTCGACTTCAAGCGGTTCACCTCCGACACGCTCCTCGAGCTGTTCATCATGGAGCGCGACATCGTCAAGGCCGCGGGCGCCACACAGCCCGTCACGACGAACCTCATGGGCTTCTTCCCGCCGGCCGACTACTGGAAGTGGGCCCCGCACCTCGACCTCGTCACCGACGACAACTACGCGGATCCGAACGATCCCGAGACCTTCCGCGGATCCGCCTTCACGCGCGACCTCATGCGCTCGCTGAAGAAGGACGTGCCGTGGATGCTCCTCGAGCAGGCCCCGAACGACGTCAACTGGCGCCCCACCAACGCGCCGAAGGCGCCGGGACAGATGAAGGCGCTGTCGATCCAGGCGGTCGCGCGCGGCGCCGACGGCATCAACTTCTTCCAGTGGCGCCAGTCGCGCCGCGGCAGCGAGCGCTTCCACTCGGGCATGGTGCCCCACGCGGGCACCAACACCCGCACCTGGCGCGAGATCACCGACCTCGGCGCGACGCTGAACGCTCTCCCGGACCTCGGATCCACCGCCTCCGGCGCGCGGGTCGCGATCGCGTTCGACTGGGAGGCGCGCTGGGCGCTCGACGCCCCCGACCACCCGGGCGAGATCGACTACGGATCCCTCATCCCGCGCTGGCACGCTGCCCTCCACCGCCAGCAGATCCTCGTCGACCTCGTGCACCCCGCCGAGGACGTCTCGGAGTACGACCTCGTCATCGCGCCCCACCTCTACCTGCTGGGCGACGAGGCCGCCGCGAATCTCACGGCGTTCGTGAAGCGCGGCGGGCACCTGCTCGTCGCCGCCTTCAGCGATGTCGTCGACGCCGACGACGCATTCCGTGAGGGCGGTTTCCAGGTCGCGCTGCGCGAGGTGCTCGGGGTCACGGCCGAGGAATTTGGCGCGCTCGTGCCGCCCGTCACGGCCGCCGCCGGCACGTCAGCGGGCGACACCACCGGATCCGTTGTCGCGACCGCGGGGCCGGGCGAGAATCACGCGAACGTCGTCCTCGAGGGCGACACCGTGCGCGGGGAGTACTTCGCCGAGCAACTACAGGTCCTGGATCCGTCGGTCGAGATCGTCGCGCGCTTCAGCTCCGGACGCCTCACAGGCGAGCCCGCGCTGACGAGCAAGGCGACCGGATCCGGCCGCGCGCACTACCTCGCGACGATCCCCGACGACGATGGGATGCGCGCCGTCACGGCGTGGGCGGCGCGCGAGGCGGGCGTCGACGCGGTGCTCGAGGTGCCCAGCGAGATGATCGAGGTCTCGCGCCGCGGCGACATCCTCACGATCATCAACTTCGACTCGCGGGCGCACGCCATTGACGTTGTGGGAACCCTGCTCGGGAGCGGCGAGGCTGTGACGGGCGCTACGCTCGAACCGTTCGGCTACGTCATGTTGAAGGAGACACGATGACCGCACCATATCTGGCGGCGGGCAAGCTCGTCCGCGTGTATCCCGCCGAGGAACCCACGGGGGCCGGGCTCGTCTGGGCGCACGGCGGAGCCTTTGTGCACGGCACGATTGACATGGCCGAGTCTGACTGGGTGGGGCGCGAGCTCGCCGCTCGCGGCATCACCGTCGTGTCGGTCGACTACCGCCTGACGACCGAGACGGCGCACCACTACCCGGCCGCATCCGACGACGTCCTCGCCGCCTGGGCGTGGACCCGCGAGCACGCCGATGAGCTACAGGTCCACCCCCGCAGGCTCGCGATCGGCGGCACGAGCGCGGGCGGCAACCTCGCCGCCGGCGCCATCCTGCGGCTGAGCGGGCATGCGGCGGCCCCCGCACTCGCGGTCCTGGCGTACCCGACGCTGCTTGCGGAGCAGCCTGCTCCCTCGGGCGAGCTGCGCGAGAAGCTCCTCGCGTCGGGGGATCCCGACCGGTTCGCGACCGACAGGGTGCGCGCGATGTACGAGTTCTATCTCGGCGGATCCGTCGAGGGCGCGCCCTCGGGGGCGGTCCCAGGGCTTGCGAGCGACGATGAGCTCGCCGACTTCCCGCCGACGATCATGATCAACGGCGACGTCGACGAGCTGCGCGTCTCGGGCGAGCACTTCGCCGCGCGCCTCGAGAAGCTCGGCCGCGATGTCGAGGTATTCATCGAGCCCGGCACGACGCACGGGCACCTGAATCACCCCGACGAGGGCACCGCGGCGCACGACACGATCCGGCGCATCGCAGAACGAATGGCGCGGCTATGACGACCTCGCTCGCGATGATCGGCACGGGCTGGCGGGCGCAGTTCATCCTCGATATCGCGGCGGCGCTGCCCGAGCGCTTCGAGATCGTGGGCGTGACCTCGCGCACGCGATCGAAGAGCGAGGCGCTCGCGGCGCGCTACGGCGTGACCGCCTTCGACACGCTCGACGAGTTGCTCGCGCATCGTCGCCCCGACTTCCTCGTCCTGTCGGTCGCGGGCCACGCGACGCCGGCGCTCCTCGCCGAGGCGCACCGCGCCGGCGTCCCCGTGCTCACCGAGACGCCACCCGCCGGCACGATCGACGAGCTCGTCGCGCTGTGGAACGACGTCGGGCAGGACGCCCGCGTTCAGGTCGCCGAGCAATACCACCTGCAGCCCCTGCACGCCTCACAGATCGCGATCGCGCGGTCTGGCGTTATCGGCGAGGTCGGCGAGGCGCGCGTGTCGATCAGCCACGGGTATCACGCGGTCAGCGTCATGCGGCACCTGCTCGGCGTCGGCTTCGACGATGCCACGATCACGGCGCTCCCCGCCGTCTCGTGGCCGCTCGTCGGCGGCCCGGGGCGCGGGGGAGATCCCGTCGACGAGAAGATCGTGACGAACGAGCAGGTGCTTGCGCAGGTCGATTTCGGCGGCCGAATCGGCGTCTACGACTGGTCGAGCGCGCAGAACCGCTCCTGGATCCGCGGGCCCCGCACCCTCACCCGCGGCACCCGCGGCGAGATCGACCACCTCGAGGTGCGCTACCTCGAAGACGCGCGCACGCCGATCCAGTACACGCTACGGCGCGTCGAGGGCGGGCAGTTCACCAACATGGAGGACAAGTTCCTGCGGGGAATCATTGCGGGCGAGCGTTACGTCGACACCAACGAGTTCGCGCCCGCGCGCCTCATCGACGACGAGATCGCCGTCGCCCGCTGCCTCGTCGGCATGGCCGCCTACGCCGCGGGAGGCGAGGGCTTCTACTCCCTCGCCGAGGCATCGCAGGATCACTACCTCGGGCTGTCGATCATGCGCGCCCATGCCACGCGGCAGCCTGTGCGAACTGAGCGGCAGGTGTGGGCCCGGGGGTAGCTGCCCCGAGTCTCGGAGAAATCACGAGTCTCGGGGATGTTGGGCTGAGCCATCCGATTCTCGTGGTTCTTCCGACTTTCGTGCCCCGGATCCGGGCGCGGCGTTACTCCTTGAGGCGCACGAGGCGCTCGTGGCCGGACTCGTGCAACTCGGCCAAGCCCTCACGCGAGGCGAGGAAGTCGTTGAACGAGCGGTAGCCGAGCGCCTTCTCGCTGAACGACGGATCCATGCGGCGGATGTGCTGCTTGACCGCTGATGCGTAGAGGAATCCCTGGTCGTCGCCCTTATCCTGGCCGACGCGCAGTGCGCGCTCGAGCAGGTTGGTTGCGACGTTGTGCAGGTCCTCGGGCGGGGTGTCCTCGAAAGCGGGGATGATGTCCTCGTCGTCGACCTGCTCCACCGGATCCGGGGTCGACGATGCGCGGCGGCTGCGGCGCGAGCGGCTGGGGCGCTTCTCGGCGGGCTCGTCCGCCGGATCCTTTTCGCCGTCCTTCTTGGACGCCTCGGGGGCGTCGTGTTCGGTGGCGTCCTTCTCCGGTGTGGGCTTCTCGGTGCGGCGGCGGTCCTGCACGGGGCGCTTCGGGAGCTCCGGCACGCCGGGGAGTGTGTCGTACGGCTCGAACATGTCGCAGGCGGCGGCGAGCGACTTCGCGGTGGATCCGGCGACGCCGATGCCGATCACGTAGCGGCCGAGGCGCTTCACGCGCTGCGTGAGCGGCACGAAGTCGCTGTCGCCGGCCACGATCGCGACGTGCGTGAGGTCGGGCAGGCGGAACATGTCCTCGATGCCGTCGACGGCGAGGCGGATGTCGGCGCCGTTTTTCGCGTACGCGGCGGCAGGGAAGAGCTGCACGAGATCGACGGCACGGCCCACGAGCTGGCGGCGATACATCGCGTTGACGGGCGAGGACCAGTCGGCGTACGCGCGCGTCAGCACGAGCGTGCCGAAGCTGGCGGCGAAGTCGAGGATCGCGCCCACGTCGACGGTCGCGGCCTCGAGGCGCGCGGCGATCTCGGGCTCGGTGATGTCCTGCTGGATCCGGGAGCGGTCGCGGTGATACGCGTTGCGGCCATGCACGCGGTCATACCAGCTCATGACGATGTTGTCGAAGTCGAGGTATACGGCCACGCGGCCATCGGATGCGTCAGTCACCCTCCGAGCCTACGCGTCTTCGGATCCGCAGACCCTGGCTGACGAAGCTCGGAGAAATCACGAGGCTCGGGGATTTTGGGCCGAACCCTCCGATTCTCGTGATTCTTCCGAGTTTGGTATGGCGGATCCGCGGTGCGGCGCCGGACCAGGCGTCACGAAAGTCGGAGAAATCACGGAAGTCGGAGGTTTATGGCCGAACCCTCCGAGTCTCGTGATTCTTCCGAGTTTGGTGTGGTGGATCCGCGGTGCGCGCCGGGCCATGCGTCGCGAGAGTCGGAGAAATCACGGAAGTCGGGGATTCTTGGCCGGGGCGTCCGAGTCTCGTGATTCTTCCGAGTTCGGTGCGCGCGAAAAAGCACCCGCCACGAGAGTCGGAGAAATCACGAGTTTCGGGGGAAACTAGTCAAACCCTCCGATTCCCGTGATTTCTCCGAGACTGGTGACGCAGGGACCCCTACTCGCCCGGGTACACCAGCCCGATCTGGCGGCGGATCTCGTCGAGGGTGCCCATGATCTCGACGCTCTCGTCGATCGTGAGCTCGGCAGGCGCGACGCCCGCCTCGACCGCGCGCTCGGCCGCGAGCGCCTGATACTGCATTCCACGGCCGTCGATCGCACTCTCGAAACGCTCGATGACGGATCCATCGGGCGTCGTCACCGTGAACGACGTCGCGGTGTACCAGACGCGGTCGATGTCGATGCGCGCAAGTGTGCCGACGATGTGGGCCGAGTTCGGGCCCGCGCTGCGCGATCCCGAGAACGTCGTCGAGAGGGCGCCGGACGCATGAGTCATCACCGTTGCGACCTCGCTATCGGCGCCGGTCTCGAGGAAACGCGCCGATGCCTGGATCGTCGTCGGCGTGCCGAGGATGTCGTGCACGAACGAGAGCGGGTAGATTCCGAGGTCGAGCAGCGCGCCGCCACCGAGCTCGAGCGCGTTCATGCGGTGCGCCGGATCCGTCGGCGTCGACTGCGTGTGATCCGCTGAGATCACGCGGATCTCGCCGATCGTACCCGCGTCGAGGATCTCGTGAATGCGCTTCATATGCGGCAGGTAGCGGGTCCACATCGCCTCCATCGCGAGGAGGCCCTTCTCGGCGGCGCGGTCGCGGATCGCCGCGGCCTCGGACGCGTTGACGGTGATGGGCTTCTCGATCAGTACGTGCTTGCCGGCGTCAAGCGCAGCGAGCGCGGGCGCGACGTGCATGGGGTGCGGCGTCGCGATGTAGATGATGTCGACTTCCGGATCCGCGAAGAGGGCGTCGTAGGATCCGTGCGCGGTCGGGATGTTCAGCTCGGCAGCGAACGCGTCGGCCGACTCCTGAGAACGCGACGCGACGGCGCGCAGGTCGAGGCCCGCCACGTGCAGGTCTTTTGCGAAGGCGCGGGCGATGCCGCCGGTTGCGAGAATTCCCCATCGAAGTGTCATGGGGTTAAGCCTAGTGGCGGCCAAAAGCGGCAGGATCGCGGCAAATCATCAATTCTCCGACAACTCTTCCCACGGCAACGGCAGATTCGTCGGAGAGTTGATGAGGGGTGGGAAAATGGAGGAATTGCGCCGGCCGGCACGCAAGACCCACGCAAAACGG
>Ga0308157_10008119_pt1 | contig 12024 bp, 10 predicted proteins | sample PhyBR1_FD_201035 | JGI IMG/M metagenome (GOLD analysis project Ga0308157, IMG submission 201035) | Phyllosphere microbial communities from UC Gill Tract Community Farm, Albany, California, United States - DLSLB.R1 | ecosystem: Host-associated > Plants > Phyllosphere > Unclassified | place: USA...
CGCGCCCTGCGTGAGCAGAGCTCCCTGGCCGTCACGGATACGACATTCCGCGACGCCCACCAGTCCCTGCTGGCCACCCGTGTGCGCACACGAGACCTGCTGGCCGTGGCCGGGCACGTCTCCCGGATGACACCCGAGCTGCTGAGCATCGAGGCCTGGGGCGGTGCGACCTATGATGTGGCGCTGCGCTTCCTCGGCGAGGATCCATGGGAACGTCTCGAAGCCCTGCGCACCGCGGTGCCCAACATCAACCTGCAGATGCTTCTGCGCGGACGCAACACCGTCGGCTACACCCCGTACCCGACCGAGGTTACCGACGCATTCGTCGATGAGGCGGCCCGCACGGGCATCGACATCTTCCGCATCTTCGACGCTCTCAACGACGTCGAGCAGATGCGTCCGGCGATCGAGGCCGTGCGCGGAACGAACACGGCACTGGCCGAGGTGGCCCTGTGCTACACCTCGGACATCCTCGATCCGAAGGAAGAGCTCTACACGCTCGACTACTACCTGCGCTTGGCCGAACAGATCGTTGGCGCCGGAGCTCATGTGCTCGCCATCAAGGACATGGCCGGCCTGCTGCGCCCTGCCGCCACGGTCAAGCTCGTGACTGCTCTGCGGGAGAACTTCGACCTGCCCGTCCACGTCCACACCCACGACACCGCGGGCGGACAGCTGGCCACCCTCTATGCAGCTGCCGCCGCCGGTGCCGATGCCGTCGATGCCGCCTCGGCGGCCATGGCCGGAACCACCAGCCAGCCGAGTCTCTCCGCGCTCGTCGCCGCATTCGAGAACACCGAGCGCGACACCGGCATCAGCCTCGACGCCGTCAGCGACCTCGAACCCTACTGGGAATCGGTGCGCAAACTCTACGCACCCTTCGAGTCCGGGCTCGCCGGACCGACCGGCCGCGTCTACCGTCACGAGATCCCCGGCGGACAGCTGTCGAACCTGCGCCAGCAGGCCGTCGCACTGGGCCTGGGGGAGCGGTTCGAGGACATCGAGCACATGTATGCGGCCGCCGATTCGATTCTCGGCCACCTCGTCAAGGTCACCCCGTCCTCGAAGGTCGTCGGCGATCTGGCGCTCCATCTCGTCGGCGCCGGAGTTGCGCCGGAGGAGTTCGCGGAGAACCCCGACAAGTTCGACATTCCCGATTCGGTGATCGGCTTCCTCAACGGTGACCTCGGTGACCCTCCGGGCGGATGGCCCGAGCCGTTCCGCACGAAGGCCCTCGCCGGCCGTTCCGCCAAGCCGCTCACCGAGCATCTCGAACCGGCGGATGCCGAAGCACTGCAGACGCCGGGCCGGGACCGGAAGGACAAGCTCAACGAGCTGCTGTTCCCCGGGCCGACGAAGGAATTCCAGTCGATGCGCTCGAACTACGGCGACCTCTCCGTCGTAGAGACCTCCGAGTACCTCTACGGCCTCACCAGTGGGGAAGAGCATGCCGTCGAGCTGGCGAAGGGCAAGAACCTGCTCATCGGCGTCCAGGCCATCGGCGGCACTGACGAGCGCGGGATGCGTTCGGTCATGTTCACCCTCAACGGGCAGCTGCGTCCGCTGCAGGTGCGTGACCGGTCCGTCGAAAGCGAAGTCAAGACTGCGGAGAAGGCCGATCCGAATAACAGCGGACACGTCGGCAGCCCGTTCGCCGGTGTTGTGACCATGCAGGTCCACGAGGGCGACAAGGTCTCCGTCGGCGACACCGTGGCCACCATCGAGGCGATGAAGATGGAAGCGACGATCACCACGCAGACGGCCGGAACCGTCTCCCGTGTGGCCATCGCCGATGTCCAGCAGCTCGAAGGCGGAGACCTCGTCGTGGTGATCGATGCCTGAACGTGAGATCCGACTGTGGGGAGACCCCGTGCTCCGCAGCAAGTGCGAACCGGTGATGGTCTTCGATGATCACGTCGAAGCTCTGGCAGCCGACCTCGTCGACACCGCACGGCCCGAGGGCCGTGCGGCCGTCGCCGCTCCGCAGATCGGGGTCGGACTGCGAGCCTTCGGCTACGACCTCGACGGTCGCACGGGATATGTCATCAACCCGGAGATCGTCGAGCTCGGCGGGCAGCTGCGAGATATCGAAGAAGGCTGCCTCTCCGTTCCCGGGCTGTTCTTCCCCACCCCACGCTACGAATTCGCTCGGGTACGCGGGGTGGATGCGAAGAATCAGCCGATCGAGATCGAAGGCACGGAAGTCTTCGCCCAGATGCTCCAACACGAGGTGGGGCACCTCGACGGGCAGGTCTACATCCAGACTCTGCCCGGGGAACGCCGGCGGGAGGCCATGAAAGCCATCCGCTCGGCCGGTTGGTTCCTCGCCCGAATGCCCTGAGCCGAGTCATTCGCACCCGACCGACCATATAGACCAAGAAGGAGAAGTTTATGAGCATCCAGCGCACCGCCGTCATCGGCAGCGGACTCATGGGAGCCGGAATCGCCGAGGTGCTGGCAAAGTCCGGTCTCGACGTCATCGTCCGCGAGATCAACGAGGAGGCCTCGGCCGCCGGTCGTGCCCGCATCGAGAAGTCCCTGGCTCGCGCAGTGGACAAGGGCAAACTCGATGCCGCTGCCCGTGACGAGGCGCTCGGCCGACTGCGGTTCACCACCGATATCAGCGATCTCGCCGATCGTCAGCTCGTCATCGAGGCGGCCAGTGAGAACGAGGACATCAAGAAGTCGATCTTCGCCGAGCTCGACCAGGTCGTCACCGACCCGGAAGCGATCCTGGCCTCGAACACCTCGTCGATGCCGATCATCCGATTCGCGCAGGCGACCTCGCGCCCCGAACGCGTGCTGGGTGTGCATTTCTTCAACCCCGCACCGGTCCAGCCGCTCGTCGAGATCGTGTCCTCGGTGCTCACCACCGAGGATGTCCGCAGCACCGTGACGTCCTTCGTCGCCGATGTGCTCGGGAAGAATCCGATCCAGGCCGATGACCGCCCCGGTTTCATCGTCAACGCCCTGCTCATCCCGTACCTGCTCAGTGCGGTCCGGATGCTCGAGGCCGGACACGCGACGAAGGAGGACATCGACGCGGGAATGGTCGGCGGCTGCGCCCATCCGATGGGACCGATCAAGCTGGCCGACCTCGTCGGTCTCGACACCTGTCTCTATGCAGCAGAGAGCATGTATGAGGAGACCGGTGACCCGGCGAACAAGCCTCCGATCCTGCTGTCGCGCATGGTCGATGCCGGCCTGCTCGGTGTGAAGTCCGGACGCGGATTCTACGAATACTGATCCGACGCTCCGGTACAGACTGGTCCGCCCCGAACCCTTCGGTTCGGGGCGGACCTGTCTTTGTCTGCAGGCAGCGTTCGGGTGTCAGCCGGCGAGCAGCTTCTCATAGCTGGCCAGGCGCACACACGCCACGAGACCCTGAGCGGCGAGTTCGACCTCATCGAGGGTCGGCATCGTCGGCGCGATGCGGATGATGTTGTTGTCAGGGTCGAGACCGTACGGGTGTGTGGCACCGGCAGGAGTCAGCTTCACTCCGGCTTCCCCTGCGAGTTTGACGACGCGATCGGCGATGCCCTCCATCGTCGTCAGAGTGATGAAGTACCCGCCGTCCGGGGAGGTCCACTGCGCCAGCTCTTCCGCTCCGAGTCCGTCCTCGAGCGCCTTGAGCACCGCGTCGAACTTCGGTGCGACGATCTCGGCATGCTTGCGCATATGTGCTTCGACCCCGGCCGGGTCGGAGAAGAACCGGACATGGCGCAGCTGGTTGATCTTGTCAGGGCCGATCGCGACCTTCCCGAGGTTCGCTCGCATCCAATCGACCGTGGCCGGGCCTCCGGCGAAGAACGACACACCGGCCCCGGCATGAGTGATCTTCGACGTCGAGGCGAAGACCCATGCGCGTTCGGGATGACCCGCCTCTGCGCAGAGGGAGAGGATGTCGAGATTGTCCGGATGGTCCTCTCGCAGATGGTGCACCCCGTAGGCGTTGTCCCACAGCAGAGTGAAGTCGGGCGCCGCCGTCGGCATGGCAGCCAGCTCCCGTGCCCGCGCTTCGGTGACCGTGATTCCGGTCGGGTTGGAATACATCGGCACCAGCCACATGCCCTTGACCGCCGGATCTTCGGCCAGACGCTGCGCCTCGGAGATGATCGGGCCCTCGTCATCCATCGGGATGGTCAACAGCTCGAACCCGAGGGATTCGGCCAGGGTGAAATGGCGGTCGTAACCGGGCACGGGACACAGCAGCTTATGCGGACCCTGCCCCCACGGGCGATCATCGACGGCCGTGCCGTGCATGAGGGCGAAGGTCAGCGCCTGGGTCATGAAAGTCAGCGAGGCATTGCCGCCGGCCAGCAGCTGATCGGCCGGAACCTTGAGCAGCGGAGCGAAGATCTCCCGCAGTTCGATGAGTCCGTCGAGTCCGCCGTAGTTGCGGGTATCGACACCACCGGGAGTGCGGAAGTCGTCGCCGCTGACCGCAGTGAGCAGATCGGCAGCGAGGTCGAGCTGCTCCGGGGCCGGCTTGCCCCGTGTGATATCGAGCGCGAGACCGCGCGAGGCGAATTCCTCGTATGCGGCGGAGGCTTCGTCCAGTTTGGACGAGAGGTCGGACGGTGCGGACATGCTGGCTCCTTAGGGCTGGGAACGGGCCGTTGACTCCATCCTATCGACTCGGCGAATGTCGACGGCGCTAGAGTGGTCTGCAGCGGTGACCCGGACGACCGCAGGCAATTCGATGAAAGGCAGACTCAGATGGTGCGACCACGTGCGCAGGCCGCCCACGGACGCAGTTTCGGCACCCAGGCCGGAGTCTATGACGAGGTGCGGCCCGGATATCCCGACTCCGCCCTCGACCTCGCGCTGACCGGTTGGGAGCCGCAATGGTCCGGTCTGCGCGTATGCGACCTCGGTGCGGGAACAGGGATCCTCAGCCGCCGGCTGCTCGCACACGGTGCTGATCTCATCGCCGTCGATCCCGACACAGCCGCACTCGAACGCAATCCTGCCCCCACGAAGATCGGCACCGCTGAGGACACCGGCCTGAAAGCAGAGAGCCTCGACCTCGTCACTGTCGCGCAGGCCTGGCATTGGTTCGACGAAGCGCAAGCAGCCGCCGAAGTGGCGCGCATCCTTCGCCCGGGAGGCCGGCTGCTCATCCTCATCAACCAACTCGATGTCCGCGTCGACTGGGTGCTGCGCCTGAGCCGGATCATGCACGCGGGCGACGTCTATCGACCGCAGTACCGACCTCAGCCCGGCAACGGTCTGGCTCTCACCGACCACAGGCTCGTCGAATTCACCACGGAGCTCGCCGTCGACGGAATCGTCGACCTCGCTCGCACACGGTCGTATTGGCTGCGCTCGAACGAGAGGACACGAGCCCGAGTCGAAGCGAACCTGCGCGAGTACTTCAGTGTCGAGCATCCTGTGTCCGGCACAGTGGATCTGCCGTATATGTGCCTGGCGTATCTCCTCGAACGGGCCTGAAACGCACGAAGCGGGCCGCACCCGATGAGGGTGCGGCCCGCTGTTGGCAACCGGGGAACGCCTCGGCGTCCGAACCTCGGCCACCGTGATTCCGTCGGAATCCGGCGCCGGTGTCAGCTGTCGAGGCCGGGGGAGCGGGGCTCGTCGGACGAAGACGATTCAACCACCTCGGGGGAGGTCTGTCCGGCTGCATGGGAGACGGAGATCTTCCGGGGGCGGGCCTCCTCGGCGACGGGGATCGTCAGCGTGAGGACACCGTCGCTGTAGTCGGCGCGGATACGATCCAGCGCCACCCGGTTGCCGAGCGTGAGCTGGCGGGCATAGGTGCCGTTGGTGCGTTCTCGGGTCAGCCACTTCACGTCCTTGTCGGCGACCTCGGACTCGCGGCGAGCGCGAACCGTGAGCGTGCGGTCTTCGACGTCGACATCGATGCTGCTCGGATCGACTCCGGGCATATCGATGCGCGCGATGAAGACTTCGCCGTCGCGGTAGAGGTCCATCGGCAAGGTGGTGGCGTTCGGAGTGCGGGTCACCTCGGAGAAGAATCGGTCGAGGTCACGGATGGGGTCGAAACGTGTAGCCATGTGCTTCCTTTCGTTCGGGTCCTACATTGAGTCAAACACACTCAACTTTGAAATGATTCCAAACTCATGAAATTCTCAGTCTGTGAGCCTGGTTCCCATACTCCTCGCCCTTCTTCCCGTCACGGCGCTCATCGCGTTCGGTCTCGTGCTGAAGAGACTGCCGGGATTTCGGAGTCCGGAATTCTGGTCGGGCGCGGAGAAGCTCGCGTACTACTGTCTCCTTCCGGTGCTCCTCTTCACCTCCGTCGCCGAGGTAGATGTGGCCCATGTCCCGCTCGCGCGCTTGGCAGCGGCTCTCGTCATCCCCACCGTGATCGTGTCCCTGGGCATCGTCCTCGCCCGCCGGGTCATCGCCCGCGATCTTCCGGCCTTCACCTCCGTGCTCCAAGGCGGGATCCGCTTCAACACTTATATCGGCCTGTCGTTGGCGGGCAGCCTGTTCGGTTCCGAAGGCAGCGCCGTGGCCGCGATCATCGCGGCGATCCTCGTCCCCACGGTGAATGTCATCTCGAGCCTCGGCTTCGAGTTCCTGCGCACCGGACCGAGCTCGCTGCTCGCGCTGTTCAAGGCGATCGTGACGAATCCTCTCGTGCTCGGCTGCGTCGCGGGAGCCGCGGCCAATGTCAGCGGTCTGGGTCTGCCGGACGTGGCGGCCACGGTCCTCGAACCCTTGGCGGCCGCCTCGCTGCCCATCGGGCTCCTCTGCGTCGGTGCCGGTCTGCAGGTGTTCTCGATGCGTGCCCATGCCCGGGCGATCATCGTCTCAACGATCGTCAAGCTGATCGTGCTGCCGGGGCTGTCCCTCGTCGCACTGTCTCTCTTGGCAGTCCCGACGGTGTCGGCGCTGGTCGGGCTGCTCTTCCAGTCGATCGCCACGGCGAGTTCGGGCTATGTCATGGCCCGGCAGCTCGGGGGAGATGCGAAGCTCATGGCTGCACTCATCGCCGGTCAGACCGTCGTCATGCTCGTGTCCCTGCCGGTCGTGCTGCTCATCGGCAAGTCGGTCCTCGGCTGAGGACGGACCGGTCTCCCCGCAACCTCGGTCCTGCATACGTCAGCGGCCGATCCCGTGCTGGGATCGGCCGCTTGAGTACTCGATTCGAGTTCACACTCGACTCATAGAGCTCGCTCGGAGCGCTGAGCCGGAGCGGTCATGCAGTTCTCACTCGCTGTCGGCGGTGATATCAGGGTGGCGTGAGCCGAGTTCGGAATCGATGCGCAGGACGCCGGCACCGTCGTTGCCGACGCGCTCAAGGCGACCGATGATCTCGGAGATGCTCGACTCCTCCTCGACCTGCTCGTCGATGAACCAGTGGAGCAGCGGCAGGACGTCGAGGTCGGCCTCGTCCTGAGCGGTGCGGTAGATGTTGCGGATGGACTCCGAGACCTTCTCCTCATGGGCCAGTGCAGCCTTGAAGAAGTCGATCGGCTGCGAACCGGAGACCTTCGGAGCGGCGATGTCGCCGATCTGAGGGGCGAATCCGCGGTCGAGGCAGTGCTGGGTGAACTTGGCGGCGTGAACCTGCTCTTCTTCGGACTGGGCGCGCATCCAGCGCGTCATTCCGGGAAGATCGAGATCATCGAGCTGGATGGAGAGCTGGAGGTAGACCAACGAGGCTTCGAGTTCGAGGGTGACCTGCTCGTTGAGGACCTTCTGCATAGCGGGGCTCAGGTGCATCTTTTACTCCTTTGCGGTTCGAGGCGGATCCGTTCCGCCTGCTTAGAGAATATCCTGACACCTTTTCTAGAACCGTTCCAGTGTGGAAAGGCTCGGCAAACTCTGCCCAGGTATGCCATACCTGCCTCGACCGACGCCGCGTCCTGCGCAGAATGCCGATCAGAGGTCCGGCCGTCTGAGGTGATGTCCAGTGGCGGATTCGAAGGCATGAGCGACTCGCAGCAGCTCGACGTCCGCCCCCGGCTTCGCCACGATCTGGACACCCACCGGCAGGCCGGAAGCCGAGAAGCCGGCGGGTACCGAGATGGCTGGGCAGCCCGTCGCCGAGATGAGGCACAGTGCCCGCATCCAATCGAGATAGTTCTCCAGCTGTACCCCGTTGATCTGCCTGGGATACTCGATGTCCGCATCGAACGGCAGGACCTGGCACGTGGTGAGCACGAGGACGTCATGGCCGGCGAAATAGCTGTCGACTTCCGCGTGCAGGCGGGTGCGTGCTGATTCGGCCGAAGCCACCTCGGCACCGGTGAGGTCGAGGCCCATGCGGATGTTCCACCGGACCGATTCCTTGATTCTGTCCGGGTGCGCCTCATACAGACCGCCCCAGGAGCCCACGAAGTCGAGGGCGCGGCGGACGTTGAATACCTCGTCGGCGTCCGTGAGATCCGGGATCTCTTCGTCCACATGTGCGCCGAGGCTGCCGAACACCGGCGCGGCGGAAGCGACGATCTCCTGCACCTCGGATTCGACCGGAAGCAGTCCGTCCAGGTCGGGGTTGAAGCCGACCCGCAGTCCGGCGAGGTCGGGGGAGCGGTCGGCGTCGAGTGCGAACTCCGGGAGGTCGAAGACACTGCCCGATTCCAGGATCGATTCCGGCGCCGAAGGATGTGGCCCCGAAGCCACCGACATGAGCAGCGCCACGTCGGAGACCGTGCGTGCCATGAATCCGCTCTGGGACAGCCACGCGAAGGGGTTGCCCGGTCGAACGTGGGGGATACGGCCGTTGCTCGGTCGCAGACCGACGACGTTGTTGAACGATGCGGGCGACCGCAGTGATCCGCCCATATCTGATCCGTCGCCTGACGCCTGGATCCCGGCCGCGAGCACCGCCCCCACACCGCCGGAGGATCCCGATGCCGATTTCGTCCGGTCGTAGGGGTTCACGGTTGTGCCGAACACCTCATTGTAGGTGTGGGAGCCGGCGGCGAACTCGGGCACGTTCGTCTTGCCTGTCGTCGTGACGCCGGCGGCTTTGAGCCGGGCGATGATGAGCGCATCCGCTTCGGGCACGCGATCGGCCATGAGCGGTGAACCCCAGGTCGTGCGCATACCTGCCGTGTCGTGGGTGTCCTTATGCGTCATCGGCACTCCGTGCAGGGCACCGAAGCTCTCACCGCGGGCGGTTGCTGCGTCTGCGGCATCAGCTTGAGCGAAGGCAGCTTCGTCGTCTCGTGTGACGACGGCGTTGAGAGCAGGGTTGACCTCATCGATGCGGTCGAGATGGGCCTGCAGAGCCTCCCGAGCAGAGACTTCTTTGGCGGCGATTCGGCCGGCCAGCTCACGGGTCGACCACCACAGCACCTCCTCGCTCATGCGCGGTCCTTTCCGACCTTGCTCAGCACCGCGGACAACGCGGCTCTGATGCCCGTCTCGAGAGTGGTCTCGACATCGTCGGGAGCGAAGAACGGGGAGTGATTCCCGGGCGGGGTCTGACCATCGGCGAACTTCTCGGGGGAGTAGCCGCCGAAGAACCAGTACACGTATGGGACGCCGATGTCATCGCCGAACGCTCCGACATCCTCGCTGCCGGTGGCGGGCTCGGACAGGTGGACCTGTTCGGTGCCGAGTTCGGCTCCGACATGGGTGAGGAACGACTCGGTCTCCTCGGGGTCGTTGTAGCACCGCGGGAACCGATACATCTCTTCGATCTCGGGTTCCGGAGCTCCGGAGGCAAGAGCCTCGGCTTCGATGATGCGGCGGACCCGGTCGAGGACGACCGCGCGGACCTCCTCGGTGAAGGTGCGGATATTGAGTTTGAATTCGGCGGAGTCGGGGATGATGTTCTCTTTGAGTCCGCCGTGGAAGGTGCCGACGGTGACGACCGACATGTCGCGGCCGGAGATCTCGCGTGACACGACCGACTGAAGGCGGGTGATCATATAGGCGCCGAGGACGATCGGGTCGATCGCGTTCTCCGGCTGGGATCCGTGTGCCTGCTTGCCCTTGACGGTCACGCGCAGGCAGTCGGACATCGCCATGGCGGTGCCGCTGCTGACGTAGAGGTGACCGGCGGCACCGGGCCACACGTGCTGACCGAAGATGACCTCGGGGCGCACGATCTCATCCCAGAGCCCGTCATCGAGCATGGCGCGCGCACCTTGGCCGGTTTCCTCACCGGGCTGGAAGAGCATGACGACTGTTCCCGACCACAGGTCCCTGTGTGCGACGAGGTGCTTGGCGAGGTAGAGGCCGACTGTGATGTGAGTGTCGTGGCCGCAGCCGTGCATGACCTTCGTCGTCTCGCCGTCGGGAAGAGTGCCGTCCGCCGTGGAGGCATAGTCGAGTCCGGTGTCCTCGCTGATCGGCAGTCCGTCGATGTCGGCACGGTAGCCGATGACCGGGCCGTCGCCGTTCTCGATCACGGCGACGACTCCGGTTCCGCCGAAGGTGTGTGTCTTCAGTCCGAGGGCCTGGAGCCGGGAGGCGATCTCCGCGGCGGTGTTCGTCTCCTGCATGGACAGCTCGGGAGTGCGGTGGAAGTGCTTGTAGTCGGCGATCGTCTGGTCAAGATCGGCACTGATCGACGCGCGGAGGGCGGAGTTGAGTGACATGATGTCCTTTCAGCAGAGGTCTGGTGCCATCTTGGCAGGAATTGTCGGATGCGGGGGTCGGTCTCGGCAGACGAGCACCGAACGTTGTCAGCCCTCAGTTGATGCCGACGGTGTCGGTGCCGTCGCTGTCGGGTCTTTTGTCCGTGACCGCCTTGTTGCGGGTGAACCATGTGATGAGGATGGTCAGGAACACGACGATGGCGACGTCGCCGGGCGCGAGCACGGGAACCAGTCTGACGAGGACGAGGATGACCAGCGCCGCCATGCCGAGGGCGATGAGCGTCGATTTCAGCTGCTTGAGAGAAGCGATGAGCTGGACGGTGACACCGCCGAGGATCGCCGGGAGGATGTAGAGCTTCGCGACGAGGGTCACCGGCTCGGGAATGAGGGAGACGAGCCAGGTGCCGAGGATGCCGACGAAGATGACCATCGAGGCGACGTGGATGATCGCGGCTCCGCAGATGGCCATCGTCGCCGCGTATTCTCCCTTGCGGGTGCCGGGCTTCGCCCCGATCGTGTCCTGGGCGACGATCGCCGAGGGCAGCAGCTTGTTCGCGACGTTGCCGATCATGAAGGCCTGGTACATCCCGGCGGGTCCGAGGATCGGGAAATAGGTGAGAGGTTCGACGATGTAGAAGACTCCGTAGACGGCGAACACGGCGAGGAATCCCTTGAGGATCTCTCCGAGATCGATGTTCGCGTCGGCGACGAACAGAAGATAGAACGGCACCGAGGTGGCGATGAGGAATCCGATGAACAGCGTGATCGAGCCCCACCGGCTGGTGGTGCGCTCGAATGCCGCGTGCGAGGGTGATGTGATGATCGATGACATGGTCTCTCCTCAGGCTTCGGGCATGCCGAGACCGGCATAGTGGGCGAAGTAGGCGGCGACGAGGCCGATGAGCAGGGAGATTCCCAATCCCCATTCCTTCAGCCAGTTCTGTTTGAGCGTCTTGGCGAGCAGCAGGCAGATGCTCATCACCACTGCCGAGACGATGACGGCGATGACATGGGTCGGTGACTTCGGCAGCTCACGGAAGGTCAGCGCCGCGAAGGCCGCGAGCAGTGCCGCACCCGGGATGATCGACATGAGTGCGGGATTGACCTTCTCGAGCTTGTGAGAGCTGCGTTTGAAGATCGGGGTGAGGATGAGGGTGGAGATCATCCAGCCGGCGCCCGAGAGGCTCATCGCCATGAGGGCGACGATGAACACGCCGCGAGTGAAGGTCTCATCACCGAGGTTGGCACCCATGGTGCCTGCCGCCAGGGACGCAGATGCGACCTCGGTGGCGGCGGACCCGATGAGTCCGACGCGGACGATGACCGGGGGAGTGCCGAACAGAGGCAGCAGAGCGATGGCGACGAGGACCACCGACAGCGATGGCCCGATGGCGGCGACACCGCCGGCGCGGAAGGCCGAACGGACTTCCTGTTGGCTCATACCCGCGGACTCGGCGTTCTTCTTCACCGCGGTCAT
>Ga0308157_10008120_pt1 | contig 12023 bp, 8 predicted proteins | sample PhyBR1_FD_201035 | JGI IMG/M metagenome (GOLD analysis project Ga0308157, IMG submission 201035) | Phyllosphere microbial communities from UC Gill Tract Community Farm, Albany, California, United States - DLSLB.R1 | ecosystem: Host-associated > Plants > Phyllosphere > Unclassified | place: USA...
TAGAAGTACCAATGTAGATAGATTGGTCGTATTTACGGAAAGCGTAACTCGTAATCTGCTTATTGCGATCGGGGGAAATGCTTTTAACCGCACTGTTTATGGCCACATAAGCAATTCCATCATCGAGTGCCAGCCACATGTTCTTATCCTTATCAAGCAATATGCCCCTAACGTTATTGTTTTGTAAGCCTTCTTTGTAATTGTATTTCTGCACCAGGTTACCCTGCTTGTTCATAATATACACCCCGCCAGATGTGGTGGCCACTCCATATAAATCAGGACTGATTTGCGTGGTAAAGTAAACCCGCTCGTTTAAAAAAACCTGATCCAAGCTGGTTTTTAAAGGTTTTAGCTGATGGTTAACCACCAGAAAGAAACCTTTTTTTAACATCGAAACCAACAAGGTATCGCCTCCGTAAGGCAGTACTGCGGTAATGCCCGAGCGGTTTAAAACACTATCTGCGCAAAAAGGCTTCCACATTTCGTGGTCGTAAATCATCAGTCCCGAATCAGACGATTGCGAAAAAACCTTGCCCTTTGCTGCGCCCATAAACAACCAGGTAGTATTGGTTTTATAACTTTTAATTACACCATCCTTATAATGCAGAATAGCATGTATCGACCTGAAAAACACCTCATCACGCACGATTGAAACGCCCCAGATATCGGCCAGTTTCCGCATGTTTTCGGGCAACAGGTTTAGCAGCGAAGTATATTTTAAAACACCCTGTGCATTGGGATAGAAATAGCCAAACTCATCTTGTCCGCCTACATAAATGCGGTTTTTAGAGTCGATCCCTACCGAGCGTACAGAAGTAAAATTGGGCAACCTGAACAGGTTCCAATAGCGGCCGTTAAAAGTAAGCAGGCCTTCGTTATTGCCAAAGTAGAGGATACCATTTTTATCCTGCTCTACATCCCAGTTCTGAATACCGCCATTGTACTGCTCGTTATTGTAGTTAACCACCTGCGGAATGCCCAATAGCACCTGGGCATGGGCACAATAAGCAGTCAGGAAACATAATATAGCCAGTAGAAGTCTCTTCATGTAGGATGGGGAACGGTTAAAACGCAATAATAAATATATAATTTTAATTCCGGTTAGCCGCGCTTACAATTTCAATAGCTTGCGCGCGTTTCTAACGCGTGCATAAATAGCTCAACGATTGTATCGTTAATATGCACCAATATTTTTTACCACGTAAGACATCTTAGAACACCTAAGCTTTGCAGCTTGCGCGCGTTTCTAACGCGTGCAGAAATAGCTTAACGATTGTATCGTTAATATGCACCAATATTTTTTACCACGTAAGACATCTTAGCACATCTAAGCTTTTGCTTTGGCCTTTAACCCTTCAGCTCTTAGGCTTCCGACTCCGGACTTCCGACCCCGGACTTTTTTTTACCACCTAAGACATCTTAGAGCACTCAAGCTTTGAGCTTTAGTCTTTGGTCTTTAAGCTTTGAGCTTTCTTAAGCAAATGTGGTTGCACAGCTTTTCTCCAGATGGCATAACCGGCGGCATTCATGTGTAGCATATCGCTAACAAAAAGTTCAGGCCGCAGCTGACCATCTTTGGTAAGCATTAACGAGTAGATATTAATAAATTTGGTATTGGCTTCGCCAGCAAAGAAATTTTGGATTAACGCATTTGAGGCTACAGCCTTTTCTTTAAACTTATCGCGACTTGGGCTCGGCTTAATCGAAATGTACACAATAGGTACCGTAGGCAGTTTTGCCCTGATGGCTTTATAAAGGTTAATGGTGCGGTTCAATACCGTATCGGGTGTTACTGTATCGTTGGGCAGGTCGTTTTCGCCTACATAGAGTACAATTTGTTTGGGTTGGTACGGAAAAACAACATCATTTAAATAATAGGTAATATCGTTAATCACGGCGCCACCAATCCCCCGGTTTAAGGCATTGTATTTGGCAAAAATCTGTGTGCAGTCGTCCCATTTACGGATAGATGAGCTACCTACAAATAACACCGGGTGTACGAGTGGTTTATACATTTGATCGTACTTTTTAATCACCTGTACATCATCCCAAAAATTGGGTTTCTTTTGGGCAAAGGTAGTTAGGGCTAGAAATGAGAGGCAAAGCAGAACGAAGGATGATCTTTTCATGTTAAATTGTATTAAACCGGGCACAATATAGCATTATGCTGGTTGCTGTGGTTAAATCAAACAAATTTATTACCGCTGGCTTATAGTGTGAAATGTGATTGCCACGGAAGCAGTGACAAGCAATAGTTCCTTTAAAGGTATCGTCATTTCGAGCGGAGTGCAACGCAGTCGAGAAATCTGCATAGATAGATTTCTCCCTGCCCGATGCAGGCGGGCATTCCGCCACCGGGGAAAACCGGTTGGCTTCAGTCGAAATGACGATCCCATTGTGAATGGTGAATCGCAATGCAAAATACCGTATGCCGTTAAACAGCACTTTAAAATCCCCCGCCAAAGCTCCTTTCTACAGCCCCATTAAACCCTGCCGATAAAGCCGCAATATGCGCCAGCTTTTGCGGGGTAGAATGTTCGTTGTATAGTTCGGTTTCGGCCATGGGTAAAACTTTAATCGTTTCAACTTCGTGGCTGTTAACCTTGCCGGTTAAATCGGCCATAATCTGGCCCACCAAAAGCAAATCGGTTTGCTCGGCCTTGTGGTTAAGCGAAAGGTATATGGAGGTAATAATGGCATTAATCTGGTAAACGATAGCCTGCACATCATAAAGCCCGTTAAAATCGGTGTGTTTCTGCATGGGCTCCTGCCGGGCCGATTCAATGGCTTCGCTCAGGGCCGATAAACTTAAATTGGCATTTTTACGGGCTATGCGCGATTGATTCTCATCGCGCTCTGCCCGGTTTTGAATGGCCACGTCCAGGTAATTCAGACTGGCCTTTGCTGCGTTAACAATTTTTACCTTCAGCTGCCGGCTATCCCAAATCGGGAACAAGTAGGTGGCAAAAATGGCAATTATACAGCCCAGCAGCGTAAACATAATCCGATCGTGCACAATGTGATCGAAATGCCCCTGGTAACTGCCCAGCGTTAAAATTACCGCAGGCGTAATAAACAGCACGCTAATGGTATAATTTAAGCGGTTAAAGGCATAAAAGCCCAATAAAAAAACCGCCGAAAAAGACAACAACACCGCAGGGCTTTTAATCAGGTAAATTAATACCAGGCCAATAACCACACCACCCATGCTCCCTTTTAAACGCTGCAGGTTGCGTTTCCAGGTGATAGAAAATTTGGGCCGCGCTACAATTACCAGTGTTAAAAAAAGCCAGTAGCTGTATTTGCTCGGTTCGAGTTGCCAGATGAGTAAAAACCCAAATAGGAAACATATGGCCAGTCGCAGCGAAAACCTGAATATGGGCGATTTTAAGGTAAGGTGTTCTTTAACCGAAAAGCGATCGCCGGTAATAAACAGCGGGTAGGCAATGCTGCCGCTCAGCTCTTGCTGCTCCTTTTCGGGTACACGTTCATTACCGCGGATCATCTCTATAATGCGCACAATATCGTTCATATTGGCCATTACTTTGAGCACAATTAAACGCTGGGTTTCGTTTAAACGTTCCAGCTCCTGCTGCAACAGTACGCGGTTTTGGTGGTAGGCCATATTGGTGGCTACCTCGCCTTTGTAAGCTTTGGCCGAACGTACGTGCCGCCCCAGTTGCTCCAATTCTTTCGCCAAAAGTTCAATCAGTGTGGCAATGAGTTGCAGGCTGCTGCCTTCATTTAGTGTTTTGCGTACCAGGCCATAATCGTAATGTACGGCATTTAACTGCTCGTACAAATCAATGAGCAAGCGGGCGCGCTCTAACAGCAGCTGCCCCTTGGCATTAGTGGGGTTCATGGCGTACTTATCGGTAAGCAGCAAATTGCGGATGAGCTCGTGTTTCTGGTTTACTTTTATGTGCAGCTTAATGGCTGCTTTCTGCTGCAAATCGAGCGGTACGGTTACATCGTAATTTTTGGCTTTAATGTGCAGAAACTCGGCACTGCTCATTAAACATTCAAAAATGGCATGGTGCAGCGAGCGGTACGGCCTGATGAGGATCTGAATTAAACTGATTACATAATACCATAGGCCACCTATTAACATACAGGTACTAAAATACAGCGGCCGCGCCGGGTGCAAGCCCATTACAAAGGTGCACACAATTAAGGCCATGGTGCCTATTAAAGCCAGCTTTTGCCCGTATACGGCAAACATCGAAAAGGTAAAGGCAGCCAGTACTACCACAGCGGCGCTGAGGTAAACCAGATCCAATACCGACGATACCACGAGCGTGGTTAAAAAGAAAACCGAAATGCTCCATACGGCGGTTTTGAGTTTATTTAAACGGTTATCGGGTAAATCGGTAAGGCTAATGAGCAAAGCCCCTACGCCTATGCCTTTTGCGGCATCGGGGTTGCCGAGGTAGAAAAACAAAATAATGGGGAGCACAACGGTAATGGTGGTGCGCAATGCATCAGAAAAATATTCGCCCAAAAAGAAATAAGTAATGGTAGAGCCGATACTGTTTTTGCCCATGTATTAATAATGATGATAATTGATAAACGCCCCAAAGGTACAGATTTATAATGCATGCATATTAAATTGCCGTATAAAACCAGATACTGATTTGTTCTTTGGACTATGGGGAGTAATTACGCCTTCATAACTTAATCTGATATTTTAATCCGTAGTGACGCTGCGCTGAACACTACGGAGAGGTTGGCTAAGAATGCACAAGTCACCTAATTCCACTTCTCTGCCCACTAAGACTTGTGCAAGTAATAGGGATGCAATTAAATAATTAGCTAGCAAAAAAGATCATTTCCCGAATTGCCGAAACGCATTTATTTGAAAAGCTTTATTAACTTGTGGACTAAATTTAATGCTATGAAGTTTTCAGAAAGAATAGGAATAAATGTTGAAAAAATACCTTTTCAGCTAGATTCGGTTGATTCCGATTTAAGGGTATCCCTGTGGAATGCATTCTATACTGGAGTTTTACAGGAGATTGAGCCCAGTTATTCCAATCGAGACAGTTTAGATGAATTTAAGATTGATCTATATAAAATAATTATGAGAAAACCTCTCAATACAACACCGGACAGATTTAATAGCATACTTCTCGAATGCCATCAATATTTTGATTTACTAGCTTGGAATACAACATACGAATTTTTAGAATTCTTCATAAACAAAGATTACGCTAATAATGAGCTTTACGTAACAGAGCTTAATAATGCTCTTGAGCGTGAAAATAGTGGGTACAGAGTTATCCAAAACATTTTTGTTCCAATAATAGATAAAATAGAAATATCATCAATTGAAACATCACTTGAAGCAAATAATATCTCAGGTGTTAAACTACACTTTCGAAATGCCCTAATAGAAATATCAAAGAAAGAAGATCCAAATTATGCTAATTGTATTAAAGAATCTATCTCAGCTGTAGAGTCCATTGCAAAATACCTTACTAAAGAGACAACTCTCGGATCTGCCTTGCAGCGAATAGAGAAATCTGGCATTGCCATTAACAACCAACTTAAGGAAGGTTTTCTCAAATTTTATCACTATACTAATGATCCAAAATCAGGCATCAGACATGCTATAATAGATTCACAAGAACCAGTTGATTTTGACACAGCTAAATTTATGCTAGTTGCTTGTTCCGCATTCATCAATTATTTAATTTCAATAAGCAGCAAAAATGGTTCTTTTTAAACTCAAGGTGATTGACAGCTATCCAACTGCTGATCAAGTAGAATTTCTGCAATTAGGTTTAAATCGTTATCGAGAACTTAGTAATGCGCTGTTAAATAATGAAAATTTGACCGATGAGCAGAAATTCTTCTTTATAAAGGAGTTGGTGTCAGTTTACAGTGAAATGGAAGCTTATCCCCCTTTAAAAAATCTACTGAATGATTCTCCGATAAACAACCCTATTTTAACTTTTCAACCTTTGTTCAAGGCTATTAGGCACGTTCTTGCACACTTTCCTTTTTTTTCAAAATGGGATGATTTCTACTTTAACCAAGATATGGTGAACTGTATGAAATCGCCAGGCAAAACAATTCATAAGTATTTTTTAGCAGCAGAAAAGCATCCTCAATTTTTTTTCAGGTTTCAGTCAAGGGATAAAGGTGAAGAACTCAATGGTAAAATTATGGCTCCAATTGGATATGATTCAAACAAAAACATTAAGCTTACAGATATCCTGTCGTTAAATGATGCTATTTCTTTAATTGTCGGACACTCACACTTAATTCTGTCAACAGTTTTAGATGGACAAACATTGACAGTTTTCGACGTTTAAATCAAAAAGTAATCAGAAACGCAGAAACCGTAACAATATCAAACAGTGACATTTAAAAAATTAATCTATCTCTGGAGCACGCGTACTGCATATGAAATCTGAATCGCTAAACACATGAACAAATTCCCCATCGTCCTCCGTCGCAATGTGATTTCTTTGGAAAAACGAAAATGGGTGAGCATAGCTATTTCATATCTGGTTTCTCTTTATTTAGATTTCGTAATTATTGGAGAGACCCTGAAATAAATTCAGGGTGACGATAAGGGATTAGACTTTGGGTTTTTCGACTTTATGGTTAGCCGGGCAGACTTCCGTCCTCGGACTTCCGACTAAAAAGATTGCTTCACTCCTGCGCTTTCTCCCCTCCCTTCAGCTCGCAATGACGAAGTGGGTGACGAAGAATTATAAACAGGCTTATGTCAACTGGGCTGTCTCTCAACAGCCCAGTAATACATTAATCCCTATACCCATCTCTAAAACTATAATGCGTTTGTGCATTACAGATTACATAATCGATAATTTCGATGTTTAGCTTTGAGCAGGTAGTAAAACAGGTGCTTACAAAAAGCTCATCGAGGGGATTAACCTTAATGTTTTTAACATCGCAATAGTTTAATACGAGTACGCCATAGGCATTACAGGCAACGGCCAAACCGGCTAGTTGCTGTATGCAGTTAATGGGTTTTGCCTGTTGCTTTAGTTTGTACCAGCAAAAAACCTCGTGGCTCTGGTTTACAAACAGCACATACCAGGCACAGGCTTTGCCGGATACTGGTTTGCCACGGAGCTGTTTTAAAAATTGAATTGAATTTTTGGCCAGGTTTACATTAACCGGCTTTTTGAGTGTGCAATAACCGAACTTGAGTTCGGCCAAAGCAATTTGATTTTTTGTTGGTTGCATTTTGTGAATAATTAAATACAGGCCAACTGTGTTCGCGGAATAAATGTAGTAAAAATTTATAATTATGCTGCTAAAGAAATGAAGGGAATGTCACCTTTATCGTCCTCGTTTGTCGCGAAGTAATTCCTTTGGAGTAACGAGGATGGGTGAGCATAGCGATTTTATCGCTGGTTTGCCTTTAGATTTCGTAATTATTGGAGAGACCCTGATCCCGATGTAAAAATCGGGACAGGGTGACGGCGTGGGATTGAGCGCATTCTAGCGCAAGTTTTAGCGCCTTAGCAGGTGAAACAGCCAGACTTGTGCTTTCAGCAGAGCTAATTACAGGCTTCTCTGGGGGAATCGTCATTGCGAGAAGGCTTTTTCAGCCGACGAAGCAATCTTACAACGATCGCTACTTAGCGAGTGCATTAAGATTGCTTCGTCCCTCGCAATGAAGATTATAGAGTGGGGTTGGCTCCCAGACCTCCGACTCCCGGACTTCGGACTCCCGACTAAAAAAGTTCGCAATGACGATTATAGCGTGGGGTTGGCGCACAGACTTCGGTCACCTGACTCCAGACTAATTCAACAATTAACAAAACAATTGCCTTTTAAAAAGGATTGTATAGGTATACCAATAACATTTGATATGAAAACTAAAGTAATAATATTAGTTGCCGTTTTGGGTTTAGCACTATCGGCCTGTAGTGGCAACAAAGCCGATGAGCAAAATGCCGATAGTTTGCACAAATACACCGATACGAGTAAAGTGATTGATAGTGCAGGTACCGATAGCACTGCAGATTCTACCACCAATGCGCCAGCTGATGTGAAGCAGTAGTTACACTATATCATCCCCCTACCCCCTTCAAAAAAGGGGGACAAGTTTTTCTTGAAGATAGCACTGCCGATTCTACTACCAATGCGCCGGCTGATGTGAAGCAGTAGTTAGGCTACATCGTCCTCGTTTGCAACGAGGATGAACGGGAATAGCGATTTTATCGCTGTTTATACTTTACTTCAGCTGCGTAATTATATGCCAGGCAAACTGCTCTTAACTTCCGACCCCGGACTACCGACTTCGGACTAAAAAGATTGCTTCACCCCTGCGCTTCCCCCAATACTTCGGTTCACAATGACGATCTGGGAGTGGGTTTGCGCGATATTGAAGTGGGTTTCGCACCCAGACTTCCGATCTCTGACTCCGGACTTCGGACTCCAGACTAAAAAAGATTGCTTCACTCCTGCGCTGCTCCCCAACGCTTCAGTTCGCAATGACGATTATGGAGTGCTTTGGCTCCCAAACTTCCGTCCTCCGACTTCGGACTTCAAACTAAAGACTTCCGACTAAAATATACCCAATAAATGGTATTGATGCTGAGTACAGTGTTTGGGAAATTTGCTTGTAATAAACAAACAATTTAGGGCATGAAAATAAACAAACTCCTGCTAATGGCACCAATGCTTGTGCTATTGGCAACAGCATCGGGCGTGTTGGCGCAGGTAAAAAAAGCACCAGCCAAAGCTGCGGCTCCTGTTAAAACTAAATACGGGGCATTAGCGATAGACAGATCAAATGGTTTTTATTATGGTTTCTCGTTCGATCAGCCAAGCCGGCCTGAAGCCGAAAAAAGGGCTATAGACGAGTGTACCAAACGTGGTGGTGCCTGCAGCATTGTACTTACTTACTCGGGCACAGGTTGTGCGGCTTACCGTACCATAAACGGCAATGTAGGTACAGCATTTGGCTGGGGCATAGCGAAAACCAAAGAAGAGGCTGACGCAATAGCCACCAAAGAGTGTTTAAAAAGAAGCTTAGGCACGCAGCCAACCAACTTTGTTTGGAGCTGTAATTCGGTACAAGCTACCCCGTTAAAAGAAATATACAATGCCTCGCCAGAAATTACTGGTCCCGTAAAAATTGGCAACCAAATCTGGACCAGCACCAATTTAAATGTGAGCACTTATAGAAATGGCGAGCAGATTTATTACGCAACCAACCAAAAGGAATGGGAAAAAGTAAGCAGGGAAAAAATCCCGGCATATTGTTACCTCAATTTCGACCCCGGTAACGAAAAGAAATATGGCAAGTTGTACAATTTTTATGCAGTTACCGATCGTCGTGGTTTAGCCCCTGCAGGCTGGCACGTACCCAGTAGCAGCGAATTTATAACCTTGATTGCAGCTTTAGGTGGCGAAAAAGTAGCCGGTAAAAAAATGCGTGGTACCACCGGTTGGGACATTCAGGATTCGTACAAGTTTGCGCATGGCAATGGCGATAACTCATCAGGACTTAATTTACTGACCAATGGAAGTGCCGGTGGTGATGAATATGGTGGCGGCCAGTCTTTCAAGTATGGTATATGGCTAAGCTATTGGTGGTCGTCCACCACTAAATCAAGCGGCGACAGCTTTGCCTACTACCTCGATTTTAACAAATACAGCGAACCGCGTGTAACCGATTACAGTAAAACCACAGGTAGTGCAGTAAGGTTAGTGAAAGATTAAACACCCGTATCACCATAATGCTCAGATTTTGACGCGCTCAGCTCAGAAATAGCTTAATCAACCGGAGATGATCGAAGATCTCCGGTTGATTTTGTTTTAGGGGGATCCGCTAATCATTTTACCATATAAGGCATTGAAGAAATATAACCTAATAGATTGCTTCACTCTTATCGTCCTCGGTTGTCACAGAGTGATTCCTTTAGAATAACGAGGATGGGTGAGCTTAGCGATTTTATCGCTGCATAATACCTGTTAGCTTTGCTTTCTCCGCAACATGCCTAAGCATCCAGACTTCAGACCTCCGACTCCGGACTTCCGACTAATTTATTCTGCGTAAATCTTTTAAATCTGCGGGCAAAAAGAAATATGTAGGGATAAAATTTTGATCACAGCTGCTGCATTATGCCTAAGCACCCAGACTTCCGACCTCAGACTCCAGACTTCGGACTAAAGACTAAAGACTCCGGACTAAAGACTCCGGACTAAAGACTGCCGACTAATTACTCCGTCAGCTTCTCCTTAATCCCCTCGGCTATTTTTTTCACTTTCATATAGCCTGCTAAAGAACTGTTTCTTTTATCGAAATTAATAACCAGCCAGCCTTTTTGTGCTTTGAGGTTAAATTTATCGCTGCCATTCAGGTTTACAAATAAATCGATATGCTGATCCAGCGGAAGTTCATTATCAAGGGCACTATCCAGGTATTTCTCCAGCTTATCCGTTTTACTTTCGGCGTATTTAGCTTCAAATTTAAAGTTCGTGTCGTTATCAGTAGTGCTGATAGATAAGCGACCGCCGCTGTTGCGGCACCCGAAGGTTAGCGCGGTGAATAAGATTGCGGTGAGGTATAGTTTATGTTTCATGGTTTGTTATTATTGGTTAAGTGGTTAATTGTTGAAATTGGTTAAGTGTAGGAATATCTTTGTCATCCCCCTGCCCCCTTCAAAAAGGGGGACAAGATCCCTGCGTAAGCGAAATTTTGGCTCCAAACTATCGACTCAGAACTCCAAATTATCGTTTGCAATCCCTTAGCACTGGCCGTCATTGCCAGCTCGACTGGCAATCTTAACCCACTAGTAAGGGTAATAATCCATATATGAAGCTTTAAGATTCCCGTTTTCACCGGAATGACGAACATCTATGGGATTGTCCCCATGTAGCTTCAAAGGGGAAGACAAGATCCCCGCATGAACGGAATTCCGGCTCCAGACTTAAGACTCCAGACTCAGAACTTCTTCATCCCCCTGCCCCCTTCAAAAAGGGGGACAAGATCGCGCTTAAGCGGAATTCCGGCTCCAAACTCAGGACTCTAGACTCCAGACTCAGGACTCTAGACTCAGGACTTCTCTAGCCTCCTGCCCTGCCTTTAATATCATCTGTTGCCGTATTTCTCGATCGTGCTGATTTTACATTCTGGTTTCCGAAATTATAACTGATGCTGAAATTTGCCCTCCGGCTGGTATACCGGTTCACCACCTTCATGTTAATGTTTTGGTAAACCAGTTTCCCTTCCCAGTGGTTGGTAAGCAGGATGTCATCCATATTTAAACGTAATTTAAGTTTTTTATCCAGCAGTGTTTTCTGGATCCCGGCATTTAATGCACCCTGGTAAATGGTGGTTTGCTCTACCCCGTTTACCCTTGGCGAGTTAAGCCAGGCACTAATTTCGATGCTAAAATTCTGCGGTAAGGTAAAAGCGTTGGAAGTATATATATTTACGGCAGCTTTGCCAGCACTGAAGGCTGCCCCCTCAATGTTACCATCGTTAAATTTACCATAATAAACACTAACGTTATTTTGTATGTTCCACCATTTAGCTATCCGCACCGGCACATAAAAATCGGCCGAATAGTTTTGCGAACGGCCCAGGTTTTGGCGAATTACACTGATTACCCGGGTAGCATCATCCTGCTGACTGATTTGCGTAATCATGTCGCGGGTATCCGAATAGCTTAAAGAAAACGATATTTCCTTGTAGTTATAACTAATCTGGTAGCTATTGGTAAACTGGGGTTTCAGATAAGGATTGCCTTGGTCAACCGCCAGTGGGTCCATGTAAAAAACAAAAGGATTTAGCTGCTGATAGTTTGGACGGTCTACCCTGCGCCCATAAGAATACCTGATGTTGTGGTTTTCACTAATTTTTTGGTTTACAAATACGGTTGGGAATAGCGAAAGATAATTGCGCTCTACCGATTTATTATCGGTAACCGAAGTGCCGTTTGAGTGGGTATGCTCGGCGCGCAGGCCCAGCTGAACCTGCCATACCTTCCACTCTTTAGAAAGGCTACCATAAACCGCATTGATATTTTCTT
>Ga0308157_10008123_pt1 | contig 12018 bp, 6 predicted proteins | sample PhyBR1_FD_201035 | JGI IMG/M metagenome (GOLD analysis project Ga0308157, IMG submission 201035) | Phyllosphere microbial communities from UC Gill Tract Community Farm, Albany, California, United States - DLSLB.R1 | ecosystem: Host-associated > Plants > Phyllosphere > Unclassified | place: USA...
ACCTCGTTGCCAAGACGCTCGGCCACGGGAATAAAGATTTCCTGGGTTTCATTGCGTTTTTGGTACTCGTGTGACGATAGCTCTTCAAAACGGGCAAGACGCGCCTTGGATTTGGCCTGCCTTCCCTTCGGATTCTGGCGCACCCATTCCAGTTCCTTGCGAATCGTTTTCTGGCGTGCCGTTTCACTGGCCTCTTCCTGTCCCAGGCGGGCTTCCTTCTGCTCGAGCCAGGAACTGTAATTGCCCTTCCAGGGGATACCGTAGCCACGGTCCAGTTCAAGAATCCATTCGGCCGCATTATCCAGGAAATAGCGATCATGCGTTACACCCACGACGGTGCCTGGAAATTTCTGCAGGAACTGCTCCAGCCATTCGACACTCTCGGCATCCAGGTGGTTGGTGGGTTCGTCCAGCAAAAGCATGTCCGGCTTGGAAAGCAGCAGGCGGCACAACGCCACACGCCGCTTCTCGCCGCCCGAGAGCTTGCCGACAACGGCATCCCATGGCGGCAGGCGCAACGCGTCGGCAGCTATTTCCATCTGCGTGCCGATATCGTCGGCGCCACTGGATGCAGCGGCAGCAATGACCGCTTCGAGCTCGGCCTGTTCGGCTGCGAGCTTGTCAAAATCGGCATCGGGCTCGGCATATTCGGCGTACACCTCTTCCAGCCGCTGGCGTGCCGCAAACACTTCGCCCAGGCCGGCTTCTACCGATTGTCTCACGGTATGTTCCGGATCCAGTTGTGGCTCCTGCGGCAGATACCCTATTTTCAGGCCGGGCATGGGCGTGGCTTCGCCTTCAATATCCGTGTCTATCCCCGCCATGATCTTCAACAGCGTAGATTTACCGGATCCGTTCAGACCAAGAACGCCGATTTTGGCGCCCGGAAAAAAAGACAGAGAAATATCGCGCAGAATCTGCCGCTTCGGGGGCACGATTTTGCCGACACGATTCATCGTATAAACGTACTGGGCCATAGTTAATTTTGCTTGCAAAAGATTCAAATAACCATTGTATGAAATAAACATGATGCGTGCCGCGCGAGGGCGGCTACAATAACAATAAGAATAGAAATCGGACCCCTGCTATGAGTTTTGTACCTGAACCCACATTCACCGACCACGAGATCGCACTGCTGAAAAAAACTGCAGATGCGCTTACTGCCTATTTGGCCAAACCGGTCATCGCCGAAATCGATACCACCGAAGACGGGATGGAATGGGTCGCTTTCGGCGTCCCGCTGGATATTACAGATGAAACCCCCGACGATATTGTCACACTTGAAATGGGCGGCCCCGGTGCACGGCTCATCAGCGAATCCAGTGACCTGGAAAACCCCGACCAAGAAGTTTATGCTTGTGAATTTCTATGGGGCATTCAGATTACCGATATCGAAAATGCACGCTTCGTGCGCATTGATTTCGAAGGCGAGGAAGTCGAATGGGGAGACAATATAGAAGAACTGCTGCCGTTCGGCATGCGCGACCCGGAGCCCGGCGAATTACTTGAAATCGAAGAAAACGACGAGGACGAAGACGAAGATCCGCCCCCTGCCCCCCAGGACCCATCGTCACCCACGCTGCATTGAGTTTGCCTGAACGCTGCGGGTATACATTGAAGATAAACGTTGCAGATAAATGATCGGCAAACGGTGCGGAAGGTTATGCCCCGCATCGCAATGATCAGGTCAAGCTCAGGCACCTGCCGATTATGCGTGCCGGCGGCGATCCCGCAGATATAGCGCCCATCCGACCGGATACATCAGCGACACCAGCAATCTTGACATATTGCCCTGCAATTCCACGGCAGGAGGCAGGGGCTTTCCGGCTCGCTGCAGATGCATGCGAAAGCGGGTATATCGCGCCGCCGCCATCAAAAACGACATGGGCTGGAAACGGAACCAGGGCAGACAATTGACCACCGTATCGCGGGCCAGCAACAGAATGCCCAACGCATGCTTTTCACCTGACGCCGCGCCTTCGTTACTCAGTGAATCTTCACTCTCGTAGTAGGTGCGGAATACTTTATTAACAAAGCGAGTCAGATAGCCATCTCGCGCGATCGCCCGCCACACCATGCTTTCGGGGACGAAACCGTCGATATCTTCGGGAAATGGAAAATGCTTGAGTACCTGTGTCTGCAGACAGCCGAATTTCTCTCCCTTCACATGACACCTGAAATTCATATCCAGCGAAGTCATGTCCATGACATCTTCCGGGAACCGATCCCCCACAATACTGCCATCAGGACGCGCACACAGACCGGTTACGGCGATATACCCGCTTTTCAGATCATCGGGAATGCCACGCCATACATCCGCCATGGACTGCAGCGAATCGGGCAAGAGCGTGTCATCGCTATCGAGCGCAACAATCAGGCGCCCCCAGGCTTCCTTGACGCCGGTATTGAATGCTGTTTTTTTATGCTGATTCGATTGCCAGACATACCGGATCGGAAATGGCGAATCGACCTGCCAAGTTTCTATTTTATTGCGGGTATTGTCGGTCGAACCGTCGTCGATAACCAGCCACTCAAAATCCTTGAATTGCTGCTCGCACAACGACTGGTAGACGCGCTCAAGGGTATGAGCGCGATTGTAGGTAGGCGTCAACACCGTAAAAAAATAAAGATTTTGCGTCATGGCTTTACGTATTCAATCCGATCATTATTTTATTTTTGTTGGTTTACGATAGCAGAGAAAGTGATGAAAACGATGTGCAACTTGTAGCAAAAAGTAAGCCGTCGTGCGCAATAACGAACTACATTAGGCCTGCACGACATGCCTGCAAAATCCGACCAGGCAGCGACTGCCACCGACAACCAGGCGAGAAAAAAGCCACTTGCGCAAGTGGCTTTTTTTCAATCTCTGCCGTCTAGCGAAAAAACGCCATCGGATACCAGAGAGCAATGCATCGCATTGAATACGTCGCATTACCATTTCATGCAAATCTTGCGATGAAAAAACGACGTAACGCAATTCCGACTGCTGGAAGCGTCTATTTGCCTAGTAGCACCTATAGAGCGCCACAGAAGACACTTCATAACGGGCCGCCGGCAATGAAGCCTTCGCCCGCTGCGCCGCTTATACGCGTTTTACTTTTTCCAGCATTTTGAATACGCCTTTGGGCGAGCGTACAAAAAGACGCTTGAATGCTTTACCCAGGCAACGACGCTCTAGCGTGTTGCGGCGAGTGCGTTTGACTTCTGCCATGAGATTCTCCGAGAAATTTTTACTTAATCAGGTATTCTAGCATTAAATCAGGCATTTATCTACGAATTTTGCAGCACCATGGTGTGCCGGAGCGAAAATCAGACACTCGGGTTACGCATCTGCAAAGCCAGTTCACAGGCGACACGCAATGATGACGGATCCGCCACCCCCTTGCCGGCAATATCGTAAGCCGTCCCATGATCCACGCTGGTGCGGATAAACGGCAAACCCACCGTCACATTCACGCCATTGTCTACGCCCAGATACTTCACCGGAATCAGGCCTTGATCATGATATTGCGCCACCACAATGTCAAATTCTCCGCGGCGCGCCCGCATGAAAATTGTATCGCCCGGATAGGGGCCGCTCACATCAAGGCCTTCGGCCCGGGCCGCCGCGATCGCCGGCTGGATGACAGCATCATCCTCATGGCCGAAACGCCCGCCCTCGCCAGCATGCGGATTGAGCCCCGCCACCGCAATGCGGGCCCCAGCCAGGCCCACCAGCCGGCAGGCACGATCCGCCAGCCGGATGGTATCCAGCTCGTTTTCGAATGTAATAAGCGCAGGCACTTCGCTCAGGGCCACATGAATGGTCACCAGAATCACCCGTAATTGCTCGTTGAGCAGCATCATCGCAACCCGCGGTACGCCAGCGGCGTGCGCCAGGATTTCCGTATGCCCGGGAAAATCGACGCCGCCCGCCTTCAGCGACAGCTTGTTGATGGGCGCCGTGACAATTGCCGAAATCTCGCCGGCCATGGCATCTGTAATCGCGGCCAGGAGAAAATGATAGGATGCCAGGCCGGCCTGCGGACTCACCTGCCCCAGCAATAAATTCTCCGGCAAAGGATCGGTACAGTTAATTACCGGTATTTCAGATGAAATTGACCGGTTTTGGTGCGCCGCCCGCCACTGTGCCACCGAGCCATACGAGGTAACCGGCAAATCCAGCCCCAATTGAACCACCGCCCGCGATACGGCGCCCGCATCGCCGTACACCACAGCGCTGGCGGGCAGGCCCTGGCTGAACAGCCTGGCCACCAGTTCGGGCCCGATGCCTGCGGCATCACCCATGGTCAGCCCCAGCGGCTTGGTTGATTGCGATAACGGTTCAGTTTTCATAAGGTAACGTTCATCCGGCAGTGATCTATGGCCATGTGGACCAGCGTGCGAAAGTGTAATCCCATTGCAGGGACAATACAAACCGGGCAGACTGGCCGAGCAGACAGCAAAGGCAGATGCACAATGAGGCAGACTGCCAGCGCCAAGGTCTCAATACCAAAATTTCAACACCAAGGTCTCAGTGACAGCTTCCCAGTAACAGGTTCTCAGCGGCTGGACCATAATACCGATTCTTGGTAACCAATTTTCAGCGTCAGGCCACGATGCAGGGCTTGCCGCCGGCCCGCCACGCACAAAGTCGCCCAACGCTAGCCCGGTGACACTCCCTTGCATTACCATACCCTGCGTTACCACCCCCTGCGTTATAAGCCCCTCTATACCGCCTTCTATACCGCGCGCTTTATCTATACCGCCAGCTCTTTATATTTGCCAGACCGGCCTCATCTTTCAGCTTTGACCTGGCCATTAAGCGGGACCTGCCTGCAGAATTTTGGTGCTGCACCGTGTCAAAAATCAATTATTATGCGACAATATTATAACTGTTTATTTATACAGTAAGAATCACCTTCATCCTCATAGCACCCCACTCAGAAAAGGGGGTCTTTCGGAGCACTTCATGAGTTCGCAGATCCGGATATTCGGCGCCAGACAAAACAATCTCAAAAATCTTGATGTCACATTCAATACCGGCGAATTCGTGGTGATTACCGGGGTATCAGGCTCAGGCAAAAGCTCGCTCGCCTTTGATACGCTTTATGCAGAAGGTCAGCGCAAGTACGTAGAAACCTTTTCCCCGTATGCGCGACAATTTCTGGACCGCATGGACAAGCCCCAGGCCGACCGCATTGAAGGCATTCTGCCCGCTATTGCCATCGACCAGACCAATCCGGTGCGCAACTCGCGCAGTTCAGTGGGCACCATGACAGAACTGAACGACCATATCAAATTGCTTTTTGCCCGTGCGGCCAGACTGTACTGTCGGCAATGCGCGACCGAGGTACGCAAGGACAATCCTGACACCATTTACCAATTTCTTGAGACCACCACGGCAGCGCTGGGAGATCCACGCCTGGTCCTCACCTTTCCCGTGGTCGTTCCCGGCAACTACAGCGAGGAAGAAGTCCGGCAGTATCTTGAACAACAGGGCTATACCCGGGTTCACGCCGAAGAGGAACGCAGCGCAACGGTGACGCCCAAAGGGCGCGGCAAGTCGCAAAAAGTGGAGATCAGCCGTGTTCTGCATGTGGTGCAGGACCGCTTCCGTTTTTCCACCACCGAAAAGTCGCGGGTCATCGAAGGACTGGAAGCCTGCCTGCGCTACGGGACCGGCATGTGCACGGTATACGCCGTCGACAACGACAGCAATCCACTGCAATCATGGAAGTTCAGCGAACAGTTGCACTGCGCCAACTGCGACATTACCTATTCGTCGCCATTGCCCAGCACGTTTTCCTTCAACTCCCCTCTGGGCGCCTGCGAAACCTGCCGCGGATTCGGTCGCGCCATGGGAATCGACTTTGGCCTGGTCATCCCTGACGAAACCAAAACACTGCAGGAAGGCGCTATCAAGCCCTGGCAGACGCCCAGCTATAGCGAATGCCAGACGGAAATGATGCAGTACGCCAAAAAGGCCGGCATCCGCACCGATACGCCATGGAAAGAACTGAATGATGCGGAACAGCACTGGGTGCTGTATGGCGATCCCGAGTGGAAAGGCGGCCCATCGGCCTGGAAGCATCAGTGGTATGGCGTACAGCGCTTTTTTGACTGGCTCGAAACCAAGTCCTATAAGATGCATGTACGTGTCCTGCTGTCCAAATACCGCAGCTATACACCCTGCCCGGCCTGCCATGGCTCACGCCTCAAACCGGATGCAACGCTGTGGCGGCTGGGCGATGCGCCGGCAGGCGACGACATCATGGGAACCTACACCCGTTTCATGCCGGTGCATGCGAAGTGGTCCGTCCCTGCGCTCACTGCGCTGGACGGCCTTGGCATTCATGATCTGATGCGTCTGCCCATCATACAGGTGCGCGATTTTTTCGCCACGTTGGCGCTTTCCGTGTTCATGGACAGCGCCATGGATCTGGTGCTCCAGGAAATCCGCAGCCGGCTGGACTTTCTGTGCAACGTAGGCCTCGGGTACCTTAGCCTGGATCGGCAAAGCCGTACCCTGTCCGGCGGCGAGGTTCAGCGTATTAACCTGACCACCGCACTGGGCACCTCCCTGGTCAATACCCTGTTTGTCCTGGATGAACCGTCCATTGGCCTGCATCCGCGCGACATGCATCGCATTGTCCAGGTGTTGCATCGTCTGCGCGATGCCGGCAATACGCTGGTCGTAGTCGAGCATGATCCGCAGGTCATGGTTGCCGCCGACCGTATTCTGGACATCGGCCCCGGGCCCGGCGAACGTGGCGGTCAGATTGTCTTTGACGGCACGCCGCAGCGCCTGCGCGAAGGCAGTTCGCTCACCGGCCGCTACTTAAGCGGTCAGTTGCGTGTCGAAGCGCCACGCCCAATGCCGGTGCAACCGAATACCCCCAAGCTGATCATCGAAGGCGTCAGCGCCAATAACCTGCAGGATGTCGACGCCGCCTTCCCGCTGGGCCGCCTGGTCTGTCTGACCGGCGTCTCGGGTTCCGGCAAATCTACCCTGGTTCAGGATGTGCTCTACCCTGCGCTGCTCAAGCATTTCGGTCGCCCGACTGAAGCACCCGGCCCCTTTACCCGTCTGCTTGGCGCCGAACAAATCGCCGGCGTCGTAATGGTCGATCAAAGTCCGATCGGCAAAACTGCCAGATCGAATCCAGCCAGTTACGTTGGCGCCTTCGACGCCATTCGCAAGCTGTTCTCACAAGCGCCGGCGGCCCGCGAGCGCGGCTATACGCCCGGCACCTTCAGCTTCAACAGCGGCGATGGGCGCTGCCCCACGTGCGGCGGCACCGGCTTCGAGCATGTGGAAATGCAGTTCCTGTCCGACGTGTACATTCGCTGCCCCGATTGCGACGGCAAGCGTTTCCGTCCCGAGATTCTGGAAATCCGTGTTGAACACCTGGGCAACAGCGCCTCTATCGATGAGGTGCTGGATATGACCGTCAACGAAGCGCTGACGTTTTTCAAAGGTCTGCGCGACGTACAAACCAGCCTTTCACCGCTCATTGACGTGGGACTGGAGTATCTCAAGCTCGGCCAGCCCGTACCCACCCTGTCGGGCGGCGAGGCGCAGCGCCTGAAACTTGCCGGGCATCTGGCCGAAGCAGCGCGCAGCGGCCTTTCCTCTGCAAAGGTCGCCAAAAAAGGCAGCCTGTTCCTGTTTGACGAACCCACCACCGGCCTGCATTTCGATGATGTCGCCCGGCTCATGGGCGCATTCCGCAAGCTGCTGGGCGCCGGCCACTCACTGCTGGTCATTGAACACAATCTGGATGTGATCCGCGCTGCCGACTGGCTGATCGATCTCGGCCCTGAAGGCGGCGTGGGCGGTGGTCGGGTTATCGCCGAAGGCACGCCCGACACCGTCATGGACATTGCCCACTCGCACACCGGTGTGGCTTTGCGCGAATACGAATCCAATATTATCGCCAGCGCGCCACTTACACTGCAGGAGCCGCAGGTGGCTTATGCAGGCAGCACGGCGCTGGCTGTTACGCGGCGCGAAACGCCCTCGCAGATCGACATCCTGAACGCCAAGGAACACAACCTCAAAGGCGTCAACGTTCATATTCCGCATAATACCTTTACGGTCATCACCGGCGTGTCGGGGTCAGGAAAATCCACGCTGGCTTTCGATATCCTCTTCAATGAAGGGCAGCGCCGCTATCTTGAATCGCTCAATGCATATGCGCGCGCGGTGGTTCAGCCGGCCGGCAAACCGGATGTTGACGCCATTTACGGCATCCCGCCCACAGTGGCAATCGAGCAGCGTACCAGTCGCGGTGGCCGAAAATCCACGGTCGGCACCATGACCGAAGCCCACCATTTTCTGCGGCTGCTTTACGTCAAACTGGGCACCCAATATTGCCCCGACTGCCAGGTGCCGGTAGAACCGCAATCGCAGGAACAGATTTTTGCCCGCATCATGAGCTCGTGCAAGGGCCGGCACATCGGCGTTCTGGCGCCGCTGGTTACGGCTCGCAAGGGTTACTATACCGATCTGGCCAAATGGGCTGAAGGCAAAGGCTATACCCATCTGCGTGTCGACGGCGATTTCATCCCGGTCAAGCCCTGGCCGCGACTGGACCGCTACAAGGAACATACGATCGAATTGCCCGTAGCCGACCTGGTCATTACCCCGGCAGCAGAGTCCAGCCTGAAGCAAGCCCTGCACAGTGCGCTGGAAACCGGTCACGGCACCATGAGCATCATTCTGGATCTGGATCCGGCAAACCCGTTGCATGCCAGTGAACTGGAGCAGCAGCACTTTTCCACCAAGCGCGCCTGCCCAAGCTGCGGAACCAGTTTCCCCGAACCCGATCCGCGTCTGTTTTCCTATAACTCCAAGCATGGCTGGTGCAATTCCTGCTTCGGCACTGGCGTCAAGCTGAGCGGGTTCGATGAAGAACAAAGCGGTGAAGAAGACGCCTGGAAAAATCTGTCCGGCGACGAAGAACATGAACTTGCCGCCTGCCCCGCCTGCCACGGCCATCGCCTGAATCGCAACGCGCTGGCCGTGCGCTGGAAAGACCGCAGTATTGCCGATCTGGCGGCACTGCCGGTCAGCGAGGCGCATACCTTCTTTGCCGGTCTGGTCCTCAAAGGCCGCGACGCCGAGATTGCCCGCGACATCCTGAGTGAAATAAAAAGTCGTCTGTCCTTCATGGAAGAAGTCGGGCTGGGCTATCTGGGCCTGGATCGGTCGGCACCAACCCTCTCCGGCGGTGAAGCGCAGCGCATCCGCCTGGCTGCCCAACTGGGCTCTAACCTTCAGGGCGTGTGCTACATCCTGGACGAGCCGACAATCGGCCTGCATCCACGCGATAACCGAATTCTGCTCAATGCGCTGTCACGGCTGGAAGGCAATGGCAATACGCTGGTGGTGGTGGAGCACGACGATGACACCATTCGCCGCGCCGAACATATTATCGATATGGGACCCGGTGCCGGCGTGCGTGGTGGCACCGTGGTGGCCCAGGGCACCTACGAAGATATCATTAATAACCCGGACTCACTCACCGGCCGCTACCTGAAGCACCCTATGGGGCATCCATTAAAGCCCGGCCAGCCCACCGATGCCAATACCGATTATATTGAGATCCATCGCGCCCATTTGCATAATCTGCGGCACGTGAATGTTCGCATACCCAAGGGCCGCCTCAGTGTGATTACCGGCGTATCCGGCTCCGGCAAATCCTCGCTGGCGCGCGACGTCCTGCTGGATAATCTCAAGGGTGTGATCGGCACCAAGACACCAGCGCCATGGCGTGGTTGTGACGATATCACCGGCTGGGAAAGCCTGGACCGCGTACTTGAGGTGGACCAGACACCTATCGGCAAAACGCCGCGTTCGTGCCCGGCAACCTATATCGGCTTCTGGGATGATGTACGACGTCAGTTTGCAGAAACGCGCGATGCGAAGATTCGCGGCTGGAGCACCTCCCGCTTCTCGTTCAATACGGGTGATGGACGCTGCCCGATTTGCGAGGGCCAGGGCATGCGCACCATTGAAATGAGCTTCTTGCCAGACATCAAAGTCCCGTGCGAAGCGTGCAATGGTAATCGCTTCAGTCCGGATACACTGGCTATCCGCTTGCGTGAAAAAAATGTGGGCGAAGTGCTGAAGATGGAAGTCGATGACGCCATTCCCTATTTCGCTGCTCATCCGCGAGTCAAGCGTGCGCTGCAACTATTGCAGGATGTCGGCTTGGGCTATCTCACACTGGGACAACCTTCCCCTACCCTGTCTGGTGGCGAAGCTCAACGAATCAAACTGGTATCGGAACTGGTGAAGGCACGGCTCGACGAAGGCGTTATCAAAACCGGCAGGGCCTCAAGCCGGCCACACACACTGTACGTGCTGGATGAGCCCACTGTCGGGCTATCCATGGCCGATGTCGAAAAGTTGATTGTGGTACTGCACCGGCTGGTTGAAGCGGGCAATACGGTCGTGGTCATAGAACACAACCTGGACATCATGGCCGAGGCCGACTGGATTGTCGACATGGGACCCGAAGGCGGCAATGGCGGCGGACAGGTTGTCGCTGTCGGATCGGTGCAGGACATTATTGCGAAAAAATCCGTATCCCATACCGGCCTTGTCCTTGACGAGTTCCTGGCACGCACGTCTGAAGTAACGCCGGCCCTAGCATCGTGATTGAGGTGTAAATCGGACGCCCGCCAGCACCGCAAACGGCCACACGCCGGAACTGCGGTGCCGCCGCGCAATCGCCGCTTGCGGCAAAGACGCTGCAGGCAATGCGTGGCGCGAAGGTACCGAAAGACGGGCAGCGCAATCGACTATCGTGGCCGCCCTCAGGCGTCAGTGGCCAGCTTCAGCGCATGAGTGCGCACATCGTCCGGCCAGCCAGCAATATGTCTTTTCAGCGCCTCGGTATCATCGGCAAATAGCGCCCGGGTAGCCTCTTCGTAGCCGGGTAGGTCACCACCCAGCGCCAGCATGAAATGATAGGCCCTTTCCTGGGCTTTGCGCCGGCTGTCACGGTCCGTGTTGCTGAGCCGAGCCGACTCCACCAGCTTACGCAACGCGACTGATGCTCCCCCTGGCTGGGCGGCCAACCATTCCCAATGTCTGGGCAGCAATGTCACCTCCCGGGAAATCACTCCCAGCTTCGGTCGCCCGCGTCGTCGCACAGTCTGATCGTCGCTCTTCTGCGTTGCCGGCGTCAACACTGTACGATGCGATGACGAATCGGTGGCGTCCGTCATATCGGGGTTAGTCACCCCTGCTGCCCCGTTACCCATTCGCAGTGTTATCGCCTGTGGCTCAAGGCGTTCCTGCTGATCGATTGGCGTTGCGGCATCCAGTAACCGCAAATCAATATCGGTTGAACGACCGGTAAGATCGTCGAATATCAATACCGCGCTGGTTGACGTTGTGTTCAGGGCGGCCTGGTATGCTGCCGCGACCTGGGGCAACGTACCGGAAGCGAGCTTGCGGTACCCATGAAATACGGTGTAGGTTTGTTCCGGGGTTGCGGTCATTGTTGGAACTCCTTTAATTGGCTTGATCAGTACAATTCAAATATTACCCGGGTATAAATATAATTGGAATATTACCCGGGTAATTAATTGTAAAAATGTCTTTTATCGACCACTGTCCCAATCCAAAACACGACTTGACGCCACCGCCGAACAAGGGAAACCGCAACGAGTGGTCCATCAACATGCGCTCCGGTCGGTGCCCCCTTGCATTCACCACTCGCCTCAGCCCATCACCACTGTGCAAATGCGCACGCGCAGCCGCAGCCATGACCAAAACCTTGATCATGACCGTGTTCAGCCGTTTTTCTGTTCAAGACGTCGCTATGTTGGCAACGCTGCAATGCGTGCGGGATTAGGCCAGGATTCTGCGAATCGCCTCGCCAGCTGCCGCCATGCCCATTGCTGCAGTTACCGTTACCGCAGACCCATAACCGGCGCAGGACAAACCCTGAAGTGCGCCACTCTCTTCTGACGCCCCCCACGCCTGGGGCAGAATGGCAGGCTGGTCGAACCAGAGCGCAA
>Ga0308157_10008124_pt1 | contig 12017 bp, 7 predicted proteins | sample PhyBR1_FD_201035 | JGI IMG/M metagenome (GOLD analysis project Ga0308157, IMG submission 201035) | Phyllosphere microbial communities from UC Gill Tract Community Farm, Albany, California, United States - DLSLB.R1 | ecosystem: Host-associated > Plants > Phyllosphere > Unclassified | place: USA...
GCGGCGGCGTCATGGTCGCCTGCACCGGCGGCACATAGGTTTCCAGCTTGGGCCGGATGGCGGCCGGCGCGTCCTTGGCGGCGACCTGCTTGCGCGGCGGTGGCGGCTTGGCCTTGGCCACCTCGGTCTTCTTGGGCTCCGGCGTGGGCTTCTTGGTCGCCTTCTCCGGCAACGGCGCGATGTAGACCATCACCCCGCCCTTGGGCGGCGCGGCGTGGGTGTTCTTCGGGTTGGGCGACAGGAAGTAGTACAGCACGCCCAGCAGGTGCAGCGCGATCGAGATGCCGATGCCGATGCGGTTGGACTTCGATTTGCGATCCCATGCGGCGAACCGCTCCCCGGCCTCAGGCAAACGCTGGCCGCACGTTTCGCAATATTCGGAATTTGCAGAAAGTATATGGGAATCGTGATGCAAAATAGCAAACCTTGAACGGAACGACGTCGAGAAAATGCGGCCATAGTGCCAGAGTCCCGCATTTTTGGGAACCGCTGTGCAAGGCCATGATAACGCGCCGGACGGCGGCGCGTACGCTCCAGGAAAAGGTAGCTTACAAGTTCCACGTCTTGACGGGTGTTACCGTATGTATCAACCGGCTTTACAAAGTGACGTGTGGCAAGGCCGCCGGGGACGCCGGAACGGCGGCGTGGCGGGTCTCCGGCAGGGGGATGGCATCCATGCGGGCCAGCATGGCGTGCAGGCAGCGGTCGGCGTCCAGCACCTGGCGCGAACGCATTCCGGGCCGTGGCAGGGCGTGCGTGTAGTAGTGCGCGCCCTCGACCAGGTAGCCCAGCGCCCACAGGTTGCGGGACGGCCGGCCGAAGTCGTCGCGCGGCTGGCCGGCGGCGTCGATGTCCAGTCCGCCGGGGTGGTAGGAGCCGTTGTAGTACGGCCGCGCCAGCCCACGTTTCAGCACATTACGGATGAGTAAGGAATCGTCCAGTTCGGGCAAAAAGGCGTCCAGCCGGGCCACCACCAGCACGTCGGCCTGGTGTTGGACCACGCTGTCGCCGAACCTGGTGCTCAGCGCGTAGCGCGCGTTCTGCTCGTCGAGCTCGATGGTGCAGCCGGGGCCGGAGGCGATCTCGATCACGCCCGCGTCCAGCAGCGCCAGCAGTTCCTGGTTGCGGCGCAGCGGCGGCCCGAAGGCGACCCGGTTGATGGCCGGGTGGTAAACCTCGAGGAAGCGGCGGTGCGAGGCCGGCGTCAGGCCGCCATGCTCGACCGCCGCCTGCAGCGTGGCGCGCACGTCGCGCAGCACGTCGGTGGCGGCCTTGACCGCGCTGCCGACGTTGCCCAGCCGGGCCTCGGCCAGGTCGTCGCGCAGCCAGCCGGTGAAGAACTGGCGGAACTCGTCGAGCGAATCGAACTCGCTTCCGCGCAGCGGGAACAGCAGCTGGTCGATCAGCGCGCTGTCGTCGGCCGACAGCATGTAGCGGGCGGGATCGATGGCGCCGCCGCCGGGCGCGGCCGTGGCCAGCGTGTTGCGGTAGACCCAGCCCATCTCGCGCTTGAGCAGCGGCAGCAGCTCGCGCTCGAAATCCAGCTGGCGGCTGCCGCGCGAGGCCAGCGCCAGGCGGCGCAGCGCCTCCACCGCGTCCGGCGTGAAGTAGCGCGGCTGGTGGCGGCCGTCCAGCCCCTTCTGGTTGACGCCGCGCGCGGCGGCCGGCAGGCAGTGGCGCGAGCACAGCGTCAGCTGCGGCTCGGCGCCCGAGCGCTCGTAGCGCAGGCCGTCCCCGTTCTGCACGAAGGCGCCGCCCCGCCCCACCGTCAGCTCGGCGATGACGTCGTGCGCGCTCAGGCCCAGGCCCTGGATGGCGACGCGGGTGCCGGCGCCAATGCCGTCGAGCCGGGTCAGCGGATAGGCGTGGCGCACGAAGGCCAATCGGCTGTTGTGGCGCGCGTGCTCCCGCGCGAAGGCGGCCAGCATGTCGTCCATCGCGCTGGGCTGGTTGCGGCCGTGGCCGGTGGTCAGCACGACGAAGTCGCTGTGCACCAGGTAGCCGGTTTCCAGCTCGACGGTGTGGCGGCCGTCCGGCTGGCGCCACAGGTCGGTGGCGCGCAGGCGGTGGTGGGTCAGGCGCACGCTGGCCGGCAACGCGGCGGCGATCTGGCGGTAGCCCCAGGCCAGGTATTCGCCCAGCAGGCTGCGCGGCAGGTAGTCGGCTTCGGTGATCTCGGCGCCGCCGTGTTCGCCGAGGCGATAGTAGCGCTCGCCGACGCGGCGGTAGCCCTGCTGGCGCGCCCACGCGGTCAGCGAGGGCGTGGCGCACACCGGCGCGTGCTGCACCGCGCCGGGAGCGGGAAACAGCGTGACCTGGCTGGCGATGGTGTTGATCAGCAAGTGCTGCGGCTGGCGCGTGCTGTGCACGCCGGGACCGCAGTCGCCCGGTTCGACCAGGTTGATGTCGAGCGGCAGCTGCAGGCTGGCGGCGGCCGCCGCCAGGCGTTCAAAAGCGCTGAGCCCGCGCGGGCCCATGCCGATGATGGTGACACTGTGGCGTTTCATCTTTATTCGTCCTTTATTAATGGGCAACTTGCCCATAATAAATAGACGATCTTCAGAGCAACTTGTGACCGCTCAATGCTTGACGGTGTTCACGGCCTTCAGTGGCACGGCGTGCACACCCGGAGCGGGCGGCACGTCGCCGGCCACCAGCTCCTCGTCGCTCATCGGGCCGGTGCCGCTGTACTTGTCGAGGAACAGGTAGATGACCGGCGTGATGTACAGCGTGATCACCTGCGAGAAGATCAGGCCGCCCACCACGGCCAGGCCCAGCGGCTGGCGCAGCTCGGCGCCGGCGCCCAGGCCCAGCGCGATCGGCAAGGCGCCCATCAGCGCGGCCATGGTGGTCATCATGATCGGGCGGAAGCGCAGCACGCAGGCTTCGCGGATCGCCTCGGCCGGCGTGCGGCCCTCGTTGCGCTGCACGTGCAGCGCGAAGTCGATCATCATGATGGCGTTCTTCTTGACGATACCGATCAGCATCAGGATGCCGATGATGGCGATCATCGTCAGGTCCAGGTTGAACAGGCGCAAGGTCAGCAAGGCGCCCACGGCGGCCGACGGCAGGCCGGCCAGGATGGTCAACGGGTGGATGTAGCTCTCGTACAGCACGCCCAGCAGCACGTAGATCACGCCCAGCGCGGCGATGATCAGGATCAGCTGGCTGCCCTGCGAGCTCTGGAACACGGCCGCGTCGCCGCCGTAGTTGGTGATGATCGACGGCGGCAGGTGCATCTCCATGCCCATCTGGTCGATCTTGGCGGTGGCCTTGCCCAGCGGGACGTCGGGCGCCAGGTTGAACGACAGCGTGATCGCCTGCAGCTGGCCCTGGTGGTTGACGGCGGTCGGGCCGATGGTGCGCTCGACCGTGGCAAAGCTGGACAGCTGCACCAGGTTGCCGCTCTTGTTGCGCACCGAGATGCGGGTCAGCGCGTCGTCGAACTGGCGGTCGGCGGTGGCCGCCTCCAGGATCACGTAGTAGCTGGCGGCCGGCGAGTAGATGGTCGACACCTGCCGCTCGCCGAAGGCCAGGTAGAGCGCGGTGCGGATGTCGCCGATGGCCACGCCGAGGTTGTTGGCCTTGTCGCGGTCGATCTTCAGCGACGCTTGCAGGCCCTTGTTCTGCGAATCGCTGGTGACGTCGCGGAAGTCGGGATCGGCGCGCAGCTTGTCGAGGTATTTTTGCGCCCAGTCGTTGAGCGCGCCGGGGCTGACCGATTGCAGCGTGTACTGGTAGCGGCTCTTGGACTGGCGTCCGCCCAGCTGCAGGTTCTGCACCGGACTCAGGTAGACCGAGATGCCGGCCACCGACTTGGTGGCCTTGCGCAGGCTGTCCAGCACCTGCGGCATTTTCTGGCGCTGGCCACGCGGCTTGAGCACCAGGAACATGCGGCCGCTGTTGCCGCCGCCGACAAACGAGGTCACGTCCTGCACGTTGGGGTCGGCCTTGATGACGGCCGCCACGCGCTCCTGCAATTCCATCAGCGAGGACGAGGAGATGTCTTCCGAGGCCTCGGTGTTGACGCGGATCTGGCCCAGGTCTTCCTCGGGGAAGAAGCCTTTGGGGATGGTCACGTACAGCACCGCCGTCAGCGCGAAGGTGCCGATGGCCGCCAGCAGCACGATGTAGCGGTGGTGCAGCGCGATGTCCAGCGTGCGCACGTAGCCGTTGCGCAGCGCGGTGAAGCCGGTCTCGAACCAGCGGCCGATGAAGCCGCCCTTGTCGTGCTCGGGATCGATGGCGTCGGCCGGCAGCAGGCGGCTGGCCAGCATCGGCACCAGCATCAGCGACACCGCCGCCGACACCAGCACCGACAGCGCCACCACCACGGCGAATTCATGGAACATCAGGCCGATCACGCCGGGCATGAAGAAGATCGGGATGAACACGGCCACCAGCGAGACCGAGATCGAGATGATCGTGAAGCCCATTTCCCTGGCGCCCACCAGCGAGGCTTGCAGCGGCTTCTTGCCGAGCTCGATGTGGCGGACGATGTTCTCCAGCACCACGATGGCGTCGTCCACCACCAGGCCGACCGCCAGCGTGATGCCGAGCAGCGAGACGTTGTCGAGGCTGTAGCCGAAGGCGTACAGCAAGGCCAGCGCGCCCAGCAGCGAGATCGGCATCGTGATGGCCGGGATGAAGGTCGCGGCCGCGCGGCGCAGGAACAGGAAGATCACCAGCACCACCAGGAAGATGGTCAGCAGCAGCGTCAGGTTGACGTCGTGGATGGCTTCGCGGATCGACACCGAGCGGTCGTTGACCAGGTTGATGTTGATCGAGGCCGGCAGCTGGTTCCTGAAGCGCGGCAGCAGGCGGCGCACGCCGTCGACCACCTGCACGGTGTTGGCGTCCGGCTGGCGCTGCACCAGCAGCACGATCGAGCGCTCGCCGTTGTAGCTGCCGGCGGTCTTGACCGACTGGAAGCTGTCCTCCACCGTCGCCACGTCCTTCAGGCGCACCGGCTGGCCGTTGCGCTGGGCGACGATGAGCTCGGCGAACTCGGAGGCCTTCATCAGCTGGGCGTTGCCCTGGATGGTCAGCGTCTGGCTGGGGCCGTCGAGGATGCCCAGCGGCGTGTTGGCGTTGGCCGACTTGATCGCCTGCTGCAGTTCATCGAGCGTCAGGTTGCGGGCGTTCATCAGCTCGGACTTGGCGCGCACGCGCACGGCGAAACGCTTCTGGCCGTTGACGCTGACCTGCGCCACGCCGGGCAGCGTCGACAGGCTCGGCGCGATCAGGTTTTCTGCGTAGTCGTTCAGTTCGGCCAAGGTCAGCGATGGCGAGTTCATCGTCATGAACAGCACCGGCGCGTCGGCCGGGTTGACCTTGCGGTAGGACGGCAGGTCGGTCATCTCGATCGGCAACTGGCGCTGGGCGCGCAGCAGCGCCGCCTGCACGTCCACCGCCGCTTCGTTGACGTTGACGCTGGGGTCGAACTCCAGCGTCAGCGAGGAGTTGCCCAGCGTGTTGGTGGAGGTGATCAGCGACAGGCCGGCGATGGTGGAGAACTGCTTTTCCAGCGGCAGCGCGACGGACGAGGCCATCGTGTCCGGCGCGGCGCCCGGCAGGTCGGCCGAGACGTTGATGACCGGCGTGTTGTAGCTCGGCAGCGCGGCGACCGGGATGTAGAAGTACGCCAGCACGCCGGCCAGGATCAGGGTCAGCGACAGCAGCACCACCATCACCGGCCGGCGGATGCACAACTCGGAGAGGTTCATCGCTTAGCCTTTCTGTTTGGTCGCATCGGCGGGCTTGTCGGCGCCGGCGATGCGCACCTTGCCGCCCGGCCGCAGGTTCTGCTTGCCGTCGACGATGACTTGCTCGCTGCCGCTCAGGCCGGTCACGGCGGCGTTGTCGCCGAACGAGTACACGCGCTTGATGTTGACCACCTTGGCGGCGTGGTCGGCGTCGACCGCGTAGATGAAGGTGCCGCGCGTGTTGCTGATGATGGCGTTTTGCGGGATCACCATGGCGTCCTTCAACACCTGCGAAACCAGCTTGGTGTTGACGTACTGCCCCGGCCACAGTTTGGTGTCCTTGTTGTCGAACTGGGCCTTCACGCGGATCACGCCGGCGACCGGGTCGACCGTGTTGTCGATGAAGCTGAGCGCGCCATTGATTTCCTGGCCGCCGCCCTGCATCACCTTGACCGGCACCGCGCCCTCATGCTGCGCCTGCAGCAGGCCGGCCAGCGCCGATTCCGGCAGCGTGAAGGCGACGTTGATCGGATCGAGCTGGGTGATGGTGGTGAGCGACGTGGCCAGCTGCACCAGGCTGCCCGGATAGACGTTGATGGCGCCGACGCGGCCGTTCATCGGCGAGCGGATCGCGGTGTAGCTGGCGTCCACGCCCACCGAGCGGGCGGCGGCGATGTCGGCCTGCAGCAGCGCGCGCGCCGAGTCGACCTGGCTCTTCAGCGTGTCGACCGCGCCTTGCGCGATGAAGCTCTTGGCCAGCAGTTCCTGCGCGCGCTTGTACTGGCGCTCGTAGTCGGCCAGCGCGGCCTGGTCGCGCGCGACCTGGGCCTGGGCCTTGTCGAGGTTGGCGCGTTCGCTGCGGTCGTCCAACGTGAACATCAGCTCGCCCGATTTGACGAACTGCCCTTCCTTGATGTGCACCTTGGCGATGGTGCTGGTGGTTTGCGGATGCAGGTCCACCGTGCTGATCGGCGTGACGGTGCCGTTCGCTTGCAGCACCACGGGCACGTCCTGGCGCACCGGCGCGATCACGCTGACGGTGGTCGGGCCCTGCTGGCCCTGGCCCTGGCCCTTCGGCGGCTCGGCCGTTTGATGCGTCGCGTACCAGACGCCGCCACCGACCACGGCGATGGCGCCGACCAGAACTGCTAAGGAAGATTTTTTCATTATTTTTTAAACTAGGTTTACTGTCGAAAAACATTACCACCCTGGACAAGGCGGAATATTGTCGCACAGTATTTACGGGAAAAACCGCGCCCTGCCGCGATCAGGCGCCGGCGTAGTATTCCGGCACAATCAGCGTCACCTCCAGGCCGCCCTCGGCGTGGTTGGCCAGCATGACGTTGGCGCCGTGCTGCTCGGCGATGTTGCGGGCGATGGTCAGGCCCAGGCCGGTGCCGCCGGACTCGCGCGAGCGCGAGGTTTCGATGCGGTAGAACGGTTCGAACACGCGCGCCATCTGGTCCGGGTCGATGCCGGGTCCGCCATCGCGGATGCGGATGCGCGCCGCGCCCACCATGCGCTCGACCGTCACGTTGGCGTAGTGGCCGTACTTGACGGCGTTGTCGATCAGGTTGACCAGGCAGCGGCGGATCGCCATCGGCCGGCCCATCAGCGCCATCGCCGCGCGGCCGCGCAGCTCGACCGGCTGGCCGCCGTCGGTGGCGTCGCTGCAGACGCTGTCGAGCAGCGCGTCGAGGTCCAGCGCCTGCATGGTTTCGGTGGTGTCCATGCTGCGCGCCAGGTCCAGGCCTTCCTTGACCATCTGCTGCATCGCCGACAGGTCTTCGATCAGGCGCTGCTGCAGTTCGTGGTCGCCGACTTTTTCCAGCCGCAGGCGCAGGCGGGTGAGCGGCGTCTGCAGGTCGTGGGTGATGGCGGCCAGCATCTGCGTGCGCTGCATGATGTGCTGGCGGATGCGCGCCTGCATGGCGTTGAAGGCGGCGCTGGCCTGGCGGATCTCGACCGCGCCGCTCAGCACCACCGGCGCGTGGTTGATGTCGTTGCCCAGGTCCTTGGCGGCCTGCGCCAGCTGCTTGAGCGGGCGCACCGTCATGCGCGTGACCAGGTAGGCCAGCGCGGCGATGCAGAACAGGAAGGGCAGGATGGCCAGCAGCTCGCTATGGCCGGACGGCGGCGGCGCGCGCGGCGGCAGCACCGACAGCTTGAGCACCTGGCCGTCGTGCAGGCGCACGTTCATGGTCTCGCAGGTGCCGCGCCATTGGCTGGGCGCGAAGATGTTGCTGCTCTTGCGCGGCAGGTCGCACACGGCCGGGTGCTCGGCCAGCGGGGCCAGCTGGTAGCCGTCGCCCAGGCGCTGCTGCAAGGTGGCGGAGAACTCGGTCGGCGGCAGGCCCGTGGCCAGCGGCAGGTCGGTGGCCTGCAGCTTGACGGTGCCGCGCGTGGCCATGCGCAGGTAGGTGGGGCGCGAGGCTTCGGGCAGGACGTCGGCGGTGGTGATCAATTGTTCGGCGCGCTCGAGCGCGTGGAAGTCGCGGTAGCGCTCCAGCGCGCGCACGCGCTCGCCCACCGCCAGCCACTGGGTCAGCGCCGCCGAGGCGACGATACCGAGCAGCAGGATCAGGAACACCCGCCCGGTCATCGAGCCGAAGAAAGCTTTCACGCCTGCGACTCCACGGTGACGGTGCCGGCCAGCACGTAGCCGCCGTTGCGCACGGTCTTGATGATTTGCGGCAGGCGCGCGTCCTCGCCCAGCTTCTGGCGCAAGCGGCTGATCTGGATGTCGATCGAGCGGTCGAACGGGTCGGCGTCGCGGCCCTGGGTGAGGTTGAGCAGCTGGTCGCGGTTGAGCACGCGGTTCGGATGCTCGAGGAAGACCTTGAGCAGGCGGAACTCGGCGCCCGACAGCATGATGACGATGCCGTCCGGGTTGAGCAGGTGGCGCGCGGTCAGGTCCAGCGTCCAGCCGGAGAAGCGCATCAGCTGCGCCTTCTCGGCGCCGCTGCCGACCGGCATGGCGTTGCTGCGACGTAGGACGCTGCGGATGCGCGCCAGCAGTTCGCGCGGCTCGAACGGCTTGGGCAGGTAATCGTCGGCGCCCATCTCCAGGCCGAGGATGCGGTCGAGCGGCTCGTTGCGCGCGGTGAGCATGATGACCGGCAGCGTGGAGTGGGCGCGCAGCTTGCGGCACAGGGTCAGGCCGTCGTCGCCGGGCAGGTTGAGGTCGAGCACGACCAGTTCGGGGCGGGCTTCGTCGAGCAGCTTCCACATGGCGGCGCCGTCGGCGGCGCACAGGGCGCGGTAGCCGTTCGATTCGAGGTAGTCGGCCAGCAGGGTGCGGATGTCGCGATCGTCGTCGACGATCAAGATAGTTGATGTGGGTTCCATATGCTAATTATCCCCAGTTAGCCGGCGCGTGACCAATCACCAATTGTATCGTCTTGTATATCTCTCCAGTGGCGAAACATCTGGATACAAAATCCGCAAACTGCGAAACTTCGTGGCAACCTTGCGCTGCCACTATGGGTTCAAGCGCGCTGCCCGTGCATCGCGATACTCAACTTTCAACGATAGAGGAACGACCATGAACGTCTTACGCAAAAGCATATTGATCGGTTTTACCGTGCTGGGCATGGCGGCGGCGCAGGCCCAGACGCAGATGGACAATGCGGCTCCGGCGGCCGGCCGCCACGGCGCCACCGTCAACCGCGAGCAGATGCAGGCCAGGATGGCGGAGATGTTCGCCAAGCGCCAGGCCAAGCTGCACGACCTGTTGAAGCTGACCGCGCAGCAGGAGTCGGCGTGGGCCAGCTACCAGGCGGCGATCGCGCCGGCCGCGACCGGCGGCATGATGCCGGACCGCGCGGCCATCGCCCAGATGTCGGCGCCCGACCGCCTGGCCAAGATGCTGGACCTGAGCAAGCAGCACATCGCAAAGATGGAGGCGCACCTGACCGCGCTGACGGCGTTCTACAGCCAGCTGACGGCCGAGCAGAAAGCCATCTTCGACGACCATACACGCGGCGGCGCGCACGGCGGCCATGCCGGCCCGCGTGGCGGCTGGCACAACCACGGCGGCTGAGCCTACGTCATTTCCCCCACTGGGGAAAATGACTTCCCGCGCAGGCGGGAATCCATACCGAGCCTGCGTCGCGACGCCCTATGGACTCCCGCCTGCGCGGGAGTGACGGATCCTAGTTCAACTTGGACAGCGAGGCGGTGAACTTCGCCGCGTCCTGGAAGCCGATGACGCGGGCGCCGTCGATTTCCCTGCCCTGCTTGTCGAACAGGATGATGCCCGGCGGGCCGAACAGGCCGAAGCGTTTCAGCATGGCTTTGTCGTCGGCGTCGTTGGCGGTCACGTCCACTTGCAGCAGCAGGCTGTTGGCCAGCTTGGCGCGCACCTGCGGATCGACGAAGGTCAGCTTTTCCATTTCCTTGCAGGACACGCACCAGTCGGCATAGAAGTCCAGCATGACGGTGCGGCCGCCGGTCCGCGCCAGCAGCGCGTCGAGCTGCTGCACGGTCTTGATGCGCTGGAACGCCAGCCTTTCATGCTTGGCGCCCAGGTGGGCCAGCGGCGCCAGCGGATCGCGTCCACCGCTGGCCACGCCCACCAGCTGCATCAGGCCCAGCACGGCGGCGATGACGCCGGCCGACTTGGCCAGCCACTTGCCGCGATGCGTCAGCAGGTAGACGCCGTAGGCGCCCAGCAGCACAACCCAGCCCAGCATCTGCACGGCCGGCGGCAGCACCGGCGACACCAGCCACCAGCCCATCGCCAGCATCAACACGCCGAAGAAGCGCTTGACGGCATCCATCCACATGCCGGCGCGCGGCAGCAAGGCGCCGGCCGACACACCGACCAGTATCAGCGGCACGCTCATGCCGACCGCCAGCGCGAACAGCGCGCTGCCGCCCATGACGACGTCGCGGCTCTGGCTGATGTACAGCAGCGCGGCGGCCAGCGGCGCGGCCACGCACGGGCCGACGATCAGCGCGGAGATCGCGCCCATCACGAATACGCCAGCCAGCTTGCCGGAAGATTGACGGTTCGACACCGTGCTCAGTTTCGATTGCAGCGCGGCCGGTACCTGCAGCTCGTAGTAGCCGAACATCGACAGCGACAGCCCGGCCATCAGCAGGGCGAAGGAGCCCAGCACCCAGGCGTTTTGCAGCGCGGCGTTCAGGCCCGCGCCCGCGAGGCCGGCGGCCACGCCCAGCGCGGTGTAGACGATGGCCATGCCGAGCGAGTACGCGACCGACAACACCAGGCCGCGCGCGCGGCTGGTGTTGGCGCCTTCGCCGACGATGATGGAGGACAGGATGGGCACCATCGGCAGCACGCACGGCGTGAACGACAGGCCTAGGCCCAGCAGCGCGAACAGCGGCAGGATCAGCAACAGCTTGCCGGACTTGAGGGCGGCTTCGAGACGGCCGGCATCGTCGGCCGGCGCGGTGGCCGCGGCTGGCGGCGTCAGCGGCGGCAGCACGGTGGTGATCGGCTCGGGAATGGCGCGGATGGTGACGCCCGGCGTCACCGCGGCGGGCTTGCCTTCGCCGATGGTTGCGATGGGCGAGGCGGTCGCGCTGGCGGCTGGCGTGATGCCGGCGGGTGCGGCGGCCGCAGCGGCGGAGGGGGCGGCCTGGATCGGGGCGGCTGCCCGCGCTGTTGCCTGGCTGCCGCCGCCGGCGTTCGACGAAGTGCCGGCGGCCCCGCCAGGCAGCGGCACCGAACCGCTGCCGACCAGCGAGGCTTTGTATTCCTGCGGCGCGTAGCACAAGCCCTTGTCCGAGCAGCCCTGCCCGATCGCAGTCAGCGTGAACGGACCGTCGGCCTCGACCGGCATGGTCATGGTGACGCTCTTGCGGTAGGTCTCGACGTTCTTCTGGAAGGTCTCGTCGAAGTGCACGGTGCCGGCCGGGATGGACAGCGCGCCCAGCTTGGCGCCGTTGGCGCTGAACTTGAAGCGTTCGCGGTACATGTAGTAGCCGTCGGCGATCTGGAAGCTGACCGACAGCGTATGGCCGTCGACCATGCGGGCCGAGAACTTGAAGGCCACATCGGGTTCCAGGAAGCCGTCGTCGGCCAGCGCGGGGCGCACCATCAACAGGGCGATCAGCGACAACAAGGACAGGAAAAGGCGGGCGATACGCAGCATGGGTTTTCTTTCGACGAAACGAGCACCAGCATAGTACACCTGGCTTAGTTTTCGCGCCTGAGAGTGGCCTTAAGCCCGGCCATAAAAAAAGGTTCATCGCGGATTACCGGGATGAACCTGCCGTAAACGCAAGAGAGCAGTAAAGAAGAGTTATTGTGTTTGTGCGACCAAACCAAAACTCAACCCACTG
>Ga0308157_10008126_pt1 | contig 12015 bp, 9 predicted proteins | sample PhyBR1_FD_201035 | JGI IMG/M metagenome (GOLD analysis project Ga0308157, IMG submission 201035) | Phyllosphere microbial communities from UC Gill Tract Community Farm, Albany, California, United States - DLSLB.R1 | ecosystem: Host-associated > Plants > Phyllosphere > Unclassified | place: USA...
ACGGCAGCATCGACAGGCCGTGTGTCGAATAGCTCGTGGCCGCCGCCGTCCATGAAGCCAGCGCGCCGGCTTCGGTGATGCCTTCTTCCAGGATCTGGCCGGACTTCTCTTCGCGGTACACCAGCATTGAGGCGTTGTCCTCGGGCTGGTAGAGCTGGCCGAACGGGGCATAGATGCCGACTTGCCTGAACAGTCCCGCCATGCCGAAGGTGCGGGCCTCGTCGGCCACGATGGGCACCACGCGTGGCCCGAGCGCTTCGTCTTTCAGCAGGTTGCCCATCAGGCGCACGAAGGCCATCGTGGTGCTCATGGCCTTGCCGTCGGCCTCCAGTGCGAAGCCGCCCGTCGATGAAAGCGAAGGCACGGCCACCTCGGGCGCGCTGGCACGCCGCGCAGGCAGGTAGCCGCCCAGCGCCTGGCGGCGGTCGTGCAGATAGCGCATTTCCACGCTGTCGTCCGCGGGTTTGCAAAAGGACGCGGTGCGGGCCTCTTCATCGGTCAGCGGCAGGTGGAAGCGGTCGCGGTAGGCCAGCAGTTCGTCGGCGCCCAGCTTCTTGTGCTGGTGCGAGGTCATGCGGCCCTGGCCCACGCTGCCCATGCCGTAACCCTTCATGGTCTTGGCCAGCACCACGGTGGGCTGGCCAGTGTGGCTGGCCGCGCGCGCGAAGGCTGCATGGATCTTGGCCGGGTCGTGGCCGCCGCGGCGCAGGCGGTCGATGTCGTCATCCGACAGGTGGGCCACCAGGGCTTGCAGTTCGGGGCTCTTGCCAAAGAAGTGGCGGCGGTTGAAGGCACCGTCGTTCGCGCTCAGGGTCTGGAACTCGCCGTCCACCGTTTGCGAAAAGGCGCGGGCCAGGGCGTGGTCGTGGTCGCGTGCCAGCAGCGCATCCCATTCCGAGCCCCACAGGCATTTCACGACGTTCCAGCCTGCGCCGGTGAACAGCGATTCCAGCTCGTCCACGATGCGGCCGTTGCCTCGCACCGGGCCGTCCAGGCGCTGCAGGTTGCAGTTGATGACGAAGATGCAGTTGTCCAGCCCCTCGCGCGCGGCGAGGGTGAGCGCGGCGATGGATTCGGGTTCGTCCATCTCGCCGTCGCCGAAAAAGCCCCAGACCTTGCGGCCGGCCGTATCGCACAGGCTGCGGTCGGCCAGGTACCGCATGAACCGCGCCTGGTAGATCGCCTTGATCGGGCCGATGCCCATCGAGCCGGTCGGAAACTGCCAGAAATCCGGCATCAGGTAAGGATGGGGGTACGAGGTCAGGCCCTGAATGCCTTTGGCCTCGGCGCCCAGTTCCTGGCGGTAGTGCTGCAGGGAGTCTTCGCTCAGCCGGCCTTCGAGGTATGCGCGGGCATAGACCCCCGGCGCCGAATGCGGCTGAAAGTACACCAGGTCACCGCCGTGCTGCTCGGTGCGCGCATGGAAGAAATGGTGGAACCCCACCTCGAACAGGTCCGCCGCCGAGGCGTAGCTGGCGATGTGGCCGCCCAGCTCGCCCTGCGCGGCGTTAGCACGCACCACCATGGCCAGCGCGTTCCAGCGCACGATGGCCGAGAGCCGCTGCTCGATCTGCGGGTCGCCGGGGTAGGGCGGCTGCTCTTCCACCCGCACGGTGTTGAGGTACGAGGTGATGCCGGCAGGGCTCCATTGCAGACCGCGCTGGCGCGCATGGGCCAGCAGCGCGTCGAGCAGCGCCGCGGCGCGCTCGCGGCCCTGGCGGGGCTCCCATGCGGCCAGCAGGCCGTCGAGGGCATCGCACCATTCCTGGACTTCCCCGGGGTCGAGCGTGTCGGGCAAAGGGGTGGCGCCGGGCCAGCCAAGTCGTGTCATGGTGCTGCGTTCTCCTGTGGGTGGGTCAGCCGTTGCGGAAAAGGAAACTGTAGGCGTTCAGGGCTGGCACGCCGCCCAGGTGCGCATACAGCACGCGCGAGCCGGCGGGGAATTCGCCGTTGCGCACCATCTCGATCATGCCGTGCATTGATTTGCCCTCGTAGACCGGATCAGTCAGCATGCCTTCCTGGCGTGCGCACAGGCGAATCGCTTCCAGCGTGCCTTCGTTGGGCAGGCCATATTCCGGACCGCCGTAGCGCGTGTCCAGCACGATGTCGGCTTCAGTGATGTCGCGGCCCAGTTCCACCAGCTTCGCGGTGTTCTGTGCAATGCGCAGGACCTGCGCCTTCGTCTGCTCCGGCTTGGCCGATGCGTCGATGCCGATCACCTTGTCGGCGCGGCCATCGGCGGCAAAGCCCACCACCATGCCGGCCTGCGTGCTGCCCGTGACCGAGCACACGACGATGTAGTCGAACTGAAAGCCCAGTTCCTTTTCCTGCTGGCGCACTTCTTCGGTAAAGCCGACGAAGCCGAGGCCGCCCTTGGGGTGCTCCGAGCAGCCTGCCGGAATGGGGAAGGGCTTGCCGCCGGCCTGGCGCACGTCCTCCATGGCCTGCTCCCAGCTCGGGCGGATGCCGATGTCGAAGCCCGCCGCGTCCAGCCGCACATCGGCGCCCATGATGCGGCTCATCTCGATGTTGCCCACGCGGTCGTACACCGCGTCGGAGTAGTTCACCCAGTTTTCCTGCACCAGCACGCACTTCATGCCCAGGTGCGCCGCCACCGCAGCGACCTGGCGCGTCTGGTTGGATTGGATGCCGCCGATGGACACCAGCGTGTCGTAGCCCCCTTCGATCGCCTCGGGGATGAGGTATTCGAGCTTGCGCGTCTTGTTGCCGCCGAAGGCCAGGCCCGAGTTGCAATCCTCGCGCTTGGCGTACAGCTCGACCTTGCCGCCCAGGTGGGCAGACAGGCGCGGCAGCGGCTGGATGGGTGTGGGGCCGAAGGTCAGCGAATGGCGGGGGAATTTCTGCAAGTTCATGGAAGGCATCCTGGCAAAAGGGAAGTCATGGAGACACGGGTCCGGCGCCGTAGTGGGCCGCAGCTTGGCGGGGCAGCAGCCAAAGGCGATCCGTTACTTCAAATGGTAGGAAAATGCCGGCACAACAGGGTTGCAAAATCCGATTGAAAAATGGCTTGAAAGACAACAGAAAGCCAATTTATTTCGGTTTCATTGTGGAAAATTATTCATGCGCGCAACAAAATTAAGAAAGCCGGTGGTGCCGGCCGCTGCTGCCGATCTCACGGGTGAATTGGACCGCACTGACAAGGCCATCCTGCGCGCCTTGCAGCGCGATGCCTCGGTGTCGAACGTGGCGCTGGCGGCCAAGGTCCACTTGAGCGCACCGGCCTGCTTGAGGCGCGTGGAACGACTCAAGCGCCTGGGGCTGATCGACGGGGTGGTGGCGTTGCTCAATCCGCGCGCCGTGGGCGCGGGCATGCTGGTGATGATCGGCGTGGTGCTGGACCGCTCCACGCCCGAGTCGTTCGCCGAGTTCGAGAAGGCCGCCGCGAAGATCTCCGGCTGCATGGAATGCCACGTGGTGACGGGCGAGTTCGACTACTTCATGCTGGTGCGCACCAAAGACAGCGAAAGCTTCAACCGTCTGCACGCCGAGCAACTGCTCTATCTGCCGGGAGTGCGGCAGGTGCGTTCGTTCATGGTGATTCGCAACGTGCTCTCGACGACTGAATTGCCCATGGCGATCTGAGGCGATGCCAGAGGGCAAGCCGTTCAGGATGAGCAGATTGGCATTGCACATTGACTGAGAGGAGGACTGCAGCTGTTGGCTCTGGGCCCCCTTTTCGTTTGGGTCAAGGCGCGGGACGATGCCCGCGCTCTTCACAGACTGCGTCTTATCAGGGCGCTTTGATCACATGCGGAAAAGTCAGCCCATAGTTGGCCGCCAAGCCGGGCGCTGCGCTGGGGTTGCTCAGCTTGGTGAACGCAGCGCCGATCAGGGGAATCCCTCTCGCATCGGGCAGACGGAAGACCGCCCAGCCGTTGGGTGACGTTCCTGGCAACGTCTTGCGGGCCACGGATGAAGAAACGGCCGAGCGGGTGTCCGAGAACGAAAGCACCGACACGGCGCCGCAGCTTTCGGGCTGCAAAGTCGAGTCAGGCACCACGCTTTCAGGGGTGATCGTTCCCTCGCGCGAGCCCATCCGGTAGCTCCAGGTCCCGCCCTGACTGCAGATGCCGTCGCGGACCTGGGTGTTGGTCGCGTGGAAGTATTGCTCGCCGGCACCGAGGGGTGGGACCACGGAGTAAACGCGCTGGTTCGATGGGTCCGACTGGCTATAGTCCTTGGCCACGCTGTACCGTTTGGTGGGCGTTGCGATGACCCAGTCGGTGCGTGCGGCAATGGAATCGTCCAGCACGTACTGATTCTTGAACTCACGGACGGCCAGCAGCCGCGAGAGATCGCCCGCCGTCGTGCGTGCGGTGGCTGCGGTAGCCGGCAGATACATGGGGGTCGATAGATCGGGCAGGTCGTTGAAGCGGGCCAGCAATACAGCGGAGGCGGTCGGAAACGATGTGTTGCCTTGAACGTCCTTGTTTCGCGTGGCCAAACCGGCGGAAACCAGGAGCGGATCAGCGGTGTACCGCTCAGGCTGCGAAACAGCCGTATCGGTAGGCGGGAACAGCATGTAGTTGCCCCGCGCTGGCAAGCCGGTGTTGTTGACGGCCTGGATCGCCGTGGCGGCTCCGGAGAACGTGGTGGAGCCCGGCACATCGATCACGTACCAGGTGGCGCTCAGCTGTCCGCTGGGCGCGGCAAGGCCGCGGCTCGCGGCGACCGCTTCGCTGCTAGTGTCCGTGAGGATCGCTGCATTGAGCACCGATTCCGAGCAAGGCGCGACTTCCTTTACCTGTTGGATGGCGGTAGCCAAAGCCGACTTGCTTGCGCCATCGGAGCCGTAGACGGACGCTTGCGGAACGTCGGCCATCACGATGGCTTCGATCGACCCCTCGCGGGTGTTAGCGGCCTTCACTTCGTCGGTCCATGCAGGATCCAGCCGGCCTGTGGAGAAGGGCTGTGAGACGCCAGCAGCCATTTGCGGCAGCGTGCAGGTGCGATCGCTCGTGCTCAGCTGTGCAATGCCATTGGCACCGGCCGTCACGGCACCGGTCCAGACATCGCCGGGCGACAGGAGCACGTGCAGGCTCAGCAGGCTGTCACCATTGTTGGCGCCGCGAAAGCGCACCTTCACGACCTTGCCGTTGTCCAGGTCGGTATTGACCAGATGCAGCACGCTCATCTGCCCGTTCTGTGCCGTGAAATAAGGCACCAGCAGCACGTGGCCGGCCTGGCCTTCGGCCACCTTGAGGCTGACGGCATCAGTGGCGCCCAGTTGCGTGCTGGAAGGCGTCGCTCCAGTACCGGCGATCACGCCCGCGTGTGCGGCGCCGGCAATGGCCAGCGTGCCGAGCAAGGCGTGTATCGCCCCGGAAATGGTGTTGACTTTCACGGTTTCTCCTGTGGTTGATAGGCAGGTAGGAACGCGTTCACGATGGCCCATGGCGCATGCCAAGCCAGGCTTGGCAGGATGATTACGGCGTCATGGTGCGTGGTCCAAAGCTTCGCGCTGGTCCGCTGCAAAGTGCAGCGGGCCGCTTGCCAATGGCGCCATCCTCAGAGGGAGAGCAATGCCGGGAAATGAAGGGCCCGGCGGCTCCTGCTAGATCGTGAACCCGTCACGAGTGCACGCTTCCTTGGGGCGACCTGGGGCCGCCACCATTGCATGCGCTCAGGGCGCTTTATACATGTGCGGCATGGTCAAGCCGTAATTTCCCGCCACGCCAGGGATGGCATTGGGGTTCGTGAGCTTGAGCAAGGCCGCTCCGATGATGGGCCGGCCATCTGCAGAATTGGTGGCCAGGCTGGCCCAGCCGGAGACGAAGGCATCCGACCGCGCCTGGGCGGTGATCGATGCAGAAATGCCGGAGCGGTTCGATTCCTGAAAGCCCACCGTGGCCACCGTGCCGCAAGCCACGACAGGGCTCAAAGCCAGCTTGGTGGCGGTTTGTCGGTCCAGATAGGTCAGACCCCATTGGTTGCAGATGCTCTCCGGGTTGGTCTTGATCTGGGTGTCGTCACTTGAAAAATACTGGCTGCCGATGTCCGAAGGCGGCACCACCGAATAGACCCGAGCCACCGCAGGCGGCTGGCTGTAGTCGTAGGCCACGCTGTAGCGCTTCGTGGGCATGGACAGTACCCAGTCCGTTCTGGCGGAAATGGAGGAGTCGCTGGCGTATTGGTTCATCACTTCGGTGGCGGCCAATTGCCCCGACAGGTCGCCGGCCGTTCGGCGGGCATTGCGCTCGCCGGCTGGCAGGTAGTATGGCGTGGAGAGGTCGGGAAGGTCGTAGTAGCGCGCCTGAATGACCGCCGCGTTGGTGGGTTCGCTGGTTTCGCCGTCGATGTTCTTCACGCGGGTGGCGAAGCCTGCCGAGACCAGTAGCGGGTCTGCCGTGTATCGCTCAGGGGAGGTGACCGTCATTCCCGTTGGCGGAAACAGCACGTAGTTGCCCCGCGCGCTGCGGCCTGCGTTGTTGACGGCGCGGATCGCGGTGGCGGCGCCGGAGAACGTGGTGGAGTTCGGCACGTCGATGATGTACCAGGTGCCCGCCACACCGCCCGTGGGCGTGGCCAGGCCACGGCTGGCGGCGGTGGCCTCGGTGCTGGTGTCTTCTAGCAGTGCAGCGCTGATTGCCGCATCGGTGCATGGGGCCGCGCCGTTCACCGGGCGGATCGCCGTGAAGAGGGCTGATCGCTCCTGCTGGCTGGCGCCATACACGGCGGTACTGGGGATGTCGGCCGCCACGATGGCTTCGATGGCGCCTTCACGCGTGTGGTTCGCCATCACGTCGGCGGTCCACAGCGGGTTGAGCCGCTCTGTGACGAAGGGCTGCCCCACGCCAGGCGTGAGCCGCGGCGAACTGCAGGTCGCGTCGGCGGTGGACAGTTGCGCGATGCCGCTGGCGCCTGCCGTCACCGCGCCGGTCCACACATCGCCGGGGGCCAGCAGCACCGTCATGTGCAAGAGGCCGTCGCCATTGTTCGCGCCGCGAAAGCGCAGCTTCACAGCCTTGCCGTTGTTGAGGTCGGTATTGACCAGGTGCAGCACCGTCATCTGCCCGTTCTGCGCGGTGAAGTAGGGCACCACGAGGCTGTGGCCCGGTCCGCTTTCGGCGATGGCGTAGGTGGTGGCGTCGGTCGTGCCCATCACGCTGCTCGAGGGGGCCGCCCCGGTGCCGGGGATGACGCCTGCCGTGGCGCTGGTGGCCAGGCCGAGGCACAACAAGCCGCACGCGGCCGCGATTTGCTGGATGGGCATGCGGAGTCCTTCAGTTGGAGTGCCAATGATGGCCGCAGATTACCGCAATCCACGGCGCAGCGGCACTCGTCGATACTGAGAAAAACCAGATGAAAGTATCGCCATTCGATACTGAGCAGCCGAATGCCGGCCACCCGTGCATTCGATGGCAGGGCATGCCGTGCTGTCTGCGCATGATCCGCCCCATGTTCAACCACGGGCCCGCGCCCTTTCCTTCCATGCCACACCCCTCCGCTCCTTCGCCTTCGATCCAGCGCGATACGTCCGCCTGGCGGCTTCAGGTCTGGGTTTCGTTCGGCATTGCCGTGTTCTGCTGCACGGTGGGGCTGGCCTGGCTGCCTGGCGATCGCATGGAGCAGGCCTTCATGGTGATGGGCTATGTCTTCTGCCTGTCGGCCGTGTTCATGCTCGCGAAGTTCGTTCGCGACAATGATGCACGCCGCGGTGCCGACACGCCGATGTTCAAGCTGGTCGTTTGGGGTGGGTTCGCGGTGGCCGTGGGCCTCACGGGCTGGGGGTTGTGGAGCATGGAAATCAATCCGACCTATCAGGCATTTCTGGGTGTGAGCTGGCTGTACCTGATCACCACCGCGTTCACGCTGGCCAAGATGCTGCGCGACCGCCATGAGGCCGACCTGGCCGAAGCCCGCTGGCAGGGCCGCCGCGAAGCCACTGCCGCCATGGGCAGCGCGCCTTCTGTGTCCTCTGCCGCAGCCCCGTCGGACAAGGCTGCCAAGTCTGCTGCGGAGTGAGCCCAAGCGCTGGCGGGCCCATCGCCCGCTCCGCGGCTTGATCTTCGGTACTCAGCGTCTTTCGTGATCCGTGTGATGCGCTTCAAGGCCGGTCGGCCGGCGCTTCCTTTCCTGGAGAAAACCCATGCGCAATCCCTTGCTGATGAATCCGCGCCGTTCCTGGCGCCACCTGGTCGCCGGCCTCGGCTTGGTTTACTGCCTTGCATCGGGCGCGGCCCATGCGCAAAGCGAAGTGTCCGTCGGCCTGTCGCTGCTGCCGGTGGCATCGGTCGTGGGCACCGCCTCGGTGGCGTCCACCGCTGTCGGCGCCGTGGTGGCGGTACCTGCTGCGCTTTCGGTGGGGGGCGCAATCCTCACGGTGAAAGCGGTGCAGGCATCGGCCAACGGCACGGTGTATCTGCTGGAGCGCGCTTCCGATGGCGCGCAGGTGAGCGTCGAGGTGGTTGGCCGCGCCGCGTCGGGTGCCACCCATGCCGTGGGGGCTTCGGTGGTTTGCAGCGTGATCGGGGCCGGCGTGGTGCTGTCGGTGGCCGGCGAGGTGGTGGCCTTCGTCCCGAATGCGCTGGGCCGCGCACTGCTGCACAACGAGCGGCTGTGAAGGGGCCGACCATGCGTGTCATTCCCCCGGCCATTGCCCCGGAGGCCTCCGGATGGCGCGAACTGGCCCTGGCCGTGCTGGTGGTTCTGGCCCTGGCGGGTTCGGGCGCAGCGCAGGCGGGGCGATCGTGCGAGCCGCGCAAGCCGACGCCGCAACTCATCGAACGAGGACTGCAGTTGGCCGAGCGCACGGCCGCCGCACTGGACGCCGAGCACGGCCGCCACGGCACGCAGGTGGTCGTGCTGGCCCGGGCGGGGCAAGACCTTTCGCGCTACGGGCTGCGCTATTCCCACCTGGGCTGGGCGTACCGTACCCCGCAGGGTCCCTGGCGCGTGGTGCACAAGCTGAACGAGTGCGGCACCGCCGTCGGGGCGGTGTACCGGCAAGGGCTGGGCGAATTCTTCCTCGACGACCTGTGGCGCTACGAGGCCGTCTGGGCCGTGCCCACGCCCGAAGTGCAGCAGCGGCTGCTGCCCACACTGGCCGATCGCACCCGCGCCACGGCCATGCACCACCGGCCCTACTGCATGGTGAGCTACCCCTGGAGCACGAAGTACCAGCAGTCGAACCAGTGGGCTATCGAAACGCTGGCCGCGGCCATGGAGCCCGCGACCGTGCACACGCGCGATCAGGCGCAGGCCTGGCTGCGCTGGAAGGGGTACGAGCCCACGGTCCTCAAGATCGGCGCGCTCACGCGTTTGGGAGGGCGAGTCACGGCGGCAAACGTGGCGTTCGACGACCATCCGGACAGCGAGCGCTTTGCCAACCGCATCGCCACGGTGACGGTGGACTCCACCCTGGCCTGGCTGCAACGCGCACAGATGGCGTCGGCTCCCGTGGTCCTGCCGCCGCCTTAGTGCGCCGCCTCTGGCACAGGTGCCATGGGTTTATAGTCAAAACAGCCGTTGCCGCCGTATTCATTGCGGCAGCTGCTATCAAATTAATAGTATTTCAATGCTGAGGATCCAACCATGAGCAAATCCCTTCGCCTGTCGGAAAAGTGGTTCCGCCGCGGCCTGTGGCTGGTGTCGCTGGTGTTCGCCAGTTTTCTGATCGGACTGGGCGGCACGGTGGTGGACGACCTGCCCAAGGTCGAGGCCACGCTGCAGCTCGATGATTTCCTGGACCGCCCCGCTGCGGATGCGCTGCGCACCCAGGTGCGTAACGCGCAGCAGGCCGAAGAGAGTGCCCAGACGGCGCTCGACCAGGCGCGGCTGCAGCGCGCCAAGTCGCGCAGTGAAACCGCTGCCGAGCGCGAGACCTTCGACAACTGGCTGGCCACGCGCAGCGCCACGCAGCAGTCCGAGCACAACCCCGAGGTGGTGCAGCGCACGAAGGCGCTGGACGCGCTCAAGCTGCGTGAGCGCCAGACCCAGCAGGCGGTCGAGGCCCAGCAGCAGGCCGCGCTCGACGCCCGCCAGGCGGCCGAGGCCGCGCAGCAGCGCCTGTCCGCGCTGGAGCAGGGCGGCTATGAGCGCATGGCCGTGCAGCAGCGCAAGGTGCAGTTGCGCGTGTTCCTGTACCGGCTGGCGCTGACCCTGCCGCTGCTGGCAGTGGCCGGCTGGCTCTTTGTCAAGAAACGCAAGAGCACGTACTGGCCGTTCGTCTGGGGCTTCATCTTCTTTGCGCTGTTCGCGTTCTTCGTCGAACTGGTGCCGTACCTGCCCAGCTACGGCGGCTACGTGCGCTACGTGGTGGGCATCGTGGTCACGGCGCTGGTGGGGCGCTACGCCATCGTGGCGCTCAACCGATACCTGGAGCGCCAAAAGCGCGCCGAAGCCATGCCCGACCAGGAACGCCGCAAAGAGCTGAGCTACGACGTGGCCCTGGCGCGCCTAGCCAAGAGCGTGTGCCCGGGGTGCGAGCGGCCGGTGGACCTGAAAGACCCCACCATCGATTTCTGCCCGCACTGCGGCATCGGGCTGTTCGACCACTGCGGCGCGTGCACCACGCGCAAGAGCGCTTTCGCCCGGTTCTGCCATGCCTGCGGTGCGGGTGCCAGCCGCGCTGGGCTGGAGGGCGAGTCGGCGCCTGCCGTGGCGGTCCCGCCGCTTGCGCCAAGGCCTTCGGAGGGCGGCGTGGCGCCGGCCGGTTAACGGCGGCGCAGGGCTGAAAAGCCCTGTGCAGATTCAGAGAACCATGGCCGCCAGCGTGGCCCGGCGCTCGAACGAAGGCGTCAACTGGCCATCACGACCGGGCCGCCTTTTGCCAGCGCGCGCTGGTAGGCCGGGCGTTCGCGCATGCGGGTTTGGTAGGTCTGCAGGTGCGTGTAGCGCTTCGCATCCTGCGCCCGGCTCAGCGCCGCTTCGACGGCAAAGCTCATCTGGAAATCGGCCATGGTGAGGTCGGGCCCGGCAAACCAGCGGTGTTTCGACAGGTGGTCTTCGATGAAAGCCAGGGCCGTCGCCAGGTTCGGGTCCACGAGCTTTTGCTCCGCCTTGCCGCACACGGCCCGCGCGATGGGGCGTACGAAGAACGGCATGGGCTGCTTGGGCAGCGTCTGAAAGACCAGCTTCATCAACAGCCAGTTCATCAGCGAACCCTCGGCGTAGTGCATCCAGAAACGGCACTGGCGGTGCTCGGGCGTCCCGCGCGCAGGCTCCAGCTGCGCGAGGTCGCCAGTCGCCTGGGCGCCGTAGGTTTCCACCAGGAATTCGATGATCGCGCCCGATTCGGCGATGACCTCGTTCCCCTCGGTGACGACCGGCGACTTGCCGAGCGGATGCACCTTGCGAAGGGCCTCGGGTGCCAGCCGCGTGCGCGGGTCGCGTTGGTAGCGCTTGAGTTCGTAGGGCACGCCCAGTTCTTCAAGCAGCCAGAGGATGCGCTGCGAGCGCGAGGTTTCGAGGTGGTGGACGGTCAGCATGGCGCCATCGTAGCGGTGCGCTGCGCTGCGCGGCATCGGCAACGTCCCGCAGCGGACACGGTGCCGCCTCTGCGGCTATCTCTGGCAGCACGCCGCCAGGGGCGATGGTCTCAGACCCCGCGCGCGCGATCGGCAGCGAACTGCTGGCGGAATTCGCCGAAGCGGCCCGCATCCAGCGATTCGCGCACCTCGCGCATCAGGTTCAGGTAGTAGTGCAGGTTGTGGATGGTGGTGAGCATCGGGCCCAGCATTTCGCCGCAGCGGTCCAGGTGGTGCAGGTATGCGCGGCTGAAACCTCCGCGGCCGCCCTGGTCCCAGGCCACGCCTTCGGCGCCCGCGCAGGCATGGCAGGTGCAGGTGGCATCCAGCGGCTGGTGGTCGGCCTTGTGGCGGGCGTTGCGCAGCTTCAGGTCGCCGTAGCGGGTGAAGATGGTGCCATTGCGTGCGTTGCGCGTGGGCATGACGCAGTCGAACATGTCCACGCCTTGCGCCACGCCTTCCACCAGGTCCTCGGGCGTGCCCACGCCCATCAGGTAGCGCGGCTTGTGCGCCGGCAGGCGGTGTG
>Ga0308157_10008127_pt1 | contig 12015 bp, 11 predicted proteins | sample PhyBR1_FD_201035 | JGI IMG/M metagenome (GOLD analysis project Ga0308157, IMG submission 201035) | Phyllosphere microbial communities from UC Gill Tract Community Farm, Albany, California, United States - DLSLB.R1 | ecosystem: Host-associated > Plants > Phyllosphere > Unclassified | place: USA...
CGCCGCCTGCTCCCGCAATAATGGCCTTAAAGCCGCGTTCGCGCGCTTGCTCCGCATATTCGAACATCAAGTCCGGCGTACGGTGAGCCGAGACGACCTTTTTTTCGTAAGGAATCTGAAGCTCTTCGAGAATCTGACAAGCATGCTGCATCGTTTCCCAATCAGATGTACTGCCCATAATGACTGCTACCTGCAAAGACATAATTCACGCTCCATATCCATCGTTTTTCGGTGCGAAATCAAAAAAATCCGGAATCGCCGCAAAATCTCAATGATCTCTCGGGAATCCGGACTCGGGAAGAAACGGCGGGTTATCAGGCACGGGCGCGCAAAGACGAAAACACGCGTCACCGACCGTCGGCCTTCCAAATGAAAGAACCTACGGCGGAAAGACGGATTCTCGTCCGAGACAGAGCGTGCGGGATCGGCGGCAGGTCAGACCTGCGCCGAATCCGATCGTAACCCTAGCTTAAACGGACAAGCTACAGTCGTCGGACCCTTCGTTGCTTCCGTAGTCCGGGTATTTACGGTTCCCGGGTAGATACTGCCGGGCCTTATCCCCAGCTTTATACGGTACGATGTTCAATTCGGTTATATGTCGAAAGCGCGGTTGCCACACGCCCGACTTCAGTTCCAGTTTAACAATTCCGTACATGCCGTGTCAAATTAAAAACCGAACATTTTAAAATCGTAAAATCCGAATGTTCGTTTTTACACAACCAGCAAGCGAAATATCTGCTAATCCTGCGATTCCTTCACTAAATACCGCTCGAATTGTAAAAATTGCGGATATAAAAAAGGCCCGAAAGCGGAGCGCGCTTCCGAACCTTCCATTCATTTGCCTGATCCAAAACCTTCAAACCGCTCTTTTTATCGAACGTTCCCGCATAGCAGCTTGACCGCATTCCGTTTCAGGTTTGCGTCCGTCGGAAACACGTACGGTTCAAGCGGGTTTTCGAGGGGCGTAACCTAACCTCTTAAGCGGTCATGGTACGAGCATCCGCTTATTTGACGACCAGTACCGGAATTTGCGCCTGCTGAACCACGTTATGGCTGACGCTGCCGAGCACGAACTCGCGAATCGCGCCCAAGCCCCGGCTGCCGATAACGATCAGATCGGCATTCAGCTCTTTGGCATATTCAAGAATCAGTACGGCCGGTGCTCCCTGGCGCATCTCGATCCGAGCGTCCACGCCGGCTTCTTGAAGACGACGACGCGCTTCTTCAACCGTTTGCTCCGCCAGATCGAAAAACTCTTTATTCACGCTGCCCGGAACCGGTGCAATCCCGTCTCCCACGAAAAAGCGCGGATAATCGTAAATATGCAGCACTTCCAATACGGCGTCCGGCGAAGCTTTGACTAGCGCAGCCGCGCGGTCAAGCGCTTTGTTGGAAGCTTTCGAACCGTCGTAAGCGACCAGAACTTTAGAGAACAGCATGATCAAGCACCTCTTTCCTTCGATTCGGACTCCAACCCGTTCTTTTCCGCAGAAAAGGACAAGCCGGTACTTTGACCGCATTCCATTTGAGGTTTGCGTCCATCGGAAACACGCACGGTTTAAGCGGGTTTTCGAGGGGCGTAACCTAACCTCTTAAGCAGTCATGGTACTATCCGTTCATGTTCATTATTACCCTTTCGAAAACGGGAATCAAACACCTTGCTTGCTATTCCTTTTCGGCCGGGTTCAACGAAGAATGAAATAAAAAAGAGCTCCGTATGCCGCGATATTCCATACGAACAATGCCGGCACGCCGAACCGGAACGAACGGTGCTGCGTTTTGTGACGCTTCGTCTTCATCGCGATCCAGATGCCCGGCGCGCCGCCGACCGCCGCCCAAGCGAACAGCGTGCGTTCCGGCACCCTGCGCCGGCGTTTTTTCGCCCGGCTTTTGTCCGAAGCCATGACGGCGTAAGCGATCAGGTTGACGATCAGCAGCCAAGCCGCCAAGATCAGGAGTAACGTCATTATAATCGGATCCATGTATGTTCCTCATTTCTTGTCGTGAAAAGTGATGCGGAAAAGATTCAGGGCGAAAGAGTTCGATAGGGATTTAACGAAGGTGCGCGGCGGATAGAGCATCGCGACGCACGCATGCGGGATTCGTTCTTGAAGCGTGAACGAATCCCGTTTGCTCGAGACGTGAACGAATAGTATTCGTTCATGGCTCGAGCAAACTAAATCCATCCTTTCTCTTCCGCCAGCTTTACGGCTTCGATCCGGCTTTTGACCGCAAGTTTGCCGAGCGTCTCGGACATGTAATTGCGTACCGTTCCGTAAGACAGATGCAGTTTCTCCGCGATTTCGCTTGCGCTGCTTCCTTCCGCGGCCAGGCGCAAAATTTCCTGTTCGCGCGGCGTCAGCGGGTTCTCTTCGCGCATGCTGCCGAACGCAAGTTCCGGCGATACTTCGCGGCGGCCCTGCATGACGCGGCGGATCGCTTCCGCCAATTTTTCTACCGGTTCGTCTTTGAGCAGATAGCCGCGAACATCCGCTTTGACGCCACGTTCGAAGTATCCGGGGCGAGCGAACGTGGTCAATATGACCACCCGGCACGACGAACCTGCCGCTTTCAACCGCTCCGCCGCGTCCAGTCCGCTGAGCTTGGGCATTTCGATATCCATCAGGCAGACGTCGGGCCGCAGCTTTTCGACCAGGCGAAGCGCTTCTTCGCCGTCTCCCGCTTCGCCGACCACTTCGATATCGTCTTCCAGATCCAGCAGCGATGCCATCGCTCCGCGCAGCAGGCGCTGGTCTTCGGCTATTATAATACGAATCATGCCGTTCCCCCTCCTTGATTCGATCGGACGACCAGCGGAATCGTGACGATGAGCTCCGTCCCCCGTCCTTGCCGCGCAGTCAGGCGCAGCGTACCTTCGATCAGCGCCAATCGTTCGCGCATTCCTTTGAGCCCGTTGCCGCCGCCCGCGTTTTCCAGTCCGCTGCCGTCCGTCTTTTCTTCGTGCCCGACGTTTTTGCCGCCGGGTCCGACCCCGTCATCCTCGATTTTCATTTCCACCTCGGAATCGCTTCGGCGCAGCGCGACCGTGCAATTTTTCGCCCGGCTGTGTTTGACGATATTGGTGACCGCTTCTTTCAAGCATAGGCTGAGAATGTTCTGGGTCAGTTCCGCCACGCCTTCCAAAGCCTGCTCTCCTTCCACGCGCATCACGATTTCCGCCGTCCGCAGCATTTCGCGCGCCTCGATCAATTCTTCGCTCACTTTGATCGCCCGCATTTCCGAAACCAATTCGCGAACCTGACGCAGCGCGGCTCGGGAAGTCTCCTGAATTTCCCTGGCTTCGTGCTGCGCGCGCTCGGGACTTTTGAGCGCAAGGCGTTCCACAAGTTGGCTTTTAAGCGTAATCAGGGATAGCGTATGCCCGAGCGTGTCGTGCAGATCCCGCGCGATGCGCAGCCGTTCTTCTTTTTTCATCAGCTCGCCGATTTGTTCGTTGGCCGCAGCCAACTGCTGACGCAATTCCATCTGCCGGTTGATCGAACGCATGCCGAACGGAAGCAGCAGCAGAACCATCACGATCGGAAACAGCGAGATCAGGTCGGCAGGCGACAACTCGTTCAAGTGCAGCGCGATAACCGTCACCATCAGGATTCCCGACAACGCAAGAAACCTTTTGAACGTTTTCTTGTCGCGTATGCCCCCGATAAAAGTCGCCGTAAAAAATCCCAGGTACAGATTGTACAGGCCGCCGAGCTGGGCGAACGCCGCGATAATCAGCATCATGCCCAGCAGCAGCAGATTATACGTCCGCTCGTTCGCGCACCAGTACAGCTGCCTGTAGATGACGGCGAACACGATCACCAACGCGTAACCGGCGGTCTGAAGCGCGATATTCAGATCTTGGATGCTTAGAATCGGAAAGATCAAATACAGCAAAAAGATATAGGGCAGCACCCCATACCTTTTCGGCAGCCGAAACCACGTCCCGACATTCTTCATACGCTTTTTACACCGCCTCCTGCTTTTTTCTCACATATCCCGATAGTACCATAAAAGCGACCAGGTAGCCGAGCAGAAGAACGATGCTCGTCGCGGAAGGCGTTCCGCCGGCCGCGATCGACCAGGCTCCGTCTCCATAGTTATAGGAAGGCAGCCATTTTCCGATCCGCTGCACGGCTTCGGGCATGATCTCGAACGGCATCCACAGTCCTCCGGAAATCGCCAGTCCCATATACAGCACGTTGCTGATTCCGTTTGCCGTGTCTACCTTTTTCATGCAGCCGATCAAACCGCCCAAAGCCAGGAAAGGCAGCGAAGCGAGCACGATCCATAATCCCGAAGCCAACCACTGTGCCGCGCTTAGATGAACGCCGTTGATCAGCCAGCCGGAGACGAAAATGACGACAATGCAGAGCAGGTTGAGCAGCATTTGGGCAAACATCTTGGCCGCCGCGTACGCGGCGCCGGGCAGCGGCGTCGTCCGCAGCGCGGTCGACCATCCCTGCGTACGCTCCTGCACCAGACGGAGGCCGAACGTCATGACCGATGTTCCCATGACGCTGAACGCCGCCATGGACATCAGATAATGGGCCTGCCATTGTTCCAGATTCGGCATATTGCCGTTCAGCACCCGAGTGAAGATAAAGTAGAATAAGATCGGCATCGCCAAGGACCAAAATACGAAATAGGGATTGCGAAGAATCCGCAAAATTTCCGCTTTGCTTTGCATCAATAGACTTTTCATGATCAGATCGCCTCCTGCGTTTCGGATAGGGTATTCGCTTCGCGATTGCGGGTCAATTGTTCGAAAGCCGCGTCGAGCCGGCCGACGTCGACCCGGATATCCCGGATGCCGAGACCGGATTCGATCAGGATGCGCAGAACGGCATCCGTATCTTCCGCCGTCACGACGATCCGGCCGTTCGACTCGGTCACGTTCGCTTTGCCTACCGATCGCATGGCGAGCAGCCCTTCCGCTCGTTTAAGGCAATCGGTTTCCGCCGCTTCCGGCAGGAACGACACGCTGCGTTTGACCAGCGCGCGCTTGATCTCTTCCGGCGTTCCGTCCGCCGCCAGCTTCCCCTGATCGAACAGCAGGATCCGGTCGGCTTCGCTGTCCGCTTCCTCCAGATAATGCGTCGAGAACAGCACCGTTTTCCCCTGCTTCGCCAACTGGCGAACCTCGTTCCAGAATCGGCGGCGCGCCCCGGTATCCAGCCCGACGGTCGGTTCGTCGAAGAAGAGCACGTCCGGATTGCCGGCCATCGCCAAGGCAAACCCCAAGCTTCTTTTTTGTCCGCCCGACATCTTCTGCGCGCCGCGTTTAAGGTCGGCAGGACTCAGCCCGCTCAATCCGATCAAATAATCGCGGTCCGCAGGACGGCTGTAATAGCTGCGGAACAAGTCGATCAATTCTCCTGCCTTGAGCCCGTCCATGACGGCTACCTCCTGAAGCATGACGCCGATCCGGTCGCGGATATCGCGGTCGCCCGGCAATCCGCCGAGCAGGTTCACGCTGCCCTCGCTCGGTTCTAGCAGGCCCAGCATCATGGACATTGCCGTCGTTTTGCCTGCCCCGTTAGGCCCGAGCAGCGCGGTTACCGTTCCTTTTTCGATCGTGAAGCTGACGCCGTCGACCGCTTTTTTTCCGCGGAACGTTTTGGATATGTTTTTCAGTTCGATTACGCTTGTCATTATGTTCTCTCCTTCGTCGCTATGGTCGATGATGGCCCGCTGTTATTTATGTATTCAGCTTACCGGAGCGAAGAAGGTGACAGTAGTATGGGCTGTCACCGTTTTCGGGTGACAGTTGTCACCCGGTCGGCGAGAAACGCGAACACGAAAAAGACCGCATAAAATGCTCCGCGGCCTTTTCCGAAGTTATGCACATGTGGGTAAGTCTCAAAAAAGCATATTCTTCTTCAGGTTATCCCCGAAGTGGGGGTAACCTGTTCGGAACTTTTTAAAAGTAGTCGGGCAAATAAGGAGTACGTGCGGGAATCAGGGCATCCAATCGTTCAGCGGCCGCTTCGGAAGCTTCCAGCAGACCGAAGCGTCGAAGATCCGACGGTCGGCGGTAGCCGAGCAGCATCGCGGTCAGCAGTCCGATGGAGACGGATATTTCCGCCTCTGCTTCCTTTCGGGCATCGGCAGGCGTTCGAACGGACTCAAGCTCCCCCGTCCCGTCCGGGGATATGCTCCATACCCAGGTTCCTTCGTTCCACGGAGCGTCGCGGTCTTCGATCTTCAGGGAGAAACGCGAATCCGTGCCGAGCCCGGCGAAAGGATACGCTCGTACGAACGCGGCCGCGTCGACGATCCGTCCCATGAAGTAAGGCTCGATCTCCTGTTTGACCATCGGGTCCGGAAGAAGCAGGGAGAGCGGATCGTCGGCCGGAAGTTTGAGCCTGACTTCTTTCAGCTTGGAGTCGTGATTGCCGATAAAATCCCATAATCCCTGCCGGGCCGTCTCGTTCAGCCAGAACATTTCTTCCGTGATCCATACTTTGTCTTCGATCGCGTACAGGACGTAGGCTTCCGGCTCGCCGGTTTCGTTGTAATACACGGCCGTATACGGAATCCCGCTCATTACCCGATTTTCCCACCAATTCCCGCTGCGGGTCATCGCTCCGTTATAACGCGTGATTGCCCGATCGTAAACGGATTTCAGGACTGCGATATCGCGTACTTCCCGAACGACGCGTCCGGGGACGTTTTTGCGTGAGGGCAGCTTATCCACGGGAATGGAATAGTTTTTGTTGTCGGTAAAAAGCTCCCAGCCGTACTTCCGGTAGAAAGCGACCGAAAAAGGATGCAGGTAAGACAGCAGCTGCCCCTGATTTTTCATCTCTTCGAGCGCCCGGCGCAGCAGAAGGGTCACCATGCCTTTGCGCCGTTTCTCGGGCCAAGTGGCGACTCCGCCGATTCCGCCCATTTTGATCGTCCGCCCGTGCACGTAAACCTCGAGCGGGAGCAGGGCCAGCTTGGCGGACAGTTCCCCGTCCTCGAAAGCGCCCCATACCGGCTCATCCCCGAATCGGGCTCTGCGCTCCTCTTTTCTTTCCTCGCTCAATTTGTATAAAAACGCGTATTCCGCCAGCTCGATATTCGCGTCGAATTCCCGGTCGGTGAGCCTCCTGATCTCCATCGGCTTTTTCGCCTCCTTCAAGATTTTCGCTTTCCTCCCTATGTTTCTTCGCGGAGAAAGCGAATTCCTGCGAAACCGCTTTGAGACTCAAGCAAAAAAAAAGATTCCCGCGCGATGCTGGCGCAGGAATCTTTTGCGGCGGCTTGTTGATCGGGTTACTCCGCGCCGGACGCATGCGCGCGGTGCGGACCGCCGATAATCCGGTCGATCACGCCGTATTCCAGCGCTTCCTCCGACGACATGAAATAATCCCGGTCCATGTCGCGCGCGATCCGGTCGAGCGGCTGGCCCGTGTGCAAAGCGGCAATCTCGTTCAAACGCTCGCGGGTACGAATGATCCGCTTGGCGCTGATCGCGATATCGCTGGCCTGCCCCTGCGCGCCGCCGTGCGGCTGATGGATCATGACCTCGCTGTTGGGAAGCGCGCAGCGTTTGCCCGGCGCTCCCGCCAGCAGCAGAATCGCCGCGAACGAAGCCGCCATGCCCGTGCAGATCGTATGCACGTCCGGCTTCACATGGCGCATGGCGTCGTAGATCGCGAATCCCGCCGTCGTCACTCCTCCCGGACTGTTGATGTAGAAATGGATGTCTTTCTCCGGATCTTCGGCTTCGAGCAGCAAAAGCTGCGCCGTAATGCTGTTAGCCACCTGATCGTCGATCGCGGATCCCAGAAAAACGATCCGGTCTTTCAGCAGTCTGGAATAAATATCGTAAGATCGTTCGCCGCGGCTGGTTTGTTCCACGACGTAAGGAATGAATGTACTCACCGGCTGTGCCTCCTTCAGATTATGAAAAGGATGATATCCGTGCCGGGCAGCTACTAGCACGTTGACCGCTAACGAAGTAAGGTTACACCCGGCTGAAACGCACCTAAAGCGTGTGCGTTTCAGCCGAACGTAAACCTATGATTAAGGTTGTTCAAGCTACTAGTCGGAGACGAACGGAAGAACGGACTGTAGGTTTTCTGCGCAGCTGCATTGTTTCCATTCGAGCCCGGTTAACGCGCGCAGGTATCGAGCAGCGAACCGCTAGTGAAGCTTCTTCTCCGCTACCGCCGTTCCAAAGCACCATCAGCGCGCGAACGTCCTGAAGTTGAATCGCCTGCATATAAGCAAAAACCGCTTGTTCGTCCGAATTTTTCTTGTCCGCCAAAGGCTCCGTCCATTCCTGCTCGGACTGACGCCGCTTATCCAGCTTCTTTCTCGCCCGATGCAGGGAAGCTTTGACTCCGCCTTCCGTTGTGCCGAGCAGCTCAGCCGTTTCCGCCGCCGTAAAGCGTAAATACTCCATCAGCAAATAAACGGTTCGTTGATCCGGCGTTAGCACGCGAACAAGACGCTCTGCTGCCGACCATAGTCGCAGGGGATCAGTCGTCGCGCAGGCCGCGCCTTCCTCGTTGATCGGATCGGATATAGCCTCATCTCTTCCTTTGCGCATGCGATCAATCCAGGCGTGGTAAGCGATGCTGCGCAAATAGGTTCGATTTCTTGCTCCCCCGTGTTCACGAAATGCCGCCCACGCTTTCAGCCATGTCTCCTGTAAAAGATCCTGCCCGTCTGCTACCGAACCTGTTAGAAATCGACAGTATCTTCCCAGTGCGTCGTCATGCTCTGCAATCAGTTCCGCAAATTCGTCATGTCGCTTTGTTTCTTTTGTTAGACTGCGTTCCATTCTGTTCATCTCCTCCTCTCCGTCAGGATTCATTAGCTTAAACGGATCAACGAATCTAAACGATACTCCGATTCTTTTTTTTATTTTAAACTTTTTTTCGATCAGCGTTTCATCTTTCTTTATCATGGTTATAACTCTACATAGACATTTTTAAACAATCCGGAACCCCATTTCGGACAAGCGGTACAGTTTATAACTTTGAATAACGGGATAAAATCGGCATAAAAAAAACAGGAACCAGTTGCAGCTGGTCCCTGCGAAAACAAATCTTTGTGAGAGAAGATTTGGAACAGTAGTATTTCTCAGATCGGCATTACGCGGATTTGAAAAATATTAGAAGCCGATGTTATCAACAAGCGTGATAATCCCGTTCTTGAAAGTTGTAGCTGCGCCGTTTTTGTTTACCAGCGTATTACGCTCGAATTTCACTTTCTTGATTGTGCCGTCACCCCATACGCCGATTCCGCGATGCGCGCCGTCGGTGATGGTGTTGCCGATGAATTCCACGTTGTCTATCGTACCTTTGCCGCCGTAAACCAGAACGTTCGGATGATTTTGCGGTTCTTGAATACCTGTGTGGTGAATGGTGTTGTTGACGACTTTAACGCGATCTACGTTCAGCGTGTTGTACGAGCCTTCGACCGAGATGTAGATACCTGCCATCATGGTGTCTGCCACTTTGTTGTTTTCGATCAGTACGTCTACTCCGCCTACAACCGAAATCCCGCGAGCTTTCGAGAAGTTACCGATGTTATTTCCGCGAACCGTGATGTTATTGACAGGCGTCGGGCTTGTTCCGTAGCTGACAACCGCGATACCGTCATCTCCTACACCCGTCACCGTGTTGTTTTCAACCGTGATGTGATGGCTTTCCGTCGTCATGTGAATGCCGTCCGCGCCCGTATTTTCGACTACGTTATTGGATACGACACCGTTATTCGATCCGTAGGCCATCATGATTCCTGCCGTGCTGGACTTGCTTACATATACGCCATCGATAACGAAGTTTGTTGCGCTGCGAACCGTGATGTTGTTTTTGTCATGCGCGCCGTTACCTCTTGGAATCGTTGTCTGGTAGGCATGCTTAAGGTTGCGAAGTTGTACGCCGTCACCTGTCAGATCAATCGAACCGCCGTCTGGATTCGTAGATACCAGTACAGTCGACTCTTTGCCCGCGCCTTCAAGACGGATGCTGTCGATCGTCAGGATTTTGCTCAACGTGAATTCGCCGGCAGGTACATATAATGTTTTCTTTTGCTCTTTTGCCGCCTTGGCTGCTGCCACAAACGCTGCATAATCGTCTTTTCCGTCATTAGCGACTGCTCCGAAATCGGTAACTGACAGGCCAGCAGGCGCTGGCGTTGTTGGTGCTGGCGTTGTTGGTGCTGGCGTCGTTGGTGCCGGTGTTGTCGGTGCCGGCGTCGTTGGTGCCGGTGTTGTCGGTGCTGGCGTCGTTGGTGCTGGCGTTGTCGGTGCTGGCGTTGTCGGTGCTGGCGTCGTTGGTGTCGGTGTTGTCGGTGCTGGCGTCGTTGGTGCCGGTGTTGTCGGTGCTGGCGTCGTTGGTGCTGGCGTCGTTGGTGCTGGCGTCGTTGGTGCTGGCGTTGTTGGTGCTGGCGTTGTCGGTGCTACTTCTCCGGGAGTAAAGGAAATGTTCGGGTTCCACAATGTCTCGTCGTCTTCGGTTGTGCCGTTCTTATTGACCGTGAAGTAGATGGCCGTTCCGGCTTGTACAGGAATCGCTCCGACATTCTGCGGCTTTTCGCCGGTCTTCGTTTTGATCAATGAGCTCCAAAGTACTGTATCGTCTTTTGCGATGCTTGCAACGATGCCGTCTCCTTTATTGCCGCTCTTCTTTACAACTCCAGTAATCTCGATTGTTCCCGCGCCAGGAGCTACCCACTTGCGAACCGCGTCCGCTGCGTCGCTCGGATACTGAGAGCCGGCTGCTATCCAAGGGAAACCCGATGCCGTGCTCCATACTTTTTGATTTCCATCATAGGCGAGATCCGAGTATGCGGTACCTGCTGCTTGTTGATAAAACCAGCCTTGCAGACCTTGTACGGTTTTGCTGAAGTCCGGAGAAGCTTTGTATGTTTCCGAAGAAGCGGCATGTGCTTGTCCTAAGGCGCCGAACCCGCTACCCAGTCCCAGTGAAAGTGCTGCAATCGCGATAATGATCTTGTTTCTTTTCAAGATGTATCCCTCCAATGATGTTAAATACTGAAAAGTGAACAGTGACAGGATGACAATCCGGCTTCTCCTCCGCCCTTGGGTTCAAAACCAGTCTTTGCTATGATGATCGCTTAAGTGCGACAACGATTATTAGATAGTTGTGACTGCTTCAACAGCGGCGTATCGAAATGAATATGCATGTATATTCATTTTCGCTTGACTGTTTCGCCTTGAAGCGGTGTGCTTATGTTCTTTATATCGACGACAATTTTCAGGAAGTTACAGTAGTGTTATTTAACGAATCGAAAGGCCCACATTTTCCGAAAAAACCCCAACTGAATGCACAGAAAATCCCGAGATTTAAATGATAGTCCCCTGCGATTCTACCCAGATAAATTCCATATATACCTATAATAATGAAGAAAATAGATACTTTTGCTTGCTTAAAGAAATACATGCTCAAAATTAATCGAAAGTTTGTTCGTGAAATTAAAGGGTTTAATTCGGAGATTATTGAGATGTGAAGAAAAGAACAAATATGCCTTTCGAGGGAGAAAAATAATTCGGAGAATAGGAAAACTAGGAAGACAATATAGAGAAAAGGAGACATTGTTCCTGTTCACACGTGCATATATATACGAATGAAGCTATGTATTTTCGAGATCCCGTGATTTGGGGACAAACCGTGGATATCCATAGGATAAAGGAGTGGGCCTTTTTATTAAACTTTTCCACATTGTAGACCATTGTGAATAAGAATTTTAGTTTAGCGTAGGAACTCTGGGGATAAGCAGAAGGTTATACCAATACTGTGGAGAAGATGTGAACAACAAGAGGATTTCAATCGTTTTCATGCACAGCTTTTTGTTATTCTCCTGGAACCCTTTACAATTTGGGGATAACTTTGTGACAGCAAATCGGATCATGATAAGCAAAGAACAGAAAAAGAGCCTTTACCGTATATGCCGGTAAAGGCTCTTGCTCACTGGCTTGGCAGCTTCCTACTCTCCCGGGACCCTGCGGTCCAAGTACCATCGGCGTTAGAGGGCTTAACGGTCGTGTTC
>Ga0308157_10008129_pt1 | contig 12014 bp, 10 predicted proteins | sample PhyBR1_FD_201035 | JGI IMG/M metagenome (GOLD analysis project Ga0308157, IMG submission 201035) | Phyllosphere microbial communities from UC Gill Tract Community Farm, Albany, California, United States - DLSLB.R1 | ecosystem: Host-associated > Plants > Phyllosphere > Unclassified | place: USA...
CGGCCTCGCCTTCGCAGGTGCAGCGCGCTAGTGAAACCCCGCATAAGGCGGGACTCAACCTCGCAAAACCACGGTTCAGGAACTACGAAATGACCAAGTGGGTGTACGGCTTCGGCGGCGGATCCGCCGATGGCGACGCGTCGATGAAGAACCTTCTGGGCGGCAAGGGGGCGAACCTGGCCGAGATGTCGTCCCTCGGCCTGCCGGTGCCGCCCGGCTTCACCATCACCACTGAGGTCTGCACCTGGTATTACGCCAACCAGGAAACCTATCCGTCCGACCTGACCGATCAGGTCAAGGCGGCCCTGGCCCACGTCGAGGGCGTGGTGGGCAAGACCTTCGGCGACGCGGCCAACCCCCTGCTGGTGTCGGTGCGCTCGGGCGCCCGCGCCTCCATGCCGGGCATGATGGACACGGTCCTGAACCTGGGCCTGAACGATGAGACGGTCGAGGGCCTGGCCAAGCTGTCGGGCGACCGTCGCTTCGCCTTCGATTCCTACCGCCGCTTCATCACCATGTATTCCAACGTGGTGCTGGGTCTGGGCCACGACTATTTCGAAGAGGTGCTGGACGATCACAAGGACCGTCTGGGCGTCTCGGTCGACACCGAACTGACCGCCGAGAACTGGGAGAAGGTGGTCGCGGACTACAAGGCCCTGGTCGAGCGCGAGCTGGGCAAGCCCTTCCCGCAGGATCCCCAGGCCCAGTTGTGGGGCGCCGTCGGCGCCGTGTTCGAAAGCTGGATGAACGACCGGGCGAAATTCTATCGCCGCATGCACGACATCCCCGAAAGCTGGGGCACGGCCGTCAACGTTCAGTCGATGGTGTTCGGCAATATGGGCGAGACCTCGGCCACGGGCGTCGCCTTCACCCGCAACCCCTCGACCGGCGAGAACAAGCTGTACGGCGAGTTCCTGATCAACGCCCAGGGCGAGGACGTGGTGGCGGGCATCCGCACGCCGCAGTCCCTGACCAAGGCGGGCCGCGAGGAAATGGGCGAGACGGCGCTATCGATGGAAGAGGCGATGCCGCAAGTGTTCGCCCAGTTCGTCGACGTGGTGGGGCGGCTGGAAAGCCACTACCGCGACATGCAGGACATCGAGTTCACGGTCGAACAGGGCCGTCTGTGGATGCTGCAGACCCGCAACGGCAAGCGCACGGCCAAGTCGGCGCTGAAGATCGCCGTGGACCTTGCCTCCGAGGGCGTCATCTCTCAGGACGAGGCGGTCAGCCGCGTCGAACCGGCCGCGCTGGACCAGCTGCTGCACCCGACGCTGGACCCCAAGGCGGCGCGCACCGTGGTCGCGGCGGGTCTGCCCGCCTCGCCGGGCGCGGCGACCGGCAAGATCGTCTTCGACGCTGACGAGGCCGAACGTCTGGGCCAGCAGGGCGACGCCGTCATCCTGGTCCGCGACGAGACCTCGCCGGAAGACATCCACGGCATGCACGCGGCGCGCGGCATCGTCACGGCGCGCGGCGGCATGACCAGCCACGCGGCGGTGGTGGCGCGCGGCATGGGGCGCCCCTGCGTCTCGGGCGCGGGCGAGATCGCCATCAATGAGAAGGCCGGAACCTTCACCGCGCGCGGCCGCACCTTCAAGGCGGGCGAGGTCATCACCATCGACGGCGGCAAGGGCGAGGTGCTGGACGGCGCCGTGCCCATGATCGAGCCGGAGCTGACGGGCGACTTCCAGACCCTGATGGGCTGGGCCGACGGCATTCGTCGCCTGAAGGTCCGCGCCAACGCCGAGACCCCGCTGGACGCCAAGACCGCGCGCGGCTTCGGCGCCGAGGGCATCGGCCTGTCGCGCACCGAGCACATGTTCTTCGACGAGGCCCGCATCGCCGCCGTGCGCGAGATGATCCTGGCCGACGACGAGGCGGGCCGCCGCGTGGCCCTGGCCAAGATCGCCCCGTTCCAGAAGGCCGACTTCGTCGAGCTGTTCACCATCATGAGCGGCCTGCCGGTGACGGTGCGTCTGCTGGACCCGCCGCTGCACGAGTTCATTCCGCACACCGACGCCGACATCGACGCCCTGGCGGCGACGCAAGGCCTGGACGCGGCCAAGCTGAAGCGCCGCGCCCGCGAACTGCATGAGACCAACCCCATGCTGGGCCACCGCGGCTGCCGCCTGGGCGTGGCCTATCCTGAAATCTACGAGATGCAGGTCCGCGCCATCCTCGAGGCGGCGCTGCAGGTGAAGGCGTCTTCGGGCGTCGCCCCGATCCCGGAGATCATGCACCCGCTGGTCGCCCTGGGTCTGGAGATGAAGTATCTGCGCGAACTGACCGACCGCACGGCCAAGGCCGTCTTCGCGGACGCCGGCGACAGCGTGGACTACCTGGTCGGCACCATGGTCGAGCTGCCCCGCGCCGCCCTGCGCGCCGCCGATCTGGCCGAGCACGCCGAGTTCTTCAGCTTCGGCACCAACGACCTGACGCAGACGACCTTCGGCATCAGCCGCGACGATTCCGGCCACTTCCTGCAGGCCTATCTGGACAAGGGCATCTTCGAGAACGACCCCTTCGTCCGTCTGGACCAGAGCGGCGTGGGCGATCTGATCCGCATCGCCGAGGAGCGCGGCCGTGCGGTCAAGCCGGGCATGAAGATGGGCATCTGCGGCGAGCATGGCGGCGATCCCGCCTCCATCGCCTTCTGCGAGACGGTCGGCCTCGACTACGTCTCCTGCTCGCCCTACCGTGTGCCGATCGCGCGTCTGGCGGCGGCCCAGGCCGCCCTGAGCGCTCGCTCGGGCGAGGAGCGTGAAAAGGACCGCTGAGGAACGGCGTCTCTCCCTCCCCTTCATGGGGAGGATGGTTGCGAAGCAACCGGGTGGGGAGGGCTAGGTGATCTCGGCCTCGACCTTGGCGCTTGATTTGCGCTGCCGCCCCCACCCGGCTTCGCCCTGCGGGCTCAGCCTCCCTCCCCATGAAGGGGAGGGAGAAGAAACGTCCGCCTTTTTCATGCCCTGAAATAGTCGCCCTTGACGGAACGCGGTGTGTGCCTTCTCTCGCACAGTTCTCGCTCCCTCGTTCAAGCACAGGGAACGGCTATGGGCGCTTGAGATTTGTTTCTCCGCAAGGTGGTCAGGCCGGTCCTGCTCATCGCAATAAGGAGTGATTGAAGCTCATGCGTAACGTTATTCTCGCCGCCGCCGCCCTTTCTGTATTCGCCCTTCCCGCTGCGGCCCAGGTCGTGCAGCCGGGCGGTCCCACCTACTACGGCACGCTCGGTTATTCGCAGTTGGACCATTCGGATGGGAACCTGGGCGCCGTCACCGGCCGTCTGGGGGCCAAGTTCAACCCCTATTTCGGCGTCGAGGGCGAAGGCTCGATCGGGGTGAAGGACGACGACTTCACCATCGCCGGGGCCCAGGGCAAGATCGAGCACGACTATGACTTGGCCGCCTATGCGGTCGGCACGTTTCCGGTCACGCCCAATTTCGAACTGTTCGCGCGCGGCGGCTACGGCACCACCCAGATGAAGGCCGAACTAGCCGGGGTCGAGCGCAAGGCCGACGGCGAAAGCTGGAACTACGGCGTCGGCGCCAACTACTATTTCGACGGCCAGAACGGCCTGCGCGGCGACTGGACCCGTCGCGACTTCACCGACGACGGCGGCGAAGTGGACGTCTATTCGGTCAACTACGTCCGTCGTTTCTGATCCGATTCCCGGCGGATCGGTTGGGCGCGCTCCCCGGCGGGGCGCGCCCTTTCTTTTTGCGCCATTTAGGTAACGGCGTATGTGTCTTTCACGTAACTTGCGTCATCCGTGGTTGGTGCGCCTATGGAACGAGGATGCAGGCGCAACCATTTAAACTTCGTTGGATGGGGCATGTGATCAAAGAAGTCACATCATCTAAGGAGTATGAAATAATGCGTAACGTTCTTCTCACCGCCGCCGCTATGTCTGTTCTCGCCGCTCCGGTGTTTGCTCAATCGAATCCCGAGCCGCGCGGTTATGGTTCGCTGGGTTACACGCACATGGAAGGCGATGCGGCCCAGACCGGCGCCGTGTCCGGCCGCCTGGGCGTCAACCTGAACCGCTATCTGGCCGTGGAGACCGAGGTCGGCGTGGGGGTCAAGGACAAGGACATCACCGTCGCCGGCGTCGACGGTCAGATCAAGCACGAGTGGGACGCCGCCGGCTATGTCGTCGGCAAGTATCCCGTCGGCGACAAGCTGGAGCTGTTCGCCCGCGGCGGCTACGGCCATACGGAGCTGAAGCAGGAGCTGGCCGGCGCCGAGAGCAAGGTCGGCGGCGACAGCTGGAACTACGGCGTCGGCGCCAACTACTACCTGGACGGCGTCAACGGCGTCCGCGCCGACTGGACCCGTCGCGACTTCCGCGACGATCGCGGCGAGGCTGACGCCTATTCGGTCAGCTACATCCGCCGCTTCTAAGCGCGGATGGTCTGAAATGACGAAGGCCCGCTCCAGTCGGAGCGGGCCTTTTTCGTTGGTCGACTTTTTTAGGCGGTCAAGCGACGCCCGGCGCCAGGGCCCAGCGCAAGGAGCCCTCGCCGAAGGGGCGGATGAAGAAGTCGCGATAGCGTTCGAACACCTCGATGATCTTCATCTTGAGGTCTTGAGTCACCGACTCGCCGCGCTGGCGTTTCAGCGCCGCGACGCAGTTGATCACCATATCCTGATGGGCCGAACCGCCCATGCGCTGCAGCACCGTCGCCACGTCGTGCGCCAGCGGATCACTGAGTTTTTCAGCCCAAGGCAAAGCTGTCTGAGTCATTCGGGCGTCGTCCCCCCTGCTTCTCGACGCGTTACGGTTTGCAAAAATTTCCGAACAGTGCAAGCGCCGCCGGAAATATTGATTCCTATTCGGGGCGATCAGGGGCGCTTTTGCACAAAAACCGTGCCCGCCGAATAACCTGCGCCGAAGCTGCAGATCAGACCCGTATCGCCCGGCGCGAAGCCGTCGTGATGCAGGTGGAAGGCGATGATCGATCCGGCCGAGGAGGTGTTGGCGTAGTCGTCCAGGATGATGACGTTCTCGCTCGGCTCGGGGTCGCGGCCCAGCACCTTCTTGCCGATCAGGGTGTTCATGTTGATGTTGGCCTGGTGCAGCCACAGGCGCTTCAGCCCGTGCGTGTCCAGCTTCAGCTCGGCGGCGTGGTCCAGGATCATGGTCGAGACCATCGGCACCACCTCCTTGAACACCTTGCGGCCCTGCTGGACGAACATCTTGTCCGTCAGGCCGTCCGAGGACACAGGCTCGTGCGCGTCGGTCGGCAGGGCGGCGCGGTTCAGGAAGCCGAAATTGTTGCGGATGTTGTTGGAGAAGCTGGTCTGAAGCTTCGTGCCCAGAATGTTCCAGCCGCCCGGCCCGGCCTGATCTTCGGCTTCGATGATGACGGCGGTAGCGACGTCGCCGAAGATGAAGTGGCTGTCGCGATCCTTGAAGTTCAGGTGCGCCGAGCAGATTTCCGGGTTCACCATCAGCACGGCCTTGACCGAGCCCGAGGCCACGAAGTCCGCCGCCGTCTTGATGCCGAAGGTTGCTGACGAACAGGCCACGTTCATGTCGAAGGCGAAGCCCTCGATCCCCAGCGCCTGCTGCACCTCGATAGCCATGGCGGGGTAGGGGCGCTGCATGTTCGACGCGGCGCAGATGACGGCGCTGATCTCGCTGACCGGCTTGCCCCAGGTCTTGATGGCGTCCTCAGCGGCCTTCACCGCCATCTCGGCCAGGATGGACAGCTCGTCGTCGCCGCGCGCGGGCAGGTGGGGCAGCATTCGCTCGGGGTCGATGATCCCCGACTTGTCCATGACGTAGCGCGCCTTGATGCCCGAGGCCTTTTCGATGAAGGCTTCGGACGAGGGCGTCTTGGCCTCCAGTTCGCCGGCGGCGATGGCCTCGGCGTTGGCGGCGTTCCAGCCCTCGGCCCAGGCGTTGTAGGCGCCGACCAACTCCTCGTTCGAGATCGACTGTTCCGGGGTGAACAGGCCGGTGGCGGAGATGACGGCTTTTTTCACTGTATGGTTCCCTGACGCTCGGCGCGCGGCGCCTCGCTGCATGAGGGAACATGGAGTCCCCGGCGCTCGACAAGCCTTATGTCGGCGCCTCGCGGCGAAGTTCCGGCGCCTCGCGGGCCGGACTCAGTCCGTTGCGATGACGAACCTCCTCAATAGGCCGGGGGAAGGCTGCGGTCGAGACTGGCCTTTATGCCTCTCCACCAGCGATTGATGCGGCCGCGCGGCGGGGCGGGCAGGGGATGGTCGCGCGCGGCGATCAGGGCCTCGACCAGATCCTCGGCCTCGCATGGCCAGCCGTCCGGCGTGACATAGACCGGATAGCCGATCAGGGCGGCGTGGATGATGCTTTGCAGGCTGGCGCGACGGGTGCGGCGCTCAAATGTCAGGCGGTCGTCGGTCAGGCCCCACCCGGCATAGAAGGGGCGGCCGTACACGCTGACCGGCTTGCCCCGCATCAGGGCCTCGAACCCGGTCAGGGAGGTCAGGGTCGCCAGCCGGTCGCAGGCGTTCAGGCAGTCGATGATGTCCAGATCGTCAGCCGAGGCGTCGACCTCCTCCATCGCCGCATGGTCCAGCAGGCCGGGCCGGTTGCCCGCCGTCACATCCGGGTGGTTGCGATAGATCAGGAAGGCGTCGGGATGATCCGCCCGCGCCGCCTTCACCAGGCCGGAGTTCGTGCGCAGGTCCGGCCCGCAGCCCATCAGGATCGAACGGTCGTTCTCGACCTGCCCCACGACCAGCAGGATCGGCCTGTCCTTGGGCCAGTGCGCCGGGACGCCCGCCCCCTTCAGATTGTATTTCGACAGGCCCGCCTCGACCACCCGAACACGAAGCGCCTCGGCGCGCGCGGCCTGATCGGGCGACGGCTCGCCCGCCTCGATCAGGCTCTCCAGACGGCTGGGCCGGGTCGGGTCGTAATAGACGCCTTGGTCATCAAGCGCGACCGACAGGGCGCCGAAGAAGTCCGACCCCAGCCCGCGCGAGCGGATGAAGCCGTCCTCCATCCGCACGAGCGGCCCCTCGAAGGCGTCGGCGGCGGCGCGGATCTGCGGCGTCTCCTTGCCGGCCCACCAGATCAGCTTGCCGCCCGTCGCCCGCGCATGGGCGACGGCGGCGGAGGAGCGCCAGAAATAGCGGACGCGGCCCTTGGGCGAGTTCAACAGACGGCGCACCGGCGGCCGCTTGGCCGGGGCGAAGCCGACGGCGGCCCAGTCGCCCGCCAGCCGGTCGGCCCGGTCGCGCAAGGCGATCAGCCGCTCCAGAGCCTGTTCAGCCTCGCACCGTTGGCCGGTGACGGGATCGACGTAGCGGGTGTAGGCGATCAGGGCCGCCGCCGCGATCTGTTCCAGATCGCGCGGGGCGCCGCGCCGCCCAGTCTGGACCGCATCCGTCGTCAGCCTCCATCCGGAATAGAAGGGGGCGCCGAAACAGCGCACCGGCAGCCCGCGTAGCAGGGCCTCGAACCCTAGGGCCGAGGTCACGACATAGACCGCATCCACTACCGTCAGCAGGTCGGCCGGCCGCACGTCGGCGTCGATCAGGGTGACGCCCTGAAGCTGGTCCGCCGGGATGCAGCCCTGCTTGCGCCCTGCAGCTACGGCGGGGTGGCGCTTGACGATCAACTGGGCGTCCGGCTCGTCGCGCCGGGCGGTCGCCAGCATGTCGGAGAAGCTCTGCTCGCTGGCCAGTCCATGGCCGATGGAGGCGTCGCCGAAGGTCTGGTCCACGATCAGCACCCGGCGGCCGGGCTTGAGCAGGCTTGCGTCCAGCGGCCCGCCCATATTGGTCTTGGACAGGCCGGAGGCGACGATGCTGTCGATCAGACCGCGCGCGCGGGCCTTCATGGCGGCGTCGCACCAGTCTGGGGCTGTGTCGATCAGTTGCTCCAGCCGACTGGGCCGGGTGGCGTCGTAATAGACGCCCAGATCATCGACGATGAGACTGAGGCTGGTCGCCCCGCTCTCGCCCAGACCGACCGAGCGCAGGAAGCCGTCCTCCAGCGCGACATAGGGTTTGCCGTGCTTTTTCGCCCAGCGTCGGCCCGCCTCCGCCGTCGGCTTCATGCCCCAGCCGAGGACGGCCTCGATCGCCGATCCGGGCAGGGCCGACAGCGTGTAGTCGGGCAGGAAGGCGGACAGGAACGGGACCTTCAGCACCCCCGGCGCACAGACCCAGGCGCGGGTTTTCGACGAGGGCGGAAGCGGTGCGGTCATGGGGTCGTGTCTACGGTCTGCCGTCAGAAGGCGCCACCCCGCTCTTCCTTCTCCCCTTGCGGGAGAAGGTGGCCGAGCAGAGCGAGGTCGGATGAGGGGTCTCTCGACCGTTGCAAAACCCCTCATCCGAACGCCTTCGGCGTCCACCTTCTCCCGCAAGGGGAGAAGGGTTTAGACGGTCGCCAGCAAATCCCGCGCTTGCGCCAGATGCAGCCGCTCCACCATCTCGCCCTCGAAGCGGATGACGCCCAGTCCGGCGGCTTCGGGCGCGGCGAAGGCGGTGACGACCTTGCGCGCCCATTCGATCTCATCGGGCGACGGACCGAACGCCGCGTTCGCGCCCTCGATCTGCGAGGGGTGGATCAGGCTCTTGCCGTCGAAGCCATACAGCCGCCCTTGCGCGCATTCAGCCGCGAACCCGGCCTCGTCCTTGATGCGGTTGAACACGCCGTCGATGACGGTCAGGCCGTTGGCGCGGGCGTGGGCGACGACCGCCGCCAGCCACGGCTTCAGCGGCTCCCGATCGGGCGAGGGGCCGGTCTTCAGGTCCTTGGCCAGATCGTTGACGCCCAGCATCAGGCCGCTCAAGGCACCGTCCGCTTCGGCGATCTCGCCGAGCTCCACCAGGGCGCGCGGCGTCTCGATCATGGCCCACAGATCGACGCCGGGGCGCAGCGCCGCCGACAGGGCGTGGACCATGGCCGCGCTCTCGACCTTGGGCGCGACGATCAACTCGACCGGGGCGGCCTGCAGCGCCTTCAGGTCGTCGGCGCCCCACGGCGTGTCCAGCCCGTTGATCCGCACGCCGAGACGCGGGCCGAAGCCGCCCTCGTGCGCCGCCGCGACGGCGGCAGCGCGGGCCTCAAGCTTCATCTCGGGCGCGACGGCGTCCTCCAGGTCCAGCACCGCCACGTCGCAGGGCAGGGTGCGAGCCTTCTCGACCGCCCGGGCGGTCGAGGCGGGCAGGTAGAGGACGCTGCGCGCGCGCATCAGACCCTGCCCGTGACGGGGATCAGGGCGCCCGTCACCGCCCGCGCTTCGGGCGAGGCCAGGAACAGGATGACGGCCGCCAGATCGGCGGGCGCGACCCATTTCGACGGATCGGCGTCCGACATGTCGGCGCGGTTGGCCGCAGTGTCGATGATGGAGGGCAGGACGGCGTTGACCGTCACCGGGGTCGACTTCAGCTCCTCGGCCAGAGCCTCGGTCAGGCGGTGGACCCCGGCCTTGGAGGCGGCGTAGGCGCCCATGCCGTGCCCGGCCTTGATCGCGCCATTGGCGCCGATGTTGACGATGCGGCCTTCGCTTGACGCCTTTAGATGGGGCAGGGCGGCGCGGCTGGCGTTCAGCGTCGTCTTGACGTTGAGGGCGTGCATCCGGTCGAACGCGTCGCCGTCGCTCTCGACCGGGCTCCAGACGAAGCCGCCGGCGATGTTCAGCAGGGCGTCCAGGCGGCCGAAATGGGCGACGACGGACTGGATTGCGGTTTTCGCCTGCGCGGGGTCGGTCAGATCGACGCCGTTGATCTCGAACACGTCGGGGTTCGGCTGGCGCGGCGGGGTGCGGCCGATGACGGCGACGGACAGGCCCAGCGCCTGCGCCGCCTCGACGACCGCCCGGCCAAGGGCGCCGTATCCGCCGGTGATCGCGACGACTCTCTGGCTCATGCTTCCTGCTCCTGTCGGTTCGGCGCGGACCATAGCGGGGTGCGCGGCCCAATCAATCGGCGATCAATCGCCCCACAGGCGCGCGGCACCGCGCACGCCCGAGGAATCGCCCCACTTCGCCGGGACGATCCGTCCGTCCCAGTGGTCGGAGAAGACATGGCGGGCCACGACGGCGGGCAGGCGGTCATAAAGCTCGCCCACGTTCGACATGCCGCCGCCCAGCACGAAGACCTCCGGGTCGGCCAGATTGACGACCATGGCCAGAGCCCGCCCCAGCCGGTCGATGTAGCGGTCCAGTGCGTCAGCCGCGCCGGCGTCGCCCGCGCGCGCGGCCTCGACCACGGCCTGCGCTTTCCAGTCCCGACCGGTCGCCGCTTGAAGGTCGCGCTGGAAGCCGGTTCCGGAGATCCAGGTCTCGAGGCAGCCCCGCAGGCCGCACCAGCAGGCGGGGCCGGGCGCCTCGTCCGCCGAGGGCCACGGCAGGGAGATGTGGCCGATTTCGGCGGCGACAGCGTGCGCGCCCTCGATCAGCCTGCCGTCGATGACCAGCCCGCCGCCGCAGCCGGTGCCGAGGATGACGCCGAACAGGCTGGTCGCGCCCGCGCCTGCGCCGTCGGCGGCCTCGGACAGGGCCAGGCAGTTGGCGTCGTTGGCCAGCCGAACCGGACGGCCCAGCGCGGCCTGCAGATCAGCGCCGAAGCGGGCGCCGTTCAGATAGGTGGAGTTGGCGTTGCGGATCAGGCCGGTGCGCGGCGAGGGCGACCCCGGAATGGCCAGACCGACCGATTGCGCAGCGCCTGCTTCTGCCTCGACCCGCGCGACCAGATCGGCGACCAGCCGGATGGCGGCGTCATAGCTTCCGGGGTTCGGCTCGCGGATTCGAGCCGCGAAGGCGCCCGCCGCGTCCAGCGCAGCCGCCTCGATCTTGGTGCCGCCGAAGTCGATTCCGATCCGCATGGGACGGAGGTAGCACGGGCGGGGGCAGGCGTCGTGTGGGGAACCCGCTCCTGACCCCTCCGCCGTCATCCTCGGGCTTGACCCGAGGATCCAGCGTGGTGCGGACGGCCGGTTGAGGATGATGCGCCGCCGTCGCGCCTCCCACGGGCGAGGTTAGGGCGCGGAGGGCTGGATCCTCGGGTCAAGCCCGAGGATGACGGCAGGGGGCGGAGGGCGGAGTAGTGGAGGAGCGGAGGTGAACGAGGCGCGCTTCACCCCGCGCCGAACACCTTGCGCATCAGCCGCTCCAGCGCGTCGGCGTCCACGGCGTCGAAGGCGGCCTTTTCGGTTGCGTCCACGTCCAGCACGGCGATCAGGGCGCCCGAGGCGTCCAGGACGGGAACCACGATCTCGCTGGCCGAGCGGCTGTCGCAGGCGATGTGGCCGGGGAAAGCGTCGACGTCCTCGACCACCTGGGTCTGGCGCGTCTTCGCCGCCGCGCCGCAGACGCCGCGCCCGAACGGAATCCTCAGGCAGCCCAGCGTGCCCTGATAGGGACCGACCACCAGTTCATCGCCCTTGGCCGCATCCACGACGTAGAAGCCGGTCCAGAAGAAGGCGGGAAAGGCGTCCGCTAGCATCGACGCGACGGTGGCCATGCGCGCCGTCAGGTTCGGCTCTCCGTCCAGCACGGCCAGAATCTCGGCTTCGACCTCCGCGTAGCGTTCGGCCTTGTCGGCGGGGCGGTCGTCTCGGGCGACATAGGACATCGGGCGGGCTCGGAGAAACTAGGGAACGGTGTAGGCGCTGCAATCGGGCAGGGGCGCGTCTGCAACATAGGCCTTCGTCGCCGGATCGAAAGTGAAGACGCGCTGCACCGTGCATTCGACGTCTACGGCCTTGACCAGGTCCTCGGGCTTCAGCGGCGGCTTGGCCAGGGAGTCCTCGTCTCGCGACACCCGGCCGGGGAAGGTGGCGGCGGTCGAGGCGTAGGTCAGGCGCGGCGGGAAGGCGTCGCCCTCGGCCTTCAACTTGGCGGCGAACTCGTATTCGTCGTGGCAGGCGCCGGCGCGCTGTTTCATGTCCTCTTCGCCGAAGCAGGCGCGGATCATCAGCGAGCCGGACATGGGGACGGTCAGGATTTCCTGCGGCGTCTCGCCGGGCGTGAACCGCACCAGGGTCCGGTAGGAGGACATTCCGCCGCCGC
>Ga0308157_10008130_pt1 | contig 12013 bp, 12 predicted proteins | sample PhyBR1_FD_201035 | JGI IMG/M metagenome (GOLD analysis project Ga0308157, IMG submission 201035) | Phyllosphere microbial communities from UC Gill Tract Community Farm, Albany, California, United States - DLSLB.R1 | ecosystem: Host-associated > Plants > Phyllosphere > Unclassified | place: USA...
TATGTGATGAACAATACCTTCCTCAATGACGACAAGCGCAACGGCGTGTTTGTGCGCGTGCACGAACGCGTGAAGGCGCGCGCCCACATCCAGAACAACATCTTCGCCGGCAAGGGCATCATCACCAACCAGGCCGGCGCGGTGGACAAGCACAACTATGCGGCGCTGGAGGTGGATTTCGTCGACCGCGCCAACTACGTGCTGGTGCCGACCGAGAACGCCAAAATCATCAACGCGGGCGGGGAGCCGCCCATGCTGCCGTCCGGCGTGGCGCTGCGGCCCATCATGCAGTACAAGCACCCGGCCGGCGGCATGCAGCGCCCGGCGGTGGGCGCGCTGGACATCGGCGCCTACCAGGCCGTGATCGTGGAGAAGAGCAAGAAGAGCTGGTACCAGGGGCTGCTGAAGTAATCAGCCCAGCATGCGCAGGAAGGCGCTGATCACCGGCGCGTTGGTCAGGTCGATCAGGAAGCCGCCGGTGGGCGGCACGATGGTGGTGGCGCGCGGCGCCGGGCCGCGCTGGCGCGTAATGGCGTCCATCGCCGCCACTGCAGTGGCGGTGGAGCCGATGCCGTAGCCCGCCAGGCCAGCCGTGGCCACGCCCGCTTCGTGATTGCGCCCCAGCAGCGGCCACACGACGGCGGCGCAGAACAGCAGCGTGAGGGCGATATTGACGGCCAGGATGGCGAGCATGGGCCCGGCAACCGTGGCCAGGTCGGCCAGGTTCAGCGAGGCCAATGTCACGGCCAGGAACAGCGGCAGCAGCACCGCCGCGATGCGCGAGATGGTCTCGCCGCGCAGCCAGCGGCCGCCCAGCGCGTCATGGATGGCGCGCACCGCAAAGCCCACCAGCAGCGCGCCCATATAGGCGGGCAGGGCGGCGCCGGCGCGGTCCAGGCCGAAGCTCACCCAGGCGCCGGCTTTCACGCAGGCCGCCACCAGCAGCAGATGCAGCAGCGCGCTGCGTCCCAGCGCCGCCAGCGCGCGCACGTCCGCCGCAAAATTCGCCACCGCTGGCGCCGCCGTGGCGCGCTTGCCGCCGGCGCCGTCCTGAAGCACGGCGCCGGCCGCCGTGTCCCGCGCGGGAATCGGCGAGACCGTGCGCAGCAGCCACGCGCCCAGCGGTCCGGACAGCAGCGCCCCGGCCACCAGCCCGAAGGTGGCGGCGGAAGCGCCGATGGCGGCTGCCGACGCCAGCCCGGCCTGCTCGAAGCGCGACGCGAATCCCAGCGCAGTGCCGTGTCCGCCCACCAGCGTGAGCGAGCCGCAAGCCACGCCCAGCAGGGCAGGCGCGCCGAGCGCCACGGCCACCGCCACGCCGGCGGCATTCTGCACTGCAGCCAGCACCGTGGTCGCCAGCAGCAGTACCACCAGCATGCGTCCGCCGCCCAGCAGCATGCGCAGCGGCGCGCCCAGTCCCACGCAAGTGAAGAAGGCGATCAGCAGCGGCAAATTGAGGTTTTTGGCCGGACGCGCCAGCCATTCGATATCGGGTGTCACCAGCCAGGTCCACCATCCGGCGCTGACCTTGGTGCCGAAACTGACCGTGGCCAGTCCGGATAAATTGACGCACAGGCAAGCCGCGCTGAACAGCAGCCCGCCTGCGACGGGGACAGGAATATTAATGCGCGCCAGCAGCGGTATCCGCTTCAGCAGCCATTCCCCCAGCAACAGGATGGGGATGGCGAGCAGCAGCAAAAACCAGGGGGAGTATGCTGGCGTCACAGGCGCTTACTTCTTGGCGCTCAGGCATTCCTTCATGAAGGCTTTGCGTTCATCGCCTTTCTTGCCGGTGGCGTCGGCGTTACAGGTTTTCATTTTGCTTTGCTGCGTGACCGGGGCGGCAGGCTTGGCGCTCAGGCACTCCTTCATGAAGGCCTTGCGCTCATCGCCTTTTTTGCCGGCCGCGTCGGCATTGCAGGTCGCCATTTTGGACTGCTGCGAATTCTTCGGCGCCGAAGTGGCTGCCGATGCGGCCGCCGATGCCGGAGCCGAAGCGGGCGCGGCAAATGCGGAAGCGGCGAAACCGAAAGCAGCGATAACAGCAATAATTTTCTTCATGTCGTATTCCTGTAAAGTTGAGTGGCGGAACTGCTAAGGCTAACTATACGACAGTATTTCCCATTCCATGGTATCTAAGTGTTTCGTATGCAACACATCTGAAAGGAGCGCGCTATGAAGACTTTGGGCAAATCGATGATGGCGGCCGCCGCTGGCGGCTTACTGGCGCTGGCCGCCGGCTGCAGCACCAGCGGAGGCGGCGGGGCCGCAGCGCAGGGGGCTTCGTTGACCGGCACCTCGTGGCAGCTCGCCGAGCTGGGCGGCCAGCCGGGCGGCAAGCAGTCGCTGAACTTCGACGCGGCGAAAGGCGTGGTATCGGGCAACGGCGGCTGCAACAACTTCACCGGCGCCTACCAGTGGAGCGGCAAGTCCCTGAAGATGGGCCCGCTCGCCTCCACCCGCCGCGCCTGCATGGACGACGCCAGCGGCAAGCAGGAGCACGCCTACCTGCAAGCGCTGGACGCCACGCGCACCTGGCAAGTCGAAGGCAAAACACTCATCCTGAGCGGCGACAGCGGTCAACTGGCAAGGTTCACCGCGCAATAACGAGGATCAGGTTCGCCTCCGCGCTGCCCGCTCATATGCCTGGCTCTTGTCGCGTTTGGCAACGCTCAATACCAGCACTGTAATCGTCTGGTCTATGACTTCGTAGACCAGGCGGTATCCGAGGTCTCGCAGTTTGATCTTGTACACATTGTGCATGTCCGGCCCGTGCAGCCTGGCCGAAGGCACGTGCGGCTCGATGAGGCGGCGCGCCAGTTGTTTCTTGAACTGCGCCCGAACTGAATGATCCAGTTTCTGCCATTCCTTAAGCGCGTCTTCGTTGAATTCCAGGCTATAAGTCATCGAGGGAGACTTTCACAGTCTTGCCCCCTCTTCGCTGGCGGACTAATTCGGCAAGGTCGAGATCTTCCAGTTTTTCCAGCATGGCTTCGAACGCTTCTGCAGGAACCAGGTAGGCGGCAGGGCGATTGTGGTTCAGTATCGCAACCGGCATACCGCCGGCCTCCTCAATGACGGCGCCGGGATTGCGGCGCAGCTCGGTAATGCTGACCGTGGTGGAAGCGAAGATGGAATTTGTAAGTGCCATATATACCTAGGATGACATTATTTGGTGCATTATTTGATGTTTTATTTCGCTTAATGATATGCTCGACCTGGCCCGGCCGCAAGCAGCATCCGCAAGGGTAGGGAACGTTTCCACCAACTTTTTAAGGGAACAAAGATGGGCAAACGAGCTGGAGTGGTGAAGGGGGCTGTGATGGCATTGGCCGCGCTCGCGGTGGGAAGCGCTCTGGCTGCCGAAGCAGGCAAAGCGGATCAGGCGCTGCTGGCCAAGGCCGAGCAATCCAGGCCGGAGGCCTTGAAGCTGCTGGAGCGGCTGGTCAATATCGACTCGGGCACCTTCAACGGGGCCGGGCTGGACCGCGTCGGCGCCATCGCGCAGGAGGAACTTGCACGGCTGGGCTTCAAGGTGGAAACCTTCCCGGCCGCGCCTGCGCAGAGCCGCAACATCCAGGCCACGCTGACCGGCACCGGCAAGGGCCGCATCCTGCTGGTGGCGCATATGGACACGGTGTTCCCGGACGGCGCCGCCGCCGCGCGCCCCTTCCGCATCGACGGCGCGCGCGCCTACGGCCCCGGCATCATGGACGACAAGGGCGGCATCGTGGTGGCGCTGGCGGCGCTGAAAGTGCTCAAGCAGTCCGGCCACACCGGCTACGGCAAGATCACCGTGCTGCTCAACACCAACGAGGAAACCGGCTCGCACGGCACGCGCACGCTGATGGAGAAGCTGGCCAGGGAGCATGACGTGGCGCTGAACCTTGAGCCCGGCCGCCCCGCCGACGGCCTGGTGGTGGTGCGCAAGGGCAGCGGCGAAATCGAGCTCGAGGTGAGCGGCAAGGCGGCCCACGCGGGCGTGGCGCCGGACTCTGGCCGCAACGCGGCCATGGAGGCGGCGCACCAGATGCTGCAGCTGTCCAAGCTGGCGGACGCGAGCAAGCAGACCACGGTCAATTTCACCGTCATCAAATCGGGCGAGCGCAGCAATGTGATCCCGGACCACGCGGCGGTGCAGGCGGACGTGCGGGTGGCCGTGCCGGAAGAATTCGACCGCGTCGAGCAGGACCTGGCGCGCATCTCGGCCAACCATTTGATACCGGACACCAAGGTCAGCGCCAAGTTGCGCCGGGGCTTCCCGCCCATGCCGAAAAGCCCGGTCACGGACGCCGTCGCCGCGAAGGCGCAGGCCGTCTACGCGGAACTGGGGCGCAAGCTGACGCTGGAAAGCTCCGGCGGCGCGGCCGATTCCAGCCTGACCTATGCCGCCGGCGTGCCGACCATAGACGGGCTGGGCATCGTCGGCGGGGCTATCCATACGCCGGAGGAATACGCGGAGGTGGACAGCATAGCGCCGCGCGTTTATCTGCTGGCGCGGCTGATACAGGAGTATGGCAGGTAGTGGCGGCGCTTGGCGGGTTACGGCGCGGCGCGCCTAACCCGCCCTACGGTTCCTGGGCTTATGACGATCGCATCGGCTTATGCTTCGGCCACCAGCGCGATGGCGGCGCGGGTGGCGCCGGCGATGATGTCTTCGCGGTACTTGGCGTCCTCTTTTGCATGCGCGGTGTAGATGGCGATGACGATGGGCGCTTTACCGGGCGGCCAGATTACCGCGATGTCGTTGCGCGCGCCGTAGGCGCCGCCGCCGGTTTTGTCGCCCACGGTCCAGCCGGCCGGCGTGCCGGCGCGTATCATCTTGCCGCCGGTGGTGTTCCCCACCAGCCAGTCCTTGAGCTGCTGGCGCTGCGGCGCAGGCAGGGCGTCGCCCGCCACCAGCGCTTGCAGGGTGCGCATCATGGCTTGCGGTGTGGTGGTGTCGCGCGGATCGCCGGGGATGGCGCTGTTGAGCTCGGTCTCCCAGCGGTCCAGGCGGAAGTCGGTGTCGCCGACGCTGCGCGCGAAGGCTGTCACCGCTTCCGGGCCGCCCAGTACTTTCATCAGCAGATTGGCGGCGGGGTTGTCGCTGTATTGCACGGTGGCGGCGCACAGCTCTTCCACCGTCATGCCCTTGGCGATGTTTTTTTCAGTGACGGGCGCATGCGGCACGAGGTCTTTTTCGGTGTAGCGGATACGCCGCTGCAGCAGCGACGGGTCGCTGGCGCTGCGCTGCAGAATCGCCGCCGCCAGGATGGCTTTGAAGGTGCTGCACATCGGGAAGCGTTCGCCGCTGCGGTGGCCGATTTGCTGGCCGGTTTCAAGATTAATGGCGGCCACTCCCAGGCGCCCGCCGAGTTGCATTTCCAGTGCGGCGAAAAGGCCCGAGACTGCGCCGGAACCATCGGTCGCCAGTGCGTCCGCAGCAAGGAAGACGGGGGCGAGGGCGGCTGCGCCCAGGAAGTCCCGGCGCTGCATCAGCTGCCCCGGTAGGTCGAGTAGGACCACGGCGACACCACCAGCGGCACATGGTAGTTCTGCGCCGGGTCGGCGATGCCGAAGGCCAGCGTGACGAGGTCGATAAAGCGCGGCGACGGCAGGTCCACGCCTTGGGCGGCGAAGTAGTCGCCCGCGTTGAACACCAGCTCGTACTGGCCGGCTTTCATGGTGTCGCCTTCCAGCAGCGGGCCGGCGCAGCGGCCGTCGGCGTTGGTGATGTCCATCTTCAGCAAGACCTTGCCTTCAGGCTTGACCTCGAACAGCGCCACTTTCACTCCCGCGCCCGGCTTGCCGGCCGATGTGTCGAGCACGTGCGTACTGAGTTTTCCCATAATGCATCCTATATCCGTTGAGTGAATCACGATATCGTATAAATCTTATACTGATGTCGGCAATGCCATATATTATTGGCGGATGAGCACTTACGACAACTACCCCCGCGATATGACCGGCTACGGCCGCACGCCACCCCATGCGCAATGGCCGGGCGGCGCCCGCGTGGCGCTGCAGTTCGTCCTCAACTACGAAGAGGGGGGCGAGAACAACGTGCTGCACGGCGACCCCGCTTCCGAAACCTTCCTGTCCGAGATCATAGGCGCTGCCGCGTTTCCGATGCGTCACCTTAGCATGGAGACCATCTACGAGTACGGCTCGCGCGCCGGCTTGTGGCGGCTGCTGCGCATGTTCGAGGACCGCAAGCTGCCGCTGACCATATTCGGCGTCTCCATGGCGCTCAAGCGCAACCCGGAGGCGGTGGCGGCCTTCCTGGAACTGAAGCACGAAATCGCCTGCCACGGCCTGCGCTGGATTTCTTACCAGAACGTGGACGAGGCCACCGAGCGCGCCCACATGAAGGAGGCGGTCGAGATCATCAGGGAGCTGACCGGCAGCGCGCCGCAGGGCTGGTACACCGGCCGCGATTCACCCAACACGCACAAGCTGGTGCTGGAGCACGGCGGCTTCCGCTACGACGCCGACCATTACGGCGACGACCTGCCGTTCTGGCTGCCGGTGGCGCACAAGGACGCGGCGGGCCTGGACGTGGTGAGCCAGCAACTGATCGTGCCCTACACGCTGGACACCAACGACATGCGCTTCGCCGCCATGCAGGGCTTCAATTCCGGCACCCAGTTCTTCGACTATTTGAAGGACGCTTTCGACACCCTGTACGCCGAGGGCGATCCGAACGGCCTGAACCAGCCGAAGATGCTGTCCATCGGCCTGCATTGCCGCCTGGTGGGCCGCCCCGGCCGCGCCGCCGCGCTGGCGCGTTTCCTCGACTACGTGCAGAGCCACGACAAAGTGTGGATCACGCGCCGCATCGATATCGCCGAGCACTGGCACGCGACCCATCCTTATTCAGTTTGACGAATATCCGACATCATCGGAATAATATAAGTAACGAGGCCCGTGAACTGCTAATCTTGTAATCTGGGATAACGCCGAGGCTACAATGTCAGAACCGATTCGTTTTTACTACCGGGGCGCCGTGCACGAAGTGAGCACGGCCTCGCCGACGCAGACCGTGCTGCAGCATTTGCGCGAGGATTTGCATTGCACAGGCACCAAGGAAGGCTGCGCCGAGGGCGACTGCGGCGCCTGCACGGTGGTGGTCGGCTCGCTGGTGGACGGCCAGGTTGAACTGAAGGCGGTCAACTCCTGCATCCAGTTCACGCCCACGCTGGACGGCAAAGCCCTGTTCACCGTGGAAGACCTGCAGCAGCCGGACGGTGCGCTGCACCCGGTGCAGCAGGCGTTGGTGGAATGCCATGGCTCCCAATGCGGTTTCTGCACGCCCGGTTTCGCCATGTCGCTGTGGGGCATGTACCTGAAAAACGATGCCCAGCCCTGCGCCCGCAAGGAAGTCGACGACGCCCTGTCCGGCAATCTGTGCCGCTGCACCGGCTACCGCCCGATTATCGATGCCGCCCAGCGCATGACCGAACTGCCCAAGGTGGAATTCGACCGCGCCGCATTGGCGCAGCAGCTGGAAGCCCTCAAGCGCGACAAGCTGGCCACTTACAGCGTGGGGGAACGCCACTTCCACGCCCCGCGCACGCTGGATGAACTGAGCGCGCTGCGCGCCAGCCGCCCGTCCGCGCTGATACTGGCCGGCTCCACCGACGTGGGCCTTTGGGTGACCAAGCAGATGCGCGAGCTGAACGACATCATCTATCTGGGCCATGTGGATGCGCTGAAAACCGTGAACGTGGACGGCGGCATGCTGGAAATCGGCGCCGGCGTCTCGCTGAACGACGCCTACGCCGCCTTGTGCCGGCACTATCCCGAACAGCTGGGCGAAATGTGGCAGCGCTTCGCGTCGCTGCCGATCCGTAACGCTGGCACGCTGGGCGGCAATGTCGCCAACGGCTCGCCCATCGGCGATTCCATGCCGTGGATGATAGCGCTGGGCAGCGAGGTGGTGCTGCGCGGACCTGCGGGAACGCGCACGCTGCCGCTAGAAGCGCTCTATCTCGGCTACCAGAAGAAGGACCTGCGCGCCGACGAATTCGTGCAAGCCGTGCGCGTGCCGCTGCCGCGCGCGGATGTGCAGTTCCGCACCTACAAGCTGGCCAAGCGCTTCGACCAGGATATCTCCGCCGTGTGCGCCGCCTTTGCCTTTACGCTGGACGGCGGCGTGGTGCGCGAAGCCCGCATCGCATTCGGCGGCATGGCCGCCACGCCGAAACGCGCCGCGCAGGCCGAAGCCGCCCTGAACGGCAAGCCCTGGAGCGAAGCGAATCTCTCCCTGGCCATGGAAGCGCTGGCGCAGGACTACCAGCCGCTGAGCGACATGCGCGCCTCCAGCGCCTACCGCATGAAGACGGCGCAGAATCTGCTGCGCCGCTTCTGGTTCGAAACCCGGCTGGACGCGCCGCTTGCGGCCAACGCCGTCAACGCTTTCGCATGCCGTGCTCAAACCTGCGCCTGAAAGGAAAATCATGAACCATCCCGGCGCAAGCGATATCAAAGCCATGGCGTGGACCGCCGTCGGCCTGGGCAAGCCGCATGAATCGGCCGCGCTGCACGTGCTCGGCCAGGCCACCTACACGGACGACATCCCGGAGCTGCGCGGCACGCTGCATGCTGCGCTCGGCCTGTCGTCCAAACCGCACGCCAACATCACCGCCATGGACCTGGACGCGGTGCGTGCCGCGCCCGGCGTGGTGGCCGTGTACACCGCGCAGGACATCCCCGGCACCAATGACTGCGGGCCCATCATCCATGACGATCCCATTCTGTCGGCAGGCAAGGTGGAATACGTGGGCCAGCCCATTTTCATCGTGGTGGCGGACACGCACGACAACGCCCGCCGCGCCGCGCGCCGCGCCAGCGTCACGTATGAAGAGCTGCCCGCCATCCTGACGCCGCAGGCCGCAAAGGCGGCCCAGTCCTATGTGTTGCCGCCGATGCGCTTGCAGCGCGGCGATTATCAGGCCGCGTTCGAGCAGGCGCCGCGCACGGTGAAAGGCACGCTGTACGTCGGCGGCCAGGAGCAGTTCTACCTGGAAGGCCAGATCGCCTACGCCATACCGAAAGAGCAGAACGGCATGCAGGTGCTGTGCTCCACGCAGCATCCGAGCGAGATGCAGCATGTGGTGGCGCATGCGCTCGGCGTGCATTCGCATAACGTGCTGGTCGAGTGCCGCCGCATGGGCGGCGGCTTCGGCGGCAAGGAGTCGCAGTCCGCGCTGTGGTGCGCGGCCGCCGCCATCGCGGCCAAGAAGTCCGGCCGCCCGGTCAAGCTGCGCGCCGACCGCGACGACGACATGCTCGTCACCGGCAAGCGCCATTGCTTTTACTACGAGTACGAAGTGGGTTACGGCGACGACGGCAAGATCATCGCCGCCAGGGTGGACATGGTGTCGCGCGCGGGCTACTCGGCCGACCTGTCCGGTCCCGTCGCCACGCGCGCGGTCTGCCACTTCGACAATACCTATTACCTGAGCGACGTGGACATCCGCGCCGCCTGCGGCAAGACCAACACGCAATCCAATACTGCGTTCCGGGGCTTCGGCGGCCCGCAGGGCGCCATCGCCATCGAGTACATCATCGACGAGATCGCGCGCGACCTCGGGCGGGACGCCTACGATATCCGGCGCCTGAATTTCTATGGCAAGGATGAGCGCAACGTCACGCCTTACGGCCAGGTCATCGTGGACAACGTGATCGCCGAGCTGACGGCGGAGCTGGAGCAGAGCAGCGAATACCGCGCGCGCCGCGAAGCCGTGAACGCGTACAACGCCACCAGTCCGCTGCTGAAGAAAGGCCTAGCGCTCACGCCGCTCAAGTTCGGCATCGCCTTCAACGTCACGCATCTGAACCAGGCGGGCGCGCTGGTGCATGTCTACGTGGACGGCTCGGTGCTGGTCAACCACGGCGGCACGGAGATGGGGCAGGGCATCAACACCAAGGTGCTGCAGGTGGTGGCGCATGAGCTGGGCCTGGACATGGAGCACGTGCGCATCACCGCCACCGACACCAGCAAGGTCGCCAACACGTCCGCCACCGCCGCGTCGACCGGCGCCGACCTGAACGGCAAGGCGGCGCAGGACGCAGCGCGGCAGATCCGCGAGCGGCTGGCTGCCTACGCGGTCAAGCTGTACGGCGGCGATGCGGCGGAGGTGCTGTTCTTCGATAACAAGATCCACGTCAACGGCCACGCCGTGCCCTTCCCGGAACTGGTGCAGAAGGCCTACCTGGCGCGCGTGCAGCTATGGTCGGACGGTTTCTACGCCACCCCGCACCTGCACTGGGACCCGAAGACCATGAACGGCCGCCCCTTCTCCTACTACGCTTACGGCGCCGCCGTATCCGAGGTGGTGGTGGACACGCTGACCGGCGAATGGAAGCTGCTGCGCGCCGACGCGCTGTACGACGCGGGCCAGTCGCTGAATCCGGCCATCGACATTGGTCAGGTGGAGGGCGCTTTCATCCAGGGCATGGGCTGGCTCACCACCGAGCAGCTGTGGTGGAACGAGGGCGGCAAGCTGATGACGCATGCGCCGTCCACGTACAAGATTCCCGGCGTGTCCGACTGCCCGGAGGACTTCCGCGTGCGCCTGTTCGAGAACCGCAACGTGGAGGACAGCATCCACCGCTCCAAGGCGGTGGGCGAGCCGCCGCTGCTGCTGCCGTTCTCGGTGTTCTTCGCCATCCGCGACGCCATTTCCTCCGTGGGCGGCCACAAGGTCAATCCGCCGCTGAACGCGCCGGCCACGTCCGAAGAAATCCTCAAGGCCATTGCCGCTGTCGAGGTGGCTATGAACTGCGGCAGTGAATTGATATGAACGACTGGCTGACAGATCCCTCGGCGCCCTCGGTGCTGGTGACCGTGGCGCGCGTGGAAGGCTCCGGCCCGCGCGAGGCCGGCGCCAAGATGCTGGTGACGGCGGACCGCGAATTCGACACCATAGGCGGCGGCCACCTGGAAATGCGCGCCATCGACATCGCGCGCGAAATGCTGTCCGGGCAGGCGGTGCGCTACGAACGCTTTGCGCTCGGCCCCAGCCTGGGGCAGTGCTGCGGCGGCGTGGTCTACCTGCTGTTCGAGCGTGTCGACACGCGCCTGGGCGCCGTGCTGGCGGCCCTGCGCGAACGGCGCCGCGAAGACTGCTGGCGCCTGACCGCCGTCGACGGCCCCGCCGCCGTCGCGCTGTTCGACATGCATGGCCAGCCCATGTCCGGTTCCGGTCCCGAGTTCGCGCGCGACCGTGGCGCCCACCTGATGCAGGACGCCGCCGGCCGCCGCTGGATGGCCGATCCCGTCCTGGCGCCGCGCGCCCATCTCACCCTGTTCGGCGCAGGCCACGTCGGCGCCGCCATCGTGCGCGCGCTGGCCGCGCTGCCGTGCACCGTCACCTGGGTGGACGAGCGCGAGGACATGTTCCCGGCCGATATCCCCGCCAACGTCACGGTGGAAGCGAGCGAGCAGCCCGAGGCCTGCGTGGCCGAAGCGCCGCCCAACAGCAGCTACCTGGTGCTGACCCACAACCACGCGCTCGACCAGCGCCTGGCCGAAACCATCCTGCAGCGCCAGGACGTGTACTGGTTCGGCCTGATCGGCTCCAAGACCAAGCGCATGCAGTTCGAGCACCGCCTGCAGGCCAAGGGCATGGACCAGGCCCGCATAGACGCCATGGTGTGCCCGATCGGCATCGCCGGCATCACCAACAAGGCGCCCGCCGTCATCGCCGCCTCCGTATGCGCCCAGCTGCTGGGCGTGTGGGAGCAGCAGGACGCCGACCGCATGCCGAAGCCACTCAGCCAGACCGCGACCCTGCTGCGCGCAGCCGGTTCCACGCAATACAAAGTTTAGAAAGCTCCCTATGCAAACGACCCAGGTGCAAGCCTACCGAGCAGGCTTGCTGCATTTCCACGCCGATCCGGCCTTCACGCCCGAGGCCCACCACTGGCACGAGGACGGCCTGCTGGTGGTCGCGGACGGCAAGGTGCAGGCTGCCGGCGATTACGCCGCGCTGCACGCCACGCTGCCGCCCGGCACGCAGGTGCA
>Ga0308157_10008131_pt1 | contig 12013 bp, 8 predicted proteins | sample PhyBR1_FD_201035 | JGI IMG/M metagenome (GOLD analysis project Ga0308157, IMG submission 201035) | Phyllosphere microbial communities from UC Gill Tract Community Farm, Albany, California, United States - DLSLB.R1 | ecosystem: Host-associated > Plants > Phyllosphere > Unclassified | place: USA...
TCTATCGCATTGTTCAGATTCGGGGCCGGCGTCGCTTTCAGCGGCGGTGCGGATGCCTGAGTGCTTTGTTGCTGGGTATCGCTCAGCGTCTGCTTGTCCTTGGTCAGCTGCACGCGACTTTGCTCCAGCCGGCTGGCGTCCTGGTTCACGCGCGACTGGTCCGTTTGCACTTGCCTTTCGGCTTGTGCAATCGATGCCTGCAGCGCACTGACGGACGTTACGGAAGCCACGATCTAACCCCTAAGCAAGAATTCCAGGCATGGTAAGGCAGAATCGTATTGAGCACGATCAATTGAAGAGTAGGCTACAAAAACAAAAAAGGCAAGGCTGACCACGCCTTGCCTGTGAGGGGGACAGGTTGCTTAGAAGCGGTACAGCACCGATGCTTCCCAGGTGCGGCCAAACAGCGGACGCGCGTTGATCGGTCCGGTGCCGCCGGCGGTCAGGCGGGAGTTGCCTTCGGTCAGGCCCAGTTCGTTGTTGAGGTTGGTGCCGCTGAGGCGCACTTCGATCTTGTCGCCCAGCGAGAACAGCACGCCGGCGTCGATGGTGCGGTAGGACGGCAGGTATTGCTGGTTGGCCTGGTCAGCCCAACGCTCGCCGATCGAGGTGTAGGTGGCGTAGAGCTTGGCCGAGTTGCCGTCGCCGAAAGGAATCCGGTAGGTCGGCGTGAAGCGGAACTGCAGCTTCGGCTGGCGCTGGACGGTTTTGCCGGCGGTCTGCGGATTGTCGCGGTATTCCGATTTCTGGTAGTCACCGGTCAGCGCCAGTTGCAGGTTTTCGATCGGACGCACGGCCAGTTCGAATTCCAGGCCGTTGCCCTTGGAGCCGCTGATCGAATGCAGCTCGCGGCCGTCGGCCAGGATCTGCGTGAAGGCGATGCCGTCGAATTCCGTGTGGAAGGCGTTGATGTAGGCGCTGTACAGCTGGGTCGCGGTCTTGAAGCCGATTTCGTACTGGCTCACTTTCGGCGTCGGCAGGATGCTGCGGTCGTTGGCGGTCTGCTGGTTGCCGGCGCCGCGCAGGTCGTCAAACGAGATGAAGGTGTGGCCGCGGTTGGCGCGTACGAACACGGCCGTGTCCTTGGCCAGCTTGTAGTTGCCGCCGATGGTGAAGGAGTTGGCGCTGTCGGTGCGGCTCAGGTAGGTGTTGGAGCCGTCCGGCATCGAGGTGCCGTTGTTGTACACGGTCAGCGGATTGTTGTCGGTGTCGCCCGAGGTCAGGTTGGAGATCGTGCCGCTGATCTTCTGCTGTTCATGGCGCATGCCGAAGTCGACCTTGATGCGGTCGTTGACTTTCCACTCGTCCGAGATGAAGCCGGCGGTGTTGCGGCCGTCGTACGAGGCGACCGGCGCGTAGAACACGTTGCCGTCGGTGCCGTTCTTCGACACGACCACGCCGTTGTTCAGGGTCACGTTGATCAGGCTCGCTTGCGGCACGGCCGACATCAGATGGCTGTTGCCCAAGTACCAAACGTCATGCGACGAGTAATCGGCGAAGTAGCCGCCCACGGTGAGCGTGTGGCCGTGGCCGATGTCCTTGCTGACGCGCAGCTCGTCCGTAAACGATTTCAGTTGTTTTTCCACCGACCACAGGCCGGCTTGCACCACCTGCTGGTTGCCGTCCACCGCGCCGCCGTGCACATAGGTGGCGGTGCCGGCCGTGGCCAGCCTGCCGCCGGCCGCCGCGACCGTGGCCGCGTTGCCGTTGGCCGAGGAGATCGCCGCCTTCAGATAGTCGTTCATCGAGAGCGGGTTGTTACCGGTGAACATGGCGTTGGTGTTGAGGTCGCCGTCGAAGCGGTTGAACTTGTTCGATACGCTCCACTCGCCGATCTTCTGGTCGAAGTCCGCGCCGAACACGGTGGCTTTCAGGCCGCGTCCGTCCGCCAGGTCGCGGTTGAGCGTCTTGCCGGGCGCCGCTTCGATGGTGAAGTTGCGCATCTCGCCGCTCATCAGGGTGCCGGTCAGCGGATTGAAACCGGGGAATTCCGAGATCGTGTGGCCGCCGTTGCTGGAAATCAGCGGCACGCCGGTGTAGAAGGCGTTCTTGTCGTCGGTGTTGCGGACGTACATGGTCAGCTTGCCGTCGTCGAGCTTGCGCGTCAGCGTGGCGGTCAGCTGGTGGCCATCGTCGGCTGGGAAGCCGGCGTCGCGCACGCCGTCGGTCTTGCGGTAGAAGCCGCCGACCGAGCCGTACCAGCCGTCGCTGATTTTGCCGCCGTAGAACATGTCGACGCGGCGCAGGCTGCCGGTGCCGGTGGTGAAGCGCACCGAGCCTTCCGGCGTGTCGCTGCCTTCCTTCAGGATGAAGTTCATCGTCGCGCCGGGCTGGGCGTTGGACCAGATGGTGGACGGGCCGCCGCGCAGCACTTCAACGCGCTCGACCGTGTCGTCCAGGCGGAAGGCCGACGAGCCTTCGAAGAACGACAGCGTCGGCGGCGGGAAGATCGGGTTGCCCATCAGCTGCACCGAGACGAAGGGCGAATCGCTGCCGGACGGGAAGCCGCGCACCTCGATGTTGGCGCCGGACTGGCCGCCGGTCGATTCCGCATACACGCCCGGCACGATTTTCATGATGTCGGCGGTGCTGCTCGGGGAGGCTTGCTTCAGTTGTTCTTCGGTGGCGGTGGTGATCGAGAAGGCCGAGTCGACCTTGCGCACGCCGCGCGCCGAGGCCACGCCGGTGACGACCACTTGCTGGACTTCGGCGGCGACTTCCTTGGTGGTGGAAGGTTCGGCGGGGGCGGCGCTCTGGGCTTGCGCGGCGGTCTGGTTGACGAGCGTGAGGACGGCAGCCGTGACTGCGGATAACAAGAACGGATTCTGGCTTTTCATGTGGTCTGTGCTTTCTTATGGTGTAAATCGTCTCCTGGACGGCGCGCCACCAGCAAAAACAGCCTGCGGTAGTTCCATCCCCATCTTCCACGATTCGTGAAGATTGGCCATTGAAACAAGAAATGATATCGATGTCAATCGAAATGTTATCGATGTCATTCTTCGCGACAAACGAAAATTTTCTGTCATAATGCGTGCGCACACCCTGTTTCCAACCTATGAGCGATCAATGCCTTCGAATAAGTCTGTAGCCCGCAAAGCCGAAACAGCATTGACGATGGAGGACCTGGCCAAGCTGGCCGGCGTCTCCAAGATCACCGTTTCACGCGCCCTGCGCGACAGTCCGCTGGTGACGGCGGAGACGCGGGAGAAGATCCGCACCTTGGCGAACGAGCAGGGCTACCGTTTCAATGTGAGCGCGCGCAATCTGCGCATGGGCCGCAGTTATTCGGTGGCGGTTGTGGTGGAAATGACACCCGTGCGCGGCCGCCCGATGTCCGACCCGTATCCGCTGGAGCTGTTGGGCGGGATCACGCAGGAGCTGACCACGGCCGGCTACAGCGTGGTGCTGACGTCGAAGCAGTTGATGAACACCGCGCCGGTGCAGGGCGCCGACGGTTTGATCCTGCTGGGACAAGGCTCGCACGGCGAGGCGGTGCGCACCTTGCAGCAGACCGGCATGCCGCTGGTGGTATGGGGCGCGCCGGAAGCCGATACCGACTACATCGTGGTCGGCTCGGACAATAGAAAGGGCGGCATCAGCGCCGCCGAGCGCTTCATCGCGCAGGGCCGGCAGAAGCTGGTGTTCCTGGGCGACGTCGATCACGCCGAGGTGCAGGAACGCTGCGCCGGTTTCATCGACGCGATGGGCGGGCGGGCGACGGTGCACATCATCCGTCCCAAGGCGTTCACCTTCGAGGCGGGCTTCGACAGCATCTCGGCGCTGTTGAAAAAAAAGGGCGCCATATTCGACGGCGTGTTTGCCGCCAGTGACTTGCTGGCCATGGGCGCGATCCGCGCGCTGGCCGAGAAGAATTTGCGGGTGCCGGAGAATGTCTCCGTCATCGGCTACGACGATACGCCCGGGGCGGCCAGTTTCGTGCCGCCGCTGACCAGCGTGCACCAGTATCTGCGCGACGGCGGCGTGTTGTTGGCCAAGAAGATGTTGGGCCTGATCGAAGGCCAGCCGGTGGCGTCTGAAATGCTGCCGACGACCTTGATGGTACGCCAGACCTAGTTTCCCCCTGAATTAAGCTGAAAACCTCGAAAAACCGGCTTTTTTCAAAATTCAAACCGCTTTGAATCGCATTTTTAAGGAATACGCTGTGCAACAACACACCTATCCCCTCGAAGCCTGGTGCATCCGCGAGACCAGTTTCGACACCGACTCCCATTTTCTCGACGAGACCCTGTTCGCTTTGGGGAACGGCTACATCGGCCTGCGCGGCACCGGCGAGGAGGGCTACAGCGGCCCGGCCGGCACCTCGCTGGATGGCACCTACCTGAACGGCTTCTACGAATCGGAGCCTATCCAGTACCCGGAGGCGGCCTACGGCCTGGCCAAGGTGAACCAGTTCATGCTGAACGTGCCGAACGCGAAGGGCATCGAGCTTTGGCTGGAGGACGAGCGCTTCGATTTGCTGGCCGGCTCCGTGCGGTCGTACGAGCGGGTGCTGGACTTCCGCACCGGCGTGTTGACGCGCACCGTGGAGTGGACCTCGCCGCAGGGCCGCAGCGTGAAGGTGCGCAGCCGCCGCCTGGTGTGCTTCGAGAACAAGCATCTGTTCGCGATCGAGTTCGAGGTGACGCCGCTGAATTTCGCGGGCCGTCTGCGGCTGGTGTCGTCGCTCGACGGCGCGGTGAAGAACCAGGAGGCGGGCGACGATCCGCGCGTGGGTTCGGCGGTGTCGGGCCAGTCGCTGCACATGGTGGGGCATGAGCAGAACGTCGGCTTCGCGGCGCTGGCGCAGCGCACGCACAACAGCGGCTTCATGCTGGTGAGCGCCACGGATACCGAATTGACGGGCGCCGATGCGACCATCGAGATCGCGCAAGTGGAGCAGCGCCTCACGCAGACGTACGAGCTGCAGGCGCAGGCAGGCCAGCGCATCGTGCTGACCAAGTACGGCAGCTATTTCTCGTCGCGCGACTACGCCGAGGCGGAGCTGATGTGGCGCAGCAAGGACACGCTGGCCACCGCCAAGGCCGGCGGCTTCGACGAACTGCGCCTGGCGCAGGAACAGTACCTGGCCGATTTCTGGCAGCAGGCCGACGTGCAGATCGCCGGCGACGACGCGCTCCAGCAAGGCATCCACTTCAACCAGTTCCACCTGCTGCAATCGGTGGGCCGCGACGGCAAGACCAACATCTCCGCCAAGGGCGTGACGGGCGAGGGTTACGAAGGCCACTATTTCTGGGACACGGAAATCTACATCTTCCCGTTCTTCCTGTACTCGAAGCCGGAGATCGCGCGCAAGCTGCTGGAGTACCGCTACGCCGGCCTGCCGAAGGCGCGCGAGCGTGCGCGCCAGATGTCGCATGCGACCGGCGCGCTGTACCCGTGGCGCACCATCGCGGGCGACGAATGCTCGGCCTACTTCCCGGCGGGGACGGCGCAGTATCACATCAACGCCGATATCGCGTACTCCATCAAGCTTTACATGGAAGCGACCGACGACCAGGAATACCTGGTCAAGCACGGCGCGGAAATCGTCATGGAGACGGCGCGCATCTGGATGGGCATCGGCAGCTACGACCGCGAAGGCCGCTTCTGCATCAACCAGGTGACGGGGCCGGACGAATACACGGCGCTGGTCAACAACAACTACTACACCAACGCGATGGCGCAAATGCACCTGAACTTCGCGGCCTCGATCGCGGAGCAGCTGCAGGCACAGGCGCCGTTGGAGTTCGCGCGCATCGCCGCCGCCACCGCGCTGGATGCGGGCGAGCCAGCCGCATGGCGCCGCGCCGCATCGTTGATGAATCTTCCCTACGACGATGCGCTGAAGATCCACGCGCAGGACGACAGCTTCCTGTCCAAGAAGGTGTGGGATTTCGCCAACACACCGAAGGAAAACTATCCGCTGCTGCTGAACTACCACCCGATGGTGATCTACCGTCATCAGGTCTGCAAGCAGGCGGACGTGGTGCTGGCGCTGCTGCTGCTGTCCGACCAGTTCACGCTGGAAGACAAGCGCCGCGACTTCGATTACTACGAGGCGGTGACCACGCACGATTCGTCGCTGTCCTCCTGCATCTTCAGCATCATCGCGGCGGAGGTGGGCTACCAGGACAAGGCCTACGACTACTTCATGGAGACCGCGCGCCTCGACCTGGACGACACGCACGGCAATACGCACTACGGCGTGCACACGGCGGCGATGGCCGGCACGTGGATGGGCGTGGCGTATGGCTTCGCGGGCATGCGCGTGGTGGGCGGGGATCTGCACTTCGCGCCGTCGCTGCCGAAGCAGTGGCAGCACTACACGTTCAAGATTCATTTCAAGGGCGCGCTGCTGGAGGTGCATGTGGAGCCGGGCCGCGCGGATTACCGCCTGCTGCAAGGCGAGGCGCTGCACTTTACCCACGGCGGCGAACCTGTCGCACTGACGCTGTCGCAACCGACGCAATCGAGGAGTTTTGCATGAGCCGCTTTAAAGCCGTAATCTTTGACCTGGATGGCGTGATCACCGACACCGCCCACTATCACTACCTGGCGTGGAAGCGCCTGGCGGAATCGCAGGGCGTACACTTCGACCACGCCTTCAACGAGAACCTGAAGGGCATCGACCGTATGGGATCGCTGGACCTGATACTGGCGTCGTCCAAGCGGACGTACACTGCGGAGGAGAAGCTGGCGCTGGCCGACGAGAAGAACCGCCACTACCAGGAGCTGATCGCCACGATGTCGTCGGCCGATCTGCTGCCGGGCGCGGTGCGGGCGCTGGACGTGGTGCGCGCGGCGGGCTTGCGCATCGGCCTGGCGTCGGTAAGCAAGAACGCCTTCACGGTGCTGGGCCGCCTGGGCATCACCGATAAATTCGACTATGTGGTCGACGCGGCGACCATCGCGCGCGGCAAGCCGGACCCGGAGATATTCCTGAAGGCGGCACGGGAATTGGGCGTGGCGCCGCAGGACTGCCTGGGCGTGGAGGATGCCGTGGCGGGCGTGGCATCGATCAAGGCGGCGGGCATGTTCGCGCTGGGGATAGGCCATCCCTTTGTGCTGACCCAGGCGGACGTGGTGATCACGAGCCTGAACGACTTCAATCTAGAATCATATTAGTACCGTGTCACTCCCGCGCAGGCGGGAGTCCATACGCCGCATGGATTCCCGCCTGCGCGGGAATGACGTGTAGGCTATAAAAATAATGGAGACAGTATGAAGAACAATCGCATCCTATTTGCGCTATTTCTGATTTACTTTGTATTCGCGATCCTGCTCAACAGCGTGGGCACGGTCATCCTTCAAATCATCAACAACTACGGCGTGAGCAAGTCCAGCGCCAGCGTGCTGGAAGGCTTCAAGGACTTGCCGATTGCGGCGGTATCCTTCCTGATCGCCTCTTTTCTGCCGCGCCTTGGCTACAAGAAGGCCATGCTGACCGGGCTGGCCATCGTCACCATCGCCTGCGTGGCGATGCCGGTGCTGCCGTCGTTCGCCACCACCAAGCTGCTGTTCTTCTGCGTCGGTGTATCGTTCGCGCTGGTGAAGGTGTCGGTGTATTCGACGCTGGGCCTGATCGCCGCAGACCGCAAGCAGCACGCCAGCATGATGAACCTGCTGGAGGGCTTCTTCATGGTCGGCGTGTTGAGCGCCTACTGGGTGTTCGGCTACTTCATCGATTCGTCCGATCCGCTGTCGCACAGCTGGTTGCAGGTGTATTGGGTGCTGGCCGTGCTGTGCGCGTTGACCTTCGCGCTGGTGCTGACCACGCACTTCAACGAGGACCTGGCCGCGCTGCCGGAAGGCCGGGGTATCGCGCAGGATTTCGCGGCCATGCTCAAGCTGTTCTTCAAGCCGTTGGTGTGCGTGTTCGTCATCACCGCGTTCTTGTATGTGCTGATCGAGCAAAGCGTCGGCACCTGGCTGCCGACCTTTAACAACGAGATTCTCAAGCTGCCGGCGGCGATGAGCGTGCAGGTGACCAGCATCTTCGCCGCCTGCCTGGCGATCGGGCGCCTGTCGGCCGGCGTGTTGATGCGCAAATTGAACTGGTATCCGGTGATGAATGCCTGCGTGATCGGCATGGCGGCTATGGTGCTGCTGGCGCTCCCGCTGACGCACGACGTGGTGGCCGATCCGAACATCAGTTGGTCCAGCGCGCCGCTGGCGACCTTCCTGTTCCCCCTGATCGGATTGTTCATGGCGCCGATCTACCCCGGCATCAATTCGGTGATGCTCAGTTCTTTGCCGAAGAACCAGCACTCCGCCATGACAGGCCTGCTGGTGATTTTCTCGGCGCTGGGTGGCACCACCGGATCGCTGATCACCGGCTACGTGTTCGGCAATTTCAGCGGCCACTTCGCCTTCTACCTGACGCTGGTGCCGATTTCTATCGTCCTGATTATGTTGTATTTTTTCAAAAAAGCGGTAGATGACGGTGGTGGTGGTTTCGACCCGTCCGCTATAATCAGCGGTCAACATTGAACAATTGTCTATGAACCTGGAGCGCCTCGCGAACTTACTCGGCATGTCGAAGACCACGGTGAGCCGGGCGTTGAACGGCTATCCCGAGGTGAATGGCCGGACCCGCGAGCGCGTGCTGAAGGCGGCCAAGGAGAACGGCTACCAGCCCAATCCGATGGCGCGCTCGCTGGCGCTGGGGCGCACCAATGTATTCGGCATCATCTATCCGCTGCTGCCAGCGGACCTGGGCGATCCGATGTTCCTCGACGTGGTGGCCGGCATGTCGGCCGCGCTGGAGCGGGTCAGCAAGAACCTGATCATCGCGCCGGTGTCGCCGGCGGCGGAGCAGCCGTCGTACCAGCAGATCGTGCGTGGACGGCGGGTCGATGGGCTGCTGGTCAGCCGCACGCTGGTGCGCGACGAGCGCATCGCCTTCCTGAGCAAATCCAAGTTTCCCTTTGTCGCGCATGGCCGCACCGAGCTTGGTGCGCCGTACGCGTGGTTCGACTACGACAACGCGGCCGGCATCCGCATGGCGATGGAGCGCCTGCTGGGATTGGGGCATCAGCGCGTGGCCCTGGTCAGCGCGCCGCTGGAACTGAACTTCGCCCGCCAGCGCAAGGACGCGTTTGTGGCGGCGATGGCGTCGGCCGGGCTGGCGGTGGATACGCGCTACCTGATCGACAACACGCTGGACCGCCGCAGCGGCTACCAGGCGATGCAGCAGTTGCTGGCATGTTCGCCGCGTCCGACGGCGGTCATCGTCGACAATCACCTGTCCGGCGTTGGCGCGGTGCGCGCGCTGCTCGATGCGGGCGTCGATATCGGCAAGGAGATCTCGGTGATCGTCTGGGGCAGCATGGCCGACACGCTGGCCGGCATTGACGTCACCACCATCGACCAGCCGGACGCGCACCAAGCCGGCGCCCGCATGGCCGACATGCTGCTCGCGCTGGTGGACGGCAAGCCGGCCAGTGAACTGCAGGAGCTGTGGCAGCCGGTGCTGCTGGCTGGATCAACGGTGGGATTTGCTCCCCACGCATGATGAAAAAATTTATCTCGGTTGCCGCTGTATGGGCCACGTTCCTGGCCGCACCGCTCCATGCCGAGAACAATGACGCCACGTGGAAAAGCGTGACGGCGCAGTTGGAGGTATCGCGAAAGTGGGCCGCCGGCGTCATCGACGTTACCAGCGACGTTGACAAGGGAAACGGCGTGCGGCACATGTCGGCCACCATGCACCTGAGCGGTTGGGAAAAGCAAAAGCCTGTGTACACCACGGTTAAGAAACAGCCGGAGGAAAAGGCCATCGACTTGACGTTCCTGAACGGGATCACGGCGATTTCCACGTCGATGACGGAGGATGAAACGCCCATCCGGACCGATGGCGTGGCGCTTGACGGCGTCGCGTGCACGGTCTTCGAATCCCAGTTCAGCGAAGCCTTAAACAAGGGCACGATGAAACTGTGGGTCGATGCCGGCACGAACAAGCTGCGGCAGATGGTGTTAATCTTCCACTCGCCGTTCTTCGCCGATGGAACCGTCATCACGCACTATGTGGCGGGCGCGCAGGGACAGGCCCTGCCGGGCGTCGTCGACTACGACCTGAATATCCTGATCCCGTTCAGGAGTGCCAAGATCCGCATACAGCAGACCTCTTCCGCCTGGGTGGCTGTACCCAAGGCGGATTGACCCCAGCGATGTCCGCGGCAGCCGGGACATACCTCAATCCCGTTGAATCCTTGTTGCATATTTTTTTTTGGCGGATTAGTATCGACTCAATCGTTGCCGGCATGAATCCGTAGGCCGGCTTCGATCCTTGACCTGCGCGACCTCGGCTCCCCGCCCTCGTCGCAACGGCGACAGGTACGCAAGGTGCCTGTTTCAGTCATCGCAGTCCGGATGCTGAATGTTTATCCAGACCCACCCCGTTGGCTTATATCGATCCTGACTCGCTCAGGCGCGCATTGCACCAGCACGTGGGTACGAATCGTCACTCGCTTGGCAAGTCACTTTCTAAAAATGGAGACAACCTTGAACTATTCACTCATCGCCGCCGGCATCCTGCTGGCATCGGCCGCGCAGGCCGCAACCATCGATGCAAAAACCTTCGTCGGCGCCAGCACGCCTTTGCAGACCGCCCAATATGGCGTGCGCAATTACTCGGCCCCGGTGCTGACCAATGGCCTGCACGATCCGGCCAACTACGCAGCCGCGCCCAAGCTGCCGGTGTGGCAGTTCGCCTCGGCCGATCCCACCGGCGGCGTGCTGACTTTTGAACGCGATAGCGCGCCCGCCACCGGCTGGCATTCCCGCACGCGCAAGACGCCGGTGCTGGTGACGGGCGGCGGCTCGGCTACCGCCAACCGTGTCTACACCGTGTACAACGGCCAGCAGCTGGTCGCCGCCATCAATGAAGCGGGCAACGAGCCGAAGATCATCCGTGTGATCGGCCACATCGACCTGCGCTGGAGCCAGAACAATACGGTCTTCAAGGAGTACACCAGCTATTCGGACCAGAAGCTGGGCGGCTCGATCAGCATCCCGTCGAACACCACGCTGGTCGGCATCAACGATGCGCAGGGCCGCCCGGCGCGCATCACCGGCACGTCGCTGCTGATCGGCGGCGAGCTGCCACTGACGGCAGGCGGCGATCCCGAGGCGGACTTCAAGAAGTGGATCGCCGACGGCAAGGACGGCGACGATTACCCGACGTGGACGCGCAACGTCATCGTGCGCAACCTGGTGCTCGATACCCCGTGGGACGTCAATCCCGAGGACTCGGCCAACGCCTACGCCGACGGCCTGACCGTATCGCGCGGCCAGAACATCTACCTCGACCACCTGACCATCAGCGACGGCGACACGCCGGATTCGCTGGCCGTGTCGCCTTACACTACGCGGCACGACGGCGCGCTGGACGTGGTACGCGGCAGCGACTACGTCACCATCGCCAACAGCTATTTCGGCAAGCACCACAAGACCACGCTGGTGGGCAATGGCGACTCGGGCCGCGCATGGAGCGACGAGGGCCGCATGCACGTCACCTTTACCGGCAACTGGTGGAATGGCGCGACCACGCGCCTGCCGTTGAACCGCTATGGCCAGGTCCATTTGTTCAACAACCTTGTCAGCGGCAGCGTGTCGACCACGGATGCGGATGTGAAGTTCGAAAGCGGCTCCGATGCACGCTACCACTCGAATATGCTGGTCGAGAATAACTACTACAACCTCACGGGTCTCAAACTGTCCGAGTTCTGCGGAAAAGTCATCAAGGGCAAGGACTACACCGGCTTCCGTTCCTCTGGCCACGTCTTCGTCAGCGACAAGTCGGGCACGAACATGGTTGACGGCCAGTGCGGCCTTGCGCCGCCGAGCACCGCCAACCAGTGGACGCCGCCGTACGTGTACACGCTGCAGACCGCGACAGCGGCACAGACCTCCGTGCAGGCCAACGCCGGCGCCGGAAAATTGAAGTAATCGGCTGTTACAGCGATTTGTCGCGCGATACGAACGCTCGAATCCATCCGACTATCGCAACGAT
>Ga0308157_10008132_pt1 | contig 12012 bp, 9 predicted proteins | sample PhyBR1_FD_201035 | JGI IMG/M metagenome (GOLD analysis project Ga0308157, IMG submission 201035) | Phyllosphere microbial communities from UC Gill Tract Community Farm, Albany, California, United States - DLSLB.R1 | ecosystem: Host-associated > Plants > Phyllosphere > Unclassified | place: USA...
AACACCGCGAAAGCAAAAAGCACAATTAAGCCAAATGCCAGATATACACGAAGCAAGATGTTTGCTCTAATATTCATCGCTTTTAACAATTATTTTTTTTGGTGGTTCAATCAGTTCTTTTATCCCAAGGGTATCAACCTTTTTAGCAACCTCTGTCAGTTTACTCTTAAACATGAGGTCAGCTTTTAGCGATTTATACTCCCATCGCAATTCTTTTACTTCTTTATTTAATTTATCAATGCGGCGCACATTGTTTACCGCAAAGTGGCTATTGGCAATATAAATCATTCCCAAAAAGGCCAAAAAACACAAATAAGGCAAAGCATCAGTTGCCGCCTCCTTACTCACTAATCCGTCATTAAAAAGCTTACTGATGAAGGAGTTGCTATCCATCTTCTCCTCTGCAGTCTTAGGCTTTTTAGGCACAGCTTTTAACTCCGGCTCAGGTCCAGCTTCCTCTTCTTCTATCTCTTCTCTAAACCTGTTCATATTTTTTCTGCAATTCTCAGTTTCGCACTGCGGGCACGATTGTTTTGCGCAATCTCCTCATCAGTAGCGGTAATCGCTTTACGTGTAATCACATTAAAGGGCTTCTGCTGATTCCCAAAGAAATCCTTCTCCACTTCCCCCTGAAATTTCCCCTTTGCCATAAAGTTTTTAACCGGCCTGTCCTCTAAAGAGTGATAAGACATCACCACCAAATGACCACCTGGCTTTAACACCTCGGCAGCTTGCTGGAGAAAATCCTCTAACACCTGTATCTCGGCATTTACCTCTATCCTAAGCGCCTGAAAAACCTGCGCCAGGTACTTATTTTCTTTTCCTTTAGGGATATAGGCCGATATAGCCAATTTTAAACTATTGATATCAGTAAAAGGCTTCTCTAAACGGGCAGTGACAATAGCCCTGGCTAAAGATTTTGCATTTTTTACCTCACCATAAATACCAAAAATCTTATGCAACTTATCCTCGGAATAAGTGTTCAGGATTTCAGCAGCAGTTAAATTGCGGTGTTGATCCATGCGCATATCCAGATCAGCGTTATGGCGAATTGAAAACCCACGCGCAGGCACATCAAATTGATGAGAGGAAACACCCAGATCAGCCAGAATACCATCCACCTGACGAAACCCTTTTAAACGCAGGTTATTTTTGAGAAAACCAAAGTTCTGATCAATAAACACAAAACGCTCGTCCGCAGGAATATTTGCCTGCGCATCAGGATCCTGGTCAAAAGCAATCAAAACACCTTGTGGCCCCAAATGCTTTAAAATTTCCCTCGAATGACCACCGCCACCAAAAGTCACATCCACATAAACCCCATCAGGCTTTATATTTAAGCCATCAATACAAGGCTGTAGCATCACCGGCACATGGTAATTATTCTCCATCAGCACCCCCTTTCTTATCACCCATTACTTTTTGAGCCAGGTTGGCAAAATTGGCAGGCACATCATCAAAAATATCCTCGTAAGATTTTTTGTCCCAAACCTCGATACGATCTAACTGACAAGCCAGCACCAGATCGCTACCAATACCCGCATATTCGACTAAAGATTTTGGCAACAGTACACGGCCGGCAGCATCAAGCGAAAGCTCGGTTGCCCCGCGGGTAAAAGCCCTGACAAAAGCCCTGTTTTCCTGATCGTAAATATTAAGCTTGGCAAGGTCAGCCACAACAGCGTCCCAAACATTTTTAGGATAGATCACCAGATTTTTTTCAAAACCACGGTTAATTATGAGCCCATCATGCTCAGCATTAGGCAATTGTTTCTTAAGCGCAGCAGGTACCATCAGGCGGCCCTTTGCGTCAAGTTTACAATCAAATTCTCCTAAAAGTTGGGTCATAGTGGTATCTACACTTTTTATCTAGTGTAAAAGTAAATAGTTCTACCACTTTTTACCACTTTTTACCACAAAAAAGTTTTCCACATTGTTTTTGTTACAATTTGGAAGCTGCAATATAGCCAGAATATCTACATGGGCACCTTATAAAAACCGCTACAAACTGATAATAAGGCAATTAAAAATAAATTGACTTAAAGTGTCACGCTGGCCCAATTTCACCCATAAATTTCAAGGTTTAACTAAAAGCGCTCATTTATAGGTTTTAAAACCGGGTAATCGCCTGCGTTTCAGGCCCGGTAATTAGCCGCTTTTTGGGAGGATTTCCCACTTCCAACAGATAGGCTGATTCACCACAATTACGCAAACGTTTGCCCGCTATTTGCATTTTCTTTATCGGCTGTTTATCTCTAATTTGGGGCTAAACTCACCGATAAACACCAAAAATGAAAACCAAAATCTTGAAAATGATGATGGCCCTGAGCATGACTGCTTCGATCAGTTCTGCTCAAACCAGCAAATCCAACCTTTCTTTAAACAGGATTACTCCTAAACCACTTGCGGTAACTGCCTATGCCGGCAAATTTGATTTAACTCCTACCACCCCTATTTACTATCATCCAAAAGCACTGGCTCCCATTGGCGTATTCACTGCGTTACTGGCAACAAGTACGGGCATAAAAAACAAAACTTTACCACTGCAAAACCAAAATGCCGGCATCCTTTTTATGGTATCGGATACCCTGAACAGCCTGGGTGAAGAAGGTTACAGGATTAAAATAACGCCGACGGCATTAAGTGTTTACGCCAGGACCGCTGCCGGGATATTTAACGCCACGCAAACCATCAGACAATTGCTACCGGCGCAAATTGAGGGCAAAACCAAGGGAAAGGTAATCTGGAGCATTCCTTGTGGTGAAATTATGGACAAACCCCGGTATGGCTGGCGCGGTTATATGCAGGATGTTAGCCGTACATTTTATGGCGTAGATGTAATGAAAAAATACATGGACGTAATGGCCCTATACAAACTAAATGTATTACACCTGCACCTGACCGACGACCAGGGCTGGCGAATAGAAATTAAAAAATATCCGCTGCTTACCAGCACCAAAACCACTGTATTTGATAAAAGCACCAATCAACCTGCAGAAAGGAGTGGTTTTTATACGCAGGAGGAAATTCGTGATTTAGTCAGGTACGCAGCTGAACGCAATATCACCATCATTCCCGAAATTGATGTACCGGGTCACTCCTGGCCTACAGTACTTGCCTATCCTGAATTGGGGGTAAACCAAAACCGCAAACCCGACTTTGTTTTTCCCTTTCTGGATTCGTGGTCGCATTGGGGCAACCAGTTTACGCCTAACACCCTGGACCCAACCAGTGAAAAGGTCTACGAATTTTTAGATGGTGTGTTTACCGAACTGGCTGGTCTTTTCCCTGCAGCATACATCCATTTTGGTGGCGATGAGGTAAGACATGTACTATGGGAAAAGGAACCACATGTACAGACATTCATGAAAGCCAAATCGCTAAAGAATACCAATGAGCTGCAAAGTTATTTTGTACAACGCATCTCCACCATTATTAAGAGCAAAGGTAAAAAGCCCATTGGCTGGAACGATATTCTAAGTGATGCCAAGAACCTAACCAAAGAAACAGCAATCATGTCCTGGCTGGGTGATGAGGCGATTGCTGATGCTGCAAAGAATGGTTTTTATGCCGTAGCCACACCTACAGATCCATTTTATTTCGATATAACCCAGGCGGACCGTAACGATGGTACCATGAGCGACCTGGCCTATGGGAACATCAATTCACTGGAAAAGATATACAACTATGAACCAGAAACCGGCTTGAATCAAAACCAGGGAAAGTTTATTTTAGGCGTACAGGCTAACCAGTGGACAGCGATTACCCAGGATCTGAAAGACATGAACGTCCAAAATTTCCCACGTTTACTCGCGCTTGCCGAAATAGGCTGGATCCCCAGGGGTAACAGGAACTTTGAGGATTTCAAAAATCGCCTGACCGATCACTTACACCGCCTTGAGCTACTCAAGATTGATTATTATAAACCTGGAGGCTATATTTCGGGTACCTGGACAACCCAACAAATCAGTAACGATTACCGGGCGCTTAGCTGGGAGGTAACTAAAAAAACCTATGCCAATGGGCGCATTACCGCTGGCTTCTTTTACACCAAAGGCGTAAATTTTATGGAAATCAAAAAAGTAGAACTCCTTCAGGATGGCAAAGTAATTGCCAAGGATGAACATACCGGAATAGCAGATAAATTCAGGGGCACTCACAAGGTTAAAACCTACCTATACCATTTGGAGCTCAATGAATATGATCCAAAGGCAAAATACGAGATAAGGGCTGAAATTAAAGGCATTAATGGGACCGACAGTAACGGCAATTTCACATATAACCTAAGCCCATTTGACCGGTTAAATGTAGCAGAACCCAAATAAATAACATGGAAATATTTTTTTCGCCGTGTAATTAATCACGGCGAAAGAAAGAAACATCCTTTACCGGTCGAGTATCCAGGCAGGCTCTTCGACAGGTAAAGGATGATAAGTCCTGATATTATTTTGCCGGGGTAATCACAATTTTTCGATATTCTATCGGCATGTGGTCGCCCTGCAGGTAAATCGGACCAGCCTCCCCCTCATTGCTATCCAACGCTCCTCCGGTAATACCTGGAATTTCCTGATTGCTGATGATGGTTTTACCATTGGCAACTACGGTAACCAAACGACCTATTAAGGTAATGTCGTAACTTTGCCACTCTCCAGGTCCCAGCGTAGCCATTTCATTAGGTGCTAAAAATCCATACACACCACCGAACAACACGCTGTTTGGATGCGTGTCTTTCTTGCTGTCTTCAATTTGCACCTCATAGCGTCCCCGTAAATACACCCCACTGTTGCCTTCTTTAGGATACCTGAACTCAACATGGAGCTTAAAATCATTGAATTTCTGTTCGGTTATCAGGTTTGAGCCCGCTTTCGGACTGGTTAAAATGCCATCCTTCACTACCCATTGGTTCTGGCCGCTTGCTTTCCAACCATCAAGATTTTTACCATTAAACAGATTGATAGCTGTGCCCCATGCAGGTGCAACGGTTCTTTTCAAATAAGGTGCTTTAACCCCTTTCCAGTTATATTTTTGACCGTTGCATTCAGTCATTACCCCACTAATTCCTGCATCGGCTAACGCTCCCTCGATCACCAGATTCGATGTACCGCTTTCCCATTGTGGCGGGATTTCAAACCTGAAGGCTTTGCCGTCAAACTTTATTTCCGATACCGGTCGGGCGCTACCCGCAGTCGATACAAAATACCCTACCAGGGTTTTGTAACCAGATAGTTTAACCTCCAGCCAGGCTGGTGCGGGTTTACCATTTTGATCAACCGTTATATCCCATCTGCCAATCAGGGCAGCCGGTTCCACAGCTAAATGGTTATAATCAGCCCCGGCTGATCTTGAAGCAAACGTTTCTCCTGGCAGACCTGCAATTAAGAGGCAACCTAAACCAAGCAAACAGATTTTTTTTCTCATAAATTTAATTCCTTTATTATGCAGTGCTGGTATCTGCGCACTGCTATCGGTTCTGTATTAAGATAATTTAAGAAAGGTAGAACTTATTTCTTTTACCCGCAAATTCCATTATTGCTGACCACCTGCCCCGCAGCAATTCTGCCTGATGGTGCCTGACAAATTTCAGGTGTGGACGGTTTTAAAAATTATTTTTTTCTTTTTTGTTACATTGTATCATGTTTTTTACTAATTTACACTAGCCAAATTAAATATCGTCATACCCTACAAACAACGAACAACTACCTATTTAAACCTTCAATTACACACAAAACAAAGAAATGCACCAAATTAATATAACGCGAACCATAGTATGTTATGTTAACAGACGGGCAAAGATCAATTTGTTTACTCGGTAGTGTGAATGGCAGCTTGTTACAAAAATGTTGGCGCGTGAGCGATAGCTTATTTGGCATTAACCTAAACTAAACAGAAAAATGTATGAAAATGAGGACCCTTCATTTCACCAGCTGTGCCATGGAATCAACTTTTTCCAGCACAAACCGGAGCCTACGGAAACTGGCACTCCTTGCTGTTGCAACTCTTGGCTTACAGCACGCCGCAATGGCCGAGAGTGTCACGACAAACAAGAGCCTATTTGTAAAAGCCGCTGAGGTAGTAAAACACCCTGCTTACCCAAACGACAAAATGGCTAAGACCATTACCGGTCTGGTACTTGATGAATCTGGTTTGCCACTACCGGGTGCAACAGTTGCGGCAAAAGGCACCAACGCAAAGACATCTACCGGGACTGACGGAAAATTTACTTTAACTGTCCCTGACAACGTTACAACATTGGTGGTTTCCTACATTAGCATGGAAACCCAGGAAGTGAATATCAGCAACCTTACCAGTGTAACAGTAAAGTTAAAACCTTCGGGCAATGCAAACCTAACAGAGGTCGTGGTTACCGCATTGGGTGTGAAACGCGAAAAAAGAGCTTTGACCTTTGCTGCCCAACAACTTGCAGGGACAGAACTTACCAAGGCCGGAAGCCCCAATTTCATGGAGGCTTTAAGCGGTAAGGCTGCCGGTATTGATATCGGGATCAGTAACTCCGGAGTAGGTGGTTCAACCAAAACGGTATTGCGGGGTTCAAAATCAATTACCGGAAATAGTGAGGCACTTTTCGTAATTGACGGTGTTCCGGTAGTAAATAATAAAGGTGGACAACCAGGGTCTTACGGCGGTACAGATGGCGGCGATGGTCTTTCGGCATTAAACCAGGATGATTTCGAATCGGTTACCATTTTAAGGGGCGCCAACGGTTCGATTTTGTATGGAAGCCAGGGCGCTAACGGGGTAGTTTTGATCAACACCAAAAAAGGCCAGAATGGTAAAATCGCTATCGCCCTAAACTCTACCATCAACTTTAGCAATGCTGCAACATTACCCGAATTTCAATTCGACTATGGTGCAGTAGCCGGTAGCGACTACAGCTGGTCTAAAACCAAGGGCAATTACCAGAGTAACTATATAGAGGATTTTTTCCAGACAGGTGTAAACACCATTAACTCTCTATCGGTATCCGGTGGAAACGACCGAACAACCACTTATTTCTCTTATGGCAACAATAATGCATCTGGCATCGTGCCAACCAGCACCTACAACAAACATAACGTAACCTTAAGCCAGGAAACAAAACTATTTGATGATAAGCTTACTTTAAGTGGAAATGTAAGGTTCTCTTACGAAAAATCAAAGAACCGTCCCGGTGCAGGTTATTACAATAACCCCTTAACAGGCTTATATTTATTTGCACGGGAAAGAAATTTTGAAGATTACAAAAACAACTATCAAATTTTCAGTGCTACGCGAAATCTGTATATCCAAAACTGGTATTCGACCGAAGAAAAACAAAACAACCCGTACTGGGAATTAAACAACGATCCTAAACTTTCTACCAGCAACAGGGTAATTGCTACAGCAAAAGCATCGTATGCATTTTTACCACACTTTAAGTTTGACGTACGGGGTAACATCGATTACAACGACAGGCTGCTCGATTATCGTTACGCTGCTGGCGGAAACTCAGTAAGTGTAAGTTCAAACGGCACCTGGAATTACGCCAAGTACAATGATAAAGCCTTATATGGTGATGCCATTTTAAGCTATGATAATACCTTTGGCAAATTTAGTTTGAACAGCGTATTGGGAGGGAGTATCCAGGATTATACCTTTAACGATGGTATGACCTTTGCAAACGGAACAGTACCACTTCAATATCCTAACTTTTTCAGTTTCGCAAATCTTCCCTACAATTTGGTGATTACCCAAACCTACAGCAGGATTCAGAAACAGGGCTTGTTTGCCAACGCTTCTTTAGGTTTCAAAGATATGCTTTATTTAGACCTTTCAGGCCGTAATGACTGGGCATCTACACTGGCTACGACAGGGAACGATTCCTATTTCTATTACTCAGGAGGACTTTCTGCGATAATCAGCCAGATGGTAACCATGCCAAAGGCGATCAATTATTTAAAACTTCGCGCTTCGACATCGAAAGTCGGAAACGAAGTACCTTATAATATCGTAAACCCGGGCAATACCATAGGTGGCGCAGGCGGGCCAAACGGCATAGGCGGGATTACCAGAAATACACAAACACCTTTTGCCACATTGGTACCTGAAAAGATCACCAGTAACGAGATTGGCCTGGAAAGCCGGTTTTTAAATGACCGGCTGACTTTCGATTTTACTTACTACAAAAACACCAGTACCAATCAGTTCTTGTCTTTACCAGCCCCTTCAGGCTCTGGTTACACCTTTTACTACGTAAATGCGGGTAAGGTGACCAACCAGGGTTTTGAGCTGACATTAGGCGGAGATCCCATCAGAAATGAAAATTTTAAATGGAACACGGCGGTAAACTTATCGCAGAACAAAAATAAAATTGTAGAACTCATAGCCGACAACCCTGGCTATCAGGTGGGTAGCGATAGCGAAGGCTTTAATTCAATCATTAAAGCCGGTGGGTCATTCAACGACTTATATATTTTCAAATTTGCGCGCAATAGCGCAGGTCAGATTATATTGGATGCTGCCGGAAAACCAACCAAAGCCGCCACGCAGGAATACGTTGGAAATTTAAATCCAAACTTTATTGCTGGCTGGAATAACACTTTCACATACAAAAACCTGAGCTTAAGCGCATTGGTGACCGCTAAGTTTGGCGGTGTAGCATTCTCTAAAACAGAAGCCTTTCTAGATTCTTACGGGGTAAGCAAAAGAACCGGCGAGGCGCGTGATGCAGGGACTATCCCAATCAACGCCGTTCAGGGTAATGCCGCTCAAACCACGATTGACCCGGCGCTCTATTACTCGGTAATCGGTGATCGAAACGGGATTATGGAGCCTTATGTTTTCTCCCGCACCAATGTTCGTTTAGCACAAGTAGCGCTGTCTTATAACTTGCCAGTTAAAGGTTCGGCTATTAAATCGGCATCTGTATCGTTAATTGGCCGAAATTTGTTTTTCTTCTATAAGAAATCGCCTTTCGATCCCGAGCAGGCCATGAGTACCAACAACAGTATGCAGGCTAATGACGTATTCGCCATACCTGGTACACGTTCTTATGGGCTAAATCTTAAGTTAAACTTCTAATATCTTAATAATGAAAAAATTATCTTTAATGGTGCTTGCTTTGATCCTACTCAACTCCTGCACCAAGAATTTCGAAGAGATCAATACCAATCCCAATCAGATATCAGATAAAATGTTGGAGCAGGATTTTAACCTGGTCGGTTCATCCTTCTCGGGCATGCTGTTTAACCTGATGGGACACCAGATCGAAGAGGATCTGTGTTATGATAACTGGATGGGATATATGGGTACGCCTACACCATTTGTAGCCAATGTAAACAATACTACCTATTACCTGCGCTGGATTGATGCTTACTGGAATCGCATATACGGTAGTGTAATGTCACCTTCAAAACAGGTAATCCAACTTGCCGGGGAGAAAAACCTCCCGCTATTTGGTGACTGGGCAAAATTGGTCAGGGTATTGGCCATCTCGAAATTAACTGCTATTTATGGGCCGGTAATCTATTCAAACTACGGATCATCTGGTTTAGGTTCGATTAAATATGACAAGGAATCTGATTTATACAATAACCTGTTTACACAGCTGGATCAGATTGAAGCCAATTTTAAAGCCAATACATCTTATACCGGATTTACAAAATTCGACCCAAGTTACAAAGGCAACATCGCCTCATGGTTAAAATTACTCAACTCGGTACGTCTGCGTTTGGCCATGCGTTTGGTTAAAGTTAGCCCTACGGTTGCGAAAACACAGGGAGAAAAAGCCCTGGCTGATCCGGCCGGATTAATTACGACCAACGCAGAAAATTTCCTCATTTCACTAAATGGAGAGGTAATGCCCGTTTCGATGATTTGTTTTGACTGGAACGATACCCGTATGGGCGCGACCATGGAATCTTTTATGGTAGGTTTAAAAGACGGACGTATCGCCAAATATTTTGCCGAGGTAGCTGATGCCAGCCTGGTTGCTGATCATCCTGCATACAAGTATAAAGGTATCCGTGGCGGTGCTTACATCAACGCCAAAGATGACCGGGTTGCTTATTCTACAGTAAGCACAGATTTCAAATCAGCCCAAAACAGAAGAGGGTTTACCGCATCGGAAGTTGCATTCTTAAAAGCTGAAGCTGCATTAAGGGGCTGGGCAAATGCGGGTGATGCTAAAACCAACTACGAAAATGCAGTACGCCTTTCATTTGCCGACTGGGGTGCCGCTGGCGTCGACGCCTATTTAGCCGATGCTACCAGCAAACCCATCAGCTATACCGACCCAAAAGACAGCAGAAATAACTTCACACCACTTTCCAGCATCACCGTAGCCTGGAATGCCGGCGATTCGAATGAGTTGAAACTGGAAAAAATTATCACCCAAAAATACCTGGCTACCTTTACCAATACTTTAGAGGCCTGGGTAGATTTTCGAAGAACAGGTTATCCGAAAATCCCGCATGTTGCTAAAAATGACAGTAGCCCGGATTGGGGGGTTATAGCTGCCGACCAGTGGATAAAACGCCTGGTATTTGTACCTGCGGAAAGAACCGGAAACGCTTCAGCTGTTGCAGAAGCGGCAACTTTCCTTAGCCCGGGCAAAGACGATATTGCCTCACGCCTGTGGTGGGATACAAACTCCGCCAGCAACTTTTAAGCTTGCATCAATATTTTTTAAATGGCCGCCTGATGGTGGCCATTTTTATATACCAGCATCCGTATAAACTTCGGGGCGGGTAACAAAAGAAAAGGCCCTGGCAAATTAATGCAGGGCCTTTTTTGTATTTTCCTGTATGGGTTATCCATTAATGGCTTTAACGCCTGGTAATTCTTTACCCTCCATATACTCCAATAAAGCGCCACCGCCTGTCGAAACGTAGCTAACTTCATCTTCCATGCCGAATTTGGCAATGGCCGCAGCAGAATCACCACCACCAATTAATGAAAACGCACCATTATCTTTAGTAGCCGCTACAACTGCATCGGCAACAGCTTTTGTACCTGCCTGGAAGCTTTCCATTTCGAAAACACCCATCGGACCGTTCCACAATAAAGTCTTAGAGTTTTTAATTACCTCCTGAAATAATTCAGCGGTTTTAGGGCCAATATCCAATCCCATCCAATCGGCAGGAATCTGACCTGCTGCTACATCCTGCTTGGCCGCATCGTTTGCAAATTTATCTGCAATCACAGTATCAACCGGTAAAATCAGGTTTACACCTTTGGCTTTTGCTTTCTCCATCAATTCCAAAGAAAGCTCTTGCTTGTCGGCCTCTAATAAAGACGTACCAATTTCGCCGCCTTGAGCTTTGGCAAAAGTATAAGCCATACCTCCACCGATAATCAAATTATCGACTTTCTCCAATAATTTTTCGATCAAAAGAATTTTATCGGATACTTTAGCCCCTCCCATAATCGCGGTGAAAGGTCTTTCGGCATGGTTCAGAATTTTTTCTGCATTTTCAACCTCCGATGCCATTAAGTAACCGAAGTATTTGGCATCTGGGAAAAACTGCGCGATAATCGATGTAGAAGCGTGTGCACGGTGTGCAGTTCCAAAAGCATCATTTACGTAAACATCGCCTAATTTTGACAATTTCTCAGCGAAAGCCACGTCACCTTTTTCTTCTTCTTTATAAAAACGCAGGTTTTCCAACAATAAAATCTCGCCTGGTTTTAAAGCAGCAGCCTGAGTTACAGCGCCCTCACCAATGCAATCCTCGGCAAACTTAACCTCAACACCGGTCAGGCTAGAAAGATCAGCAAGGATATGTTTCAAAGAAAATTTATCAGTTGGCCCGTCTTTAGGGCGGCCTAAATGTGACATTAAAATAACTGCACCACCATCTTTTAATATTTTGCTGATGGTCGGTAACGCGGCTCTGATCCTTTTGTCATCGGTAATTTTAAATTCATCATCCAAAGGCACGTTAAAATCTACCCTGATTAATGCTTTTTTATCTTTAAAGTCAAACTGGTCAATGGTGTTCATGTTTAATTATTTTGATTTAAGTTTAATTTCAT
>Ga0308157_10008133_pt1 | contig 12011 bp, 7 predicted proteins | sample PhyBR1_FD_201035 | JGI IMG/M metagenome (GOLD analysis project Ga0308157, IMG submission 201035) | Phyllosphere microbial communities from UC Gill Tract Community Farm, Albany, California, United States - DLSLB.R1 | ecosystem: Host-associated > Plants > Phyllosphere > Unclassified | place: USA...
GGCCGGCCTGCCGGCGTATCTGGACTGGATCCGGGCACAGACCCGGGAGGACACTGATTGAAGACTCTGTTTGCGCGTGGCGCCGCCTTGTGCGCTCTGTTGTGGCTTTCATTGCCGGCCTTCGCGCTGGATGAGAAGGATCTGCTGCCGGTGGACCAGGCGTTCGCGCTGACCGCCAGCGCGCCCGAGCGTGGCCAGATCCAACTGCAGTTCAAGATCGCCCCCGGCTATTACCTGTATCGCCACCGCACCACGGTGAAGGCCGATCCGGCGTTCAATGCCGCCGCGCTGCAGATGCCCGCAGGCAAGAAGCACCACGACGATTTCTTCGGCGAGGTGGAGACCTACCGCGAGCGCCTGCAGGCCACCCTGCCCGGCGCGCCCACCGATGCCGCCGGCACCATCAGCCTGGAAGTGCGTTACCAGGGCTGCGCCGATGCCGGTGTGTGCTACCCGCCGCAGAAGCGCGTGGTGCAGGTGACCCTGCCTGGTGCAGGCGGTGCGGCGGCCACGCTGCCGACCGCACGCGCCACCGGCGCCAGTGCATTCAACAACCCGCTGGCCGGGGCCGGCAGTGGCGGTGGCCTGCAACTGCCGGGCACCAGCAACAGCCAGGCACTGCCGCTGCCGTCGGATCAGGCATTCGGCTTCGATGCCATCGCCAGCGATGGCAATACCCTGCTGCTGCGCTTCAGCCCGGCACCGGGCTATTACCTGTATCGCGACCGCACCTCGCTGAAGCTGGAAGGCAGCGCCGGGGTACTGGCCGACAAGCCGCGCTGGCCGACGGCGCAGTCGCACCGCGACGAGCACTTCGGTGATGTGGCGGTCTATTTCAACCAGGTGGAAGTGCCGGTGCCGCTGCGCCGCAGCCGCGCCGGGGCGGTCGACAGCACGCTGGTGGTGACCTTCCAGGGTTGCCAGACCGATGGCATCTGCTACCCGCCGATGACCCGCCGGGTGAAGTTGTCGATCCCCGCCGGCAAGGCCAACACCACCAGTGATGCACCTGCCGCACGCGACGAAGTGATTCGTTCGCTGCCGGCTTCGGCCACTGCCGGCACCCGCGAGGGCGCCAACGGCACACCGCTGCGCCTGCTTCCGACCGTGCCCAACGACGCGCCGGCCGCCACGGGTGGTGCCGACGCCAGCAACGGCTCGCGCGATGCCTTCGCCGCCGACGCGCAGCAGGACAATGCGCTGCGTACCAAGGCTCCGAGCCGCGTACCGAAAACCGACAGCTCGCTGCTGTGGGTACTGCTGCTGGCACTGGGCGGTGGCCTGGTGCTGAACCTGATGCCCTGCGTGCTGCCGATCCTGTCGCTGAAAGTGCTGAGCCTGGCGCAGAGCGGTGAAAGCGCCGAGCGCGCCCGCAGCCATGCCATGTGGTACACGCTGGGCGTGCTGGTCGCCTTCGCGGTGATCGGCGCGCTGATGGTCGGCCTGCGCATGCTCGGCAATGCGGTCGGCATCGGTTTCCAGCTGCAGCATCCCGGCGTGGTCGCGGCATTGGCCTACATCATGTTCGCGGTGGGCCTGAGCCTGTCCGGCGTGTTCACCATGGGCGGCGGCATCGGCAATTTCGGCCAGTCGCTGGCGCGACGCAGTGGCCCGGCCGGCGATTTCTTTACCGGCGTGCTGGCCTGCGTGGTCGGCAGTGCCTGCGTGGGACCGTTCTTCGGCCCGGCGGTGGCCTATGCCTTCGTTGCACCGCCGGTAGCGGCGATGCTGGTGTTCCTGTTCCTCGGCCTGGGCCTGGCCCTGCCGTTCCTGCTGATCGGCTTCGTGCCAGCGCTGGCCCGTCGCCTGCCCAAGCCGGGCCAGTGGATGGAAACCCTCAAGCACGTGCTGGCCTTCCCGATGTACGCCGCCGCGTTGTGGCTGCTGTGGGTGCTGGGCAAGCAGCGCGGCGTGGATGGCATGGCGCTGGCACTGGGTGGCCTGCTGCTGCTCACCGGCGGCCTGTGGTTGTTCGAGCGCAGCCGCTGGCGCAGCCAGCGCGCAGCCGGGCTGCTGGGCGTGCTGCTGGTGATCGCCGCGCTGGTGCCGGTGTGGGCGGTGACCCAGCTGGCACCGCCGGCGCGTGCCGCGCAGGCGAGCAGCGAGAACGTGGTGGATTATTCGCCGCAGATGCTGGACCGCCTGCGCGCCGACAACCGCGTGGTGTTCGTCAACATGACCGCCGACTGGTGCGTGAGCTGCAAGGCCAACGAGCGCGCGGTGCTGTCGCGCCCGGAGTTCAAGGAACTGCTCAAGCGCACCAACGCGGTGTACATGCGTGGCGACTACACCAATGTCGACCCGCAGATCACTGCGTTCCTGGATGAGCACAAGGCCGTGGGCGTGCCGCTGTACGTGGTGTACGGCCCCGGCGCCCCGCCGACGGTGCTGCCGACCCTGCTGACGCAGGCGCTGGTGGAAGAAGCACTGCTGCGCACCGCGCGATGAAGTGGCAACGGCCAGCGCTGCTGTGGACAGCAGTGCTGGCTGCCGGTCTTGGCCTGTGGGCCGGCAACCGGCTGGTGCCGGGGCCGGCGACGGAAGCTGCAGCGCCTGTTGCGGTATCGCCGCCGGCGCTGCCGATGCTGCGGCCCGGTGATCCGCTGCCGGCGCTGGTGCTTGCCGATGCTGAAGGTCACGCGCTGGATATCCGCGAACGCTTCAAGGGCCGGCCATTGCTGGTCAATGTGTGGGCCAGCTGGTGCGGCACCTGCGTGGAAGAGATGCCCGAACTGGCCCGCTTTGCCGAGGACCAGGGCGAGCACGGCGTGCAGGTATTGGGCCTGGCACTGGATACGCCGGACGGCGTGCGCGATTTCCTGCAGCGGGTGCCGGTGGACTATCCCATCGTGCTCGATACCCCCGGCCCACGCGATGCCAGCGTGCAGTTGGGCAACGCGCAGGGTCTTCTGCCCTACAGCGTGCTGTTCGACGCACAGGGACGGATGGTGAAGGCCAAGCTCGGACCGTTCGCGCACGGCGAAATCGAAGGCTGGGCGAAGTAGGTCGGCAGGGCTGCGCCCTGCACCTGCAGATGCTTTCAAGCAACAGCAACAGCAACAGCAACCGCTACAGCTACAGCGGGCTTCCGTGGGATGGCGGGGCGGTGTCGGACTGCGGGGACGCCGCAAGTACGTCCTTGTAGCAACTGTGTTGCAGGAGGAGCTTGGGCCCCTCCTGCAGACGGGCACGGTAGTGCCGGCCGCTGGCCGGCAGCCTCAGGAGCAACGCCCTCTGGTGCGCTCAGGCGGGGATCGATCCGCCTTGAGCGTCACGCATACGGGCGTTGAGAATCACCAGCATCTTCCGCATCACCGCCACGATGGCCACTTTGCCTTCCTTGCCCCGCGCTCGCAGCGACTGGTAAAAGTCCCGCAGGCGAGGTTCATGCCGCATGGCCGACATGCTGGCCATGTAGAGCACCTGACGGATCTCAGCCCTGCCGCCATGGATGCTTCGTTTGCCACGCATGGTCCCGCTGTCATGGGACATCGGTGCCACACCGACTAGGCTGGCCACGGCCTTGCCACTGATCTTGCCCAGCTCGGGAAGATAGCTGGCCAACACGGCCTGCAGGCCCGGGCCAACACCTTTCATCGACTTCAGGACAGCCAGTTGAGGCTGCTGGGCAACCTGCTCGGCAATCTGTTTTCCCAGGCGTTCAACCATCGTCTGCAGGCAGGTGATATTGGCCAGCAGCAGTCGGCGCAATTCACGATCAGTCACCATTTGCTGCTGCTGCCGCGCTACGGTCAGCGCGTGCATGGCCTGTCGACGTGCCCGCACAAATTCCCGCATCTTCCGCTGCCAAGGTTCCAATGGCTGATAGGACGGCAGTTTCACCAAGGCCGCCATCTGCGCCAATGCATAGGCATCCAAGCGGTCGGTCTTGGCCATCTGCCCCATCCCCTGGGCCAGCCTGCGGGCCCGCAGCGCGTTGGCGCGGACCACCGGATGACCGACGCTGTGCAGGAAGTCCAGCACGGATTGCTCATAGCCACCGGTGGCCTCCAGCACGATCTGGCCGGCTGGGCGTTTCCTTAGCCAGAGATCCAATTCAGCAAAGCCGGAGCGGCTATTGCTGACCTGCAGGGTCTGTCCGTCTGTCGTGCCAACGTCCAACTGGCGCTTGCTTACATCAATCCCGATCCCGTTCATCACCGGACTCCGTATAGTCTGGAAGGGTCGAGAGCTCCCCAGCTTGCCCAGTCTTATCACTGCGAGTGTCAGCTCCAGCAACTGTTCGGGCGGATCAAGGGAGATTCCGGCGTGGGCGCCAAGCTACATGGCGATCGTCGAGATCCAGGCTTACACGGCGGCCCACGCCGGCTCTCGACACCTACGGTGCCAGATTCCAATCAGATAAGGCTTGGCCGCGGCTTGCTCGTGTGCGCTGTCCTGCGCACACGGCAAGACCGGGGTTGGGCGTCCTGCCCAGCCCGCCCGAGGCATGCCTCGGGCCCATGCAGCTGACACCCCGTACTCCGACACCGCCCCACCTCTGACAGATTTCCGGTGTCTGATGGATCCACCTCGTGCGTGGATGAATCTTCATCGGAATCGAATATCTCGACAATTGAACGAAGAGCATCCACGCGTGGCGTGGATCTACGTGTCGACCAAGGTCGACACCTACCAAGAGCATCGCAGAACGCCATTCCAGCAGATCGCGGAAAACTGTCAAAGGCGGGGTGGGTCCGGTTGCGGGGGCGTGAGCCGCATGGATGCGGCGACCGAGCTTACATGGACGTACTTGCAGCGGCCCCCGCAACCGGACCCACCCCGCCCACTCTCAGGAACCCAGCTTCTGCTGTTGCTGTTGCTGTTGCTGTTGCTATTGCTGTTGAGGTTGCCGGCCAGCGGCCGGTACTACCGCTTCGGCGGGTGCAGGGCGCAGCCCTGCCGGCAAACCCTCCTTGACCGCAGCGGCCCGCGCCCCGGAGAATTACGATATTAATTCTCATTTGCTGTTGCGCAGGATGCGGGCGGCAGCCTCTACGGCCCTCGATCCCGATGTTCAAGAACGTCCTCTTCCAACTGCACTGGCTGCTGGGCATCAGCGCGGGCGCCATCCTGGCCGTGATGGGCCTGAGTGGTGCAGTCCTGTCGTTCGAGGATGAACTGCTGCGCGCCGCCAATCCCGGCTTCGCCGAGATCGCCGAGCATCATGCCGACAACCAGCAGCCGCTCGCCCTGAGCGAGCTGGTGCCGTTGCTGCAGGCAGGCAGCGAGCGGCCGCTGCAGCGCCTGCGGGTGGATGCCAGCGGCCAGCGGCCATCGGTGGCACGCTTTGCCGGCGGCAAGGACCACTGGGTCTATTTCGACCCCTACACCGGCGCCCGCTTCAGCGCACTGCGCGGACAGGCCTTCTTCGATTTCGTCGAGGACCTGCACCGCCACATGGTCGCCGGCGAACGCGGCTCGTGGATCACCGGCAGCTGTGCGATCGCGCTGTTGTTCTTCACCCTGTCCGGGCTGTACCTGCGCTGGCCACGCCGCTGGTGGCACTGGCGCAGCTGGCTGGTGGTGGAATGGGCGCGCAAGGGCCGGGGCTTCCTGTGGAGCCTGCATTCGGTGATCGGCACCTGGGTGCTGCTGATCTACCTGATGAGCGCACTGACCGGGTTGTGGTGGTCGTTCGACTGGTATCGCAACGGGCTGACCCAGCTGCTGGGTGTTGCGCCTCCCGCCAAGCACAAAGTCGCCACGGATCAGCCCCTGGATCTGCACAAAGTCGAGGCCACGCTGTACGCACTACCCGGCGTGCGCCAGGGCTTCATCGACCTGCGCCTGCCGGAGAAGCCCGGTCAAGCGCTCAACGTACGGGTGATGTCGGCTGATCCCGCACAACGGGGCGGCCATCACGACCGCGCACATGACCTGCTGCAGCTCGACCCGGCCACCGGCGTGGTCCTCGACGCGCGCCCCTACGCGCGCCAGGGTGCCGGCGGCCAGCTCACCACCAGCATGTTCGCCCTGCACTCGGGCAGCTTCTTCGGCATGCCCGGGCGCATCGTGGTGATGCTCAGCAGCCTGGGCATGTGCCTGTTCTTCGTTACCGGCTGGCTGTTGTACCTGGACCGCCGCCGCGGCCAGCGTGCCGCCCGCGCGCTGCGGCAGAGCGTTCCGGCTGCAGCGCCCCAAGCCGTGGGCGCGCCGTGGCTGGTGGTGCATGCCAGCCAGAGCGGCCTGGCCGAACAGTTGGCCTGGCGTGCGGCGGCCCAGCTGCAGGCGGCCGGCCAGGCGGTGCAGGTACTGCCGCTTGCGCGCGTGGTGGCCGCGCAGCTGCAGGCCACCACGCAAGCGCTGTTCGTACTCAGCACCTTCGGTGATGGCGAACCACCGGACAACGCACGGCGCGGCGCGCGCCAGCTGCTGGCGCAGCGTCCGGACCTTTCCGGCCTGCGCTACGGCATGCTCGCGCTGGGTGATCACCAGTACGCGCAGTTCTGCGGGTTCGGCATCCAGATCGACGACTGGTTGACGCGCTCGGGCGCGAAAGCCTTGTTCGCCCGCATCGACGTTGATGCCGCTTCGGTGCTGTCGCTGCGCCAATGGCAGCTGCAGCTGATCGCACTGACTGGCATCGGCACCGACGACAGCGTGTTGCCGGCCGCCACGGTGATGCACGACTGGCGCCTGCTCGGCCGCACCCTGCTCAACCCCGGCAGCGTCGGTGGCCAGATCTGGAAGATCCGCCTGGCACCGCCGGCCGATGTCGAATGGCAGGCCGGCGACATCCTGCACATCGCGCCCCGCCACGACGCGATGCATGCCAGCGCGGTACTGCGCGCGCATGGCCTGGATCCCCAGCAGCCACAGCTGATCGACGGCGTTGCGAAGACCCTGCTGGAACTGGCCAGCGAACGCGTGCTACCCGAACCCGGCCGTGCGTTGCAGGTGCAGGATGCAGGCCTGTGGTTGTCGGGCCTGCCGTCACTGCCTGGGCGTGAGTACTCGATCGCCTCATGCGCCGCCGATGGCGAAGTGGAGCTGGTGGTGCGGCTGGTCCACGACGCAGCAGGCCGCGCAGGACTGGGCTCGGGCTGGCTGGCCCTGCATGCGCCGCTGGACGGTGCGATAGCGGCCCGCGTGCATCGCAACCCGGGCTTCCATCGGCAGCCGGGCGCGCCGATGCTGCTGATCGGCAACGGCACGGGCATCGCCGGCCTGCGCAGCCTGCTGCGCGAAGCCGCGCACCAGGGCGAGCACGGTCACTGGCTGCTGTTCGGCGAGCGTCAGCGCGCGCACGATTTCCTGTTCGCCGACGAGATCATCCGGTGGCAGGCTGACGGGCATCTGCTGCGCTTGGATCAGGCCTATTCGCGTGATGTGGACGATGGCAGCTACGTACAGCATCGATTGCGCGCTGCGACAGATGAACTGCAGGCGTGGTTGGCACGAGGTGCAGTGATCCATGTGTGTGGATCGCTGCACGGCATGGCCGAAGGCGTGGACCAGGTGCTGCGCGAGGCACTGGGCGATGAAAGGGTGGAACTGCTGCTGGAGAGCGGGCGCTACCGGCGCGACGTGTATTGAATCCGTTCGCCGGGCATGGCCCGGCGCTACCCGTCATGGGTTTCAACGGTAGCACCGGGCCATGCCTGGCGAAGGCGATCAGGCCATCACGCCGCCGCCCGTGACCGGCGCTCTGGCTGCAGCCGGAACGCGGCCACCGCTTCGGCCAGCGCGCGCACCTGGGTCTGCATCTGCGCAGTCGAGGCGCCGGCTTCTTCCACCAGGCTCGCATTGCGCTGCGTGCTGGCCTCCATCTGTAAGACGGTCTGGTTCACCTGGGCAATGCCCGCATGCTGGTCGTGCGAGGCACCGCGGATACCGGCCAGCAGGCCGGCCAACTGCTGCACGCTGCTGACGATCTCGTCCATCGTCGTACCCGCCTGCTCGGCCTGCGTACTGCCCTGGTCGACCCGCGTCACCGAATCCTCGATCAACCCCTTGATCTGCTTGGCCGCATCGGCACTGCGCTGGGCCAGCAAGCGCACTTCGGCCGCAACCACCGCGAAGCTTCGGCCCTGCTCGCCTGCACGCGCGGCCTCCACTGCCGCGTTGAGGGCCAGGATATTGGTCTGGAAGGCGATGCCGTCGATCAGTTGGATGATGTCACCGATGCGCCGCGACGCCGCACTGATGCCCTGCATGGTGGCCACCACCTGGCCGACCGCGGCGCCGCCGCGCTCGGCAACCCGGGCGGCCTCACGTACCAGTCCATCGGCGCGTTCCGTCGCATCGGCGTTGCGGCCGACGGTATCGGTCAGTTCATGCATCGATGCAGCGGTTTCTTCCAGGTTGGCGGCCTGCTGTTCCGTGCGCTGGGAAAGATCGTGATGGCCGGCGACGATTTCACCCACCCCCACATCCAGACGGACGGTGGCCTGCTGGATGCGGGTGACGATGTGGCCCAGCTGCGCGACCGTGGCGTTGGCATCGTCACGCATGCGGGCAAACACGCCCTGCAGGTCGCCCTCCAGGCGCACGCTCAGGTCGCCGCGTGCCAGTGCGGCCAGCAGCGCCTGCAGATCGCCGAGGTTGGCCTCGAAGGTGGACAGCAGGCGATTGATGCTGGTCGACAGCGTGCGCACGAAGCCTTGCTTGCCCTCCAGTACGATGCGCCCCTGCAGCTCGCCATGCGCCGCCGCGTCGACCAGTGCCGCCACTTCGGTTTCCAGCAGTGTCTCCAGCGCGCGGCTGCGCCATTCCACTGCCACGCCGAGGAAGTGGTCGTCCTCGACGATGGCGTTGGCGATCAGCTGGTAGCGGGTGCCGGCGTGGCCGATCTCGCGCTCTTCGCGCTGACGGACACCAATCAGCCCCGCCAGTACCGGGTGCAGGCGGACCGCGTCGCTGCCAAGCAACGTCTCTGCGGGAAGATCCAGCAGCTGCAGCAGCGCTGGATTGGCGTAGGCCACCTGCCCTTCCGCGTCGACCACCATCAAGCCGGTCTGCGCGCTGTCCAGCGCTTGCCGCACGCGCGTGTTGCCGCGCGCAACCGCGCGCTCGGTTTCGATCCGCGCACGCAGGCGTTGCTGCATGTCGACCAGGCACTGCGCAAGCTGGCCGATCTCATCGTTGGCGTTGTGCACGCGCAGCGTGGTGTCGAGCCGATCATCGGCGATATCGCCGGCGAAACGCAGGGTATCCTGGATCGGTCGACGCACCGCGCGGACGACCAGCACCAGGCTGGTGATCAGCACACCAGCCACCAGCAGCAGGGTGGCCACGAACAGCACGCTGGCCATCCGTGCGCCCGACTGCTGACGAAGCTGCGCCTGGGCCAGGGCCACACTTTGCGCCTGCTGGAATGCGGCCAGTGCCGGGCCCACGGCTGCCGCCGTCTCGAGCAGCGACTGTGCTTCCACATCCAAACCGACACGCGCGGCGGTATAGCCCAGCAGCGCGGCCTGGTAGGCCTCCATGCCCGTGCGCACGTGCTCCTGCACCTCGGCTGGCAGGCCCGCCAATGCCAGATCGAAGGGCAGCTTTTCTTCGCTGGCGCGATCGGCGTGGGTGGAATCGCCATCGAGCAGCAGCAGCGCTTCCTGGCGCCGCATCCGCTGTACATGCAGGGAAAGCGCAGGGCGCTCCAGCGCGTCCACCTGTGCCTGCAGTGCGTCGGCGGACTGCTGCAGCTGCGCGGCCAGGCCTGCGTCGCCGCGCCCCATCTCATCGACCCGCTCGAACAACGCGGCGATGCCCTGTGAGAATGCGTCGACGGCTTCAGTCATCGCCCGCAGCACCTTGCGCCGCCCCGCATCCATCGGCATTGCACGCAACGCCTGCAGATCCTGCTTCAACATCCGTTGCGTGGCCAGCAGCTGGCTGCGGTCGGCATCGTCGAAACTTCGCGCATACTGGGTCTGCAGGCGCCGGGCCTCGGCCACCCGCGCTGCCAGCGAAGCGACGCGGTCACTGCCGTGCTGGTAGCTGGCCTGATCCCGCGCCGCCTGCGTGCTCGCATGGCTGGTCCAGGCATGGACGGCGGCGATGGCCACCAGGCCCAGGCTGCAGACCAGCAGGGTCGCCTTGAGCTTGTCGGCGACGCTCAGCCGATGGGGCTGCAACCAGCGCAGCAGGCCAGGGAAACGGAAACGCAACCCGGCAACGCGGCTACGCAGGGACCGAAGGTGGGAAACGACGGCCGGCATGACAGACTCCAGGCGGAAGGACGCACCTGTATCGACCGGTTGCAGCAGAACTTTAGCCCCGGATTGATTCCCGCCACCAGTGGCGGGCAGTTGTCGCTGTTGTACCGGCCGCAGGCGACCGGGGGATGACACCGGCGGGATGCGCTTGACCTCAACCCCGGTTGCGGTATCACAGTGGAGGCCCCTGCCCGTGATGCCTGCCATGCCCATCGACGTCCCCCGCTACCTGCAGCGCCTGCAGCTGGATGCCCCGCCCCCGCTCACCCTGGCCGGGCTGACCCTGCTGCAGCAGCGCCACAATGCCCTGCTGCCGTTCGAAACCCTGACCAGCCTGCTGCGCGACGCGGTGGCGATCGACCTGGACAGCGTCCAGCACAAGCTGCTGCACGCGCAGCGCGGCGGTTACTGCTTCGAACTCAATGGCGCGTTCCTGGCCCTTCTGCAGGCCTTGGGCTTCGACGCGCAGCCACTGAGCGCACGGGTGCTGCTGTCGGCCACCGATGGCGAGCTGACTGCGCGTACGCATCTGCTCCTGCGGGTGCGTCTGCAGGAAGAGGATTGGCTGGTCGATACCGGCTTCGGCAGCCTGACCCCGACCGTACCGCTGCGCCTGCACGAGACCGCAGTGCAGGACACACCGCACGAGCGTTACCGCGTGCAGACGCTGGATGATGGCGACTTCATGCTCACCGCCGAGGCGGGGGATGACTGGCGGGCGCTGTACCGCTTCGACCTGCAGCCACCGGCGCCGATCGACAACGAGGTAGGCAACTGGTACGTGTGCACGCATCCGCAGTCGAGCTTTCCCGGCCAGCTGCGTGCATCACTGACCGGGCCGGACTGGCGACGCACCATCGGCAGCGGCAACTACACCGAATACCGCCCGGGCCAGGCGCCGGCCAAGCGCCCGCTGCGTGATGTGCAGGATGTGCGCGAGGTGCTGCAGCAGGGCTTCGGCATGCGCCTCCCCGACGATCCGCGGTTGGATCCGGCCATCGCCGACTGGCTGCAGCGATCACGGGCCACGTCCGTGTAGCGCCACGCCATGTTCGGCGGCCGTCCTTGCCGCTATGGGTTGACGGGTGCCTGCAGAGCAATCCGGTTGCCCTCGCTGTCGCGGATCTCGGCTACCCGCCAGCCACCGGCCACCGGCCACGGCCGGGCCAAAGCACAGCACCGCGCCGGCCTGCAGGGCACGCTGCAGGCTCCGATCCAGATCGTCCACGCCCAGGTAGAGGCGCGGCCCCTGCTCCGACGGCACGTAGTCGGCGCCGTGTACCAGCGCCATGCTGGCACCTGCGGCGGCGTCGTTGAACGACAGGTAGGCCATCCGGCAGTCATGCAGGTCGATCGGCGCTTCGATACGCACCTGCAGCCAGTGCTCGTAGAACGCCACGGCGCGTTCGAGATCGGCGACCGGAACTTCAGCATGCAGGATGGGATTCATGGTGATCGTGCTCGGCGTGCAGGTGGATGAAAGGGAGCATCGCCGCCCTGTGCACTGCACGATACGGCCCCGACTGGCATGCTGGACAGCCTGCCACCGTACTGGAAACGCCCATTTCCCTGGCCGATCACCGTCATGCCCTGGCCCCGTTGGGCCACCTGCGCGTTGCCATCAACCTGGGCAACCCGGTGCTGGCCCAGGGCGACGCCAATTCACCACGTGGGCCGTCGGTGGAACTGGCCACCGCGCTGGCACAGCGGCTGGGTGTGCAGGCACGCTTCAGTTGCCACGACGCGGCCGCATCGGTGGTTGCAGCGGCGAGCGACGATGCATGGGATCTGGCCTTCCTGGCGGTGGACCCGGCACGTGCCGACCGCATTGCCTTCAGCGCGCCGTATGTG
>Ga0308157_10008134_pt1 | contig 12011 bp, 8 predicted proteins | sample PhyBR1_FD_201035 | JGI IMG/M metagenome (GOLD analysis project Ga0308157, IMG submission 201035) | Phyllosphere microbial communities from UC Gill Tract Community Farm, Albany, California, United States - DLSLB.R1 | ecosystem: Host-associated > Plants > Phyllosphere > Unclassified | place: USA...
TCTTCATTATAAAAATTATGTGGTAATAATTCTATAATGTACGAAATATCAGTCTTTTTTACAAATTAATGAAGCTCTATTTTATTGAATTTCAGTGAAATATATATTTTTGTCATGTACTAAAAAATTTCATTAGTATTCGGAGAAACATATGGCGTTTACAAAACGATTCATAAAATTTAGAAAATAATACATCTACCTCGTTTACCGATTTCCCGTTCCAAAAGTTGCTAATGTCAGTTTTAGAAATAGACTTTCCAAGACTTTTATTTTCTCTGATAAACTCCTCAAGATTAAGTTTCCTTTTTTTAATTATGGCATTTAAGTTACCGAAACCTTTCCCGATACCTTCTTCGGAATATTTATTCCAATACTTCTCTTCAATGAATTCGGACAGAGATAATTTTTGGGTTACATTATTACGTTGTAATACAATGTAAATTGGACAAGTACCATCTTTTCTTAACTTGTCAGTTCTTAAAACCGCTCTCACGGTAAAGTAATTTGTTTCCATTTTTTATATAATTTAGGAATTAGTACTTTATGTAGTAACTCCAGTAAGCGTTTTTGTTGATCTCAAAATTCAAGCTAAATTATAAATAAAAACTTACAAATAATAATTGAATAATTGAATTATTGGCATTTGAAGAAATAAATTATTTTTAACAAAATGAATATTTAACATATTTCAATGTAAAATCCTACATGTAAACCAGTAAAAAAGTCTATTTAAAGTAATATAATGGATAAGCTCAGGCATTGAAATTTACAAGAAATATCCCCCGAGATATTACCTATTATAATCTAAATCTTTCATTGAAATTTACAACAAACATCCCCTAAGACTTCCCCTATTATTTTTCAACCATTGTAAAGTGTAGTAATTACTCAAAATATTTGGATAGGTTCGAGTCCCGTCCAGACCGCAACATTGTTTAAAAGCCTTTTCTTAACGGAAAAGGCTTTTTTTACAGGGTGAAGTTTATGTTTTAAAATAAATCGTTGGGGAGTACGCAAAAAGATTGGATAATCTGAATAAGAAAAAATCAATTTTTCTAACTCCTCTAAGTTGAGATCTAAAAGTTTTTATCTTAGCATTGAAAGATTCTGCAGAAGTATTTCCTATATAAAATCAAAAAGAAAATGATGTATTGTAAACTCCGTATTCCTACGAGAGTGCAAGCTATCAAAAGTAAACGGATTTTCTTCTATTGAATTATCTTTTGTACTAAGCAAATCACCTTCAGGAGAAATCTGAAATTTATCATTTAGTTTTTTCAGAATTTCAATTTTTATATTACTTCTGTCGCCATCTAATACAAAGCCAATCATTCCGCCAAAGGTCAGATTTTGAGCATATTTTCCATTAAAATAACGCAACACTCCTCCGTCAAAGATATTTTCATTGTTAACATCTTTCTTATAGGTGTTATAACAAACATATTTGTTTAGTAAATCTTGACTACTATCTAAATTCTTACACTCAAAATGGAAATTTTTATTTTTCCAATTAGTGCTATGAATTGTGATGTCATAATTACCTTCTATATGTTCGTCATTAGTATTCTCCCCAAAAGCATAAAAACAACTTCCAAAAGCCCTATTTGCATTTAGCTTAACCCTTATAAATTTTGCAATTTCTCGTTCAATTCTTGCAGGTTTGTTTTTCTTTTCTTCTTCAATTTTAGACTTTAATTCAACGCTATTATAATTTTTATAAAAATCAAGCAAATAATAAAACACCCAATTTTTCCAAAACTCATCGTCCAAAACCTTTAGTTGACGAGTGTCAAATGGCAAGGAAACCGGCTTTTTATTCCTAATGTACTCTCTCTCCATTCTCATTAGGGATTAAGTGTTTTAAAATATCCTGTCCATCTTCAAAGGCTTTTGTTTCTATCCAATTTTTATTTATATCTTCTCTAATGATATATACGCAATCTTTTCCAAAGATTTTTTCTTGACTTGCTAAAAAGTTGGCATTGGGATTTTGCTCAAAAATCTCATTAAGTAAATACTTCTTTGCCTTAAAGACTTTAGGACTACTTACACTACCATCGAAGGATATTTTCACAACAATTAAATTGAAGTCTGTTGAAGTTTCTTCTATAACTAATGGATGTTCAAAATAAAATCCTAATATTTCTTTTAATGTATTTTTATAACCATCTAGAAGTCCTTTCTTTCTTCCTATTTTTGATTTTGGAAGAAAATAATCTTTAAGTCTTTGCTTTTCCCAATACGACAACTCGTATAGTTCATAAATTAATTCATTCAGTTCCTGTTCTTTTTCTAGGTATTCACATCTACCCTCTGATAAATTTTTACTTATATCAGAAATTTCATCCTCTAATTTTGAGTTAAATTCTTTAGGTATTGGAATATTTAAGATATCATCGTTACCTATTCTTGAATACGAATCGAGTACCCTTTTCCTAAGGTAGAAATCTAAATAATACTGCACAATATGGGAGTTTAAAATCGCTTGAAATAGGTAATAGGCACGTTCATCTTTCAACTTTATTGTATAGACAGAAAAATCAAAATAGTCATTGTCTTCAGAATAAACGCAATTCAATTTACTTCCAATTCGAGTAAACATTAGTTTCTTACCTCTATAAACATGGTTGTTTTTAATAGGTCTTTCAAAATTACTTAGGTCGCTAATAAACTTTTTACTACTTAACTTAATAAAAGGCTTTAGATTAGATGGCTTAATGTACGGCTTGTCATGGACCGCAGTTAAACAAACACTAAAGTATTTGCTAATGAATTTTTGCAAGTAAGTTTCTTTTTCTTCTTTTTTTAGTTTGCTCCAAACCTCTTTTGTTATGCCATATTCTTTTTTTCTCGCCGTTTCACCCCATATTTGAAAACCACGTCCTATTGAACAATAAAAATCCTTTAATTTTAAATGATTCCCTAAATTTGATATTAAAATATTATCATATCCATTTCCAACAAGAAAGTCTCTTAGCCTAATCTCTCCCCGTATAAGCTCACTTTGAGCAATTTCAACAACCTTATCTTCTTGAATAATTAATAATTCAAACGGTTTTTCAGAAAACAGCCCTAAACCTACAGAATAATAATCAATAATATTATCTTGAAAATAATTTGTAAAAATAATTGCTACAACGCTTTCTTTTGCTTCTTCAAATAATATCTTTTTTACTCGTGATAACTCATATATTTTTTCAATTCCATAAGAGGAATAAAAGAACTTTTGGAATTTATTTGCCTCATTGTAAAAATTGGAACTATTTGATATAAAACCTAACCTTGTATCTTCATCACTCCATTCTTTAATTTTTAATAGAAAACATTGTGAAATCTGATAACCATCAACAACATCTTTAGCAATTATTTCTTTACTTAAAATATCTAATTTATAATTATTTGTGAAGTACTTCGCATCCTCACTTACTTCTTTCCTTACAAACGGAGGATTCCCTACAATGTATCTGAATTTCTTGAACTCGAATGCTTTTTTTTCTATGTCTAAAGTATTCTGACGAATAATATTTTGATAGAAGTTAAATTCATTAAATAAATTAATTTCATTTTTTTGTTCTAATTCGCCAGCAATAAACTCCTTAATATCCGAAGGATTAATTCCTACAAAAATTTGTAATGAAAGAGAAAAAAGAGTAAAGCGTTGTGCCGTTTGTTCTTTTTCAATTCCAAATATATTATCAGATAAAAGCTTTGTTCTAAATCTTATCTTAGCAATATTATTCTCTGGCTCTAAGCCTTGTTTTTGAGCAATTTCCAAAAGTCTTTGATACCCTACTATTAAAAACATCCCAGAACCACTCGAAGGATCCAAAATTGAACCTATTTTATCTTCTTTTATTACATCATCTACAATTAACTGCGCTAATTTTTTCGGCGTATAATATATCCCGTTTTCTTTCTGCTTTTCTGACAAGAAGACTTCATAAATATAACTTATAAACTCAACAGGCAAAACATCAAACCTAAAATCAAACAACTTTAATTGACCTGTATTTACGTTGTGATTAAAAGAACTTGCTATCAATGTACGTACTTCACTCGTCAAATACTTATTATCTATCGTTGGCTGATCAAAAAGTGCGTTATTAAATATTTCGTGAATGATTTTATATAATTTGTTGATGTCTGTATTAGAATTGTTTTCTAATAACTTTTGATAATTAAGCTTATCGTCATTAAAATAATGATTAAAAAAATCCGAATTAATAATATGCTTATCCTCTAAGTATTTAATATACAGAGTCCTATCAATCAACGCCTGAACTACTCCACTTCTCTTATTATCATCAAAAATTAATTGTGCTAAAAGATTGCTTAATTGCTCTTTTAATGCTTTCAAAGTAGCAACTAATTCCTTATCAATTCCTTTATACTTCGCTTTATCAATAAACGAATGATAATTTAGCCAAAATACTCCACTATCAAACTGCCAGTGCTTGATTTTTTCAATCGTATTTAAATCTTTTTGAGTAGTTGAAAAGACCTCTAAAACACTGTCACTATTTGAAACTCTAGGAGAATATTTTGCATATAACATTCTTACCTCATCAACCTCATTAGGACAATAGAAAATTATATCCGCATCATTTTTATTCCAAACATATTTTCTAAATAGTTTCAGTTCCGAGGTGTCTAATGAAGAAGTAATTAGGTAAAAGGAAGTACTGGTATTATTAGGACTTTTATAGAAAAAAACCGAACCTTTAAGTTTTTGAGACAAAGTAGCTTCTTTATCAATATCAATAGCCTTTGGCTTCAAATCAACATTGAAGTCAAAACCTAAATTAGAAAAAAAATCTAAATAAGTCATTGATTATCTATTATTTTGATTTTAAAACACAAAATATACTGAGCGTAAAGTTATAGAAAACTTTTTACAAAGCTACTAACTCATATTGCTTAAAATAGTATTTAAACACAACTTAAAACAAAAAATTTTGCTCTTAATCCCAATAGCCCCTTGAAAATAAAAAAACCTTATAAACATTATGCTTATAAGGCTTTTTAAGTATTAACTGTGGTCCCACCTGGGCTCGAACCAGGGACCACCTGATTATGAGTCAGGTGCTCTAACCAGCTGAGCTATAGGACCGGTTAAGAGGTTGCAATATTACTACATTTTTTTTATTGTCACAAGTATTTTTAGGGTAGATTTTTGAATATTTTGACCAATGCAAAAATCTATTTTGAAAAGAACTGATTATGAATTGACTAAATCTTATTTAATTTCCTGACATAATTCAATCAACACGCCATTTGTGCCTTTTGGATGTAAAAAAACAACTAATTTATTGTCGGCTCCTTTTTTTGGGGTTTCATTGAGAATCACAAACCCTTCTGATTGGAGACGCTCGATTTCGGAAACAATATCTTCTACGTCAAAAGCTATGTGATGGATGCCTTCGCCTTTTTTTTCGAGGAATTTGGCTATTGGACTTTCCGGATTGGTAGCTTCCAGAAGTTCAATTTTATTGGGACCATTCATGAAGAAGGAAGTCTTTACTCCTTCGCTCGCTACTTCTTCCTGTTTGTAGGCTGGCGTACCAAAGAGTTTTTCGAACAGCAAATTGGATGCTTCCAGATTTTTTACTGCGATGCCAATATGTTCAATTTTTCTCATTGGGTAGTGCGTTTATGTTTCTTGTTTTGAAAAATGTTCTGTTGAAATCAACTGTTCTCAACTAGCCCTGATGGAAGTGGAAAGCCTTTTGAAATAAAATTGATTTTTTTTCTTGGACAAAAAGAGCGACCGTAGGAAGCTCCTTTTTGTCCTTAGAAAAAACAATTTTATGAAAAAGCTTGTAGCGTACAGCAGGAAATAGCTCCTTATTATTTTGGCAATTCAGTGAATCCCATGTTATAGAGCGTAAAGGCTTGTATGTCGCAGGCTTCCTGTATGGTTGCCGCCACTGATTTTCCTGCTCCGTGACCTGCATTAATATCGATCCTGATTAGTACAGGATTGTCTCCTGCCTGTTTTTCCTGTAACTCGGCTGCAAACTTAAAACTGTGCGCCGGTACTACCCTATCGTCATGATCTCCCGTAGTGACCATGGTTGCAGGATATTTCACCCCCGATTTCACATTTGCCACTGGCGAATATCCCTTGATGTATTCGAACATTTCCTTGCTGTCTGCCGAGGTTCCGTAATCGAAATTCCAACCTGCGCCCGCGGTAAAGGTGTGGTAACGTAACATATCCATCACGCCTACAGCCGGCAAGGCAACCTTCATTAAGTCGGGACGTTGTGTCATGGTTGCTCCTACCAACAATCCTCCATTCGAACCTCCGCGAATGGCAAGGAAACTGGATGACGTATATTTTTTGGCTATCAGGTATTCGGCTGCAGCGATAAAGTCGTCAAAGACATTTTGTTTTTGCATTTTGGTTCCTGCATCGTGCCATTTTTTACCGTATTCACCTCCGCCACGCAAATTTGCCACAGCGTAAATTCCGCCATTTTCCATCCAAACGGCATTGGCTATGCTAAAATTTGGCGTTAGACTAACATTAAATCCCCCGTATCCATAAAGAATCGTTGGGTTTTTTCCGTTGAGTTTTATGCCTTTTTTATGAGTGATGATCATCGGGATTTTGGTTCCGTCCTTGGAGGTATAAAACACTTGGGAAGAAACATAGTCCTCGCTTTTGAAATCTACCTTAGGTTTTTCATACACGATTGATTTTCCCGATTTTGGCTCAAATGAATAAATAGTTCCGGGCGTAATATAATTGGCAAAGGAATAATAGAGTATTTTTTCTTCTTTTTTGCTGCCAAATCCAGTTACCGTTCCCAATCCAGGCAATTTGATTTCGCGAACCAATTTACCGCTGTAATCATATTGTTTCACTATGGACACCGCATCTTTCATGTAATTGGCAAAGAAATAGCCACCGCCCGAGGTAAGTGTCAAAACATTTTCGGTTTCGGGAATAACATCTTTCCAGTTTTCGGGTTTCGGATTTTTGATGTCGACACTCACGATGCGTTTATTGGGAGCGTTAAAATCGGTTTCTATAAACAGTTTTTCCCCTTCGTTGTCCACAAGATTATTGTCACTGTTGAAATTGTCGACAATGGTTATGATAGGGCTGTTTGGCTTGGTTAAATCCTGAATGTACAATTCGTTTCCATAGGTGGAATTTGACGCCGTAATCACCAAATAATGATTGTCCTCGGTAACGGTTCCGCCTACATAACGGCGTTTTATGTCTGCTCCAAAAATAACCTGATCATCTTTTTGCGAAGTTCCCAATTTGTGATAATACAATTTGTGCTGGTCGGTTTTTGCCGAAAGCTCGCTGCCTTTTGGCTTGTCATAACTGGAGTAATAGAATCCTTCGTTTCCTTTCCATGACACGCTGCTAAACTTAATATCCACCAAAGTATCTTCGAGAATCTTGAAATTATTGACATCCATCAAAATTACTTTTCGCCAGTCGCTTCCTCCTTCGGAAATGGAATAGGCTACTTTTGAAGCGTCTTTTGAGAATTCTATACCTCCCAGTGAAGTTGTCCCCAATTTTGAAAAGGTATTCGGATCCAGAAAAACTTCTTCTTTTCCGTTAACATCTTTTCGATACAAAACAGACTGATTTTGCAAGCCGTTGTTTTTAGAATAATAAATATACTTTCCTTCCTTGGATGGAGCGCCTATTTTTTCGTAGTTCCAAAGCTTCTCCAATCTTGCTTTTAAAGCGTTCCTAAAAGGAATTTTTGACAAATAATCATAAGTAACCTTGTTTTGCTCCTTGACCCAAGCAGCGGTCTCTGCCGATTTATCATCTTCAAGCCAGCGGTATGGATCGCTAACTTTGGTATCGAAATATACATCGACCGTTTCGCCTTTTTTGGTTACAGGATAGGTTATTGGAGTCACTTTTGAGTTTTGCCCAAAAGAAGCCATCGAAGTAGATACAGCCATCAGTAATAGGATTTTTTTCATTTTGAAATTCATTGGAGTTTCCAACAAAAATAAAAAAAGTTTATGGGTTCTGACAGGACGAATACGTTAAAAAAAGAACGGAAATTTTCACGAATCGATACCTTGAAATTAGTAAATAGTACCTACCGGAAACTGAAGCCCGATTAGTAATTTGGAGCCGAACATTTGACATTTTCACAGCATTCCTCCCGCTGTTCGTTACACACGAGCGATAGCGAACTGACGAAGTAATCTTGTTGGCTGAACCCCAGCCAACAAGGATTTTCACTACCATCGGGGCTAAAATAGAACATTTTTCTTTTTACATAATTCTAAAAAAAAATGGCAACTTTGAAAGCTGCCATTTTACAAATAAAAAATAAAAATTTAATTTATAATGAGTTTCTGCGTGTGAACCACTTTTTTAGTAGTCGAATCCGTTATTTTTAAAATATAAACACCTTTGCCCTGTACATTAATTTTTTCCTGACGATTTCCTTCCAGTGAACCTTTTTTCACTTCTTTTCCTAGAACATCATAAATTTTAAATTCAGCCGATGCACCATCATTTTCCATCAACACTGAAAAAGAACCATTGCTAGGAACTGGCCAAACTGTAACTCCCGAGTTTGCCTCGATAGTATTGTCATTTGTTCCCAATAAAGTATATCCGCTAACGATATTCACTTTTCTGGTCATTGTTCCTCCCGTATTGTCCGTAACCGTAAAATCAAATGAACCCAAACCATTGGCAGTTGGAGTAAATTCGACACTATCCGAAACCAGGGAAGTCGTTCCATTAACTACATTTGCTACCGAATAGCTAACACCGCTAGTGAATCCTCTGGAAAGTTTTTGAATATTAATGCTTATTTTACTTCCTGTTGGAGATTCATAGTGAGGCAGTGCCATCCATTGCAAATATTCATCCAAGTTCGTGTATCCATCTGAATCGGCATCTGCATTTGAATCACCGAAATTACCAACACCAGAATTTATATTTGTCCCTTTTATTGTTTCCCACCAATTTGGTAATCCATCCTGATCAGTATCCCAATTGTTATCTCTTGAAAGCGCTGGATAAGATTCGTAACCTCCAACATCTGCTTCGTTGTCAGGAAAACCAGGTTTACCGGTTACACTACCTTTGTAAGTATAAGTTCCTGCTAAGGTTTCTGTAATTATTCTTTGATCATGCTCGTCGAATTCCGGTTGTATACAGCCTACATCCGAAAGTACGATCTTGTACGCGTTATCAGCCGTTTGTGTCGTTACATAAGAAGGAAAAAATGGTGTGTTAACAAAGTTATCGTAAACATAAGTTGCTCCATTTGAATAGGTAGATCTTCTTCCAATCGTTTGATTACTTTCGTTAAAATAACCCGGCATCACATTTCCACTAAAATAACATCTTTGCATTCCTGTTCCAACATTTTCGTTATCTGCACTAAATGCAACAAATATTTTAGAACCAGCTCCGGGCTTGTAATAATTATTTACAAAATTAACTTCCTTGGTTCCACCATCAGTGGTTCTTCCACCCCAATTGTAAACCACGTTATTGGTAATATCCATTCTGCCTGCATAGGCTCCACTACCATCCAATCCACCACCTAGACTCCAATTTCGCCCATAATTGTGTGCCAATAAGTTATGATGAAAACTTCCTATATCTCCACCAATTGTCGCTGCATAACCGTGCTCTGTTCCTGCAGGATAATTTTGATGTCCAGCTGCGTTCAACGCTTCTGATATTAATGTTTTTTGTAGCGTAATATTTTTCCCCGAACGAGAACTAAAAGACTCGTCTATAGTCCAGCTAATGGAACAATGGTCTATGATGCTGTAATTAGCACCTGTCAAGCCCATTCCGTCATAAGTAGGACCACCGCCCAATCGAACTCTTACATTTTGCACAATAGCATCGTTACCCGTAATTCCAAAAGGAGCCGTGCGAATACATATTCCTTTTCCTGGAGCAGTCTGTCCGGCAACGGTTACATAAGGCTGACTCAAAACAAGACGCGAATTAAGCTGTATAACTCCAGAAGTGTTAAAAACGATAGTTCTAGGTCCAATATCATTTGTAACAGCTTCGCGCAAACTTCCAGGCCCACTGTCATTCAAATTGGTTACCGCTACAACTTTTCCACCTCTTCCTCCACGGGCAAAACGACCATAACCTTCAGCACCCGGAAAAGCCAATTGGGCAGGACGAAAACGCCATGTATTTCCTTTAACAACTTCACTATTTGCCAAAACTTCATCCACACGCCAATAATAGGTGTCTCCAGTGTATAAACCATTTGCCGTATAGGTAGCATTTGCCGCTATTTGATTTCCTTTATATTCAGGAGATGATGTCGTTGCCGCTTCCAAGCTTGCCAAGTTACTTCCAAAATAAACATTGTGTGATACGGCATTAATGGCAGGAGTCCATGTTAATACTGCCTTCCCGGAATTTAGCTCTACATGTTCATCATTATGTTGAGGATTAGGATTCGTTGATTGGTTAAAAATATTAGGGGTATTCAATTCGAATCCGTTTAACATTACATTTTTATAAACTTCAGTACCCGATCTTTCTGCAGCAAAAAGAATTACGACATCTTTTCCTGTCGTTGCTTGAAAAGTTAAATAAACTGATCTTGCGTCTGCTGTTTTGTGAGCTCTAATCGTAGGAATTACATTATCAAACACTAAATTTCCATCTACCGAAACATCAATTGGACTAAAAGTAAATGAGGGAGCATCTACGGCATTTAAAAAAGCCATTAAAGTATGCGTTCCCGTTACCAATCCACTGATTCGAACTTCTATTTGGCCTCCTTCGTTTGCGGTTGTACCTTTTACGGTAACTCCATCGCAAACCAATCTTGCGTAATAAGGAGCCTGAATTCCTGTTTTTTCCCAGTTTGTTCCCAAAGCATCTCCTTTGTCACCAACTCGGGTTATGGTAAATGTAACTCCATTTTCTGTTCTGCTGGCTGTATTTCCAGAGGCAATTACCCATGGAAGATAGTCTGGTTCACTCACCTCAGCAGTTGATCTTCCCGATTGATCAAAGTCGAATTTCACTACTGGATTTTGAGCGAAAAATGTTGAACTACTAAAACACATTATAGCAGCTGTAAGTAATTTAATGTACTTTTTTTTCATTTTAATGTAATCTTGGTTATTGGTTAATTAAACTGAAACTAAACGTTTAAGCTTTGTAAATTTGGATAATATCCGAAATAAAACCGTCCTGCACTGTCCTGCACTGTCCTTGACTGTCCTGCTACGTTTTTAACCTTACTAGATATGTCATTTAAAATTAATTTGGAGCAGAAAGATTGGGCATTTTCAAGAAATATTCGCTCCACTCGTCGTTGACACGAACGATAGCGAACTGACCAATTAATCTTGCAGGCCGAAACCCAGCCCACAAAGTTTTCACTACTATCGGAACTAAAGAAAAACATCTTACTTATTTATTTTTAAAAAAAAACAATCCGCACCGCTAACTGAGTTCTGAAAATAAAAAAAGGCCCTACATTGCTGTAAAGCCTTAATTTTAATGTGTGGAGAATACGAGATTCGAACTCGTCACCTTCCCGATTGTCATCGGGACACTCTAGCTCTTATTTGAAATCAAACTTTCAATATATTTTCTGCTCTTCATTTTTTTGATTTGTAATTCCCTTTGACAAGCCTCTCTTCTGGTATCAAAAGTTTCAAAATATTTCAATTCCCAATCTTTGGCAACTTTTGTATATTTACTTCTGCTATTCAAATGGTCTTGAATACGTTGAGTAACATCCTGACAAGAACCAACGTAATATTTATTAAGTGCAGTAGAGTAAATAATGTAGATATAAAACATAGAAGGGAAAAATATTTGTTATTCTATTTTAAAATTGTTTCAAATAATAAACCAAAATACAAATAAATGCTAAACAAAGAGGCTGTCCGAAAAGGGCAGCCTTTTTTATGCAGCAAATATTAGGGATTGATTTTGCGTTGGCTGATTTATGAAAAAATATTCTGTTACGGTTTTAAAAATGTAAATTTCGACCTCTATAACT
>Ga0308157_10008136_pt1 | contig 12009 bp, 23 predicted proteins | sample PhyBR1_FD_201035 | JGI IMG/M metagenome (GOLD analysis project Ga0308157, IMG submission 201035) | Phyllosphere microbial communities from UC Gill Tract Community Farm, Albany, California, United States - DLSLB.R1 | ecosystem: Host-associated > Plants > Phyllosphere > Unclassified | place: USA...
GGTCTTCACCGTCGCTGTCTACCGAGAACTCGGTCGTAGCTCTGAGCTCGCGCATGATCTCGACCGCAAGCTGATCTCGTAGCAACCGCTCAAAACTTAATCCAAACCGATTTACAGAACGCAACGGAGTAGTTGCGAAGCGCTTTCAAGAATTGTCGAGAAAGATTATTCTTGAAGGCGTTTTGTTTTAAGACACCTGTATTTTATCCCGTTCTTACCCAGCTTCGCGCAATTTGTTTTGATAATGTAATTGCACGATAATCAAACGAAACACCTAAACAGAGCCCTAAGGAGCCCGACTTTGTCTACAACTCAGCTTTCTACGCGTCGCCGACGCCCCATTATCCTAGCAGTAACGCTCGGATTAGCGGCGGCCGCAGTTGCTGCTTTTGCCATCACCCCGGCGTTCTCGGGCTTCACGGCTAGCATCAATAACACCAACAACACCGTCGGTACCGGAACGCTTCTCATGTCCGAGACCCAGGGTGCCACCACCTGTCTTTCTTCGGCTGCAGGTACCGTTACTGTAGCCAACGCCGGCACCTGTGCCAACATCAACAAGTTCGGTGGAACCACCACCGCCGTTCCTGGGACTGTTTACCAGTCAACCGTTTCTATCCGTAACACCGGAACCATTCCGGCAAGCACATTCAACCTCACTCCCGGTGACTGTGTTACGGCTGCCAACGGTGCCATCAACGGAACCGACGCTGCAGGATTCTGTGGTAAGGTTGACGTGACCATCGCTGACGTGACCAACGCCGGTACTCCGAACTGTGTGCTTCCTGCTGCAGCCGGTGCTTGTGCCGCTCCTTCGGCGACCACCACGCTTGCCTCCATGGGCACCACTCCGATTGCGCTCGCTACTCCGGTTGCTCCCGGTGCTACTCGTACCTACCAGTTCAGCGTGATGGTGGACAACTCAGCTACCAACGCACACCAGGGCCTCGCTGCCAACAAGCCGCTTACTTGGGCCTTCGCTTCCTAAGCCGTTCGTAACAACCAACCCCTAACACCCAGAAAGACAGGAAATGCTCACCACCAGGAAAGTAACGACCATCGTCGTAGCTCTCGCTTTCCTGGTGGTGAGCTTTCTCATTGGCTCAAGCGTAGCCTACGGAGGCTTCACGGCTTCCGTGCGTAACCCGACCAACACCATCGGAACCGGAACTTCGTTCCTCTCAGCTTCAAACTCCGGTGTTCAGCAGTGTTCCTCCGTACCAGCCGGCTCGACAATCCCGGCCACCACAAACTTTGAGTGTCTGAACGATCAGATGCCGGCTGTACCGACCACCGGTTCGGCCTCAAGCGCTACGACTTTGGCTGCTTCAGGAAGCGTAAACTTCAACTCTGCCAGCTACAACGCGCTTAGCTGTTACCCGGCAAAGCTCGATAACGTGGTCACCACAACTGATCCTTTACTAGTACGAGGTAACGCTACCTTCGACCAGGCTGGCCCCGCCGCACTTAGCGGTTCAGAGGCTCTCGGCTTCAACGGAACCAACACTGTCTCGGTAGATGTACAGCAGGGCACCGGCCTCACTAACTTCACACTCGGCGTCTGGTTCAAGACAGCTACTGCTTCCGGCGCTATGTTCGGCTGGAGCAACAGTAACTCGACGTTAGCCGGTGGAACCTACGACCGTCACATGTATATGACCTCCACCGGTCGAGTCGGCTTCTCTACCTACTCCGGTGGAGCACGAAACATCGCTAGCACCGTCGCCTACAACGACAACAACTGGCACTTTGCAGTGGTAACAGGTCGCTCAGGAGTCACCGCTACCACTTCAAACCTCACTCTCTATATCGACGGTGCTCAGGTGGCGACTAGCACTTTCTCCGCCGCTACAGTTGCTGAGAACACCACCGGCTACTGGAGAGTAGGGCAGGCTCGCTCTAACGAGAACTATCCTGGAGCAGGGCAGTACTTCAACGGAAGCATGTCTAACTTCACAGTAATTCCTGCGCCGATCACCGCTGCACAGGTTTCAGCTTTGAACACTGCTGGTACTCAGGCTAATTACCAGAACCAGGCGAGAACTCTCGGCGCCACGCATCACTGGAAGCTAGACGATAGCGGCCTCGTGCCGTACACCGGTACTCTTCCCGGGAACGCAGGTAATCCTTGTGCTCACGTCAGGATTACGGTCGGACTCGCCAGCTCTTGCGTCTACCCAGCCGCTACAACCTGTCCCGCGTTGTCATCGACCTACACGCTAGCAACGCTGGCTACAGCTCCTGCGCTGAATCTCCCGGTGGTGAACTCCGGCGCTTCTCAAGTGCTCACGACCACTCTAGCGCGAGACACTAGCTACAACGCTAACTACGACGTAGGGCTTCATCTTCTTGTCCCCATTCGTGTGACTCAGAACGGCTTTACCCAGACGTTCAACTGGTCCACCAACGAAACGATCATCTAATGGCTTCAACCGAGGCGAAGCGACCGGCTCGATTCGTCACTAGCGCTGTTCTGGTGCTGCTAGTAATCGCAGGCCTAGCACTCGCGGCTTTCTACTCCACCGGCGGTCGATTCTTCATCATTCAGACTCCGTCCATGGGTGACTACGCCCCGGTCGGTACGCTCATAGCGAGTACGCCTACTACGCTTGACCAGGTTCAGAAAGGCGACACGCTTCTCTTCCACCCGCCGGCTTCGGAGGAGACTTACTTCCATCGAGTGGTCGAGGTGCTTCCAGAAGGTGGATTGAAGACTCAAGGAGACATCAACGGCACGATTGACCCTTGGACTGTAGAGGCCGAGAACATCATCGGTAAAGAGTCGCTAAACGTCGAGGCCATCGGCTTCCTCATCAGAGTGTTACCGTTCCTCATCGTGGCCGGCTTCGCTCTTCAGCTTATCACTCGCTACTTCCTAGAGAGCCTCTACCGCTTCCCGATTCGAGTCTTCGGCTGGAGCTTGCTAGTCTCCATCGCGGCCTACATTAGCCGCCCGTTCTTCAACGCGCAGCTGATCTCGCAGACCGCTGTAGACGGTGTTAGTGACACTACTTTCGTCGCCACCGGCGTCTTCGGCGTGCAAGGCTCCGCTGTCAAAGGCACCACGGCTTACTCTAACCCTGGAGAGCTAGCCACCGTCACCTCGGACTACATGGACAAGGATAAGCTGTTCAGCGTAGTTTTCTCTCCGTATCTGCACACAATCGACTGGATCGTGATTGTCTCCTTCGTCTTGCTCCCTTTGATCCTCTGTGTGGGCTACGCTATCCGCCGTTACCGAGTTGAGTCGAAAGAACTTACTGAAGAGCCGGTTGCGGTAACAGCGTAGTAGACGTATGATGGGGCTATCCCTTTCGACTCAGGAGTGACCATGCCTACGCTGCCCGCAATCATCACCGTGACTTCGCACGACGGAGACGACTACATCCGTACCAGCCCGGCGCGCGGGCGTCTCGTGCAGCTGAACGAGAAGCACGCCGAGGGTTACCGACTTGTCAGCACCATCACGGTGGGCTCGAGCACCATCGTGGACACGCTCCAGCTCGCCGAAGAGCTTACCGCCTAGTTCTTCAGCCGCACCTCTAGACCTGTCTTGCTTTCGAGCAGCAGGTCTAGAGTGGTTGTGCTATCCGTTAGACCGTGTACAGTAGCTCTCGTAGGCAATACTTTCATCACAACGGAGAAACGACATGAAGAACAAGAAGGCTTTCCTCATCACGCTGGCTGCGCTCGCTTTCATCGTGCTGGTGCTGCCGTCGCTCATGAGCGGCCTCGGAGCGCTCTTCGGCACTCTCCTCAACATCGCCGTCTTCGGCCTGGTGATCTTCTTCGCCACCCGCTTCATCCGCTCGCGCTCTCACTAGGAGAAGCTCATGACCACCTCAGTTCTCTACGGCATCCTCGCCGCAGTCACCTACGTCCTCGGCCTGGTGCTCTTGTCGGTCACTTCGTACGTCGAGGCTCCGGCAATCCTCTTCATCACTGGGACGCTCTCGCTCCTTGCGGCTCTGGCTTTCTCCTTGCTTCTCGTCGCCCGCGTTTCGCAGCCACGCTTCTAAAACGGTTACGCAATGAATCGTTGGCACATCAACCCGCGGACCGGCGTGGTGAGAGAGTGCAAGCCAAAGGCTACAGCTTGTTCGATTGCAGCTGAACTTCACTTCTTCACTAAAGAGCAAGCCGCCGCGCAGAAACAGGCTCTACTCGCTGAGAAAGCTGTTCTCTCAGACGCTATTGACGAATCCCTGCAACCTCACGGTGCAAGTGTTTCCGGCTTTCTAGGAGCGTTTGAGAGTTACGCCTCGGTAGTTGAAGAAGATGCTAGAACTCTTGCTAGCTATTGTACTACGGCTCAGGAGATCGGGGAGATGCTCGAGCTGTTCTCAAAGCTTAACAATCTCTACCCAACGGAGGCTGGGAAGCTACCGAAGAAGCTCTCAGATCCGCGATTCCCGCTCGACCTGGTAGTCACGATCACCCCTAACATCGGCACGCGTGGCAGTCAGGGCTGCCCGTTCCAGGAGCTCAGTCACTCTAAAGTCTGCGCATCGGCCATGAGCAAAAGCTTCATCACGCTCGAGTCCCCTCTTGGTAAGCTTGAGGTCAACCAGCTCGCCGGCCATCTCATCGCCGTCCATGGTTTCTTCCAAGGCATCTACTCAGCCTATCGCGTCGATCCTGCTACTCTTTGCGAGCTTTTCGGCTTCAAAAAGGTTGCGCTTCGCTAACCTTCGGTGTAAGTTGAACTCATGGACATCACGAGCACCGCGACCCCCGTCTACTCCACCTCCACCGAGGGCGAGGCCATCTTCGAGGCCCTCTCGGCTGAGCTCGTGAACGAGCTCGACCTCCGCATGGAGACTCCCGAGTGGGAGTACTGCTTCGTCTGCTCGCGCGCCACGGATCACCGGGCCGAGCACGACGACTTGCTCGAGCAGGGGCTCGTTCGCTACGGCGAGGGCTTCGACGGCTCCGTCTACCTCATCCGTGTTCCGGCCGAGGCCCGAAGCTAGGCGAAGGTTGCGGCCGGCTAAAAGTCGTGTAGAGTAAAACTCATGGACATCTTCGCTTTCATCGCCCAGCTGATTGGCATCCTCGCTTGGCCCGCAGTCGTCGTGACTCTGGTGCTGGTCTTCAGCCACGAGAGCCGCAAGAGGCGACGTGAGATCGAGGCCGGCAACGCTCGGGCGCTAGCTCTCAAGAAGAGCGTAGAGCGTCTCGCCGATGAGCGAGAGAAGAACTAGTCATGGCGTCGATTCCGCGCGAGCTCATGGATGAGTTCTACCAGCTCCACAAGGCTGCGATGAAAAACCGTGATTTCGAGCGCGCCAACGCCTTCTCTAGCGCAGAAGACACCGTCAACAGCTGGCTTCACGGCCGAAGCCCAGCAACTGTACTCAGCCTCTGCAAGAACACGTTTGTGAGTCTCAGCGAAGATGCTCGCATGCCTGAGAATGTTCGAAGCGCTTACACTGAGGCCGTCGCAGTAACCGAAGCTGTCGCTGCAAAGCACGGCCTCGAACTCGTCACCGATCCTTCAACCGCATAAGGAGCACGCAATGGCACCGACCGAAAAGCCTGACCTGCCGGAGATCGCAACCACGGCTGATGACAAGTCCGCCGGCTACACGCTCGACGACTACCTCGAGGACATCCTCGACTACCCGGAGGATTGGGCTGACTAATGGCTACCACTGACGATTCTGACCTGCTCGCTGAGCTTGCACACGCGGAGGCTGAGCTTTTGGCTTGGATTCGCGGTGAGCGCTCCTACATGAACGAGCAGATGGGTGCGGAGACATACATCGCGGATCCGACGACTGGAGAGCTTGTTCCGGATCGCGGCCTGACTCTGGTTCGCATCGCGGAGCGTGACGCTGCCGAGATCGCGGCTGCTTCTAACCGCGTTCAGGCTCTTCGCATGTTCGCCGGTGTCTCGAAGCCTCGTATCTCTGACGAGTTCGATGACCGTGAGCAAGTAGTCGAGTGGGGCCCGAGCAACCCGAACGACGGAGATTACGAGTACGTCCAGGTCGGCGACTGTGACGGCTCCAACGTGAGCTACCGTCGCCGCACTCCGAAGGTCGTCATCACCGCTGGCGCTTGGGAGACTACCACTGAAGCAGCTTACAACGCTGCATCCGTGCCTCCTGAGCCGGACGCCGAGACCGGTAACTACCACTCGTGGGACTCGCTCGAGAACTGTGTGAAGTGTGGTAAGGGTCACGTCGGCTACGAGCAGGCTAAGTACGAGCCCACGTGCCCGATCAAGTCTTGAGTCTCTCGTGAAGATCAAGATCACCAAGGGTAAGAACTACGACCAGGCGAGGGCAGACACCCGCTGCAAGGCTTGCTCCGGTTCAGGGTACTACGACTCCTACGACTTCCGTCGAGACCATCCGATCAAGTGTAGCGCTTGCGATGGTAGTGGTAAAGAGCCCGAGCCGAAGAGCTAGCGTACTTACTCTTGCAGCATGAAAGCCCGGCACCGTAGCTTTACTCCACGGTGCCGGGCTTTCAGTAGTTAACCGTCAAGCGGCTATCGTCTAGGCGTCAATCCCAAAGCCACTTACTGTAGGACGTAGGGTTACCGATGATCGGCGACTTATCAGCTTTTTCCACACGGAAGTAAGTCATCATTCCGTCGAACTTCAGCTCGGTAGAAGGTAGCTCTTCAAAATTGAAATCTTCGGGGTCAAGATCTCTGTTCTCGAGCTCTTTGTAGAAGGATTCTAGATCACGCTTGAAGAGGATGGTAAGCTTAGCAAAATGACCATGGCTCGCGTAGTATTTTGAGCGGGCAATGAACCTATAGCTATCTTTCCAGTACACTCGTTTGCTGTGGTTGGGAGCATCGAACTCAGTGATCTGAAGAGGCGCCTCAATATAGCCCACCGGTCGACCCTCGCTCAAAGCCTGAAGCTGATCCTGCGTAACCGGTATCGAGATCTCATCGTTGCCAATCTGGAGGAATTCAGCAATGTTGACCGGAAAAATTCCGTAGCTATGGCCCGTAAACTCTATCTGCCCGTAGCTTGCAGGATCTAGTCGCTCGTTGTAGTGATGGAAGAACGGCTCCATAGCCGCAGCATCTTTACCAAGAAGACCGGAGCGATGGAGCTCCCTATACTCCCAGATGTTACCTGCCGATGCTGCTTCGAGAAGAGCGTCTCTAGCCACTAGATCTTGGAGGAAGGCCATGCTGTTCTTGTAGCGTGAAAGACCGAACTCTTCACTAATCGAGTACCAAGGTTCAACCGGCTTATCGAAAGCGTAGCCGTAGCTCCCTTGCCGAGGAACAATGCGGAATCTGTTGCCGGTACCATGCCGCCAGCTTGAGCGATCTCCGCCTAGATCTCGTAACTCGTGCAGCGGTTCGTCCACCGCCTTGAGTGCGACGGTGTAAGAAACACCGTGTTTCGCTGCGAAAGCCTGTGCTTGACGCTTCAGTTTGTTGTTCTGTGCCATGGGCTATGCCGTTCCATGAATCTCATCCTGCGCCTGATGATCCACTTGACTGCGTGCCTCGGTAGGGCTGAACAATGAAGGTGGCGAAACGGCCGTCTACCGAGTAGCTGTCTGGATTGCTCCGAGCCCGCGCAGGGGAATCGAAACCAGGAGCCCGGACCGCGGACTCACTTCTATCTTACCACATAGCCTTACGGCAACTGCCCTACTGGGCCTCAATCGTCGTTGGTGTTGCAAAGCCTCAGGCTTCGGCGTATGATCGACTTACACGTTCTCCTTAGAAGAAAAGAACTCATGTCTTCATACGTCGACTCGCTCACCGATCAGAAGGTCTTGCGCCGAAAGGTGCTAGTCTACGGCATCATCGCCGTGCTGTCCTTCGGAGTTGTTGCGCTTCACTTCAGCATCTTCTTCGTCATCCTCGGCTCCGTCACCGCGGTGACGGCCATCGCAGACCTCGTGTCCTTCACCCTCGAAGCTCGCCGCAACGCCAACCGAAAGAGAATCTCATGACTGGAGAGTACGCCTCCCTTCGCCTGCTTCCGCAGGAACTCCACGCTAAGGCCACCGCACTGGTGGCCGAGGTGATGGCTTCCGCAACGATCCAGGCGGTTCAGGAGCCTCAGCGTCTCATCGCACTGCTTCGCAAGATCGATCCCGCCGGTCCGACCACCGCTGCTTTCGTGGACGAGGCTTCGGACTTCCTCGACATCCGCGGAGATCTCATCGAGTGGGCGGTACCGAAGAAGTCGCCGGTCGAGACCGAGCTCGCCGAGGCCGTCGCCGCTGTCGGCCTTCCGGAGGGTACTGGCCTGGCCGCGCTCATCGAGCACCATCGGGTTAACGCTCAGCTGGCCGGAGTCATGCAGGGCATGGCGGAGGGGCTCAAGCCGAAGCGTCCGAACACTCTGCTCCCAGAGGGTGAGGACGAGTCGAGGCTCACCGACGGAGAGCGTCAGGACATCGAGGCTGGGCAGCGTGCCGCACTCGGCGGCCGTACCCTCGCCGAGCACCTGGACGCCGGCGGCGAAGAGGCCTGGGAAGACTTCGCCAAGAACTCCTGATCTTCACTAAACGTTCGTCAAGCTTCGAAAGGCTAAGCACATGGCTTCATCAATCTACGTAAAGACGCTTCCCCAGTCACTCGGTCAGAAGACCGCCGTTAGCAAGGGCCGCAAGTTCATCACGCCTCAGCTGCAGGTTCAGCTCATGAAGCGCAAGGGTGAGTGGAAGCTTCTCAAGAAGAACACTTCTTCAAGCGAGTTGAGCCGCCTGCGAAAGCAGGCCAAGGCTCTGGGGCTAAAGGTGGAGTTCGTCTCCACTGCTTCCAAGAAGACAGTTTCTGCCAACGGTAGGACCTACTACAAGGTCACCGGCGACATCTACGCGAGCTACCAGAAGTAACAGCTCTATCCTACGGCCAGGACACGCGGTAAGAGTGTCCTGGCCGTAGGAGTTTGGCGTAGACGGTTGCACAAAGCTTGAAACAGACGTACTATAAAACCATGCCCATCCCTGTGTTCCTCTACAAGTTCCGAAGCAAGATCATAGTCCTCGGAAGCGCGCTACTCCTCTCCCTCATCCTCTCCCTCATCGGCTTCGCTGCTCACGAGATGATCTTGATCGGCTTCGGCGGGGCGCTCTTCGGAATCGTGGTCGGCAACGTCATCGGTGAGATCCTGCAGTACCGCTTCGAGAAGCACAAACTCAAGAAGGGCGACTGATGGAGACACTCATCACCGTAACCTGGGTACTCGTATTAGTACAGATGCTCGTTGCGATTCTAGAGTTCAGATGGAGCTCTAGAGCACGGCGAGCTGTCAAAGGCTCACATGAGCGCTACGTGCTCCTGACCAAGCGTCGTGTAGCTTCGTGGGCGTACATCAGCACTCTAGTAGCTCTTGCACTCGTCTTCATACTTCGAGAAAGCTACGTTGTCGCCGGACTCGAAATCTTGTTTGCTTACCTGTCGATCAAGACTGAGTTGAAGCGTGACGATGACGACTGGTTCAATGGCCGCTGGAAGAAGATCAAGGCTGGGCTCAAGACCTTCGCTAAGTCGCTCGTCCCAAAGCCGATGGGCGGGCTAAGCCCAGTCGGGGCGTAACTGTAGAACAGCTTCTAACAGTATGCTCAGAAACACCGTAGCACGACACGAAGTAACGCCGAAGCCGACGCTATTGCTGCTCTAACGCGAGTTAGCCTCAATAGCGGCACACTTTACAAACACTTAAAGACTAACGATTGAAGGCCACTCATGGACGCATCACTTGAAACCGAAGACGCGAAGCTCTTCACCATCACCGAAGACGCCAGCTGGGACGACGTTCAGTACATCGTCCCGAAGGACTCGCCGCTTGCTCTGGTCATCCAGGAGTACATCGAGGCTGAACGCCTTGAGAGGCAGGTCGATGTCGGCTACCTCGGCCAGGAGCACATCGGTCGCACCATCCGCTACAACGGAGACGAGGAAGGCGTGCTCGAGGCTGTCTATCACGAGTCCGAGAAGACAACGCATCTCACGGTGGCTGGCCGCAAGCTTGTCTCGAGTGCTCACTACGAGAAGGTTGTGCTTCTCCCTCCGGTGCCGACCGAGGCTCCGTAGTCACGCGAGCTGAAGTAAGTGTGCACAACTGTTGACATCGGTTCGAGAACGGTGTACTTTGTGTCTAGGCCCACTAACTCCTAAGGAATGCAACTGATGACGTTCTTCAAGTACCGCTCGCTGGATGGCTCGACCCACCTCACGGTGGAGGCTGAGACGCCGGAGCGTGCCGACCAGATCTTCGAGTACAAGACCGACGAGAAGCTCACGAGCGAGGTGACTCGTACCGAGACCGAAGAGCTCGAGTTCCCGCGTTCTACTCGCGTCGTCCGTGCCGAGGACTGCCGTGTTCCGATCCTCGGCGGCGTCTACGTCCTCGAGTTCAGGGAGCTCGACGGCTGGGCTGAGGTCGCTCGTGTGAAGTTCGGCCCGCTCTGGACTCAGATCTGGCAGCAGGCCGTCGCAACCTACGGCGAGGACTCGGTCCGGACTCACTTCGTCATGGACAACGCCGCCAAGGACGACGAGTACGACTACGGAGTCTGACCCCGCTTACTTCTCTCCCCAGCAACTGTTGATCGGTTGCTGGGGAGAGAAGTAAGACTCAAATATGCGGCAGCAGTTTACCTTCACTGTCAATAACCTCAAGCACTCGGCTAGGGTTACCGACGAAGCGTAAAAGCTTGGTGTCTCCATCATTGGTAACGCCGAGGAACGATTCACCGGTATTACGAGTGAAGAGAGAAATGTCTTCACTATCGACAGTGACACCGTAGTTTGTCTTGAGGTCTGAAGCTACTCCTCTTTCCCATGCGTCAATAGCGCTGGTGCTATTGTGATGAAGCGCAAAAGCTGAAGCCACGCCTAACAGAGGTACTATGAGTAGCGGTAGCGCCCGTAGATGTTTACCCTTACTCGAATTGTTGTACTGAACGACTGCATATAGGCCGGTGCCGACAAATAGCAGCGCAAAAGTCACCATGAAGAACAGGAAGAAGCCACCCGATAGCGCGGGGAACTCAGGAATAGTCATTGTGTACTCTTTCTAAAGTTTGGGGATTACTTTGCCAGATGAGATGAGCTCACTATCCGCTGCTGTGTAGTCACCCTTGAGCTTCACCAGGATCTCTTCGCCGTTCGGGCCGATTGCTTTGACCTCTTGATCTCTGACTAGCAGATCACTCACCGCGCCCTCGCTCACAACGATTCCGTAGGTCGCCAGAAGTGTGGTTCGTGTAGCGCTACGCCATTCGTCTCTAGCCTGAAGACCGATTACGAGTGTTCCGGCGATGCCTACGATGCCGATAGCAGCTGTGAGCGGCGTGACGATACGCACTACTCGATTCTTACGCTTCGCGGTGAAGACTACGAAACTCAGCGAAGCTAGTACTGCGTAAACCGTGATCGGTAAAACGATCGGTGTGTCAAGTAGCGGGTTGAGCGGAATATCCATGGAACGCCTGTCGGTCAAAGCGGCGACGGCCTATTAGCAGTCGGAGCTATCGTACCGAGCATTTACTCTAGCTCTCAGGCGACTCCCCAGCTGTCGAGACTACTAACAGCTGGGGAGTCGAGGTGACGCGGCTTACTTGGTGATGGTCACCGTGAAAGCCGTGTCACGAGCGGTGAGAAGCTTCACCAGCTCTTCGCGAGAAGCGACCGGCTGCTTGCGAGGAGGGGCAGGACGAGGTGCGACCGGAGCGGTCTTGACGGCCGCCGCAGGAGCGACGGGGCGAGGTGCGGGCTTGGGGCTGGGCTTCGAAGTAGTCATAGCACTATCTTACACAAGTTTTAGTCAATACGCAAACCGGCTTCCACGTTGACAAAGACCATGACCTGTAGTAAGATAAGTCCTGTGTAGCTCACGCTCTGTGAGTGAAACTGGTGAATCGAGTGCTCGCCGAGCCTCGATAGAGATTGAGTTAACGATCCTCTAGGAGATTCACCATGGCTAAGTTCCACCTCAGCGCTTCCGGCCCTATGCCTTGCAAGGCCTCGCTTCGAGATTGCCCAGTCGGCGGTCGTGACATCCACTT
>Ga0308157_10008138_pt1 | contig 12005 bp, 10 predicted proteins | sample PhyBR1_FD_201035 | JGI IMG/M metagenome (GOLD analysis project Ga0308157, IMG submission 201035) | Phyllosphere microbial communities from UC Gill Tract Community Farm, Albany, California, United States - DLSLB.R1 | ecosystem: Host-associated > Plants > Phyllosphere > Unclassified | place: USA...
TTATGAAGGCGATGCTATTTATCATTTATCTAAAACTCCAGACAATGCCGACGAGTAAAAAAGAACTTCGAATAGAATATAAAAATTTCCGTAAAGCACTTTCTTTTGATGAAGTAGAAGAGAAGAGTTTGGCAATTGCCAATCAATTGATTCAAATGCCAATTTGGGATAAAATTTATTACCATGTTTTTCTTCCGATTGAAGAGCATAAAGAAGTCAACACCGAATATGTGCTGCATTTGCTTTCTGGAAAAGACAAAGAAATCCTGATTTCTAAAAGTGATTTCGAAACCAGAAAAATGACGCATTTTCTACTGACAGATAATACCAAAATTAAAAAGAACGAATATAATATTCCAGAACCTGTTGACGGAATTGAAGTTCCGTCTTCTAAAGTCGAAGTAGTTTTTGTACCACTTTTAGCTTTTGATGTTTTTGGAAATAGAATTGGTTACGGAAAAGGTTTTTATGATAAATTCCTTGCCGAGTGCAAGCCTGAAACCTTAAAAATTGGGCTTTCTTTTTTTGAAGCTGTTAGCCAGATTGATGATGTTTTTGAATCGGATATCAAATTAGATTATTGCGTTACTCCTGATAAAATTTATAAATTTTGAAAATAGTATTTATGAAGAATAGACTATTATTTACACTATTTCTCTCTTTTATTTTACTTGTTAGCTGTAAAAGGAATAGCAAAGATGAATCAATAGATTCTAAAAGTTTAGATGATAAATTACTAGAAATTGCTTTAAGCACACATGACAATAACATTGAAGGGGTATCAATTGTTTTTTATGAAGGTAAAAGAGAAACAAATCTTCAGCCACATTCTAATTTTGTGTTTAAACTCAAAAAAGGAAACTCTTATTTAAAATATAATAATTTCTCAAAAAAAGATCTTTCCAAAGGAATTGAAGATAGTGTTTTGATAAAAGATAATGAAAAGGATAAAATGGATAATTTCTTCAAACATGAAAATACTTTATTAAAAAATGTTTATGGTGATACTATTGCTGAAAAACCTGTTTGGAAAATATTTTTTATGAATAAAGAAGAGAGGGTTTTTAAGTTTATAAATATTAACGGCCAACCTCAAAATCAAAATATATTGGGTTTAAAAGCTAGTTGTGATTTTCTATTAGAAAAAATAAAAAAATAGTTTAGTTCTATAAATTTTATATTTCTTTTAACCCCTTCCTTTCTCATTTAAAAAAAAATATTTTCAAAAAGATTTCCTTTAAAAATAAGGCTTTCTCAATTTATTTTCACGTAAGAAAAAGATTTTTAAATTTTTTGGCACGATTTTGCTTACTCGAAAAAATGCAAATAATCGCCTCTAGTACATCCGGAATGCTAGTCCTTATTTGAAGCCTATAACCTTTTATTAATTTTTAAAAATTTACTTTATGAGAAATCTTAATTTCTTTATGATGGCATTCCTCGTACTTACTATTTTCGGCTGTAAGAAAGCTGATTACGCTACTGGGGAAATTGTTGACTCTACTGCAGTTGCAGTAACTACAGATTTAATGGAAGAGGAAAACTATATTCCAGAATCTAATACAGAAAGCTACGCAGAATTAGAAGAAAATCCGTTTGAATCTCCGCTTAAAGAACCACTTTCTACTTTTTCTATAGATGTTGATAATGCATCTTATACCAATATTCGCAGATTTATAAACGAAGGCCAGAAAGTTCCAAAAGATGCCGTTCGTGTCGAAGAAATGATTAATTTCTTTAAATACAAATATCCACAGCCAGATGGTCAGCATCCGTTTTCTATTAACACAGAATACAGTGATTGTCCTTGGAATAAAAACAGCCGATTGCTAAAGATCGGTTTGCAGGGAAAAGACATTCCTATGGCGAATCTGCCGGCTACTAATTTGGTATTTTTAGTAGATGTTTCGGGTTCGATGGATGAGCAGAATAAATTGCCATTATTGAAAGAATCAATGAAAGTTTTAGTAAAAGAACTTCGAAGCATTGATAAAGTTTCAATTGTGGTTTATGCGGGATCTGCGGGAGTGGTTTTAGAGCCAACTTCTGGAGACAATAAAGGCGAAATTATGGATGCTTTTGATGATTTACATGCAGGCGGAAGTACGGCAGGAGGAGAAGGAATCGAATTAGCGTACAAATTGGCACAGCAAAATTTTATCAAAGAGGGCAATAATAGAGTTGTGATCGCTACTGATGGTGATTTTAATGTTGGTGCTTCATCAGATGATGATATGCTAAAATTGATTGAACAAAAAAGAGAATCTGGAGTTTTCTTAACCGTTCTTGGATTTGGAATGGGAAATTACAAAGACAGTAAAATGGAAATTCTTGCCGATAAAGGAAACGGAAATTATGCTTACATTGATAACATTCAAGAAGCAAATCGTTTTCTTGGAAAAGAATTTAAAGGTTCTATGTTTGCTATCGCAAAAGATGTAAAAATCCAAATAGAGTTTAATCCGAATCACGTTCAAGCATATCGATTGATTGGTTATGAAAACCGAAAATTAAATGCTGAAGATTTTAAAAATGATAAAATTGATGCAGGTGAATTAGGCAGCGGGCACTCGGTTACGGCTTTGTATGAGATTGTTCCAACTGGCGTAGAAAGTGATTATGTTCCTTCAGATTTAAAATATACTAAAACGGAGAAAGTAGCTGGAAATCATAGTGATGAATTAGCTACAGTAAAATTTAGATATAAAAAACCTGATGGCAACAAAAGTATTGAAATTGTAAATGTAATTGCAGACAAGAAAACGGACTTAGAAAACTGTTCTCAAGATTTCAAATTCACGACTGCAGTTTCTTGGTTTGGACTAAAATTACGTGAATCAAAATATATAGCAAATAGTTCAAGTTCTGATATCAAAAGATTGGCAAAATCGGGTTTGTCAAACGACGAAGAAGGTTACAGATCTGAATTTGTACGATTGGTTGATGCGGTGAATTAATTTCAAATTCCAAAAAATAAAAATTCCAAACTCCATTTAAAATTGGAATTTGGAATTTTTTATTTGAATATTTTTAAGACTTTATTTCACTTCTTTAATCGTTGAAGAATCTATCCAGCCTTGAGTTCCATCTGTCAATTCGATTTTTTTCCAGCCTGCTATACTTTCCAAAACATACACTTTTGCTCCTTCATGCAATAAAATAATTCCATTCGAAGATTTTTTAGGTTCATGTCTAACTTGGCTTAATTCAGAAAAAACAATGGCTACACGATCGTTCTCAAAATGATTTTTTTCAGACATTCCTGCTGAAATGCTTAAAGCAAAAGCCACCAAAATGATAAACATTCCAACAAAATAAATTCTTTTTGCAAGTGTAGCATTGGAAAAATAATACCCAATAAAACTCAACAAAAATACAAAACCAAGCACAACAGAAATTTTGGCCCAAGTATTATAGTCAAAAATAGAAGTAAAGTTCTGTATCAATTTGGCAAAACCTACCTTTGGCACTTCTTTGATTTCGTCAATCGTTAGTTTTTTGGCAAATTTTAAGTTGTTTAAAGTCTCAGGATCGTTTGGTTTCAAAACCAAAGCCTTTTCATAATTGTAAATCGAAGGCGCAACCTGATTTAGTTTGTAATAACAATTTCCAAGATTAAAATACACTTCGGCAGAATGTAATTTATCTTCTTTTATGATATTTTCATAAACCTGCGCCGCTTCTTTGTACTGTCCTTTTTGGTACAATGCATTAGCCGATTCAAAGCGACCTTGCGCAAAGAAAACCTGCGAGATGAATAAAAAGAGATATAGTATGTTTTTCATTTTCTATTATAATAAAGATTATCAACTTTGCGAACTTAAATTCGACTCAATCTAAATCAATTTTCTTAGCTCCCGATAGCTATCGGGATTGCGTAAAAAAAATTAAACAATCTGTTTTTCTAGTTCAGAAATAATCAATACCGCCTTATCATAATCCTGTTGAATTGAAGCGCTTGATGCTGGTGCATAACGTGCAAATTCGCAGTTTTCAGTTAGAGCAATAAAATTCTGAACCGTTTCTGGATTTGCATTTCTAGATAAAAGCAATTCTCTAATATTGTCTTTACTCATTTCTGAAGTTTCGATATGCAGTTTTGCTTTCAAGAAATTATGCATAGCTTTTTCAAGTGCAATGTAGAAAGGCTCTTTGTTGTTAAGATGTTTCTTCGCTTGCGATAAATATTTCTTCGCCAGCTTATTGTTCATTCTAATTCTATTTCCAGTAACATCACTATCCATAGCTTCTTTTTTCTTTCTAGCTAAAATGATTATCGGAATAATGATAAATGGAGCAAACAATAATCCTAAATATAAGTTTGAGTCGTAAAAATCTTTTTTCTCAATAGGGATTAATGCTGTTCTAGGTTTAATATTTTTGAATTGATCTGCTTTTGCCACAGCATTTTTAGAAGCCGATGCTCCTGGATTTGCTTCAGCAGGTGTTGGCCCGTCCAAAACATCAATCATAATTTCTTTTGAAGTGATGGTTTTATAAGTGCCAGAACTCAAATCGAAATAAGAGAACTGCATTGGTTTTATCGCATATTTTCCTCGGTATTGTGGTACAATAGTGTATTTGTCTGTGATTCTTCCAGACATGCCACTTAGAGAAGTCGTTACTTGTTCGTCGTGAACAGGATCGTACATTTCTAATGCATTTGGAACAACTGGTTTTGGAAGCGTAAACAACTTCATATTTCCAGTTCCTTGCGCACTTACGATTAAGTCAAGACCTTCACCATTTTTAAGTGTTGTTTTGGATGGAGTAACGGTAAAATTCAATCTTCCCACAGCTCCAGTAAATCCTTCTGGTTTTGTGCTTTCTGGAAGAGGTCTTACATTGATTGTTTTTGCTCCAGCAGAAACTATTTTATTGTCTTCTGTAATAATCATTTGACCAAACATATCACGACGATTTGTAGGCAATTGCACGCCAATATCTAGTGAAAGTGGTTCAATGGTAAGTTTTCCTGATTTTTGAGGATATAAAATGGTCTTTTTCAGGATAACATAATAACATTTTTGGCCTTGGAAATTTCCTTCTTCAATTGCCAATTGTTTGATATCAATGTTCTGATTCCAGAAATCATTGTATTTAGGTTTTGCCAATTCTTTAAATCCTGTAACTCCAATATTATTGAAATACAATTTGTAAACAGCTGTTATTGGCTCGTTTAGATACGGATTTGTTTTTGAAATTTCGGCAACAAGAGTCAATAATTCATTTCCAGATCCTGGAGGTCTGTCGTTTGGATCTCTTTCTTGAGCAACGGCATTGGTCACCGTAACCTTAATCGGATTTGTTTTGTAAACCTGACCATTGAATTCTATTGCTGCCTGCTTAATTGTGACAACTCCTTTTCTCTCAGGTTGCAAGATGTAAGAATATATTTTCTGAAAAGAGCTTCGCCCATTTATCCAAGACTGACTAATCTGTTGGCTTGGTCCTGCGACCATTTTGAACCCATCAAAAGAAGGTTGCTCGAAGTTGTCTCCGTCAACATTCATGATGAAATCTATACGAAGTCTTTCGTTTATTCCAAGCGAGTTTTTGCTGACTCTGGCTTCAAATTGTACTTGAGCCATAAGTCCTTGAAAAGTGAGTAGAAATAGAATTAAATATCTTTTCATTACTTGTTTAATCGTTGTTTTTAATGCTTAATCGTTTAAACGTTATTTTGTTTAATCGTATTGTTTGGATCAAATAAACAAATTAACGGTTAAACGATTAACCAAATTTTACCAGTCTTTTTCTGTTTTCTTAGGATTAGTTTTTACTTTTTGAGCGTTTACTTTGTCCTGAATTTTCTTTTCTTCATTGTTTACAGCATCTAACAAATTCTGAACACGCTCTTTTGATATTCCTCCAGGCTGTGGTTTTGGCTCTCCTTGATTATCAGATTTGTCATCTTTCTTAGGATCGTTTTTACCGTCTTTTTTGTCTTTATCCTGGTCGCCTTTATCGTCTTTTTTATCCTTGTCTTTATCTTTATTTTTGTCCTTGTCTTTATCTTTGTTTTTATCCTTATCCTTGTCTTTGTCCTTGTTTTTATCTTTCTGATCGTTTTTAGGAGGATTCTCTTTTAGTTTTTGTTTTGCGTAAGCATAATTGTAACGTGTTTCATCATCAGTCGGATCGTTGCGAAGTGCTTGTTTGTAAGCTTCAACTGCTTGAGAATAATCTTTCTCTTTCATAAAAGCATTTCCAAGATTATGATAAGCCTTATGTTTTTCAGGCCTCGTTTTGGCATTTTTTATCGCTTTCGCGTAAGCAAATTTAGCTTCCGAAATCTGATTTTGTCTATAAATGGTGTTTCCTAAATTATAGGGCGCTGTTGATTTTTTAGGAAATTTTGATTCCGAAATTCTATAGTTTGCCTCAGCATCAGTAAATTTATTCTGTTTATATTCTTCATTACCAGCAGGCAATGATTTGTCTTTTTCTTGTGCAGCAGCTGCAAAAGAAACGGTTAGTAAAATATAAAGGAGTAAATTTTTCATTCTAATTTTGTTTTCTGTTCTGAATTTCATTCTGAACATTTATTTCTTTTCATTAAATAAATCCAACTCTTTGATCCAGCTTGTTTTTCTTTCTAATAAGAAAATGTCTAGGAAAAGCAGTAAAAATGCAAATCCGATAAACCATTGGAACTGCGATTGAAATTCTGCCATTTGTGTAGCTTCAAATTCTGTTTTCTGAATATTGTTCAAAGCATTTTTTACATATTCTAAAACTTCTTTCGTGCTTCCGCCGTAAACATAACCACCTTTTGTTGCTTTTGCAATTGTTTTTAAACCTTCTTGATTTAATTTGGTAATAACTGTTTCTCCGTTCTGGTCTTTTTGATAGCCTCTTACAACGCCATTTTCTTTTAACGGAATTGTTCCTCCTCTTTCTGTTCCAACACCAATTGTGATGATTTTCATTCCTAACTTATTCGCTTCTTCTGCCGCAGCAGTTGCACCTTCAGAATGATCTTCACCGTCAGAAATCAGAATTAATAATTTACTGGTCTTACTCTTTTCATCAAAATAAGTAGAGGATAATTTAATCGCTTCATCCAAAGAGGTTCCTTGAGAGGAAACCATTCCTGGATTCATACTTTGCAAGAACATTTTTGCAACGCTATAGTCTGATGTAATTGGTAAAACTGGGAAAGCACTTCCTGCATACGCCACGATTCCGATTCTATCGCTTCCTAAATTGTTAATGATTTGAGAGACCAACTGTTTACTTTTATCTAAACGGCTAGGAACAACATCTTCTGCAAGCATACTTTTAGAAACGTCAACAGCAAAAACAATATCAATACCTTCTCGTTTTACGGTTTCCATTTTGGTTCCGATTTTCGGATTTACCAAGCCAATAATTAAACAAGTAAGCGCCAAAAGAATTACAACAATTTTTAAAACAGGTTTAAAAACCGATTTCTCTGGGCTCAATCTTTTTACCATTTCCAAATCACCAAATTCACGTTGCGTTCTTCTTTTCCAATACATGTTGAAAAGAAAAATACATACCACAATTGGGATAAGTAATAAGAGATATAAATATTTTTTTTCGTCTAATTCCATAAATGTTTTTAAATTCCAATATTGAAATTCCAAATTCCAAATCCTCTTTCTAATTTTTAATCTTCAAATCCTAAATTCCAATTTGTTATTTGGAATTTTTAGAATTGGAATTTTTTTAAATTAAATAAAGCTTCTGTAAACCGTATTTCTTAATCCAACTTCAAGCAATAACATTAAACCTGCAAATAAGACAAAAAACCTGTATTTTTCGTCGTAATCGTAGAATTTCAGTTCCTGAATTTCTGTAGTTTCCAATTTATTGATCGATTTGTATATTTCTGCTAATTTATCGTTGCTTGTTGCTCTAAAATACGTTCCATCTGTTTTTCTAGCAATGTTTCTCATTAGCTTTTCATCGATTTCAACTTTCTGCATTTTAAATAAGAAACCGCCATTTGGAGCATATGCGTATGGAGATTCTGCCATTCCGTTTGTTCCAAGACCAATCGTGTAAACTTTAATTCCATACTGTTTCGCAATATCTGACGCTGTTTCTGGTTCGATAAAACCAGCATTGTTAACACCATCAGTAAGTAAAATAATTACTCGGCTTTTTGCTTTGCTATCTTTCAAACGATTTACAGCAGTTGCCAATCCCATTCCAATTCCAGTTCCGTCTTGTAAAACCGTATCGTATTTAATTCCTTTTATAGCTTCAAGAATAATAGCTTTATCACTTGTAACAGGCGTTTTGGTGTAAGCTTCAGAGGCGTACAAAACCAATCCGATTCTGTCGTTTGGTCTTTCTTCAACGAAATCGGCTGCAACTCGTTTTAAAGCTTCCATACGATTTGGCTTTAAATCTTTTGCCAGCATAGATCCAGAAACGTCAATTGCCATTACAATATCAATTCCTTTTGTTGTTTTAGTCTGGTTGCTAATATCTACAGTTCTTGGGCGTGCCAATGCTATAATTAATGAGCTTAAAGCGAGAATTCTGAAAACGTATAAAGCAGGTTTGAACTTGATCCAAAACGATTGATTATTTTGGAATCCTGCTGTCGAACTCATTTTTAAGGTAGCCGACTGCTGGTTGCGTTTCCAGAAAAACCAGATTATCGCAATCGGAATTAATAGAAACAACCAAAGAAACTCTGGATTTAAAAAAGTGATCTTACTCATTAGTTGTTTGCTCTTTGAAGTTCAACAGAATTTAATATTCGGGTCGTGATTTCATTTGCATAAGTATCGCCTTCTTCGTGCAAAATCAGGATTTGCTGTAAACCTTGATCTTGTTTGAAAAGTAACAATTCGTAATATGCTTTTGTACTCGTTTTGGTTGCCGGATTCAAAACAGTCATTGTCCCGTAACCCTTTACTCCCTGAATACCTTCGTTTGTTTGAAAATCTTCTTGTTTTAATATAATATTTTGTCCGCCTTGAGCCTCGATAATTTTTAGATTACCCTCAAGAGTTTTACTTAAATCAATATCTGTTGGCTGTTTGAATTTAGATGTTGAAACCGTTACGTAAAAATTGTCAATCATACTTCCGTATGTAAAAAGTTGCATTTCTTTGATAAGTGCCATTGCTTCTTTTGGAAGTACTTTTTGCGCGTCCATTCTTTTTAAAACCTTTGGCGTTTCAATAAGAACAGCTGGACTTCCGTAAGAACTTTTTACCCATTCGCCTTCTAATAATTCTTTTGAAGGGTGGCCAATTACGTTATCTTTTACATAATTGAACCCTTTGGTAACCACAAAGAAAGTGGTTGTAGCAAACAATAAAAGTATGATAGCTGCAACCGCATAACCAATTCGTGCATTACGCTGTTTTTTAAGCTGCGCTTGAATTTGTTTTTGTCTTTGCGCTTCGTTTAATAACTGATCTTCAATTTCTTCTGGAACTTCAGTTGGAATTGCATTATCAAGGGTTAAAATTACTTTCTGTATTTTATTTCTATCATCAGTAATTTCAAAATCAAGCGGTTTAGATTTGGCAAATTTTACCAAATCGGCCTGACGTAAAACGCGTTCTAAATTTTCAACCGTTTCTGGCGTAAGAGTCATTTTCTTTTTGGTCGAAGCTTCTCTAATTGCAGTAATTAACTCAGAAGTTGTGCTTTCCATTGCTGGAATATGAATCGCTTCTTCAATATAATTTCTAGCAATATCGGTCAGTTCGCTATAGTATTCTTTGATTTCTCCTTTTTGAACCAGTTCTTTTTGTTCTAGATTATTTAATAAACTAGTCGCTTTTTCGATAGGAGTTTTGTAAACTTCTTCTTCGATTTTTTTCAACTGGCGTTTTTTAACATACCAGTAAACGAAAGCGCCAATTCCTAAAATTGCTAGAACTATTAAAGTGTAAATCCACCAATTTCCTATTCCTTCATCAGCAGAAGAAATATCTTTAATGTCATACATTTTCTGCTGTAAAGTATCAACTTTTACAGCGGCAACTTCAACTTTAATAGAATCAGAGTAAAAAGGTTTTTTATCAATTAAAATTTTGATGCTCGGAATCGTATAACGGCCAGAATCAAACTGCGTTAAACCATATTTTTTTATAAGTTCGTAATTAGTGGCATCTTTCTTAACCGTATCAATTGGATAAGACTGGATAACTTCTAACGGACCAATATTTTTAAGTTTAGGAAATTCAACTTTTGATGTTGAAGTCACAACCGTTTTAAGCGTCAGTTTGAACTCAGCACCAATCTTATTTTTGGTGGTATCAATACTCGTTTCTACTGGTTTCTGCTGTGCAAAAATCATAGTAGAAAAAAGCAATAAAAATATATAAAGTTTAAATTTCATTTGATTAACGATTGAAGATTAACGATTTTTGATTTTTGATTTTTCCAAGGATTGTCAATAGTTTTCTAAAATAGTAATCTTTAATTTTTATGAATTATTTTTTGATGTTTTAATGCTGGATACAAAAATGGAGATTAATTGATTTGCTTCTATTTTTACTTGCATTAAACTTTCTCTGTCTGTTGATAAATTTGCTTTTTCTATGATTTTCAAACAAACAAATGTTTCTCTTAATTCTTTCAGACAAATTCCCATTTTATGAATAAAATCTTTTTTACTCTCTGCACTTTGCGCTTCACCGTAATTTAGCGCTGGTGATGTTCCCGATCGGATTATTTGCCCTGACAAATGATTTCCTGCATAATTTTTCTCAAACTTACTTGCTATAATTATAATTGTTGCTGCAAAATCAATCAATCTATTTTCTAATTCTTGTTTGGTCATTTCTTAAATACTCCCTTTAATCTCAAATCACACACATCATAAATCAAAAATCGTTAATCAAAAATCAAAAATACTTATCTCGATTTGAAATAGCCTAATAGTTTAGTAACGTAATTTTCGTCTACTCTGGTATTTACAATTCCTGCTCCAGATTTACGGAAAGTATCTTTAAAGTAATTTAGTTTCTCCTGATAGTGCTTCTCGTAATTCAAACGAACTGCTTTCGAACTTGTATCAACCAATTGTATCTTTCCAGTTTCGGCATCCAACATGTTTACCATTCCTAAATTTGGAATTCTTTCTTCACGAATATCGTAAACTCGAACACCTGTAATGTCGTGTTTTTTTGAAGCAATTTTTAAAGTATGTTCATACGAATCAGACATAAAATCGGAGATCATAAAAATGATGGCTTTCTTTTTCTGGGTTCCAGATAAGAATTTTAATGCCTGAGCAATGTCTGTTTTATGACTTTTTGGTTCAAATTCGATTAATTCCCGAATGATGCGAAGTACGTGCGAACGTCCTTTTTTTGGCGGAATATATAATTCTACAGTATCAGAGAATAGTATTAAACCAATTTTGTCATTATTCTGTGTAGCCGAAAAAGCCATCGTTGCCGCAATTTCGGTTACGATGTCTTTTTTGAATTGATTTTTAGAACCAAAAGATTCTGAACCCGAAATGTCAACCATTAAAACCATGGTCAATTCGCGTTCTTCCTCAAATACTTTAACGTGAGCTTCATTGTAGCGTGCGGTCACATTCCAATCGATGTTACGAATATCATCTCCGTATTGGTATTGACGCACTTCGCTAAACGTCATTCCTCGTCCTTTAAATGAAGAGTGGTATTCTCCAGAAAAGATATGATTGCTCAGTCTTTTCGTTTTGATTTCTATTTTCCGTACTTTTTTTAAAAGCTCTTTTGTATCCATTTTTGATTTGGTTTATGGTTTATGGTTGTTGGTTGATGGCGCATAAACCATCAACAAAAAACTATCAACCATCAACTTTTTAAGGTACCTCAATCTCGTTAACGATTTTGTTGATAATGTCTACAGAAGTGATGTTTTCTGCTTCTGCTTCGTAAGTAATTCCAACTCTGTGACGTAATACATCGTGAACAACTGCACGAACGTCTTCTGGAATTACATAACCACGACGTTTGATGAAAGCATAACATTTAGCAGCATTAGCCAAGTTGATACTTCCACGAGGA